>PPYF01129954.1_pt1 | contig 47925 bp, 40 predicted proteins | sample 1559871 | NCBI WGS metagenome assembly PPYF01 (sample SAMN08240021, study PRJNA423297) | Human gut metagenome, whole genome shotgun sequencing project.
GCTGCGACGCTTGTCGCGGCGGGCCTTGGAAAGATGTCTCTTAGGTACTGCCATATTTTTGCACCTCCTTGATGGGTTTATCAGTTCAGCAGTGATTTAAGGATTGCGAGCCTTGTGTCTACGGGAGCTTCGGCATGCTCTGCCGGCTGGCAGGTGCATTCCGCCTTCTTTTTGCCGCACACGGGGCAAAGCCCGGCGCAGTCGGCACTGCAAAGCAGCACCGTGGGGATCTGGAACATAAACTCCTGATTGAGCCATTCATCTACATCCAGATGTCCTTTTTCGTCCAGCGGAAGGTCAAAATCCGGGTCATCCAGATCTCGTTCCTTTACCGTCCACTCCGTATCGACCGTCTCCTCCCGAATGACCGGGTCCAGACAGCGGGCGCACTCTCCGTGCACCGATGCGTTTGCCCGCAGTGTCATCCGGACCTCGTCGCCGTCCGTCTCCGCTTCAAAAACAACGGTGACCGGCTGCGGGATCCTTGCCCCGGCATAATCATGTGCAGATAAATCACACTGAAACTCTGCATGATAGGGTTGTCTGCCGGTGGCGATAAACTTTCTCAGGTCAAATTGCATAGTACACCTCTAAAAGGCTGCTTTGTTAGTATAGCGCCAACGCAGCCCTTTGTCAACACCAAAACAGGCAGAAAACCGAAAAAATTTAAATTTCCCGGTTCTCTGCCTGTTCAAAGTGGTTCAGATCCCGATTTTCCGGAATTACAGGTACTTCTTCACATCGTGGGGCAGTGCAGCCTCGTCAGCGCTGACGGTAACAGTCACCTTCACGCTGTCGCCTGCAATGGCTGCCATCTCGTCCAGCACAACGCCCAGACGGTTGATGTCATGATCCAGCACCTTCAGGATGCCGTCGATGTACAGGTCGGTGATATCGTAGTTGCTTGCCATCAGGCCGGCAACAAAGCAGTCCTCCTGTATTTTCCACGCCTTGCGGCGGGAGATCATTTTTATTTACTTCAGCTTTGCTTCCAGCTCGGCGGTCAGGCCTTCGTAGCCCGGCTTGCCCAGCAGAGCAAACATATTCTTTTTATAGCTCTCAACGCCCGGCTGGTTGAAGGGATTGACACTGAGCAGATAACCGCTGCAGGCACATGCACGCCAGAAGAAGTAGATCAGGTAGCCCACATTGTAAGCGGTCAGGTCGTCCACCTCGATCAGCACTTCGGGCACGCCGCCGTCGGTGTGGGCGAGGATGGTACCCTCCATGGCCTTGCGGTTGACAATGCTCATGTTCTGGTTTGCCAGGAAGTTCAGGCCGTCAAAGTTGCCTTCCAGCGGGTCGATGAACAGATCCTGTGCAGGCTTCTTCACGTCCACGATGGTCTCGAACATGGTGCGGGAGCCTTCCTGAATGAACTGACCCATGGAGTGCAGATCGGTGGAGAAGATGCAGCTTGCGGGGAACAGGCCCTTGTTGTCCTTGCCCTCGCTCTCGCCGAACAGCTGCTTGTACCACTCGTTCATCAGGGCGAAGTCCGGCTCGTAGCATTCCAGAATTTCAACGCTCTTGCCCTTGCGGTACAGGATGTTGCGGATGGCAGCATACTTGTAAGCGTCGTTGTCCTTGCTCAGAACGGAGAAGCGCTCCATGGAATCGGCAGCGCCCTTCATCAGGTCGTCGATGCTGATACCGGCAGCAGCAATGGGCAGCAGGCCCACAGCGCTCAGCACAGAGTAGCGGCCGCCCACGTCGTCGGGGACCACGAAGGTGGGCCAGCCCTGTGCGTCGGCCAGCTGCTTCAGGGTGCCCTTGGCACGGTCGGTGGTGGCGTAGATGCGCTTGTTGGCTTCTTCCACGCCCATCTCCTTTTCCAGCAGTTCACGCAGCACGCGGAATGCCAGAGAAGTCTCGGTGGTAGTGCCGGACTTGGAAATGACGTTGATGGAGAAGCGCTTGCCCTTGCACAGGCTGATGATGTTGTTCAGGTAGGTGGGGCTGATGCTGTTGCCACAGAAGTAGATCTTGGGGCCATTTTCCAGCTCGTTGTGGAACTGGCCCTTGACGGCCTCGATGACAGCGCGTGCGCCCAGATAGCTGCCGCCAATGCCGGCCACCACCAGCACATCGGAATCCTCGCGGATCTTTGCGGCGGCTTCCTTGATGCGGGCGAACTCTTCCTTATCATAATCACGGGGCAGATACATCCAGCCGAGGAAATCATTGCCCGGGCCGGACTTTGCTTCCAGCTGGTTATGGGCAGCTTCCACCTGCGGATAGATGGCTGCATATTCCTCTTCGCTGATAAAGCTGGAGAGGTGTTTGGTGTTCAGTGCGACACTCATTTTATTATAACCTCCAAACGATTTGCCGGGCCTTTGCCCTGCGAGGAAATATCTTGGTATAAGTGTACCGTTCCCTCCGGGCAAAGTCAAGGTCAAAATCCTTGGATTTCATACAATTTTAATAGTGTTTTTTTGTTTCTTCATCCAGAATTGTTCACACAGACAGTTCCACGCAGCTTACCGCAGCGCGCTTTTGTACGCTGAAGCGTGCATTCAGCTTTCGCAGCCGGTCAAAGCGTCCCACAACAGGCCGAATGCGGTGCCAAAGTCCATTTTTTCAGCATCGGCAGCGGCGCGCACCTCGTACTCGCCCAGTTGGGTCTCCCCGCTCAAGATGCGCACCGTGCCAACGGTCTGGCCCAGCTGCACCGGTGCTTCCAGCTCCTGCGGCAGATCCAGCTGCGCGGTGAGGGCGGCGGCGTTTTCCTTGGGCATCAGCAGCGTTTCGGGCAGAGCGGTGTAGTCCAGCGGTACGCTTTCCTCTGCACTGCCCTTTACTTTTATAAGAAGAGGCCGGTCCTCCATGGCGGGCAGCGGCACGGCGGCATAGGCCGCAAAGCCGTAGTCAAGCAGGGTGGTGGCCGCTGTGAACCGCTCCGAGCTGGAGAGCGACCCCAGCACCACGGCGATCAGGTCCAGCCCGTCGCGGGTTGCGCTGGCGCTGATGCACACGCCCGCGCCGCTGGTGGTGCCGGTTTTCAGGCCGGTGATGCCGTTGTAGCGCTTGAGCAGCTTGTTGGTGTTCACCAGCTGGGTGGCCCCGCCGCGCAGGGTGTCCGTCCAGATGCCGGTATAGTGCAGCACCTCCGGGCAGGTGTTCAAAATCTCGCGGCTCATGATGGCAACATCGTGGGCGGTGGAAAGATGCCCTTCGGTGTCCAGCCCGCAGGCATTGTGGAAGGTGGTGTTCACCATGCCCAGTTCTGCGGCGCGGGCGTTCATCATCTGCACAAAGCCCGGCTCGCTGCCGCCCACCAGCTCTGCCACAGCCACAGCGGCATCATTGGCGGAGGACACACAAATGGCTTTGATCATCTCGTCCAGCGTGAACTGCTCCCCCGGCTCCAGCCAGATCTGACTGCCGCCCATGTGGTAGGCGTGTTCACTTACCGGCACCAGCGTGTCCATGGCAATGCGGCCGTCGTGCACGGCTTCAAAGGTGAGCAGCAGGGTCATTACCTTGGTAATGGATGCAATGGGCATCTGCTGGTCGGCGTTCTTTTCATATAATATGGTGCCCGTCTGCTGGTCGATCAGGCAGGCGGCGCGGCAGGGCAGCTCCAAGGCAGGCTGTGCCGCCGCGGGCTGCACCGGCTGGGTCTGGTCTGCAGCCGCCTGCACCGCCGGGCTTTGCTGCCGCAGCCCATTGCCCTGCGCCGTGCCAAAGGCCAGCGCAAACAGCCAGAAGCACACCACCCCTGCACACAAAAGCGCCAAGTTTTTCCGCTCCATTTCGGTCCCTCCCTGCGCAATGTCTCTTGCTGAGAGAGTATGCAGGGGCCTTTTTGTTTAGAATATCCTGCGCCCGCACCGCAGCCCGCATTTTTTATTTTGTCTTTTTCTACAAAAGGGCTTGACTTTTGCCCACCTTATAGTGTAAATTGGAGATGGCCCAAAAAGGCTGTATTGCTTCATTTGTGGAATTATTTTTTAGGAGGATACTATTATGATTCTGTCTCGTCGTTCTTTCCTGAAGATGGCTGGCCTGACCGTTGTTGCTGCTGCAAGCGCTTCCATGTTCACCGGCTGTGGTGCTTTCTCCACCACTCCTATCAAGGTAGTCGCCGCTAAGGATTCTACCAAGGAGTTCCAGGCTACTGTTACAAAGCTGAATGAAAAGAAGCTGGTCGTATGGCCTGCTGATGCAAACGGCGCTTATCTGAACAGCTTCCTGATGTCCAATCTGACCGCTAATGGTCTCTCCGGCTTCGCTGTGGAAAAGGCCGAGTATAAGACCGCTAAGGACACAGAGACTGGTAAAGAGTACAAGTATCTGGAAGTCACCGTCAAGTCCACTGCTAAATAATTTTTCCAAAGTTCTCTTTGAGAGACGGGCGTTTGCCCGTCTCTTTTTGTTTTGCCTGCTTTCCAGCAAAAAAGTGCCTGCTGCTGTGCATCCGGTCTTGCGCCGCACCGCCGCTGTGATATATAATAAAGAGCAATGCAAACACCACCCCGTTTTTTGTCGAAAGGATATCCCCTCATGCGAGTTTGTTTTTATACCCTTGGCTGCAAGGTCAACCTGAACGAGACCGGCGCGCTGGAACAGATGTTCCGCGCCAACGGCTTTACCATTGCGCAGGAGAACGAGCCTGCGGATGTTTTTGTGGTGAACAGCTGCACCGTGACCAACTTTGGCGACCAGAAAAGCCGCAAGTGGCTGCGCCGCAAAAAGCGCGAGAACCCCGGCGCGGTCACGGTGCTTACCGGCTGCTACCCGCAGGCTTTCCCGGAGGAAGCCGCCCAGTTCACCGAGGCCGACCTTGTGTGCGGCAACGGCGACCGCAAGGCCATTTTAGATAACGTTCTCAAGCTGCTGGACGGCCATGAGCGCATTGTGGCCATCACGCCCCACCAGCGCGGCGAAAAATTTGAAGAGCTGCCCGTGGAGCGGTTCGAGACCCACACCCGTGCCTTTATCAAGGTAGAGGACGGCTGCAACCGCCAGTGCGCCTACTGCGTCATCCCCCGCGCCCGCGGCCCGGTGCGCAGCCGCGACGAAGCCAGCATCCTTGCCGAGCTGCGCCAGCTGGCGGCTTCCGGCTACCGCGAGGTGGTGCTCAGTGCCATCTCCCTGCCCAGCTATGGTCTGGATACCGGCACCAACCTTGTGGAGCTGGTGGAGCACTGCGCTCAGGTGGAGGGCATCCAGCGCATCCGTCTGGGCAGTCTGGACCCGGATATGCTCACGCCGGAGTTCATCACCCGCCTTGCCGCCGTGGAAAAGCTCTGCCCGCAGTTCCACCTGAGCCTGCAGAGCGGCTGCACTGCCACCCTGCGCCGGATGCGCCGCGTGTACACCGCCGAACAGTACGCACAGGTGGTGGACCAGCTGCGCGCCGCCTACGGGGAGCGCCCGGTCAGCTTTACCACCGACTGCATCTGCGGCTTCCCCGGCGAGACGCAGGCCGATTTTGAAGAGAGCTGCGAATTTTTGAAAAAGATCGGCTTTCTCAAGGTACATGTGTTCCCCTACTCCCGCCGCAGCGGCACCCCGGCCTACGACTTCCCGGAGCAGGTGCACGAGCGGGAAAAGCAGGAGCGCAGCCGCGTGATGAACGGCATTGCCGAGGAGGTGCGCCGCGAAGTGCTGGCCGCCTATGTGGGCACCGAGGACGATGTGCTGCTGGAGACCCCGCTTTCCGGCACGCTGTTCACCGGCTACACCCGGCTGTACATTCCGGTGGTGGTGTCCGCCCCCGGCCACGAAAGCGGGCAGATCGTGCACGTAACGCTTGGCGAGTACGACGGCGAGCGCGTCCGTGCAGCACTTTGCTGAGTTTACGCGCAAAAAACTGTTGATTCTGTACACGAGGACGAATACAACAAATTTTTAACAAATTTTGCGTTTTATCCCTTTTCATCCGGCACGCTTTATGCTAAAATGAAAGTGGATCATCCCGGGCACAGCGCTGTTTGCAGCAGTGTGTTACCAATGTGCCCTGTAACGCGCCCGCCCTGCGCGGCAGAACGCTGTCGGCAGCCGGGTGCAGCCCGTTTGTTTTTAGCAAAGCAAGGAGAGAATTGGAATGAGTTTCAGAGGAATCAATACCACGGTCATCCAGATCCGCCGTCAGGTGTTCACCGAGGTGGCACGCATGGCTTACGCCAACGTCAAGGGCGAGCAGGCCAACCACCTGATGCGCAAGATCCCCTACACCATCATCCCCGGCGAGGAAGGCAAGCTGCGCAAGGACATCTTCCTGGAGCGCGCCATCGTTGAGGAGCGCGTGCGTCTGGCCATGGGCCTGCCCACCCGCCGCATGGACGAGCACAACAGCGTCGTCTCCGGTCTGGAGGATGCTTCCATCGCCGATAAGTATTATGATCCCCCGCTGGTGAACGTGATCAAGTTTGCCTGCAACCGCTGCCCGGAAAAGCTGGTCAAGGTCTCCGACCTGTGTCAGGGCTGCCTTGCCCACCCCTGTATGGAAGTGTGCCCCAAGAAGGCCATCACATGGGAGAGCGGCCGTTCCATCATCGATCAGGACAAGTGCATCAAGTGCGGCCGCTGCGTCGGCGTGTGCCCCTACAACGCCATCGTCAAGACCGAGCGTCCCTGCGCTGCAGCCTGCGGCATGGGTGCCATCCACTCCGATGAGCTGGGCCGTGCCGAGATCGATTACAGCAAGTGCGTTTCCTGCGGCCAGTGTCTGGTCAACTGCCCCTTCGGTGCCATTGCCGACAAGGGCCAGATCTATCAGCTGATCCAGGGCTTCAACCGCGGCGACCGCATCTACGCGCTGGTGGCTCCCGCCTTCATCAACCAGTTCCCGGGTCTGGCTTCCACCGGCAAGCTCAAGGCCGCCCTGAAGGCCGTCGGCTTCTACGATGTGGTGGAAGTTGCCATTGGTGCCGACCTGTGCACCGTGGACGAAGCACACGACTTCCTGGAGGAAGTGCCCGAGAAGCTCAGCTTCATGGCAACTTCCTGCTGCCCGGCATGGAGCATGATGGCAAAGACCGCTTTCCCGGATCTTGCCAAGAACATCTCCATGACCATGACCCCCATGGTGTTCACCGCCCGCATGATGAAGCAGAAGGACCCCGAGGCCCGTATGTGCTTCATTGGACCCTGCGCCGCAAAGAAGCTGGAAGCTTCCCGCCGCACCGTCCGCTCCGATGTGGACTTCGTGCTCACCTTTGAAGAGCTGGCCGGTATCATCGAGGCCAAGGATGTGGACACCAGCCTGCTGGAAGTGGACGAGGCCGAAGCTCTGCACGCTGCATCCGCAGCAGGCCGCGGCTTTGCACAGTCCGGCGGCGTTGCCAAGGCTGTTGCCGATAAGATCAAGGAATGGCACCCGGATATGGATGTCAAGATCGCATCTGCACAGGGCCTTGCCGAATGCAAGAAGCTGCTCATGCTGGCCAAGGCCGGCAAGTACAACGGCTACCTGCTGGAAGGCATGGGCTGCCCGGGCGGCTGCATCGGCGGCGCAGGCACCATTGCCGACCCCGCACGCACGGCCATCCAGCTGAACAAGTACGTCAAGGAAGCTCCCTTCGCCGACCCGGAGCAGAGCCCCTTTATGAGCGAGATCCATGTGCTGAAGGACGACCCCGACTTTGAACTTTAAGCGCTGATTTTTCAAGAACCGCTTCTCCTGCCGGAGGGGCGGTTCTTCGTCATCTTCGCCCATCATATTTTATCAATGTGCAACATTTCTGTGAAAGCTTCACGAAGCGGATTGACAATTTTGCACAGCCATGCTATTTTAGCATTGACAAACCGGTATTACCGCAATTGTTCAACGCCGCCTCTGTGGCAGGAAAGGCAGATCATTCATGACGAACACTTATAAGCGCGTAAGCGCCGCCCTGCTCTCAGTGCTGCTGCTGTGCATGTTCACCTTTGGTGCAAGCGCTGCTTCCAGCCTGAACGTAGGCATTAAATTCTGGAAAGAAAGATCCGATAAGGAATCCATGGCCAACACCGGCATCGATGCCAGCCGTGATGTCACCCTCACCCGCCAGTCCAACGGCACCTACACGCTCACCCTGCCCATCCAGCAGGTAAGCAAGATGGGTGTCACCGGCTATCTGTCCGGCCTGACCATTGGTGATGTGACCTATACCGGCACCGTCTCCGGCGATGTTGCCAAGGGCACCGGCGTGCTCACCATCAAGAACATGCCCGCCTCGGTGCTGACCGGCAGCGATGTGAACAAGGCACTCACCGTTACCTGCAACATTCAGATGGATCTGAGCGTGCTTGGCGAGATCAACACCGCGGCCCGCATGTGCATCTGGAACAAGTAAGCTTTTTCAAGCAAAGAACGGCGTTCCCCACCGGAACGCCGTTCTTTGCTTTTATCACTCCATGTGCTTTTCCACAAAGTCGCCAACCATTTTGTCCAGCTGCAGCACAGCGTTCTCGGCACCCTTCATCACCTTGCGGGTGGTGCGGCGCAGCTGGCGCTGGTTCTGGGTGGCGGCCATCACGCCCACGGCACCCAGTGCCGCCCCCGCGGCCATGCCAAGCAGCATCCCGGAAGAACTGGTGGATTCATGTTTCATAGTAAAACTCCTTTCGGTGAAAAAGATCCGGTCTCCGGCGTTATTATTTCCTGTAAACTATCTGGTATCCGCTTTTTTTATGCAGAAATTTGTGGTATACTGTTCTACGATGTTTTAATGGGCGGGTGTGCCCGGCTAAAAAGCGCACTGCTCATTCCGCATACTGGTAAGGAGGTTCCTTATTTGATACACCCTGTTGAACCCAAAAAAGTCCTTTGCATCCACGATCTTTCCGGCATGGGCCGCTGCAGCCTTGCAGTGATCCTGCCGGTGCTGTCGGTCATGGGCGTGCAGCCGGTAGCCCTGCCCACGGTGGTGCTTTCCACCCACACAGGCGGGCTTGGCACACCTGCACGGCTGGACGGCTGCGCCTACGGCGAACAGGCGCTGGAGCATTACCATGCGCTTGGCGTGGAGTTTGACTGCATCTATACCGGCTATCTGGGCGGTGAGGATCAGGTGGCACTGGCCGAAAAAGCCTTTGCCCTCTGGCCCGCAGCCAAAAAGATCGTTGACCCGGTCATGGGCGACAACGGCAAGGCTTACTCCACCGTAACGCCTGCTTTGATCGACCGCATCCGTGCACTGTGCGGTGCTGCCGATCTGATCCTGCCCAACTACACCGAGGCACAGATCCTGCTGCAGCGCCAGCCGCAGACCGAGCTGCTCACCGATGAAGCCGCACAGGCTCTGGCTGACGAGCTGACCGCTCTGGCCCCCGGGGCTGTCGTCACCGGCCTGCCGCTGGGCAAATACATCGGCTGTGCAGGCAGCGGAAAAGACCGCTTCCTCATCAAAAAGCTGCACATCAGCCGCAGCTTTCCCGGCACCGGCGACCTGTACGGTGCGGTGCTCATCGGCTCGCTGCTGCAGGGCAACGCCCTGAGTGCCGCCGCCGACAACGCTGCCGAGTTCGTGGCGCTTTCCATCCAGAGCACGCCCGCCGCGCAGGATACCCGCTACGGGGTCTGGTTCGAGCCGCTTCTGCCGCGCCTGTGCCCGGCAAGCTCGGCAGAATAAGGGGAGGTACACCGATGAACGAAAAGCCAACCTTGAACATCGTTCTGGTGGAGCCGCGCATCCCGCAGAACACCGGCAATGTGGCCCGCACCTGTGCCTGCACTGCCTGTCGGCTGCATCTGGTAGGCCCCATGGGCTTTGCCATCGATGATAAAAAGCTCAAGCATGCGGGTCTGGATTACTGGCACTACCTCGACATCAGCTATTACGACAGTCTGGACGAGTTCTTTGCCAAAAACAGCGGCCCCTATTACTATTTTACCACCAAGGCACCTCAGCGCTACACCGATGTGAGCTACCCGGACGGTGCATACCTCGTGTTCGGACGCGAGGATGCCGGCCTGCCCGAAGCCTTGCTTGCCGCCAATCAGGAGCACTGCATCCGAATGCCCATGCGCGACACCTGCCGCAGCCTGAACCTTTCCAACAGCGTGGCTGTGGGCGTGTATGAAGTGCTGCGCCAGTGGGACTTTCCGGAGCTTTTGGACCACGGACACTTACGAGACTACGAATGGAAATGAGGGACATTATGAGCAAGATTGCGATCCTGACCGATTCCTCCTGCGATATCCCGCAGGAGATGGCCGAAAAATACGGCATCGACATCATGAGCTTCCACATCCTGCTAGACGATGTGGACTACGTGGAGCGTGAAAGCTGCACCAACACCGAATTTTACGATAAGATGCGTGCCGCTAAGGGCGTGCCCTCCACTGCCGCCATCACCCCCATCCAGTTCTGCGAAAAATACTGCCAGTATGTGGACGAGGGCTATACGGATGTCATTCATGTACCCATCAACAAATCCGGCTCTTCCACCTACAATAACGCCCTCATGGCACAGGGGATGCTGCGGGAAGAGCGCCCGGAGCACCACTTGAAGATCCATCTGCTGGACCCCCACACCTATTCCATGGTGTTCGGCTGGTATCTGTGCGAAATGGCCCGCAAGCTGAAGAACGGCGCAGAGATCAGCCATGTGATCCGGGAGTTTGAAAAGCAGATGGACTGCATGGAGATCGTTCTGGGCCCCTACAGCCTGAAGCAGATGAAAAAGAGCGGACGCATCTCTGCCGCTGCTGCTGTTATGGGCGAGCTGATGGGCATTCGTCCCATCATCACCCTGATCGACGGCAAGACCAAGGTGGAAGCCAAGGTACGCGGCGATGACAAGGTGGTGCCCGCCATGGTGGAGCTGTGCAAACAGCGCAGCGAAGGCGTGGAGAACTTTGATTATATGATCGGCCACACCAACATCCCGCAGACCGCCGATCTGGAAAAGGCCTGCCGCAAGGCCTTTGGCAAGCCGCCACTGCTGGTGTTTGAGCTGGGCGGCGTCGTTTCCGCCAACACCGGCCCCGACACGGTGGCTCTGGTATACACCGGACACCCCAGAGGGTAACACACGATTTTAATAGCCTCCGCTTTCGCTCTGGCTATTTCAGCGGTAATTTTATTTTGAGGTTCCGAAAAGCCTGCGGGCTTTTCGGAACCTCTTTTTCACCGGAAGGGTCCAAACCAAAAGCTGCATCTGTACCTGATTCTGCGAAAATTCGTTGCAATCTGCCAAAAATTATGCTATACTGCCTTTTGCTGTGCTTTTTGTGCGGCATCCTTTCAGAGCAACTTAGGATTTTAGGCTCCCCGGCGTGTCTCGAACCATGCCGGGCCAAACCCACAGGGGCTGGCGGCCCTGTGCGGTCAAAATCATCCCGCTGGAGTATTATCATGAATCAGAATCCTTCCGTCCGTAAACTGGTGCGCTGCGGCGTGGTCGCAGCCATTTATGTTGTTCTCTGCATGGCTCTGCAGCCGCTCTCCTATGGTGCGGTACAGGTGCGTGTGGCTGAGGCGCTCTGCCTGCTGCCGGTATTCGGTGCCGAGTACATTGCCGGTGTGGTACTGGGCTGCTTTTTGGCAAACCTGCTGGGCTCCACCATCGTGGATGTCATCTTTGGCACCCTTGCCACCCTGCTGGCCTGCCTTGTCACCTACAAGCTGCGGAACATCCGCATCAAGGGTCTGGCTGTGGCGGCTTCCCTGCCGCCGGTGCTGTTCAATGCCGTGATCATCGGCATTGAGATTGCCGTCATGTTCCCGGACCCCACCTCCAGCGCTCCCATCTGGCTGGCCTGCATCACCAACGGCATCTCCGTAGGTATCGGCGAGCTCATCAGCTGCACCGTTCTGGGTGTGCTGCTGGTGAAGATCATCGAGAGCAGCAAGGCCCTGCGCAAAATTTTTGCAGCTTAATGACCGCAAGGAGGTTTCCATGCAGGCAAACGGAATGATCTTCTGGGACTGGAACGGCACTTTGATGGATGATGTTGATTTCACCCACAGCTGTCTCAACTGGATGCTGGAGACCCACGGTTATCCGCAGCGGTACGATCTTGCCGCTTACCGGGAAATTTTCGGTTTTCCCATTGAGGAATACTACATCCGCGCCGGTTTCAACTTTGCAAAGCACCCTTATGCAGAGCTGGCCGAGCGCTTTATGGAACATTATAACGCAGGTGTGGATGCCTGTCCCCCCTCTGCACACGCTGCCGAAACGCTGGCCGAACTTTCGCGCCGGGGCTGGCGGCAGAGCGTGCTTTCCGCCTCCCGCCGGGACTACCTGATCGAGCAGGTAGCCGCACGGGGCCTGCAGGGCTATTTTACTGAGTTGCTCGGCCTTGCAGACATCTATGGCGTAAGCAAAGTGCAGGTGGGCAAACAGTGGCTTGCACAAAGCGGCATCGCCCCTGCTGCCTGCGTGATGGTGGGCGACACCCAGCACGATGCCGAAGTTGCAAAGGCCCTTGGCACAAAATGCGTGCTCTACACCGGCGGCCACCAGTCCCGCGCGCGGCTCGAGGCTGTGTGCCCGAATGTCATCGACGATCTGGCACAGCTGCCGCAGCTGCTGGAAACCTTATAATGTACATCTGACCACTTCTGATTTGCAAAAATCAGAGGTGGTTTTTGTTTTAGCTGGCTCGCCCTCTCAGTCTCGCATTCGCTCGCCAGCTCCCCCAAAGGGGGAGCCTCTGGCGAAACCGGAAACTTTGCGTGGATTGCCAAGGCCTCCCACTTTGGGGGAGGTGGATGCGACCAGCGGGAGCAGACGGAGAGGGCGAGGCTGTTCGCCTCCACCACATATCTTTTCCTTTTATGAACCCCCTTCCAGCGCAAATTTACAGAAAATTCATTCAAAATCCGGCTAAAATAACCTTGCAGGTTTGACGCGTCTGCCGCTTTGGTGTATCATATATGTGTGTATTTATGTCTATCTCCGGGAAGCATTTTCCCGAATTTGATCTATGAGGTGTTACCAATGTCCCTTGTTGAAAAACTCTTTGGCAGCTTCTCGGACCGGGAGCTGAAAAAGATCAACCCCATTGCCAAGCAGGTGCTGGCTCTGGAAGAAAAATATGCCGCCATGCCGGATGCCGACCTGCAGGCACAGACCGCTGTGTTCAAGCAGCAGCTGGCCGACGGCAAGACCACCGATGATATCCTGCCCGATGCCTTTGCCGTCTGCCGCGAGGCCGCATGGCGCGTGCTGGGCATGAAGCACTTCCCTGTGCAAGTCATCGGCGGCATTGCCCTGCACCGCGGCGATATTTCCGAGATGCAGACCGGTGAAGGCAAGACTCTTGTGGCTACCCTGCCCGCCTACCTGAATGCCCTCACCGGTGAGGGCGTGCATGTTGTCACCGTCAACGATTACCTTGCCAAGCGCGACAGCGAGTGGATGGGCAAGCTCTACCGCTGGCTGGGCCTTTCTGTCGGCCTGATCGCACAGGGCATGGACGGTGATGCACGCCGCGCCGCCTATGCTGCCGACATCACCTACGGTACCAACAACGAGTTCGGCTTCGACTATCTGCGCGACAACATGGTGACCTATAAGGCCAACATGGTGCAGCGCGGCCACGCCTATGCCATCGTCGATGAAGTGGACTCCATCCTGATCGATGAAGCCCGCACGCCCCTGATCATTTCCGGCCGCGGCGAGGATTCCTCCAGCCTGTACACACAGGTGGACCGCTTTGTGCGCACCCTGCGCAAGAGCGTGGTGGTAGAGCTGGAGGATAAGGTCTCTACCGACGAGCAGACCGACGGTGATTACGTCGTGGACGAAAAGCACAAGACCTGTACCCTGACTGCCAGCGGCATCAAGAAAGCGGAAGCCTACTTCAAGGTCGAGAACCTTGCCGCCGCCGAGAACATGACCCTTGCCCATCACATCGATCAGGCCATCAAGGCTTACGGCGTGATGCAGCGGGACATCGATTACGTGGTCAAGGATGGTCAGGTCATCATCGTGGACGAGTTCACCGGCCGTCTGATGATCGGCCGCCGCTACAACGAAGGCCTGCATCAGGCCATCGAAGCCAAGGAGGGCGTGAAGATCGCCGCCGAGAGCAAAACGCTGGCTACCATCACCTTCCAGAACTACTTCCGCATGTACAAAAAGCTGTCCGGTATGACCGGTACCGCCAAGACAGAAGCCACCGAGTTCACCGAGATCTACGGCCTGAACATCGTTACGGTGCCCACCAACCGCCCCCGTCAGCGCATCGATTATCCGGATGCCATCTACAAGACGGTCAACGGCAAATACAATGCCGTTATCCAGCAGGTGCTGGAATGCCACCAGAAGGGCCAGCCCGTGCTGGTGGGTACGGTCAGCGTGGAAAAGAGTGAGACCCTTGCCAAGATGCTGCAGAAATACACCCGCGACTTCAACGTGCTGAACGCAAAGAACCACGAGCGTGAAGCCGAGATCGTGGCGCAGGCCGGCAAAAAGGGTGCCATTACCATTGCCACCAACATGGCAGGCCGTGGTACCGATATCATGCTGGGCGGCAACGCCGAGTTCATGGCCAAGGCCCAGAAGCGCTTCGATGAGCTGTACGCCCAGTGCAAGCCCCAGATCGATGCCGAAGCTGAGCAGGTGCGCGCTGCAGGCGGTCTGTTCATCATCGGCACCGAACGCCACGAGAGCCGCCGCATCGACAACCAGCTGCGCGGCCGTGCCGGCCGTCAGGGCGACCCGGGTGCTTCCCGCTTCTACCTGAGCCTGGAAGATGACCTGATGCGCCTGTTCGGCGGCGACCGCGTCTCCAGCCTGATGGATACCCTCAAGATCGATGAGGACACTCCCATCGAGAACCGCATGATCACCAACACGCTGGAAAGCGCCCAGAAAAAGCTGGAAGGCCGCAACTTCGAGATCCGCAAGAACGTGCTGAAGTACGACGACGTGATGAACCAGCAGCGCGAGATCATCTATGGTCAGCGCCGCAAGGTGCTGGATGGCGAGGATATCAGCACCGAAATGCACAAGATGCTGCGCGAGAACATCGATTCCAGCTGCGACCAGTTCCTGGCCGGTGATGTGAAGGACGACTGGGACTTTGGTGCCCTGCGCCGCCACTATCTGGGCTGGCTGACCACCGAGGAAGACCTCCACTACACCGTGGCCGACTTTGACGATATCTCCCGCAAGGGCATTGCCGACCAGCTCTATGACCGCGGCATGAAGATCCTCGCCGACAAGGAGCAGCGCTACGGTACTCCCATCATGCGTGAGCTGGAGCGCATCTGCCTGCTCAAGTGCGTGGACCGCATGTGGATGGACCACATCGACAACATGGACCAGCTGCGTCAGGGCATTGCGCTGCGCGGCTACGGCCAGAAGGACCCCGTTGTGGAGTACCGCATCGAGGGCTTTGACATGTTCGACCAGATGGTGGATTCCATCCGTGAGTCCAGTGTGAAGATGCTGCTGACCATCGAGATCCGTCAGACCGGTGCTGCCCCCAAGCGTGAGCAGGTGGCAAAGCCCACCGGCGAAGGCTTTGTGCCCGGCAACGGTGCACCCGGTGCCAAGGGTGCACCCCACGGCCAGCCTGTGCGGGTCATCAAAATTGGCCGCAACGACCCCTGCCCCTGCGGCAGCGGCCTGAAGTGGAAAAAGTGCACCTGCGCCAAGTACCACCCCGATGGAGTGCCCACGGACGAGAACTAAGTAAAAGATAAACTGCCTCGTCCCCTCTGTCGCTATTGCGACCTCTCTCCCCCGGCCGGGGAGAGTCTTTCCCCAAAGTGAGAGGCTTTGGCAGTCCGATAAAGTTTCTGGTTTTGCCAAGGGCTCCCCCTTTGGGGGAGCTGGCGCGTCAGCGTCTGAGAGGGCGAGGCTGCTTATAATATTATAGAGGGAGTTGATTTTGGAATGATCACACCAGAAAAACTGCTCGAATCCGCAAAGGAGCTGGAAACCCAGCTGCGCACATGGCGGCGCACCCTGCACCGCCACCCGGAGGTAGGCTTTGACCTGCCCGAGACAAAAGCGCTGGTCAAAAAAGCCCTGACCGAGATGGGCTATGCCCCGCAGGACTGCGGCAAGTGCGGCGTACTCGCGCTAGCGGGCGGCAAGCGCCCCGGCAAGACCATCCTGCTGCGCGGTGACATGGATGCTTTGCCCATTCAGGAAGAATCCGGTGAGGAGTTTGCTTCCGAGATCCCGGGCCGGATGCACGGCTGCGGCCACGATATGCACACCGCCATGATGCTGGGTGCGGCAAAGCTGCTCAAAGAACACGAGGACGAGATCGAGGGCACCATCAAGCTGGAATTCCAGCCTGCAGAGGAGATCTTTCAGGGTTCGCTGGACATGCTGAAAAACGGCCTGCTGGAAAACCCGAAGGTGGACGCTGCCGTGATGTTCCACGTTCTGGCCGGGATGCCCCTGCCCGTTGGCACCGTGCTGGTGCCGGGCGGCGGCATCACCATGGCAAGCTGTGAGCAGTACCACATCACCGTACACGGCAAGGGCGGCCATGGCTCCATGCCCAACGCCTGCATCGACCCCATCACCGCAGCGGCCCACATCCACATTGCCCTGCAGGAGATCAACAGCCGTGAGCTGGACCCCGCCAAGTTTGGCGTATTCACCACGGGCCGGTTTGAAGCTGGCAAGGCATCCAACGTCATCCCGGATTCTGCCGATATGTGGGGCACTATCCGCACGGTGGACCCCGAAGGTGCCGTGAGCGAGCAGATCCACCAGCGCATGACCGAGATCGCGCAGGGCGTGGCGGCAGCCTATCGCTGCACTGCTGATGTGGAGTTCAGCGACCACTGCCCCTGCATGGTGGTGGATACGTCTCTTGCCAAGAATGCCCTGACCTATATGACCGAACTGCTGGGCCGTGGTGCCATGGATATGACCGTCCTCACCGGCGGCAAGCCCGGCGGCGGCAGCGAGGACTTTGCCTTTGTCAGCCACGAAGTGCCCACCGTAAGCATGTTTCTCTCCGCAGGCAACGCCAAGGAGGGCTATGTTTACGGTCAGCACCACCCCAAGGTGCGCTTTGACGACAGCGTGCTGTACGAGGGCTCTGCAGCCTATGTTTATATGGCTCTGCGGTGGCTGAGCGACCACAAGGCATAACCATTCGGAAAATTTATCATTTATTTGAACCTCCGAAAAATCTGCGGATTTTCCGGAGGTTCTTTTTCACGGATGGGTTCGGAGCAGCACGCTGCATCTCTTAAAAATCGCCTTTATAAACAAAAAAATCCCGGAAGGTTCACACCCTCCGGGGTCTTTTTTATATCAGCTTTGCCCCCGCGTGGGGCAGGCTGTCGGCGCCAAGGCTCTGCAGCTGCTGTGGCAGGGCGGCGAGGTCGCCGCCGGTGTAATACCACGCAGCGGCAAACGCGGCCAGTGCCAGAATCAGCAGAAAAATCAGGGCATTCCGCACCCTGTGCCGTTTGCGCGGCGCTGCTGTCGGTGCATCCGGCTCCGGCTTGTCCGGCAGGCGCTGCGCCGTCAGGGCATCTGCCGGAATGGCCCTGCCATACTTCTGCCAGATCGTTCCCGCCGCCTGCGGCAGACCGGAAGCCGCCCGGCGGATCATATCCAGCAGCCACAAAGCAGGCGTATCTGCATTGGCCACCGTGCGCACCCAGCAGCCTTTCCGGCTGCCCAGAAACAGCACCGTGTCCTCGGCGCGCTCCAGACACCCGGCTGCAAAGTCTGCACCCACAAGGCGCTGCGCTGCCCGCACACGGGTAAGTTTTGCCGGCACCGGCCCGCCCTTGACCCGGCAGACCTTTGCGCTCAGCTTTTCCCGCACCTTTGCATCGGCATAGCTCATGGCTCCAAAATCAAACACTTTTTCTGCGCCGGCCACCGTTTCCATCCGGGCTTCCAGCAGAGTGCCTGCATCCGCATCACAGCATACCAGCAGCCTGTGGTGCGTTTCCAGCGCCTGCACCGCTGCATGAACAAGGGTCATCTCCCCTTCTCCGTACAGCTCTGCCGCAAAGCGGTCTGCCAGCGCTTTCCGCGCCTTGCTCAATGCCGCGGGCGTTTCTGCCTGCAGCGCAGCCAGTGTTTCTGCACCGCGGCTGCGGCACTGGGCAGCAAGTCCTGTCTGCTGCACTGCCTGTTGTACTGCCCACAGCGGTGCGCCAAACAACCGCAGCACACAGGTGGTCTGCGTTTTTTCTTCGTGTATCAACTGCTTCACCCCCGCGGCCCGGGGCCGCTCGTATTAACCCTTGAGGAAGGTGCTGTCCAGTGCCGTCAGAGCCGCAGCATCGTGCCGGGCACTTTTTGCCAGTGCCTGTGTATCTGCAGGAACTTTGCCCTGAGCCAGACGCAGTGCCAGTTCCAGTGCCGCCTGTGCCGCGCGGGCACGCACCAGCGCACGGTCGGGGCGGGAGACGAAGAGCTTTTTTACATAGACGGTCTCGCCGCAGGCCGCACCCAGATACACCGTGCCCACCGGACGGACGGCATCGCCGCCGTTGGGGCCTGCCAGACCGGTGACGCTGACAGCGATATCGGCCCCGGCAGCTTCGGCTGCGCCCAGTGCCATCTGTGCTGCCACCGGTGCGGACACCACATTGTACTTTGCGATCGCCGCCGGGTCTACGCCGATCATCTTTGCCTTGGCCTGCTCCCAGTAGGTAACAAAGCCGAAACCGAACACCTCACTTGCACCGGACACATTGGTCAGCCGCTGGGCGATCATGCCGCCTGTACAGCTTTCTGCCGTGGCAATGGTGAGTCCCTTTTCCTTCAGGGTATGCACCAGAGTCTCTTCCAGACCGGTCACATCCTCATCATACACCGCATCACCCAGCAGATCATAGAACTTTGTGGCGTATGCGCGGCACATTTTTTCGGCTGAACTGTCGGTTTCTGCCCGGGCAGTAATGCGGATCTCGCACTCGCCGGTCTTGCAGTAGATGGCGGCGGTGGGATTTGCGTTTTCCAGCAGATGCCGCACACGGTATTCGATATCGCTTTCGCCGCCCAGCACCCGCAGCGTGATGGAATGCAGGGTGCAGTTCTGGCGGGCCAGCAGCAGCGGACGCACACTCTCCTCCCACATGGCCTTCATTTCGTGAGGCACGCCGGGCATCAGCACAGCACAGTGGCCATCCTGTTCGAACCATGCCCCGGGGGCAGTGCCGTGGTTATTGATGATCTTGTGGCCGTTCACCGGCACCATGGCCTGCTTGCGGTTGTTTGGGGTAGTCTTGCGCCCGGTACGAGTGAAGAAATCCACGATCTTCTGCCATTCTTCCGGGTCAAAAGCCAGCGTATCACCGTAGCATCCAGCAACCGTCTCCTTGGTCAGGTCGTCCGCCGTGGGGCCAAGGCCGCCGGTAAACACCAGCAGGTCGCACCGCTGCTTTGCCTCGTTGACGAAATCCGCCAAACGGTCGTGGTTGTCGCCGATAGTGCTCTCGCGCTGGACCGTAATGCCCAGTGCCGCCAGCTCGCGGCTCAGATACTGGGCGTTGGTGTTCAAAATGTTGCCGAGCAGCAGCTCGGTACCCACACTGATGATCTCTGCTGTCATGGCTTTCACCCCTCAAATTCGACCTGATCGGTGATACGGATGCGGATGCGCTCGGCGCTCTCTGCTGCTTCGGCTTCCAGCGCGGCAAGGCCGGGCATGGCGGCTTCGGCTTCCAGAATTTCGGCCAGCTCCGGGCGGATCTTCGGATGCGGCGGGGTGAAGATGGTGCAGCAGTCCTCGTAGGGCAGGATGCTGGTCTCAAAGGTGTTGATGTGGCGTGCCGTCTCCACGATCTCGGTCTTGTCCATGCCGATGAGCGGGCGCAGAATGGGCAGGTCCTGCGCAGCATCGGTGCACTGCAGGGCCTTGACGGTCTGGCTGGCTACCTGAGCCAGACTCTCGCCGGTAACAAGGGCTTCGCAGCCCTGCTTTTTGGCAATGACGTTGGCAATGCGCATCATGCTGCGGCGCATCAGCACCGTGAACAGCACATCCGGAGCATTATCCCGGATGTACTCCTGCGGCTTGGTGTAGGGCACGACGAACAGATTGGAGCTGCCCGTATAGATGCTGGTGAGCTGCGCCAGTGCCTTCACCTTGAGCTTTGCGCGCTCCGAAGTGTACGGCGGAGACGCAAAATGGATGTGGTCCAGTGCCAGACCGCGCTTTGCCATGCGGTAAGCTGCCACGGGACTGTCGATGCCGCCGGACAGCATGTTCAATGCACGGCCGCTGGTGCCCACGGGCAGACCGCCCTCACCGGGTACTTTCGGGCCGTGGATGTAGGCACCATAATCACGAATTTCTACGATCACCTTAAAATCCGGGTTATGCACATCCACCTTGAGGTAGTTGTGTTTGCCCAGCAGATAGGCACCCAGCTCCCGCATCAGTTCAGGGCTGGTCATGGGATAGGTCTTGTCGGAGCGGCGCGCCTCCACCTTGAAGGTGCGGATGCCGTGCAGGCTGGCACCGAGGTAATCCTCAGCGGTCTGGCAGATGGTGTCAAAGTCCTTGTCGCAGACCACGGCGCGGCTGAGCGCCGCAAGGCCGAACACCTTGCTCACCCGGTCAAAGGCGAGGTCCATATCCATGTCCTCTTCCTCAGGCTCCATGTAAAAGGTGGACTGTGTGCAGTAGACCTTGAACTTGCCCACGGTCTTGAGCCGGTAGCGCAGAATTTTCATCATCGCCGACTCGAACTGGTTGCGGTTGAGGCCTTTCAGGGACATTTCACCCTGATAGCCCATGATAATTTCATGCATAAATGTTGTATCTCCTGATCGTAGGATTTGTAATAGATAACTTTTGAGGGAACACCCCCAGTCACCTACGGTGACATCTTCCCCCGGCCGGGGGAAGTCGTCCTCTGAGATGGGGCCTTTGGCATAACGGAAAAGTTGTCCGCTATATCCCAAAGGCTCCCTCCTTGAGGGAGCTGGCACGGCGTAGCCGTGACTGAAGGAGTCTCACTTCCGGATCCTCTGCAAGCTCTTCATTCCGTCCTCAAAGCGGTTGAGGAAAGCATCCACATCCTCCGGGGTGTTGTCGCCGCAGAAGGACACGCGGATGGCCGTGTCGATGGCAAGCGGGTCTTTGCCCATTGCCGCCAGCGTGTGGCTGGGCTGGCCGCGGCCGCAGGCACTTGCCGAGGAAACATACACCTGTGCTTCGGCCAGCCATGCCAGCATGGTCTCGCTCTTGATGCAGTTCTCGCTGAAGTTCAGCACCTCGGGCACCGCGTTTTCCGGGCTGTTGATCTCCACCTCCGGGAAAGCCTTCAGGCCGTCTCGCAAACGCTGGTTCAGGGCCTTCATAGCGGTGTCACGGCTCTTCATGGTCTTGGCAAGACGGGTGGCGGCTGCGGCAAGACCCATGGCGTAGGGCAGGTTTTCGGTGCCCGGGCGCAGGCCGCGCTCCTGCTCACCGCCGAGGTACGGCGGCCGGAACGCCTGCACCAGACGGTCAGAAAGATACAGCGCGCCAATGCCCTTGGGAGCGTGGATCTTGTGGCCGCTCACCGACAGGGTGTCGATGTTCGCCAGCTTGATGGGCACACGCATCCACGCCTGCACTGCGTCCACATGGACAATGGTGCGGCTGTTGCGGCGCTTGACCTCGGCGGCAAGGCGTTCCACATCGTTGCGGGTGCCCACCTCGTTGTTCACCATCATGCAGGCCACGAGGATGGTGTTCTTGTCCACATGCTCCAGCATTTCGTTGATATCCAATGTGCCGTCCGGGCGGGGCTTGACCACCGTGACGTTGTAGCCCTGCTTCGCCAGCTCTTCCAGCGGGCGCTGGACGCTTGGGTGCTCAAAGCCGGACACCACGATGCCCTTGCCGAAAGTGCGGGTGCGCACCGCGCCCAGCAGGGCCAGATTGTTGCTCTCGCTGCCGCAGGAGGTAAAGTACAGCTCCTTTGGCTTGCAGCCCAGTGTACGGGCCACAGCGGCACGGGCGGCGTTCAGCGCTTCCTCGCTGCGGGCACCGGGGCCGTACAGGCTGGACGGGTTTGCCCAGTGTTCCCGCATGGCCTTGTCGATGACATCCGCCACCTCGGGAGCCACCATGGTGGTAGCGGCGTTATCCAGATAATGCAATTCAGGGTTTTGCAGCATAAAAGGAATTCCTGCTTTCTGTTTTCATAATAATCCAGTTTAATTATAGCACAGAAAGCTGTAGAACGCAAAATATTCGCGTTTGCGAGCGCAGCGCAGCAATGAAAGCCCCAGTGGGGCTTTTAAGCGACAGAACGGTCTTGCGCAGCAAGATGGAGGGGCCTCGCCCCGACAAGTCTGCTGACGGAACCTTGTGGAGCACCACAGTGCAGGGATGGCGGGAGAGTCAATGCCGACCGTCTGGGCAGCCTTGCGCAATTGCTGCGCAAAGCTGCCTTTTTTGTTGTCGGAAGTTGTTTTTATAAGCAGGGTGCGTTGAATGGCGGGATTTTTTGTCCGCAGACAAGGCGATTTTTCGCAGCAATCCTGACGGATTGCAAGGGGAAGCAACGCAGGATGCGAGCAAAAAGGCCGTTCAGGCGGCGTGCAATGCTTGTAAAAACGACTTCCAAAGGAGGATGTCTGATGAAAACCGATATCGAGATCGCACAGGAAGCCAAAATGAGACCCATCACCGAGATCGCCGCCCAGCTGGGCCTTTCCGATGAGCACGTGATCCCCTATGGCCGCTACAAGGCCAAGATCGATCACCGCCTGATCCACGATGCCAAAAAGCAGGGCAAGCTGATCCTCGTCACCGCCATCAGTCCCACCCCGGCGGGCGAGGGCAAAACCACCACCAGCGTGGGTCTGGCCGATGCCATGAACGCTCTGGGCAAAAAGACCATGCTCTGCCTGCGTGAGCCCAGCCTTGGCCCGGTGTTCGGTGTCAAGGGCGGCGCAGCCGGCGGCGGCTACGCACAGGTAGTGCCCATGGAGGATATCAACCTGCACTTCACCGGCGACCTGCACGCCATCGGCACGGCCAACAACCTGCTGGCTGCCATGATCGATAACAGCATCCAGCAGGGCAACCCGCTGAACATCGACCCCCGCCGCATCACATGGAAGCGCTGCATGGACATGAACGACCGCCAGCTGCGGTTCATCGTGGACGGTCTGGGCGGCAAGGTAAACGGCACCCCCCGCGAGGACGGCTTTGATATCACCGTTGCCAGCGAGGTGATGGCAATTTTCTGCCTTGCCACCAGCATTTCCGATCTGAAGGAGCGTCTTTCCAAGATCGTATGCGCCTACACCTACGACGGCAAGCCCGTCACTGCCGGTGAGATCGGTGCTGCCGGTGCCATGACCGCCCTGCTGAAGGACGCGCTGGACCCGAACCTTGTACAGACGCTGGAAAACAACCCCGCCATCATCCACGGCGGTCCCTTTGCCAACATCGCCCACGGCTGCAACAGCGTGCTGGCTACCAAGCTGAGCCTTTCTCTGGCCGACTATACCATCACTGAAGCAGGCTTTGGTGCTGATCTGGGCGCAGAGAAGTTTTTGGATATCAAGTGCCGCTACGCCGGTATCGCTCCCTCTGCCTGCGTGTTGGTGGCCACTGTGCGTGCCCTCAAAAGCCACGGTGGCGTGGCAAAGGCCGACCTGAGCCAGCCCAACCTCGAAGCCGTCAAGGCCGGTGCATCCAACCTCATCCGCCACATCGACAACCTGAAAAATGGCTTCGGCCTGCCGGTGGTGGTCGCCATCAATGCCTTCCCCACCGATACCGCCGAAGAGCAGGCCTATGTGGAGCAGGTGTGCGCCGAGCAGGGTGTTCCCTGCGTGCTGAGCGAGGTATTCGCCAAGGGCGGCGAGGGCGGCAAAGCGCTGGCCGAGAAGGTGCTGGAGGTGCTGGAGGATCGTCCCATCCAGTACACCTACCCGCTGGAAATGCCCCTGAAGGACAAGATCAACGCCATCGCCACCAAAATTTACCGGGCCGACGGTGTGAACTACAGCGCCGCCGCCAGCAAGACACTGGCCGAGCTCACCGACATGGGCTACGGTAATCTGCCTGTCTGCATCGCCAAGACCCAGTACAGCTTCAGCGACAACGCAAAGCTCATCGGTGCCCCCACCGGCTTTACCATAGAGGTGCGCGAGGTGCGCCTTGCTGCCGGTGCAGGCTTTGTGGTGGTCATCTGCGGTAATATCATGACCATGCCGGGCCTGCCCAAAAAGCCCGCCGCTGTGAGCATCGATGTGGATGCCGACGGCAAGATCACCGGCCTGTTCTAAGTTTCAAGTAAAAAATAAGAGGTTCGCTCAGTGAACGAACCTCTTATTTTTTATCCTTCTGTGTGGCTGCACAGATAATCCGTCCATGCGGCATACCCGGCGGGTCTCAGATGGTAGCCGTCCGGCTGGGCGTAGCTTTCGATCAGGTCGCCGTTTTCATCTGCCAGCACTTCCCACAGGTTGAGAAAATAGCAGTTCTTTTCCAGCGCAATGGCTGCCAGCTCATTGTTGATCTGGCACAGGCGGTCGCGGTTCAAGCCCTCATGGCCGGACTTCTGGCATACTTCCGGCCGCACCGGCGTGATGGACTGCACATAGATCTTTGCATTTGGCAGTGTCTGGCTCAGCATGTCCAGCATCAGCCGGTAATAGGTCAGAAAGCTGCTATAATCGGTATCGCGGCCCAGCACGTTGGTGCCCAACAGAACATAAATAGCTCTGGGCTGCTGGGCGGTCAACGCTTCCAGCGGCACCTCAGCCACGCCGTCGGCGCGCTTGCAGGTGGTGCCGTTGACGATCACGTTCGGCCCAACACCCTTGTACGCACAGAACATGGCGTTCTGCATTCCTTCTTCGTACAGCTGCATGCCCTGCGTCAGGCTGTCGCCCACAAAGCTCACGTCATTAAACCATTCCTTGCCCACAGCCGTGCTGCTCTTTGGCAGCGCCGCCATACGGAAATCCAGCGCAGTGGCCGCGCTGTCTGCAAGCGGCTGCACCGTGAGCTGCCGCGCCACCGCGTAGGAGGCCGTGTTCCAAGTATTATCCTGTGTTACCTCCTGCAGGATGGTGTTCTGCCCAACGCCGGAGGGCCGCTGTTCCCGGTGCAGGCTCTTCCACAACATCCCGATGGCTCCCACCAGCAAAAGCAGCAGCAGCAAAGCTGTCGCCATGAACCGCCTGCGCCAGCGTTTGCGCAACACGCGCCGCCGGTATTCCTGATAGTCTGCCATGCTGTCTCCCTCACTTTTCTGCCCAGGCTATGCTGCGGGCTTTCTCGTTCTTAGTATACCATATCTGTGCATTCCGGCAAGACCCGTTTTCTGCCAGAGTGCCTAAAATTGCAGATTCTTTTGCACGCAGGCATGCCATTGTGTGCAAAAAGCCCGCCTTCTATCGGGTCAAAAGCTTGCATCCTGTACCATAGATGTGTTATACTGAACTGAACTACTATTGATAGGGAGGCTTTCACGATGGCATTTACTCCAAAACTGACTTATAAAGGCAAGCCCCTCGTCCGCAAGGACAATGAGCTGTACTACGGCAATATGACCGACCCATATGTGCTCTATCTGCAGATCACGACCACCAAGCCTGTGGGCGACCAGCAGGTTGCAGACAAGGTCCACCTGATGCTGCTCTCTACCGACACCACCAAGGCTCCGCAGGAGCGCGTGATGCGTCAGACCACCAAGATCGGCCTGTACAACGCTTTGGACATCGGCAGCATCTGGCTGCAGAAGGCAAACGCACAGTAAACAAAAAAGACCGCTGCACCGGAGTGCAGCGGTCTTTTTTGCTTATTCTTCGGTCACCTCAAAGTCGAGGGGCTTGCCGCAGTTCGGGCACTTGGGTGCGCCGTCCAGCAGTTCGTCTTCCTCAAACACGGCGGTGGTGCCGCAGTCCGGGCAGGTCACTTCGTACTGCACGGGGCCATCCTCGGCATCCTCTTCGCCGTCCCCTTCCAGAGCGACCTCAAAGGTCACGCCGCAGTGCGCGCAGTTGGCTTCGCCTGCATCCAGATCATCCTCGCTGACGTAAACGGTCTCGCCGCAGTTGGGGCAGGCCACTTCATAGAACGGCTCGCTGGCGATGTCATCATCCTTGGCATCGTCATCGTCGTCGCCGTCGGAGTCCTCATCCTCAGCGTCCTCGCTTTCGCCGTCTTCGTCCTCCTCCTCGTACAGATCTGCTTCCAGATCTTCCAGCTCATCGCTCAGGTCGTTGATCTGGTCGTAGGCGCGGGAAAGATCTTCGTCCACGCTCTCGATGACCTCAGCCATTTCACCCAGCAGTGCGCTCATGGCCTTGATGATCTTGCCCTCTTTGGTGGTATCATCAATGCCCAGACCATCGACCAGACCCTGCAGATAAGCTGCCTTTTTGTTCAGTTCCATACGAATGCCCTCCTTAAAATGAAAAAATCGGAGTTTTAAAAAAACCGGGCAAACGGTTGCCCGCAGCCCGGTTTGGCGTTAAAGGGATCAGACGCGCTCCATATACTCGCCGGTGCGGGTATCGATGCGGATGTGGTCGCCCTCGTTGATGAACAGCGGCACACGAATCTCAGCACCGGTCTCGACGGTAGCGGGCTTCAGGGTGTTGGTGGCAGTGTTGCCCTTGACACCCGGCTCGGTCTGAGTAACTTCCAGCTCGATGAAGTTGGGGATCTCGACGCTGAACACCTTGCCCTTGTAGCTCAGCAGCTTGCACAGCTCGTTCTCCTTGCAGAACTTGAAGTTATCGGGCACATCGGCTGCGTTGACGGGGATGTCATCGTAGGTCTCGTTGTCCATGAAGTGGTACAGATCGCCATCCTCGTAGCTATAGGTCACGTCCTTGCGCTCGATGAAAGCCTGCGGGAACTTTGCGGTCGGGTTGTAGCTGGTCTCAACCACAGAGCCGGTAATCACGTTCTTGGTCTTGGTACGGACAAAGGCAGCGCCCTTGCCGGGCTTCACGTGCTGGAACTCAACGACCTGAAGAACCTGGCCGTCCTGCTCAAAGGTCACGCCATTGCGAAACTCGCCTGCAGAAATCATAGGAATTCCTCCATTAGTTTAATCTCAAATGCTTAACGCATATCTCTATTTATTTTACCCAATCCGTTTGCATTTGGCAAGGGGTTTCGGCAAAAAAGACGATAAAAACACAAAATTTTTTACGTTTTGCACGCTGCATGGTACATCTGCTGCATAGTCCCGGCATCCTCAGCCTGCGTGCCTGCGCTCTCACAGATGATAACCGGCTGCAGCTTCCGCTCAGCCAGCAGTTCCATCAGCGGCTGCGGCTCCGGGCCGAACTGGGTCTCGGCAAAGGTCCAGTGGCGCTTTTCGCCGCCCGCCGAATACTCGATGCGGGAAAAATGCACATGGAACCGTTCTGCCCGTTGGTCCCCCAGCTTTTCCGCCATGCGGTCAAGGATGGCAGCGTAGTCCTCTTTCGAGCGGATGCCGCCCAAAGTGCGGGCATTCAGGTGGCCGAAGTCGATGCAGGGCATAATGCGCTTATCCACGCTGCACAGCGCCAGCACCTCGTCCAGTGTGCCCAGCTGGCCGATCTTGCCCATGGTTTCCGGGCAGAGAGTCATATCGGCAAAGCCTGCTTCGTCCAGCGCTTCCACGGCACGGCGCATGGTATCCAATGCTTTTTCAAGGGCCGCTTCCCGGCTCTGCTTGCCGCAGCTGCCGGAGTGGAAGATGATGCGTCTGCCGCCCAGCGCTTTGCACACCGCCGCACTTTGCAGCAGATACTGGATGCTGTTGAGCCGCTTTTCCTCTTCCAGACTGGACATGCTGATATAATACGGTGCATGCACGCTGAACAGGATATCCTTTGGCCCGGCCAGTGCGGCCATTTTTGCAGCCTTGTCCAGCCCCAGACGCACGCCGCGCCCGCACTGGTACTCGAAGGCGTTCAGTCCCATCTTTGCGGTGTACTCCGGCACATCCAGGCTGCTTTTGTAGCCTTGGGCGGCAAAGCTGTCGCTGGTGCCTGCGGTGCCGAACCGGATCTTCCAATCGCTCACAGGGTCTTGCCTCCCCGGTCATAGTATTTCTGCCAGTGTTTTTTCTCCCACTTACGCTTGAGGATGACCTGCGCACCGAGGTCCGGGCCGCGGGGTACCACCATCAGGCCCGGAATGCCGTACAGCGCTGCCGCCATGCGGTCAGCATAGAGCTGGTCGCCCACCATCGCCATCTGACGGCGCTTCACGCCCATGCGGTGCTGCGCCGCCATCAGAGCAAAGGGCAGCGGCTTTGCGGAGCGGTACAGGTACGCAAGGCCCAGCTTCTGGGCAAAGGGCCGCACCCGCTTTTCCGCACCGTTGGACACGATGGTGAGCTTGACGCCCGCCTTGCGCATAGTGTCCAGCCACACGGCCACTTCTTCCGGCAGCTCCTGACTGCGGTCAGCGGTGAGGGTGTTATCGATATCCAGCACCAGCGCAGTGATGCCTTTTGCCGCCAGCCATTCCGGCGTGATGTGGGTGACATCCTTGAAAACGTATTCGGGGGTGATGAGCATAGTATTTCTCCCTGCAATGAAAATAGGGGAGCCTGCAATACAGGCTCCCCTACATCGGCGTTAGCAACGCGTATGAAATCTAAAGCAACAGCGACTTCAAGTGATCAATTACTTGAACTTGCGCTTGCGGGCTGCTTCGGACTTCTTCTTGCGCTTGACAGACGGCTTCTCGTAAGCCTCGCGCTTACGGACCTCTGCGAGCACACCGCTGCGAGCGGTGCTGCGCTTGAAGCGACGCAGTGCGCTTTCCAGCGACTCGCCCTCTTTAACGGCAGCAACAGCGGGGTCAGCCTTGGCGGCAGCAATGGCGGCAGCAGCGTCAATGTCGGCAGCCACCTTCAGGCGGGCCTTCACCTTGCCGTTCACCTGCACAGCGATCTCCACTGTGCTTTCCACGCACTTGGCCTCTTCGTACTTGGGCCAGGGGTAGTAAGCCAGCTGCTCGTCGTGGCTGTGGCCCAGCTTCTCCCACAGCTCTTCGGTCATGTGGGGAGCAAACGGGTTCAGCAGCTGAACAACGGTCTCCAGCTCGGCCTTGGTCGCGCCGCCGTTGTCGTACAGGGCGTTCACCAGCGTCATGAGCTGGGCAATGGCGGTGTTCATCTTCAGGGTCTCGATGTCAGCGCCCACCTTCTTGATGGTCTGGTGCATCAGGGTCTCGACCTGCGGGCGATAGCCCTCGCCCTCCACCAGCTTGTCGCTCAGCGCCCACACGCGGTCCAGGAAGCGGTTGCAGCCTGCAATGGCAGAGGTCTGCCACGGTGCAGCCTGTTCAAAGTCGCCCATGAACATCTCGTACAGACGCATGGTGTCAGCACCGTACTGGTCCACCACCTCGTCCGGGTTGATGACGTTGCCCAGAGACTTGGACATCTTCACGATGGGGTGGCGTGACATTTCACCGTACTTTTCTTCCAGAGCCTTTTCAGCGGCCTTCTGGCTGCCGTACTCCTTCAGCAGCTTTTCCTGCTCCTCAGCGGGCAGGTTGACAAAGCTGTGGGGGTTCAGGCCCAGGATCATGCCGTGAGCGGTGCGCTTCTGGTAGGGTTCCGGAGAAGGCACAGCGCCGATATCATACAGGAACTTATGCCAGAAACGGCTGTACAGCAGATGCAGGGTGGTGTGCTCCATGCCGCCGTTGTACCAGTCCACCGGAGACCAGTATTCCAGAGCCTCCTTGGAAGCAATGGCATCCTTGCAGTGGGGGTCCATGTAGCGCAGGAAGTACCAGGAAGAACCGGCCCACTGGGGCATGGTATCGGTCTCACGGGTAGCAGGGCCGCCGCAGCAGGGGCAGGTGGTCTTGACCCAATCCTTGTGGCGGGCCAGCGGAGATTCGCCGTCCGGGCCCGGCTCAAAATCGGTGATGTCCGGCAGGGTCAGGGGCAGGCTGCTCTCGGGCAGGGGCTGCCAGCCGCACTTTTCACACTTGACCATGGGGATGGGTTCGCCCCAGTAGCGCTGACGGCTGAACACCCAGTCGCGCAGCTTGTAGTTGACCTTATCGCAGCCCTTGCCGTTTGCCTCCAGCCAGTCGATCATCTTTTTCTTTGCATCGGTGACGGACAGGCCGTTCAGGAAGCCGGAGTTGACCAGCGTGCCGGTGGCCACATCGGTGAAAGCGGCTTCGTCCAGATTGGACGGGGTATTGCCCTTGACCACCTCGATGATGGGCAGGCCGAACTTCTTGGCAAACTCCCAGTCGCGGGTATCGTGGGCGGGCACAGCCATGATGGCACCGGTGCCGTAGGTGGACAGAACGTAGTCGGAGATGAAAATGGGGATCTCGGTATCGTTGACCGGGTTGATGCCCATGACGCCTTCCAGCTTGACACCGGTCTTTTCCTTGTTCAGCTCGCTGCGCTCAAAGTCGCTTTTGCGGGCTGCCTCGGCCTGATAGGCCTTGACGGCATCGGCATTCTTGAGGATGCCCTTGTCCAGCCATTCCTTGACCATGGCATGCTCCGGGGAGACGACCATGTAGGTGGCACCAAACAGGGTGTCACAGCGGGTGGTGTACACGGTCAGGGTATCGCCTGCGGTGGTGCCGAAGTTGACCTCTGCGCCGTGGCTGCGGCCGATCCAGTTCTTCTGCTGGGTGGCAACGCGCTCAATGTAGTCCAGACCGTCCAGACCATCGATCAGCTTATCGGCATAAGCGGTGATCTTGAGCATCCACTGGCTCTTGACGCGGTGAACGACCTCGCTGCCGCAGCGCTCGCACACGCCGTTGACAACTTCCTCGTTGGCCAGCACGCACTTGCAGCCGGTGCACCAGTTGACGTTCATTTCCTTCTTGTAAGCCAGACCATGCTTATACAGCTGCAGGAAGATCCACTGGGTCCACTTATAATACTCCGGATCAGTGGTGTTGATCTCGCGGTCCCAGTCAAAGGAGAAGCCCAAAGCCTTCAGCTGACTGCGGAAGTGGTCCACATTGTTCTTGGTGACAATGGCCGGGTGGATGTGGTTCTTCATGGCAAAGTTCTCAGTGGGCAGGCCAAAAGCGTCCCAGCCCATGGGGTACAGCACATTGTAGCCGTTCTGACGGCGCTTGCGGCTGACCACGTCCAGCGCGGTGTAGCTGCGGGGATGGCCTACATGCAGGCCGGCACCCGACGGATACGGAAACTCGACCAGTGCATAGAACTTGGGTTTTTTGTGGTCGATCTCGACATGGAAGGTCTTTTCGTCCTCCCACACCTTCTGCCACTTGGCTTCAACTGCCTTGTAATCGTACTTCATGTTGTTAATCAGCTCCAGACTTTATCCAAAATACCGTTGCTTGGGGGCGTATGCTTTCAAGGTGCTTCCGGTATAGACCCTCTCAGTCAGGGCATTCGCCCTGCCAGCTCCCCCGAGAGGGGAGCTTTTTTTCCAACTTTCCCTATTGCGCCAAAACCTCTTCCTTTGGGGAGAGGTGGCATCGCGCAGCGATGACGGAGAGGGTTTTGCCAGAAGCAGACCTGTTTGCCTGATTCATTCAAGGGTGCTGTCGGGGGTGAGGTACTCGGAGATATCAATGGGCTCACCATCTGCCCACAGGTGCTCCAGATCGTAGTAGGTGCGGGTGTTGGGCACGAATACGTGCACGATAACGTTGGAATAATCCAGCAGCACCCAGTTCTTGGAATCGTAGCCCTCCGTGCTGTAGGGTTCCAGCCCCTCCTGAGAAAGCTCAAATTCCACCTCATCGGCCAGAGCCGCCACCTGCGTGGTGGAGGTGCCGGAGGCAATGACAAAGTAATCTGTGAGCACGGTCAGGCTTTCCACCTTGAGCACGCGCACATCGTGGGCCTTTTTCTTATCCAGGATCTTTGCGATCTCAATGGCAAGCGCCTTGCTGTCGTTGAAGTTCTCCATATGTTTTTCCTTTCTGTCAGTTTCAGTTTGCGGAGCCTGCGGCCTGACCATCGGTGGTAACAGCGCCTTCAAGGTCTGTCTCGCCGCTCAGGATGGCATCGTCCGACTCCTTATCGATGCGACCCATATACTGCACGTTGGCATCGGTGGATGCACTGCCGTGGGGCCACTCGTCGGTGACAAGGTTCATTTCGCTCACATCAATGGGGCCGGTGTAGGTGCAGAAATACTGGTTGAGCAGGTTTGCAATGGAACCCGCATCCGGCACCACGCAGGAGTAACCGGCAAAGGTGTCGGTCTTGCCCACGTTGGGCACGCCCATGAACACCGGTGTCTGCGCCAGAATGATGTTGGAGCTGTCGAGCTTGAGGAAGGACACCACCAGCTTTGCAATGGTGGAAATGTCCATATCCGTCTTGATATAGTTCTTGAACACCAGCGGCAGCTGGTTCAGGATATCGGTAACGCCCATGGCGCGGGCACGCTTGAACAGGCCGGCATAGAAATAGCGCTGCATGTTCAGGCGGTCGATATCGGAATTGGCGTAGCCGTCGCCGTGGCGGCAGCGCACAAAGAACTCTGCCGATGCACCGTTCAGATTGCGGTAGCCCTTGAGCAGCTTGCTGCCGCCGTAGGACATATCATGAGGGATATACACCTCAATGCCGCCAAAGTTATCCACCATATCCACCAGTGCCTGCATATCCACCGTCACATAGTAATCGATGGGCAGTCGGAACTGATCGTAGATGACATCGGCCAGAGCGGCGATGCTGCCGCCGTTGGAGATTGCCACCGAGTTGATCTGATAATTCGTGGCGGCGTAGGTCTTGCCATTGGAAAGGGTGATTTTTTTGTTCTTGGTGGTGACAAGGCTGTTGCGGGGGATCTGCAGCATCCGCAGTGCACCGTTCTTGATGTCGAACTGCACGTACAGGATCATATCGGTCATGCCGTCGTTAGAGGTGGGGTCGTTGGAATAATTGCGGCCCTCTTCATAGTCGATGCCGCAGACCAGAATGTTCACCACATCGCCCTTGTATTCCTCGGCTGTCTTCACCTCTTCCTCAATGGTAGGGGTGCTGTCGTCCGGGCGGATGCTGTCCTCCACCTTGTTTACAAGGCTGACTCCGTACACCACCACACCGGAGATCACCGCGATGATGGCCATGACCACTGCAAAAGGCAGCCAGAGGGGCATTTTCTTTTTCTTTTTGCGGCGGCGCGGCGGCTTCTGCCCTGCTCCCTGTGCCGGGCGGCGCGGCGGTTCATTGTGTGCACCGCCTGCGCTCTGCTTTGCATCCGTGCTGGACGCAGCGTGGCGCGGTGCGGCTGCTGCCGGATCTGGCCGGTTCAGAGAACGCGAAGTATTGATATGGCGTGGCGTCTGGCTCATGCTTTTTTGTATCCTCCAGATTTTCGCGGTCCTGCAAAAAAATGTTCCTGCAGACCTGTCATGCTCTTAAGTATAGCATTATCCGACGAAATCTGCAATCCGTTTTCTGTTTCCGCTTGTTTCAGAGCAGCTGTGCTCTCACCGTTCATTCTTCCCGCTGCGGGCAAGGATATCCTCATAGGCAGCCTTGGACATCGGGTCAAGGGGCTTGCCCTGCGAGAGCACGAAATCGTTGGTCTGCTTCAGCGCGGCCAGCATAGCGGCATCCAGATTCTTTTTTTCCAGCTTGCGCAGCTTTTCCACGCCGGGCCAGTCCCGCTCCGCGCTGGTCATATCGGCCAGATACAAAATTTTGTCAAGCCGGGTCATGCCGGGTTTGCCCGCCGTGTGGCAGGCAATGGCAGAAAGCACCGCTTCGTCGGTCACGCCCCACTGGGTGCGGGCCAGGATCGCCGCGCACACGCCGTGCCACACCGGGGTCGGGCGCTCTTCGCCGCCCTCGGCATACTGGGGGTAAGCGCGCAGGATCTCGCGCATCTCATCCTTGCTGATCTCCTTGGCCGAGTCGTGCAGCAGGGCTGCCAGCGCGGCCCGCTCCTCATCCTCACCGTAGATCTTTGCCAGCTTGACGGCCATTTTTTTCACATTCAAGGTATGCTCATAGCGCTTATCGCTCAAGCGGCCGTGCACAAGCTCCTTTGCCTGTTTGAGGTTCATTGGCTGATACTTCCTTTTTGTAGAGTTTCTCCCGGCGGATGACCGCCCGCACCGCCTCCGGCAGCTCAGCTTCACACCCTTCGCCTGCAGTCAGACGGGTGCGGATGTCGCTGCTGGCCATGGGCAGCGCCTGTACCGGTGCAAACAGGATGCGTGCCCCGGTGGGGTCCAGCCGGAGAGCCTTTGCGTGCAGCTCGGGGTCGTCGCCCACATGGCGGCTGGTGACCACCAGATGGGCAAGGCGCAGGATATCCTGCCAGCGGTGCCAGCCGTCAAAGCTCAGCAGCATATCGCTGCCAATGGCAAGGTACAGCTGTGCCCCGGGGTAGTCCCGGGCCAGTTTTTCCACCGTGAGCACCGTATAGTTGCGGTTTCCGGCAGCGGCCTGCTCGATCTCCCAGCCGCTGACCTCCAGCTGCGGGATCGTGTCCGCATCCTCTTCCAGTGCATGGAAGCAGCTGCACATTTCCAGCCGCAGTGCGCCCGGCGCAGAGGTCTTCTGCTTGAAGGGCGAAAGCCCGGCAGGCATCACCACCACCTTATCCGGCTGCACGCGGTCGGCGGCAGCCCGCAGATTGTTCAGGTGGCCGTTATGGGGCGGGTCAAACGTGCCGCCGTAGAGAAGAACTTTCATTTTTACTTCAGCAGGTCGGCGTAAGCGCTGTCCTTTTTCTTCTGCAGGTACAGCACGAACTTGGAGCCGATCACCTGCACGCAGTCGGCACCAGTGGCCTCGGCCAGCTTGACCGAAGCCTCACGGGCATTGTACATGCTGCTCTCCAGCACCTTGAGCTTGATGAGCTCACGGGCATCCAGACAGTCCTTCACGCCCTGGATCATGGTCTCGTCGATCTCGCCCTTACCCACGATGAAAACGGGGTCCATGGTGTTTGCCTTGCCGCGCAGAATGGCGCGCTGTTTGCTTGTCAGCATAGTTTTCTCCTTTATTTTGAGGTTGATATTTCGATAAAGAAACGATTTAGAATTGTCTCCGCTTGCGCTCTGACAATATCAGCGGAATTTCTATGATTTTTTTGTAAAATTGAAAAATCTGCAGATTTTTCAATTTTACTTTTTCACGGGATGGGACGTATCTGCCAGCGTCCTCGCCCTCTCAGGCGCTTTCGCGCCAGCTCTCCCAAAGGGAGAGCCTCTGGCGAGGAGATAAAGTTTGTGGTTTTGCCAAGGCCTCTCCCTTTGGGAGAGGTGCCGAACAACGTGAGGCGGAGAGGGCAAGCCCGTTTCAGGCTTACAATCATTTCAGCCTGATCTCCACTTTTCCAGACACCTGTGCGACGACGCCTTCTTCCTTGGCTGCACTCAGAAATCCCGGCAGCTGCTGTTCCAGCACTGCCAGCGCATTGCCGCGGTGGCTGATGGCGTCCTTTTCGTCCGGGGTCAGCTGGGCGTAGCTGCGACCCTCGGTGTTGGGGCGCTTATCGTGCTTTCCCACGCCGCAGTCGGTGGGGATGAACAGCGGGTCGTAGCCAAAGCCGTAGTCCCCGCACAGCCGCTCAAAGGCGATGCTGCCCGGGCACTCGCCCATGCAGGTCAGATGCCGCCCATCCGGCAGGATGAAGCACACTGCGGACACGAACTTTGCACCCCGCTGCCCGGCAGGCACAGCCTGCATGGCGTCCAGAAGCTTGTCGTTGTTGGCTTCGTCGTCGCCGTGGCGGCCGCAGTAGCGGGCACTGTAGACGCCGGGCGCACCGCCCAGCGCCTCCACGCACAGGCCGGAGTCATCGGCGATGGTGGGCAGGCCGCATGCCTTGCAGATGGTTTCAGCCTTGATGAGGGCATTCTCGGCAAAGGTGGTGCCGGTCTCCTCCGGCTCGATGGTGATGCCCAGCTGCTTCTGGCTGACCACCTCGTGGCCCTGCGCTTCCAGAATGCGGCGCAGTTCGCGGAGCTTTCCGGCGTTGCCGGTAGCTGCACAAATTTTCATGCTGCGACCCTCCTTAGTGCTTCCACTGGCGCGGGAGCAGCTCTTCCACAAAGCCCTCCGGGGTAAAGGGCAGCAGGTCGTCGATGCCCTCGCCCACGCCGATGAAGCGCACCGGCAGGCCCAGACGCTGCTTGACCGCTACCACGCAGCCGCCCTTGGCGGTGCCGTCCAGCTTGGTCAGGATGATGCCGGTAGCATCTGCAGCCTTGCAGAATTCCTTGGCCTGACTGATGGCGTTCTGGCCGGTGATGGCATCCAGCACCAGCAGCGTTTCAAGGCTGGCTTCCGGGCTGGCCTTCTTGACGCTGCGGCTGATCTTGGAAAGTTCTGCCATCAGGTTTGCCTTGTTGTGCAGACGGCCTGCAGTGTCGGCAATGACCATGTCATAACCGCGTGCGGTGGCAGACTTTACGGTGTCGAAAATGACAGCCGCCGGGTCTGCGCCCTCGCCTGCGCTGACGATGGGCACACCGGCGCGGTCGGCCCAGATCTCCAGCTGTTCGCTGGCTGCGGCACGGAAAGTATCGCCTGCGGCCAGCATCACCTTTTTGCCCTCGCGGGTGTAGTGATCGGCCAGCTTTGCAATGCTGGTGGTCTTGCCCACGCCGTTCACGCCAATGACCAGAATAACGGCCGGCTTGCCGGAAAGATCCATCTCGGCATCCGGTGTCATTTCCTCGGCAATGATGTCGCGCAGGGCATCCGCCGCCTCTTCGCCGGTCTTCAGGCCCTTTTCGTGCACACGGTCGCGCAGCTTATCCACCAGACGCACGGCCACCTCGCCGCCCACATCTGCAAGGATGAGCTGCTCTTCCAGATCATCGTACATATCATCGTCGATGACGCTGCCGGTGAGGGTGTTGAGGATATTGCCCCAGAAACCGGTGCGGGTCTTTTCCAGACCCGTTTTCATTTTTTCCTGTTCTTTTTCTTTGTTTTTCTTGCCAAATCCGAAGAACCCCATGGTGTCCTCCTATCTTTTTCTTTAATATATATCAGGAAACCAGCGTTGCGTCAACCTGTTCCAGATCAAGCTTGAGCAGCTTGGACACGCCGTCCTCCTGCATGGTAACGCCGTAAAGCACATTCGCGGCTTCCATTGTGCCGCGGCGGTGGGTGATGACGATGAACTGGGTCTTGTCGCTCACCCGGCGTAAGTACTGGGCAAAACGCACCACATTGGCATCGTCCAGAGCGGCTTCGATCTCGTCCAGAATACAGAACGGGGCCGGGTTGACCGCCAGAATGGCAAAGTAGATGCTGATGGCCACCAGCGCCTGCTCGCCGCCGGAAAGCGCTTCCAGATTTTTGATCACCTTGCCCGGCGGTGCCACCCGGATGCCGATGCCGCAGGACAGCACATCGCTTTCATCCTCCAGCACAAGGCTGGCTTCGCCGCCGCCGAACAGCTCGGTAAATACGCGGCCAAAGTTTTCGTTGATGGCGCGGAAGCTGTCGGAGAAGATCTCCCGCATCTGTGCCGAAAGCTTGGAGATCATGCGGGTCAGCTCATTGCGGCTTTCTTCCACATCGGTCACCTGATGCATCAGGGCATCGTAGCGGGCCTTGACCTCCTTGTATTCCTCGATGGCGCTCACATTCACGCTGCCAAGGGCGCGAATTTTGCCGCGCAGGTCGGCCACCTGTGCGCGCAGGGCCGTCAGGCTTTCAAACTCCACGCAAAGGTTCTCTGCCTGACTGACCGAGAGCTGATATTCATCCCACAGCTTTGCCACGGTCTGGTCGTACTCGGTCTCGGCAGCGGCCTTGCGCTCTGCAAGGCGGGCCATCTCGCGCCCCATTTCCTCGCGGCTGTCGGAGGAAGTACGCGCCCGGCTCAATGCTGCTGTTTCAGCCTGCTGGCGTTCCAGCCGCTGTTCCGTGGCTTCCCGGATTGCCTTTTCTTTTTGGGCGATCTCGGTCTGGCTGTCGGACTTTGCCTGCCGGATGGCTGCAATTTCTGCCCGGCAGCTCTCGCTGCGCTGTGCCAGTGCCCCAAGGCTTTCTTCCATCGTGGCGCGGCGGGCAGCGGCATCCTGTGCCCGCTGTTGCAGTGCCGCGATCTGGCTGTAGGCCAGTTCTGCATCCTTCTGGCGGGTCACCTGTTCCAGCCGCTTTGCGCTGAGCTTTTGGCTCAGTTCGGTCTGCTGGACCACAAAGTTGTCGTCACCTTCGGCAATTCGGTTCATCTCCGCCGTCAGCAGGTCGATCTTTGCCGTCAGCCGGGCCTGCAGGCTGGCAGCTTCCTCTGCTTTGCCACGGCTCTCTGTCATGGCCGCCTGCAAAGCGTCGATCTGCTGCTGGCCGTTGCTGCGAGCCGTTTCCAGCTGGGCGGCAGCAGCTTCCAGCCGCTTCTGCTCTGCCTCGGCACGCACTTTGTCGTTGGCGGCGGTGATTTGTTCACTGGCCGTGGCGGTCAGCTCTGCCTGAAGGGCATCTACCTGCTCTTTGCAGCGGTCGGTCTTTTCCTGTGCAGCAAGGCAGTCTTTTTGTAACTTGGCCGCTTTCACCCGCAGCTCTTCCATCTCCTGCTTGCGGGTGAACAGGCCTGCGCTGCGCTGGACGCTGCCGCCGGTAAAACTGCCGCCTGCATTGATCACCTGACCATCCATGGTCACGATCTTGCTGCGAAAGCCGTTGTCCCGCGCCACGCGAGAAGCTTCGTTGATGTCGTCCACCACGATGATGCGGCCCAGCAGGTTCGATACGATGTTGTCATACCGGCGGTCGGCCTGCACCAGACTGGAGGCAAGCCGTGCCGTACCGGAGAGTCGGCCACGGAACACGCCGGGCTGGACGGTATCCAGCGGCAGGAAGGTGGCGCGGCCTGCATTGTCATTGCGCAGCAGGGCAATGGCCGCTTTGGCAGCGGCTTCGTTCTCTACCACGATGTTCTGCAGCGCACCGCCCAGAGCCGTTTCCACAGCCACTTCACAGCCCGGCTCCACCTTTAAGATGGCGGACACCGGCCCGATGATGCCCCGCAGGCGGCGTGCACCGGCAGCACGCATGACGGCCTTGACCGAGTTTTGGTAGCCGTCCATGTTCTTTTCCAGTTCCCGCAGCACGGAAAGGCGCTGGCGGGCCGCATCCAGCTCACGGCCAAGGCACTGCTCTGCTGCGTCGGCATCGTCCAGCGCAGCCTTGCGGCCTTTCAGCTTAAGTTCCACGCCGGAACGGACATTTGCCAGCTGCTTCTCGTTTTCTTCCAGCATCCGGCGATACTTGATGGTGTCGTCCAGATCCTGCTTTGCTTCGTCCCGCTGGGCGGTGCTTTCCTGCACACTCTGCTCAAGGGCAGGCAGGCGCTGGCGGGCTGTTTCCCCGGCAGCTTCGGCAGCGGCCTGCGCCACCTGCGCTTCGGTGCGCCGGGCTGTCAGGCCGGCAAGTTCTGCTTTCAGGGTATCCTTGCGGGCACCGCTGGCACTGCTGGCATCGGTCAAACGTGCGATCTCCGCGTTCAGCGCCTCGATCTCTGCCGCCAGCTTTTCGCCCTCCGCTTCCATGGTCTTTGCCACGGCACGGTGGCGCTGCAAGGCGGCCTGTGCCTCGGTGCTGTCCTGTTCCCCGGCGCTGATCTCTTCCTGCAGGGATGCGGCGCTCTCCTCGTTGCGGAGGATGTCGTTTTCCAGCACAGCGATACGGCTTTCCGACCCGCTGATCTGCTCGGTGATGCTGCGGATATCCCCATTCAGGCGCTCAACAGCAACCGTCAGCTGCTGTGCCTGCATCCGGATCTCCTCAGCCTCCTGCTCGGCGGCTTTCGTCTCCCGGTCAAAGCGCTCGTAGTCGGCCTGCGCTGTCTCGTAGTCCCGCACCTGCTGGCGCACGGCTTCGCGCGCGCGGTGCACACCGTCGGTCCACAGGGTCACTTCCAGCGTTTTGCGCTGTGCGGCCAGCTCGAGGAACGTTTCTGCCTTGGCGCTCTCTTTTTCCAGCGGGCCTACCCGGCTTTCCAGCTCACCAAGGATGTCCCGCAGGCGTTCAAGGTTTTCGCCCGCCGCAGCAAGGCGGCGTTCTGCCTCGGTCTTGCGGTAGCGGTACTTGGCAATGCCGCAGGCTTCCTCAAAGATCTCGCGGCGCTCACTGCTTTTTGCGGCCACGATCTCCGCGATGCGGCCCTGCCCGATCACCGAGTAGCCGTCGCGGCCAATGCCGGTATCCAGCAAAAGTTCGTACACATCCTTCAACCGGCACACCTGCCCGTTGATGGTATACTCGCTGTCGCCGGAGCGGTAATATTTGCGGCCAATGGTCACTTCGTCCGCATCCACATCAAAGGTGTGGTCTGCGTTATCCAGCGTCAGCCGCACCTGCGCAAAGCCCATGGCTCCGCGCCGCCGGGTGCCGCCGAAGATCACGTCCTCCATCTTGCCTGCCGCGCGCAGCTGGCGGGAGCTGGTCTCGCCCAGCACCCAGCGCACTGCGTCCGAAAGGTTCGACTTGCCGGAGCCGTTGGGACCCACCACGCCGGTAACGCCTGCGTCGAACCGAATTTTGACTTTATCGGGAAAGCTCTTGAAGCCCTGGATCTCCAGTTCCTTGAATACCATTTACTTTTCCTTTATCACGCCCAGCAGCTTGAGCGCTTCTTTTGCGGCGCACTGCTCAGCGGCCTTTTTGCTGCGGCCTTCACCACGGGCCACGCGGTCAGAGTTGAACCGCACCGCCACCACGAAATGCTTGTCGTGATCCGGGCCGGACTCGCTTTCTACTACATAGCTCAACCGCTCTTCCGGGTTCTGCTGCACGATCTCCTGCAGGCGGGTCTTGTAGTCGGCCTCGGCGTGCTTGCCCTCGGTGATAAAGGGCAGGATGAAGCTGCGGGCCACATCCATGCCGCCATCCAGATACAAAGCCGCGATCAGCGCTTCAAACGCATCTGACACAACGCTGGGGCGGTTGCGTCCGCCGCAGCGCTCTTCGCCGCGGCCAAGGCGCAGGTACTCGCCCAGATCGATCTCCTGCGCGAACTGGAACAGTGCACCCTCGCTGACAAGGCTGGCGCGGATGCGGGTCAGATCGCCCTCCGGCCGGTCGGCATAGGCGTGGAACAGATAATCTGCCGAGACGATCTGCAGCACGCTGTCGCCCAGAAATTCCAGCCGCTCGTTGTGCTTGACCGGGGTGCGGCTCTCGTTGGCATAGCTGGTATGGGTGAGCGCGATCTCCAGCAGCTCCGGGTTTTTGAACTTATAACCAATAATTGTTTCCAACTGATGGCTCATGGTCGTTTTTACTCCCTTTTATTCCTCAGTTTTCTGTGCCGCAGCCAGCTCGTCCAGCGCAGACTGCATGGTGCCGCACAGATCGTTCTCCACGCAGATCTTTGCCTGACGGATGGCGTTCTTGATGCCCTTGGCCTTGGAAGAACCGTGGGCCTTGATGACCGGCTGCTTGGCCCCCAGGAAGGGTGCGCCGCCGTACTCCTCGCTGTCCATCTGGTGCTTCAGGTCTGCCACGCTGCCCTTGAGCAGCAGATAGGCCAGCTTGCCGCCGAGGTTTGCGAGGAACATTTGTTTCAGCATGCCCAGCAGCATTTTTGCCACGCCCTCGGTCAGCTTGAGGATCACATTGCCGGTGAAGCCGTCGCACACCACCACGTCCACTTCGCCACCCGGCACATCGCGGGGCTCGATGTTGCCCACAAAGCGGATGCCGGGGGTGGTCTTGAGCAGCTGGTGGGCTTCCTTGAGCATGGGGGTTCCCTTGCTCTCCTCCGCACCGTTGTTGGCCAGCGCCACGCTGGGGCTGCGGCGGCCTTCCACCCTGTTCACATAGCAGCTGCCCATCACGGCAAAAGCTGCCAGCATTTCGGGGCGGCACTCCACATTGGCACCGCAGTCCAGCAGCAGATAAGCCTGCTTTTTGGCGGGCACCATGGTAGCCAGAGCCGGGCGCTTGATGCCCTTGAGGGTGCGCACGATCAGGCTTGCACCCACATGCAGCGCGCCGGTGCTGCCGGCGGAAACAAAGGCGTCGCCCTTGCCGTCTTTCAGCATGTTCAGGCCCACCACGATGGAGGAGTCCTTCTTCTGGCGGATGGCGCGAGCAGGCTCATCGCACATGTCGATGACCTCGGTGCAGTTCACCAGCTCAATGCCGTCCAGCGGGATGCTGTTCTCCTGTGCGGTCTTGCGCACCAGCGCTTCGTCGCCCACACCTACGACGGTGATGCCGTACTCCTTTACGGCCTGTGCGGCACCCTCCAGCACAGCCAGAGGGGCGTTGTCGCCGCCCATCATATCCACGATAATCTTCATAGCTTTTCTCCCTTCTTAAAGAGAAGTTTCATCCAGCCAGTGCTGGAAGCTGGCAACAGCGCGCTGAGCCTGTGCCATGTAACGCAGGCGCTTGTCCCGCGGGCGGCTCTCCTCCGGCAGCGGAGGAAGGATGCCCATATTCGCGCCCATGGGCTGGAAGTGCTTGTTCTCGGTGGTCAGGTACTGCACCAGTGCGCCGCACATGGTATCCACAGGCGGGGCGGGCAGCTCTTTGCCTTCCAGCCGGGCATACAGGCTGCGGGCCGCCAGCAGGCCGCAGGCAGCGCTTTCCATATAGCCCTCAAAGCCGGTGATCTGGCCCGCAAAGAACACATTGGGGTGTTCTTTCAGGCACAGCTGGGCGCTGAGCACCCGGGGCGCATCGAGGAAGGTGTTGCGGTGCATGACACCGTACCGCACAAACTCGGCATTTTCCAGCCCGGGGATCATGCTGAACACCCGCTTCTGCTCGCCCCACTTGAGGTTGGTCTGGAAGCCCACGATGTTATACAGGGTGCGCTCCTTGTTCTCGGCGCGCAGCTGTACATTGGCCCATGGACGGTGTCCGGTGTTGGGATTCACAAGGCCCACCGGGCGCAGGGGGCCGAACCGCATGGTGTCGGCACCCCGGGCGGCCATGATTTCGATGGGCATACAGCCCTCGTAGACCGTGACGGTATCGGCCTTTTTGCCGTGGGCATCCGGGTCGGGCTGAGCAGACTGCTCGGCCCCGGTGTCAAAGTCGTGCAGCGGGGCACGCTCGGCAGACGCGAGAGCTGCGTGGAAATTCTCGTACTCTTCCTTGTTGAAAGGGCAGTTCAGGTAGTCGGCCTCGCCCCGGTCATAGCGGGAGGCGGCAAACACCTTGTTGTAGTCCAAACTTTCAGCGGTGACGATGGGGGCCACGGCATCGTAGAAGTGCAGCCGCTCGTCACCGGTCAAGGCCCCGATCTCATCGGCCAGTGCGCCATCGGTCAGGGGGCCGGTGGCCACCAGAATGGGGGCAGATGCATCGATGTGCTCCACCTGCTCCCGGTGGACGGTGATATTTTCACAGCTTTCCACCATGCGGGTCACTTCGGCGCTGAATGCATCGCGGTCCACCGCCAGCGCACCGCCAGCGGCCACGCGGGCTGTCTCGGCGGCGTTCAGCAGCTGGCTGCCCATCCGGCGCATTTCTTCCTTCAGCAGGCCGGAAGCAGAGTCCAGCCGCTCAGCTTTCAGGCTGTTGGAGCAGATCAGCTCTGCAAAGCCTGCGCTTTTGTGTGCGGGCGAAAAATGCACGGGCTTCTGTTCGTACAGGTCTACCTGCACGCCCTTGCCCGCCAGCCAGAGGGCGGCTTCACAGCCCGCAAGACCAGCGCCCAGCACGGTTACTTTATAGTTCATAGTTTTATCCTTTTAGTCCTTTTTCGGCACCGGCATCTCGTAGCCGCAGCCTTCCTTTGCGCAATACAGCTTGGAGCCTTTGCGGAACATGGTGCTGCCACACTTGGGGCACTTGGTGGGCACCGGCATGTCCCATGTCATAAAGTCGCAGTCCGGGTAGCGTTCGCAGCCATAATAGATGCGGCCCTTGGAGCTTTTGCGCTCCAGCATACGGCCTTTGCCGCACTTGGGGCAGATGCCGCCGGTATCCTTGACCAGCCGCTTTGTGCCCCGGCACTCCGGGAAGCCGCTGCAGGCCAAAAACTTGCCGTACTTGCCCACCTTGATGACCATGGGCCGGCCGCACAGGTCGCATACCTCACTGGAAGGCTCATCCGGCACCTTGACCTTCTTGCCTTCCATGTTCTTTTCGGCCTGCTCGAGGCTTGCAGCGAAGCCCTGGTAGAAGTCATCCACCGTCTTGTGCCAGTCGGCCTTGCCGCTCTCGATCTTATCCAGATTCTTTTCCATCTGGGCAGAGAAGTCCACATCCACGATGTGGGGGAACTGCTCCAGCATCAGGCCATCCACCGCCCGGCCCAGCAGGGTGGGCTTGAGCTTTTTCTGGTCGCGCTCCACATAGCCGCGGTCGATGATGGTGGTGATAATGGGTGCGTAGGTGGAAGGACGACCGATGCCGTTTTCTTCCAGTGCCTTGATGAGGGTCGCTTCGGTGTAGCGGGCGGGCGGCTGGGTGAACTTCTGCTCACTCTTCAGGTCGCGCAGCTTCAGCACCTGACCCTGCTCCAGCGGAGGCAGGGCAGTCTCCTTCTTTTCCTTTTCGTCGGTGGCTTCCTCGTACAGGACGGTGAAGCCGTCAAAGGTAACGGTATAGCCGCTGGCCTTGAAACGGTAGTCCGCCGCGCTGACCGTGACGGACACGGTGTCCTGCTGGCAGTCTGCCATCTGGCTGGCCATGAAGCGGCTCCAGATCATGCGGTAGAGCTTTGCGGTGTCGCCGCTGATGCTCTTGTCCACCTCGTCCGGTGTCAGGGACGGCACCGAGGGACGGATGGCCTCGTGGGCATCCTGTGCGGCAGTGGCGCTCTTGGTCTTCCATGTGCGCTTGTAGGGGCAGATATAGGCTTCACCGTAGGCCCCTGCGATATATTCCTTTGCGGCGGCAACGGCTTCATCCGAGATGCGCAGGCTGTCGGTACGCATGTAGGTGATCAGACCCATGGTGCCGTGGCCTGCAATGTCCACGCCTTCGTACAGGGTCTGGGCAGCGCGCATGGTACGGGTGGCCGTAAAGCCCAAGCGGCGGGATGCCTCCTGCTGCAGGGTACTGGTGATAAAAGCCGGAGTGGGCTGCTTTGCCCGCTTGCCTTTTTTCAGCTCTGCCACCACGTACTCGGCCCCTTCCAGACCCTTTTCAATGGCCCGGGCCTCGGCTTCGCTTTTGGGCAGCAGCTTTTTGCCGCTGGCATCGGTGGCCAGCCGGGCGGTAAAACTCTTGTGGCCTGCGCCGAGGGTGGCATCCACGTTCCAGTATTCGTCGGGCTTGAAGCTCTCGATCTCCTTTTCGCGGTCATCGATCAGGCGCACGGCCACACTCTGCACGCGGCCTGCGGAAAGGCCCCGGCGCACCTTGCGCCAGAGGAACGGGCTGAGCTTGTAGCCCACCAGACGGTCCAGCACACGGCGGGCCTGCTGTGCGTTGAACAGATCTTCGTCGATGGCGCGGGGATGGGCCATGCCCTCCTTCACGCCCTTTTTGGTGATCTCGTCAAAGGTCACGCGGTTCGGCTCGTGGGGGTCCAGCCCCAGAATGTTTGCCAGATGCCAGCTGATGGCTTCGCCCTCACGGTCCGGGTCGGTTGCCAGCAGCACGCCGTCTGCGTGTTTGGCCTTGCTCTTCAATTCCTTGATGAGCTTTTCCTTGCCTTTGATGCTGATGTACTGTGGGGCATAGCCGTGCTCCACATCGATGCCCAGCTGGGAAGCGGGCAGGTCACGGATATGGCCCATGCTTGCGGTGACCTCGTAATCATCGCCCAGATACTTGCCAATGGTTTTCGCCTTAGCAGGCGACTCCACGATAACCAGTTTCGCCATTCGAGTTTACTCCCATTTCAAATTTTCTTTCTTCTCTATCAGGAACGCACCGTGCAACTGCACAGTACGGGATTCTCTATTTTTATATCATACCACAGCTGTTGTGTGCTGCGCCAGCAGAAATTATACTATTTTATCACATACCGCTTGCCCGGCATGCACAGCACCCGGCCGGAAAGCTCCAGCTTCATCAGGGTGCCCAGAAGCACCGCTGTGGGCAGGCCGCTGCGCACGCAAAGCTCCTCAATGCCAAGGGGCTGCGGCCCAATGCAGGAAAGCACCTTCCGCTCGTTCTCGCTCAGAGGCTCCGGCTGCTTTGCCGTCACCGCCGCTGCGCTCTGCCGGCGCAGGCCCAGCGGGCCAAGCAGGTCAGCAGCAGAACACACGGCACGCGCTCTGCCGTCCCGCAAAAGGCCGTTTGTGCCTGCGGAATTGGGCGAGTAGATGCTGCCCGGCACCGCGAACACCGGCTTGCCATAGCGTTCGGCGTGAGACACGGTGGACATGGTGCCGCTTTTTTCCTGCGCTTCCACCACCAGCAATGCAGAGCTGAGCGCCGCAATGAGCCGGTTGCGCTGCAAAAATCCATTTGGGCCAACGCCCTCACTGCGGGGCGGGTACTCACTGATCACGCAGCCCTTCTGCTCGATCTTGTGCCGCAGCACCACATTGGCCGCAGGATAGGTGCGGTCGATGGGCACACCCATCACAGCAATGGTAGGGCAGTTGTTTTTGACAGCAGCGCGGTGCCCGGCGCTGTCCAGCCCGTCCGCAAGGCCGCTGACGATCAAAGCGCCGCTTTGGGCCAGTTCCCCGCCAATGTCCGCCGCTGCATTCAGACCGTATTCGGTAGGCTTGCGGCTGCCCACGATGCCCACCGCGCCCGGCTCGTTGAGCCAGAGCGGATCGCCGGTGCAGTAGAGCACCAGCGGCATATCCGGGATGCGGGAAAACGCCAGCGGATAGTCCGGATCGTCAAACGGCAGGATGCGCACACCCAGGTCATCGCACCGCATCACCAGCGGGTGGTACTGTTCCGGGGCCAGCTGCTGCGCCCGCAGAGCTGCTGCCTCTCCCGCTGCAAGACGAAATTCTGCCGTATCGCGAGCCTCCCATGCTTCCTGTGCACCGCCAAAGGCATCCAGCACACGGCCCGCGTGAACGCTGGCCGGGCCAAGCACATGGGCCAGCCACAGCCAGCACAGCAGCGGATCCGGGGCAGGCTCCGGCGGGAAAAGGCTGGTCTGCCCTGCAAGGCCGCTCATAGGCTTTCCTCCCGGAAATGCCACAGCAGGATGCTGCCCGCAATGCCGGCGTTCAGGCTTTCCACCCGGTCGGTCATGGGGATGCTCAGCGGCTGAGACTTGTACAGCGCGGCAGCAAGGCAGGTGATACCCTTTGCGCGCAGCTGGGTGATGGCATCGGGCATGGCACCGGCTTCGATCACCGGGATACGTACTGCCGCACCCATGGAAGCGCGCAGGGTCTTGGGGGCATACACACTGGCACAGCCGTCGCTCAGGATCACACCGTCAAAGCCAAAGGCCGCAGCAGAGCGCAGCAGGGTGCCCACATTGCCGGGGTCCTGCACCCGTTCCAGCGCCAGATACCGCCCGCCGGCCTTCACTTCGTCCAGTGTGTGCACCGGGGTGCGGAACACGCCGAACACCCCCTGATGGGTGCCCACATCGGCCAGCTTATCGGCCACATGGTCTTCCACAAGGTAGTGTTCACCGGGCAGCCCGGCAAGCTCCGGGCACTTTGCCATAGCGCTCTCCGTATAAAATAAGGTCTCCAGCTGCGCACCGCGGGCAAGCTCCGGGCAGAGCTTGCGGCCCTCGGCCAGAAAGCGGCCCTCGCTGCGGCGGAATGCCGCGCTGGAAGAAAGGCGGCAGGCGTATTTGATCTTTGCGTTTTCCCGGCTGGTGATTTTTTCGTCCATCGTGTGTATTCAACCTTTCGCTGTACTGTCGTTCAAAAAGTAGTCTGCCGTCTTGTTCAAAAAATGCAAAAAGGGCAGCGTCTGCCACAAAGCGTTCCTGCGGCAGGGCGCTGCCCTGAAAAACATGTTCCCCTGCCGTAAGAACCCCGGATACAAAACGGACGCCCGCGTATACGCGCGGGCGTCACGATTCAAGTTCCTAATCAGGCGTTCTTGACGGTCTCGACCAGAGCTGCAAAGCTCTTGGGATCGTTAATAGCCATCTCAGACAGCATCTTGCGGTTCAGCTCGATGCCAGCCTTCTTCAGACCAGCCATGAAGGTGGAGTAGTTCATGCCCAGAGGACGAACTGCGTTGTTGATGCGGCAGATCCACAGGTTGCGGAACTGACGCTTCTTCATGCGGCGGCCAGCCAGAGCGTAGTTGCCGCTCT
>PPYF01424736.1_pt1 | contig 47878 bp, 58 predicted proteins | sample 1559871 | NCBI WGS metagenome assembly PPYF01 (sample SAMN08240021, study PRJNA423297) | Human gut metagenome, whole genome shotgun sequencing project.
ATGTCCGGGTTAAACCGATGATGACATTGCCGGCGATCAACACTGACGCCAGCAAGCACGAGAAGGAACAGATAAGCCGAGCTGTTCAGGAAATGTTTGAAGAGGCGGATATGTGGCTAACTGAAGACTAAGCACTCAAAAACCCTGATAAAAATCCAGGTTACCCGGGTGATGAATTTCGACTAATATCCATTATAAAAATGTGAAAAGAAAAGGAAATTCGTCAACTCCATGCCCATTGAACCATTGCGTGTAATCGAAATTATCAGGCGAATACCTGACTGTGCAACTGAGCCATTTCTCTGCAAATGTGACGATGGTGAGCTTTATGTTGTAAAGGGCATGCCTAGCGTTCCTCGGGTACAACTTATTGCAGAATGGGTATCAGCACACATTGGTTTGGAACTGGGTCTCTCATTGCCTGATTTTGGTACGGCATATGTAGACCGGGCTTTAACTCAGTATGTGCCTGAATGGCGAAATGCCTTAAACGAGGGTTATGCGTTTGCAACAAAATTTATCCCGGGCGTAGCCCCTATAACTTTTACCCAAGCCCACACTAACGTTGACGAACAAGACCAAAAGAAAATCTATCTCTTTGATAGATGGATAAATAACTCAGATCGTACCCTGTCACCGCAGGGTGGTAATGTGAATATTATTTTTGATTACCGTAACAATAGATATTACCTGATTGATCATAATCTCGCCTTCGACCAAAATGATGATGAGGAAGCTTTTGACTATCATGTCTATGCACCGCGGCACCGTAAGTGGTGGTTTGATATTGTCGACAGACCACTCTCTGAAGATGAACTAATCCGCACTAAGGAAATCCTACCTTTATGCGTAGAGATCATCCCTGATGAATGGTTGCCAGAGACTCAAGAAGAACGAGAAGAGTGTTTTTCTCGAATTGAAAAGCTATTGAATCGTAACGAAACAGATATATTTTGGAGTAAAATCAAATGACTACGCCATGTCTATACAGCATTGTAAGATATGCGCCGTTTGCTGAAACTGAAGAGTTTGCAAACATCGGCGTAGTCGTCTGCGCACCTCAAAAACACATATTCCTCTTCCGACTAACTCAAAGTAATGACGCCAGGGTTACGTCTTTCTTCAAAGATGACACTATCTTTCCCTTGGCTAAAGATGCTGTTGCCAGGGAGCTGGCCTTTGCTCAAGAGCAGACAAAAAACGTTAAAACGGCCGATGATGTCGCCAATTTCTTCAGCTATTTGACGGCTAAAAGGGAGTCAATTTTTCACTTCAGCTCAACACGCGTAGTTCTGGCTGAAAACCCAGAGCAAGAACTACAAAGGCTGTATGCAAAATTTGTAAACCATACAGATTATAACAAAGAGCGTAGAGAAGAGATTCTTACCAGAGAGCTAAAAGGACGGCTGAATTCTTATGCAGAACTGCAAAATATTTTCCGTAAGGAAACATTCGGCGGGGATTTGATCAGGTTTTCAATGCCGTTCGTTGCCAAGCAGGAAGATGAAGTACTTTGTGCTATCAAGCCACTAGCGTTCGTCCAGCAGGAACCAGGTAAGATGATGGAACACTGCGACTCATGGGTATCAAGAGTTAAGCGAGCTGCTGATGAGAAATTGCTGAATCTAGCCAATGTTCTTTTTACTATTGATGGTCATAAAAATCCGAGTACCTCTGAAGCGAAAGCTATGGATGAGATTCGGAGAACGTTTGACCGTAACAACCTTGCACACTTTAGACACAATGATGAAAAGTCTATAATCGATTTTGCAAAAGCATCTATTTAATCGACCCGGCCTCTGCGCCGGGTTTTTATTTCGTATTTCAGATTAAACGCCTTGAACCGTCATATTGCTTAAGTACAATCCGCCGTGACTGGCAATCATTCAATACTCGCACTATCGAACGTTCGCCAGTTGGCCGCAATCATGCTCTTGCATACGGCGTGGTTGCGGCAACCATCATTTTTACACCTAAGCATCCTGCTGATTTTGCTGGCGCTCATGATCAACTTTTTCCATCGCCTCCAGCATATCCTTCTGTTTCTGGTTCCAGATGCTGTTCTGCGGCATCTCAACACGCAAATCTATCCAACGACCAGCCGGTATATCTACAGGGTCGCCATCGGCAACACCTTTAATGACATTTTTGGCAAAATCCGGAGCATTGGCGTGCTCTCGGTGGTAAGTATGCACCGTTATATCACCGTATTCGTCTACTCTAAAATCAACCCACAGTAAGGGTAAGCCGTTCCCGTTGTGCGGAATTGCAAAACCACCTTCCGCACCGCCCCATATCGGTTCTGAATTAAAGCCGAGTACGCCAGATATCTTGTATATACCTGTTCCTAAACGCTCGCACGTTACACCTTCCGCTTCTTCATTCAACTCTGCGGACCCGTCACCGCGTAATTTCACGACAGGGGATGCAGGCTTTATGTTTCCGTTGCCATCTACGGTAGTGTTCGCCGTCCCGTACTGTTTATACCACTGCGATGCGTTGCCGTTTACGTCAGTTTTGTAATAAATACTTCCTGAGTTTCCTAATTCTAAAATATTAATCCAGGACCCATTACCGGAGGGCAGTCCCTGGTCCCCGCCGTTATTGAATATAGCCACAGCCCCGAAGGCTTCGGCGCCCCAGCTACTGTTGTTTGCGTAAAAAACGCCTGGAGACCATGGAAGTTGGGGGCCGGATAGGAAACGTCCATTTAGGTCCCCGTCCTGTGCCGCGCCAAAACAATATTGTGCGCTAGCGGCATATAGGTTCCTACGTGCCGGGATTGGCGCGTTAGCCCCGGTCCCCCCTTGTGCGGTCCCTAAAACGCGCCAGGTTCCACCAGTGTTATCGTAAACCCCCCACAACCCACCATCTTGAACTAAAAAAGCATGTCTTTTATTTTGCGAATAGAGATAGGTCTCACCTATCGCCTGATGTAACCTATCAACCTGTAAATTACCGCGCGTCGAATCTATGTTATCTAGATCGCTAAGGTTCTTACTTTTGTCCAGCATATTCGCCGCTAAGTACCCCCATGACGACCCCGTGAATGTAGAACCATCCGGCAGTCTTACCGTGATATTCCCCGTGCCATTGAATACCTGCTGCCAGTTTTGCTTGTCGTAGTTCAGACCGCGCAGGGCTTCTGCACTTTGTGCCACCAGCGCTGCGGTAACCATATTCAGCGCCACACGAGGAACAGCTGACCAGGCCGCGCCAGATTGTGTTGGCCCGGTAAAATTGCTGACCAGCGTCAACGCTGTACCGCTTTCCACTGATTTAATCGGGAGCGTATAGGGAACGCCTCCGACAGTGACAACAATAAAATCTCCGGCCGCCACCTCGGTGGTAAACGCGGTCCCGTTGCCAGCGACAGCAGCAGAGTTATTCGTCAGGGTTAATGTTCCTGCTGACATGGATGTCTCCTGAATTCAGATAATAAAAAACCCGCCGAAGCGGGTTATTTTTTGTATTTCATTGAGGGCAATTCGAACTGGTGAAGTTACTTTTATTCACCCATCGCCAGTTAAAGGGATAACCGGCTCTGTACTCAGTCTGATTAGCAACTTTTCGCACACCGTAGACCTGTACTGACTGGGTCAACCCACCTGACATTAACTCAGCCTGACAAACCGGTTTCTGTTTCTCCAGAACAGGTCCTGAACAGGCTGAAAGCACCAGGCAAACAATAACTGGAATAATTATACTTTTCATTTCGATACCAGAGTTAATTATTTAAACAAAAAATAACCAATGGCATTGAATAATAAAAATAGTTTTAATAGATCAATATTCTAAAATTGATCGTTTAAATCGATCAGTTTAATCATATGCGGCTGTGTTTATCGCCGTTATCACAATTCCGCTATTCGTTGATCCGACAGAGGAACCACTTGCAGTGGTTGAACTTTGCCCCCTAATTCTTGTACCACCAGTGTCGTCATGGCAACCCGTCCCCACATCAACAGACTGAAATATTGGCTGTCCACCTGGTGCAGAACCCGCATGGAGGATGACAGAGCCCAGCCCCATCGGATTTACGGCCCATTTGCCTGCCATGTATGTATCAATGTTAAGCCCACCACTTACAGCACCTGGTGAACCAATAGTTGTAAGGTCGCTTAATACCCGGGACTCATTCGTAAGTACCAGTGTCCCTTCGGCATCCCATATAGCCACGCCCCAGGCCGGAAGCGTAAGCGGATATATGGCAAAAAAATAGGCCTCAAGGACAAAAGCCGATCCCCTGTAATTAGACGCATCAACACTGAACGTATTGCCACTTTTTGAAGCTGATATCTTCGCCGGGGCGCTGGTTCTTGCAAAGGCAATCCCTCCCTTCTGACCGTCGATAGTAACAGACGCCGAAGCGCTGTTAAAATTCCCCCCAAAAGTTGAGTTTACAGTGACTTTCCGGTAAAGCGTCATTGGTGTGGAATCGGGCGTGATAAAAGGGTTCCCGTTAGGTAATGAAATTAATGCGCCATATTTAGCCATCTACGCAGTCTCCGCAAAAACGATTAACTGCACTTTGACTGCCGGGTAATCATTAATCCCATCACTACCTGAAGGCTGTATTGTTATGGTGTTTCCAGATGCAATAATATTTCTTTTATCTGTGTAACTTATTGTCCCTTTATCCTCCAGAGTACCAACCGCAAAACCGACCTTTAAACCGGGCTCGAGGTTGAACTGGTAGCTTCCCGTTTTCTGACCTGAAGCAAGATCGATGATTCCCACCACGGTTACAGGTTTAATGCCATAGTTATTCGGGACACCGTTAGCGTCCCATGTCTGAATTCCCCATGTCATCAGAATACCCCTGTTAATTTGCCAATCTGCACGCGGAGAACGCCATTGCCATCTTTAACGCTGTAATTCAGATTGGTCATTTTCGTTGCCCCCTCCCCGGCAACAGCCCCATTCATTTCAAACGTTCCGTCTGATTTCATAATGGTGCCTGTTTGTCCCTGAACATAATTAGCGGAGCGCAGTTCGCCAATTTTTGCCAGAGTGATTTGACTATACTGAATAAAAGCATCGCTGATAAACACCTGACCATTAATAGAAGCAAACGGAGAATATTGTGTATCACCGCTGCCACTCATCAGGACGAACTGATTGGCGTTAAAGCCGACACGAGTGACTACCGGCTTACCCGCCTCCGCCAGCACCGCAATGGACATTCCGGCGTTATACATCACACCGTTAATCCGGACCCCAGTTTTGAGGGTGTAAATCGCAGAGGCTCCGGTAGCATCAACCACGGCAGTAAGCTTGTCCTCCAGTGCGGCAGTTACATCATTGAACTGCGCCTGCACCTGCGTGGACATTTCAGCCATCGCTTTATCGACCTGCGCAATGGTCGTTTTAACCACCAGGATATCCGCGCGTACCTCACCGTACTGCACCCACTGATGCTCTACCGTTCCATGGTTGGCCAGTGCGTTCTGCAATGCGGCTTCCAGGTTGGTATCAATGTCGCCTGTCAGGCGGTCACCATCGGCAGACGTCAGGAAGTCATCAGCAATATCGCCCAGGTAGTCGTCAGCATTCGCATTAGATTCACCACGAACCCAGTCGGTCCAGCCGGATTCATTACCCGTTCTGTCTACCAGCTGCGCACGGTACCAGAATTCCTGCCCCGCTTTTAATCCCAGTTGAGTGTATTCAGCTGAAGGATAAGGCACATCCGACAGCAAAAGAGGATTTGAGAAATCACTGTTCGCGGTGTACTGAATTTCCGTTTTCAGTGTATCCCCGGTGTTAGCCGGGAATCCCCAGTTCAGGCGAATCCCCCAGTTGATCGGCGTTGTCGCAAAGCCGACAGGTTTCGGTGGATTTCCCACCTTGCCCGTCAGCGTTTTTTCTTCGGAGTAGCCCCAGCCAGAGGATATTTCAGAGGCATTAATGGCGCGCACACGAACAAGATAGCGTCCGGCATAAATACCAGGAACATCGAAGGAAGTGGTGGAGCTGCGCGGCACGTTTACCCAGTTACCGTCATTGCGGCGCCACTGTGCCTCGTAGGCGATAGCGTTCTGCGCCTGGTCCCAGCTCACCCGCATGGTCTCAACGCTGATATTCTGCTGAACCACTGAAAACGAGCTGATCACAATGTTAGCCGGCGGAGACTGGTTACCCGGCGGGATCACACTCACCGGCCGCTGGTCAATGATGGCTCCGGTATCAATACGGGCATATTTATCCGGATCGTGCCATGCGCCAGTAATCGAGAAGGTACCATCATTGTTATCGGAGACACTGACAACACGATACTGCTGGGCGTAAAGTTCATCTGACTCAACCACCCAAACAGCTTCGGCTTGTGGCGTCTCACTGTATGCCGTGGTGACTGTGACAAATTCCGCGTTAACCGCCTGAATAGTCCTGCTCTGTGACGCGCCGGAGGGAAGGTTGAGAATCAGGCGATCACCTGCTGCTGCATCAGCAACGCGGTCAAGTTTTATCACACGACCGTTAACGGCACTGATGCGGCCGCCCATAACTTTGCCGGACAGAAGCTCGTCTGACACGGCGATGATGTATCCCGGCTGCGGAATGTTTCCGTCCAGCCCGACATCAAACGAAACAACGCGATCCTTGTTGTTGGTGAGAATACCCCAGCGCCCCTTTCGGTTTGCTTCTGACTGCCTGGTACAGCCGATGGCTGTCATTTCCAGCTGATTAAATCCGTACCGTGCCACCAGAGGCTGCTCAAACACCGGCTCCATCGCATCTGCATAGGCGTTACCCGGATCAGACCAGGAAACCAGCGCCGTGGTATACCGCGTTTTTGTCGTACTGCTGGAATAGGTAAAGCGTCCGTCGATAACGTTAGCGCGGGTGTAAGCGTAATCCACATCTCTCGGCATATCGGCAAGCGCAACAATCTGATCACCGCCCCAGTACGTCATACCCCGGAATATAGCCGCAAAGTCACGCAGCACAGTGTAAGCGTCATTCCTCTCCTGAACATAGACGTTACAGGTATAGCGTGGTTCGGTCCCGTTTCCACCCTTTCCATCCGGTACCGGCTGATCGCAATACTGCGACACCTGGTACAACGTCCATTTATCGATGTTGGCTGCAGTCAGGCGATTACCCAGACCAAAGCGATCGGTAATCACCAGATCGTAAAATATCCACGCCGGGTTATCAGTCCAGGCCCACTTAAACGCCCCCTGCCATGTACCGCTGTAAGCCCTCGTTTCAGGGTCGTAATTATCAGGAACACGGATCACGCGCCCACGAGGCTCACAGGAGATCTGCGGTATTGAACCGTTAAACTGACTTGAGTCGAATTCGATGTACAGCAGCGCGGTATTCGGGTAACGCAGTTTGGCGTCAATCACCTCGGTAAAACTCTGCAGCGTCATCGTGTCGCCGATCTTCGCGCTGTTTGCATCAGTGGTGATCTTACGCAGTCGGATTGTCCAGGTGCTGCCAGCCTGCGGTAAATCAATACGGTGGCTGCGCTCATAACCAGACGTCGTTTTGCCGGTTACGCTGGTATTGAGTACCGTCTGCCATGCGCCGCCGTCCGTCTGCAGGTCAATAGCATAATTGACCGAGTAACCCACCAGATCGCCGTCGTCCTCCTGTTTGAAAAGCGAGGGCCATTTCAGACGCAGGCGAACTGCTGAAAGCTGCGTATTGGTAAACGTGCGCGTCCAGGCTGTGGCGCTTGATACCTCGGTTCCTACGCTGATTTCGTTTTCGGTACCGGGAATACCCTGAATATATTTTTGCGCCTGCGTTCCTGCGCGAAACTCCCACGTCACGCCGCTGAAGTTTTGGGAGCCGTCAGCATTCTCCAGGGCCGTTCCGTCCAGGTAGATATCCTTGCCGGTTAGTTGCCCTGCAAACTCCCCTTCCCCAAGCGCAACGAGGATTTTTGCCTTCGCTACAGATTGCAGATCATCAGGCTGTTCGGTAGGGGTTCGGGAACTGGAACTGCCGCCCTTGCGGCCCTTTAACACTTTATCTGTAGCCATAATGCGCCCATAAAAAAGCCACCCGAAGGTGGCCAGAAAAAAGGTTAGTTATCTACTGCTGATCTTCGACATAAATTCCGGAAGAAATAATCGCTCCGCCTATCCGCCGGCGACCATAAAGGAGCGATACCGGGTAGCCTTGCGCCGCGGTGTTTGTTACACCACCGAATGCATATGATGCACGGTTATCTGCGCTTTGTTTACTGGAAAGACCTGATGGTTGAGGTGAGAGCATTTGTACAACACCACCTAATGCCATTGAAGCACCAATAGCTCCCACGCTAAATGCTTGAGCCCCTGATAAAGCAGCCATACCTGCCGGCCCAGCAATAACAGCAGCCGCCACAATCACAACACCAAGAATGGTTTGCAATAATCCAGCCTTTTTGCTGCCAATAATAACGGGAACAATTCTAATTATTTCTCCCGAGACTGGATAACCTAGGTCATCTATACCTAAATTTTTTTTTCCTTTAAATATCGCATACGTTAACCCGCGCCTTTTGCTGCTTATCATGTATTGCTCAAAGCCCTGAATAGTTGCAGCTAAAGCTCTGCCAGCTTCTTGAGGTGTTGAAATTATACGCTGATGTATTTTCCCAAATATTTTACCTAATACACCACCCAATTCAATCTTAGTCATGACTTCAGTCATTTTATCTCCGGCAATAAAAAAGCCGCTTAAAAGCGGCTTGGTCATAATCAATTCTTTAAAGGCAATCATTTACCCAATCTGCATACTTTTTGTATGGAGCATCAAGCATTGAGCTTTTTTTATACAATGAAACTTTTGACCCACTGCCAGCAGCATCAATATCAGCAACTTCCCATTGACCATCAAGATAAACAGTAAAACCAGTACCTCGCGGTTGCATATAAACATTAAAGACAGTTTGTTGCTGCCACTTTTGTAAAATGCACTGCGCTAATACAGAAGACGTCTTATCACTTGAAGCGGAAATGATTGGTTTAGTCGCTCGCAAATCCTCTATACTTGCGCACCCAGTTAAACCTAAAATAACCAGCGCTAACGATAACTTTTTCATATCCCTATCCCCTTTAGTTTTGCAAAAGGTTAGCACAGAGATTTGTAACGTAGAATCTTCATCGTCCTTTCCTGCCAGTAGCCACCATACGGCACTCGTTGGCTCAGGTGTCCGTACAGGTGGTGCAGCAGCATATTACCCTCCAGCAGAATTCCCGCGTGGTTCCACTTATCAGCCTGGACCTGCATGATCACCATATCGCCGGGTTTCGGTGGCCCATCGAATTCACGGAAACCGCATTCATACCAGCAATCCTGATAGAAGTTGTCCGGATAGTCGTTTTCCCACCAGGGATAATCCACCCGGTAATCGTGGAGCTCGATATCATGCGTTTGCCGAAAATAGCTCATTACCAGCCCCCAGCAGTCGAAGTGGCCAAGCACAAACGGTCGTTCCAACAGCGGCAGTTCTCCGCGGGGAGTAATGGTACGTAAATCGCCTTCCGGCCAGCTGGCGATATGCCACGGCAACAGCGTTGCATCACACTGGGCTTTGTCCAGTTCGCTCGGATGTGTTGTGGCGTCAGGATGACTGTGAACAATGGCGATCACTGTTCCCCAGTCTTCGGCAGCGGCATAATCTTCTGGCGACATGTGAAAATGTTCAGTCGGGTCTGCTGCGAGGTTACGGCAAGGGAAGTACCTCTCAACACGGCTTTTTTGCACCACCACGCCGCAGCACTCGCGCGGATATTCCGCAGCCGCATGATCCATAATCGCATTGATAGTTTTCTGGCGCATATCAGCTCCTTATCAAAGACGTGCCCGGGAAACCACCAAACGAAAGTTCGTTATTTTCGCCGAATCGGAGTTTGCAGGCCGTCAGCGTGCCGTTGCATTCATCCAGCGACGGATCGCTCACCGGGTTGTTGTTTTTATCGAAATAGCGGGTTCCGGCATAGTCGCATCCATCACCTGAGCGGTATTTGTTTCGGATACACCAGGTACAAAGCGAATGTAGCTGGCGCGTCGGGATCATCACCCCCTGCAGGTCCATTGGACTGGACAACGTAAACGCCACCACTTCGTTGGTTTCAGTGCTCTTGGCGTCAATGTAAAACACCTTCAGCTTTTCCTGCTGCGGATCCGCTGACGGGTTGCCCTCCGGATAGTTTTTCGCATCCAGATACTGCGCCAGTGTGTCATGAATCGTGACCTTTGCCTGCAGCAGGTCATCATAAGCAAGACACAGCGCCGTAATGGAACTGTCCAGGTTAGCGACCGAGAGCGTTGGCTGCGCGTTGGTCCCGTCGGTCGCCGTCTCAATACCCTCGATCTGGCAGGGCCAGGCTTTATATTCCTGCCCCTGCCACCAGATCGATTTCGCCGGTAGCTTATTTTCATCTCCACCAGCAGCTGCAATTTCATCGGGAGTGTGGGCAATATTGTGGGCGTGGAAGCGGAGAACGTCGGAAACACCAAATGCGGTGCCATCGACATCAAAAAGCCGGACAACGTTGCCCGGCTCAAGTTTCTGATAATCACTGTTTAAGCTCATGGTGCAAATGCCTGTTCAAACGTTGCAGTTACGGTTTCCACTTTTTTATTCAGGGTGACTCGCTGCAGACTGTTTGCCTCAACACGCCAGAGGGCTAAATCACCACCAGGTGGAGTGAATGTGAAAGACTTGGTTTTATGCCTCCGTAAAAATGAATGAATCTCTCTGGCTATTACCGGATCACCAGTAAAAGAAAAGGCATAATTTAGAACCTCATCGTTCAGGCCAGAACCACTAATCTGCTTGTATCCATCACCGAACTGAGCTGTTCTGACAGTATCCTTGCTGCTGAGAGTGGGTTGGCTCGCAGCCTGAATACGCCAGGTAAAGTGTTCTACAGCCATCACTTACCTCTGTTTGTTGGCGCTCCAGATGATTCCCCCCGGACGAATCTCCCTGGCGATACCATCACGAATGGAACGGTCGATCACTTTCTGATATGCCTTAGTCAGCGCATCACCACTGCCCTGCTGTTGTTTCTGATCGCCGGGCTGAGCAGTAGCGACTGAAACAGGTGCGTAAACGCTAACCCCACCGATGCCAGTCGAGGGGACCTTACCACCACCGACAAGACCGCCAGAGGCATACCCACGCATAAGTCGGTACAGGTTGGACACGCCGATACGGCTGGTAGATTCTTTGGTGAAAACAAACTCGCCGCGGTGAACAATACCGGCAGGCTCATATTTGCCACCGTGCCCGGTATAACCACCTACGTCATAGCCCGAGGGGCGGAAAGACGGTACCGCAAAAGACTGGCCTGACGCTGGCGCTTTAGCACCACCACTCACCCAGCCCATCGCGCTCTGGATGGTGTAGGCCACCAGCAGTTGGTTGATAACGGACACAATCATTTTGAGGATCGAACTGGTGAAGTCCTTAAAGCTGGCTTTGCCGGTTGTCACCAGGCTGGTAAGCTGGCCCGCCAGCCCGCTGAACGTTGCCTGTGAAATCTGCTGAACCGAGCTGAAGACGTTTGTCGCTGAATCCTGATATTCAGCCCAACCCTGTTTGGCACCTGCCAGCCAGTTTGCGCGCAGGGCATCTTCAGCCTCGAATGTCGCCCTTTGATCTTCAAGAACCTTTCGCTGCTCTGCCGGATTATAGGCATAGCTTTCGCTGAGACGCTTCAGGGTTGATTTTCTCCCAGCCTGCCGGCTGGATACCCCCTCTGACTGTGCCTGAAGACCGGCCCTTGCCGCACTCTGCTGCTGATGGAATTTCGCCGCCTGGTCGGCAAGCTGATTGAGCTTTTGCTGTTGAGCGACCTTATCGCCCAGGTCGGCCAGCTGCCGCTTGTACTCGAGCGTTTCTTCCTTGTGCGCCAGCAGGGATTTTTCCTGCGCCGTAAGCTGACGACGACCAGCAGCCTCCTGCAGAACGGTGAACTGATTTTCAGTCTGCCAGAGGTCCTGACGCTGTTTGCTTATGACGTCGTTTACGCTGGTATGCTGCTCAAGCGTTTTAAGCTGGGCCTGAAGGGTGAGAAGTTCGGCCTGCGCCTTTTCCTCTGCTTTGTCACCGGCTGGCGTTGAATAGCTTTTGCCTTTGGGGGTTTTTGCGTCCTTAAACTGCTTTTCAATCCCGGCCCGCGCTGCAGCAATATCCTTGTCAGTCCACAGCGTGGCGATTCCGTCTTTCGCATCCTGGCGGTTTTTCTCAATAAGCTGACTGAGCTTTTTCTCTGCTGAAGCCCGCTTTTCTGCCGCTGTCGCGCCGGACTCCACCAACTGGTTAAACTGCTGCTGGCTGCGGATTGCCTGAGTCTGCTGGTCCGTCCGCATTTTTTCCCGCGCGGCTGTCAGTCCTTCCTGGGCATATTGCTGATCAGCCAGATCATAAGCCTGCTTTTTAAGCTCCACCTGCTGGCGCGCGTTTCTCAGCCTTTCCGCATCAGCTTTCTGCAGAACGTTGTTACCGGCATAATCCGGGTCGACTTTAAGATTGCTGGACAGCGCACGGTACTCTTTCTCTGCTGCCTGCCATTCAGCAAAAGAGTCCTGGCGCTTCATCGCGGTGTCAGGATTACGCCCTACACCCAGCATCGCATCCCACGCCCCGGAAGCGGCATTCTTCACCCAATTCCAGGCTTTTTCGAGGGAGCCGAGATTGTCCTCTACAGCCCCCGCTCGTTGTATAACGGCATCAGAATATGCCCGCATTGCCAGCTCGGCTGCTTTCTGCGAATCCCCCAGCGCCTGAGCAGAAGAAATCTGTTCATACTGGGTGGCCGTCAGAAAATGCAGGGAATCATTGAGCGTCGCGACCGCGTTAACCGGATCATCCTTCAGACGTTTAAACTGGTTGATGGTTTCATCGACAGCCTGCCCGGTAGCCTGCTGCAGCCTGGCGGCAACATTGCTGACCATGCTGACATCATTACCGCTGAACGCGCCGCTTCCCACGACCTGTGCCAGCACACCTGCAGCGGCATGCTGCGTGATACCATTACCGGCCAGCGAACGCGCCAGCGCCTGAAGCTGACCGGATGTTTTACCCGCGTAGCTCCCGGTCAGGATTAGCTGTTTATTAAATTCCTCAGACTCTTTGCTACCGTCATACCAGGCTTTACCTAACCCGACAACCGCAGTAGCAATCCCCCCGACCATGCCAGCCATGCCCAGCCCGCGTAAAGTCATCAGCTGATCTATCCATCCGGCGCGGTTGGCCAGCGTAATACCCGAACCACGAAGGGCACCAAAGTTACCGCGCATGACTTCGCCCATCAGAACGCCAAGTTCCCGACGCGCCGCAGCACTTTGCAGACCCAGCCCGTGCGTGGCTACTTTAGCCGCTTCAAGCTTACGGATATAAACTTCTGCGGCATCACTGGCTCCAACCTGCGCAGCCTTCATTCGCAGCAGTTCGGTACCGGAGAGCTTTTGCTCTACGACCTGAGACTTCAGTTGACGGAGAAAACGCGCCCGTGCAATCCCTGCTTTCTCTTCGACAATCTGAAGCTCTTTCTGTCGGGCTGTCGTATGAGAGATCAACGCAAGGTAATCCTGCTGGGTAATATTTCCCTGAGCCCTTGCGGCACGAAAGCGTGCCTGCACATTAGCGAGAGATTGTGTTTCTCCGTTCAACTGGCGAACACTGTCTATCTGGCGAAAAAAAGATGCAGCAAGTTCATCCTGCCGCCTTGCGAGCACCGCCGCCTGGCCGTCATTCTCACGCATGCGCTGGCTGAGGTCTGCCACCCGGCGGTGTGTTTCATCAACGGATTTAGATACTTTTTGCCAGTTTTGAGCCAACCCTTCCGTGGCGTCTGCCTGGCGGGATTTGATTTCCGCCGCTGCAGAAGCACCTGCATCCCCCACACTTTTTAATGCTGCAACCTGTCGCTCTGAGGCGCGCTGCATTCGCGTTTGGACTTTTTCAGAGTCATCCGCCATCCCTGTGAGTTGGCCCTTTATACGGGCAACCTGCTCGCTGAACGTGGCGCTGTCGACATCAAGGTTGATGACCAGATCGCTAATCTGCTGGGCCATATCGGATACCTCCTGTGATCCCCTCAGCTGCGGCCATCAGCGTGTCATCATCCGGTTCATCATCACTGATGATGCTGCCGGAAGGAGAAAGCAGGCTGAAATGTGCGGGGGTAAGTTCCGGATCGCGGAAGAAAATAGAAGAGATGGAATAAAGCAGCCCGGAAAAATGCGCATCGAGCTGCGCGTCCTGAAAATAATGTTCCCGGTAGAACTGGTGCCAGTCGCCCAGCTCACCAGAAGTCATTCCAGCCAGCATGGCGCGCCAGTCGGGTCGCCCGAACTCGCGCGCCAGATTCAGGACAAATTTCAGCTCGCTGGCAAGGGCTTTTCCGCCGTAACAGCTTCTGCGCCTTCGGCCTCTGATGGGGCACCTGGATCGTCAGTGTTGTCATCATCAACCGGAACGAGCATGCCGGAGAGCAACTTAACCTGCATTTCAGCCTTGCCGATCGCTTCCGGCGGCCAGCCTTTGAGAACCTGCTGGTAAAGCGCTTCTTCGTCGGGACCTGCGGGGTCATTATGCCAGAGAGAAAGTGCGATCACGCGCGCACCGCAGCGGATGTTTGAACCCACCAGACGGGCAGTCATTTCCTGATCGCTGATGCTGTCGCTTTCATGGCCAAGTGTCTTTTCTTCCGCAGCCAGAAATTCAAGGTACTCAATACGCTGAAGCGCTGACAGTTCATTCAGCGTGGTGGATTCACCAAGGTAGTTAAATGTTTCTTTTTTGAGGAACATATCCCCCTCCTCAGGAAGCGGTGACAGTGACTTTGCAGACTGCAACGAAATTGCCGTCGCTGGTCATGACAATGATGTCTGCGGTACCGACTGCCACGCCCGTTACGGTGATCGTGCTGCCGCTTACAGATACGGTCGCTTTGGTCCCATCAGATGTGGCAACCCGGAACGAAGGATCCGATGCACTGGCTGGATTAACCGTCACATTAAGCGTGGTGGTCGCCGCAACAACGACGCTTGCCGTGGATTTATCAAGCGTGACGCCTGTAACAGCAATGGGCGCAGAACCACTTTCTTCAGCCAGTTCAGGCTTGCCAGTATTGGTGATTTTCGCTGTGCGGGTAATAACCTCTTTTGCCGGGATAGCTTTACCCAGGCTGCTGCACCAGCCGCGGAAAACGTCGACGGTACCATTCGGATATTTAATCTTGTACACCCGGACAGAACCATCGTTAAACCAGGTGACCAGTTCTTTCTGTCCCTGTTCTCCCGGCTTCCAAGCAAGCGTAAGTGATGTATCACCTGCCGATTTTGCACCCTGAGCGGTCGCGTTCCAGTCAGCGTCCTCATCGTCGAGGTAGGTGTCGTCATACGATTCGGCGGTCATTTCGCCCGGCGTGAGTTCCTTAATTTTTGCCAGACGACTCCAGTCGATATCAGAGAGGGGGTTAGCAAATGCGTTACCCGAGCCGGTGTACAGCCAGAGCGTGGTGCCAGCACCTTTTACGGGCGCCAGTGGATTGGGTGTAGGCATAAATACCTCTTACATTGAATACGTTAATGTGTACGTGAAATCGACGGAACCCCACGTGGCCATCTCATCATCCCGCTGGTAGTCGTAGCCCTGGGGAGTCATTGTTTCGATTAATGCGTCAAGACCCGGAATGCCCTCCATTGCCGGATATATTTTCTCTTCCATCCAGGAATCCAGCGCTGTGTCAGGGCTGGAGGCCTTAAGAAATACTTCGATGTGGAGAACGGCTTGCCACGAATCTTCATCAAGCGAATCGCCGGTGTACTCCGCGTCAGAAAGGTAAACAGCCACGGCAGGGAGATCCTGCTCTTCAAGAAAAACAGGGCGCCCGTCAAACCAGGTGACGGTGTCGGTGATATCGGCTTTCAGTTTTGCCAGAATGGCTGCACGAATTGCGCTGTGTTTGTTCATCGCTTCAGGTGGATCCTCAGTTGATTTTTCAGTGCTGCGGAAAGTTCTTTGGGCATATCGCTTTCAATAAGGCGCTTGGAAATAGAGGTGAATGCCACGGTGAGCGGTGTCTCAAGAGGAACTTTGACCACATCAATCGGATAACGGGCCTGACCTACGCGCCGCATGACCTGCCAGCGCCCGTTCTCCAGTTGTTGAATAAACGCATTGCGAAAGGTATAGGGTCCGATTTTAAGGACACTGCCCGATCCGTTTCTGGCCCCTTTTTTACGCGACAGCCGGACGCGCGCCGTGCCGAGCTTTATCGCGGGAAGATTACCGCGGTTGATTTTTATCGATGCGACCGGACGATCGTGGCGGGCCTTGCGTAAACGGGAACGCTGCCGGACCAGACGAACCGGAAGCCCCGTTTTCCGGTTATCATCCACCTTTGCCTCTTTCGCTACAGTTTTGCTGCCCTGACTTATCGTTCTGCTGGCCACACGGTTAAGTGCTTTCGCAGTTGCCTCAGGAACGATTAACCGGCTGAGGCTGTTGAGATTCTGAATAGCCCTTTCCAGGCCTTTAACCGACATCCCCCCCTCCTATTCGATAAAGATGCGCGGCTTACCGTTAAAGCGCTCGTGACGGGTCAGATGGAATTCCTCCCCCTCAAAAATCACCACATCATTACGGCGTGGCTGGTAGCCAGCGGTAAACACCACCAGCGACCGCCCTGTTCCGCTTAAAGGCCCCATTTCTTCCAGAAACTCAGCCGGAATAACAATCATGGGCTCCCCGTTGATGGTCGCTGGCTTGCCCATTTTGTTCACCGTGACCGCATCCATGCGACTGACAAGTCTGTCAAAGGGATTAGGCATTGATTTTCACGGCTACAATTGCGGAACTGGCAGCAGCATCTTCCCAGGCAACCCCGGCCAGATCGGCACCTGTCGCGTCGTTCTGCACTTTTCCATCTTTGATATGAACCTGCTCACCGATGGTGATCGCATCGGTAGTCAGCTTAGGCAGCAGGAAAACACCTTCGGAAAAACCGTCCCCTGTCTGGCCTGCCGCAATATCAGTAATGGCAATCGCCACGACTTTCCCCACCATCACCGGCGAACCACTCAGGATCGCAGCGCTGCCCGTGTTGGCAATCTCAATAGTTTTGCCATGCTGTACAAAATTCTTCGCCATAAATTCAGTCTCCATCCAGCCCCATACGGGGCCGAATTCAGATACAAAAAAAGCCCTGGTGGGCTGTGATGTGCTGCTTGAGTGGAAGGGATTATTTCCCGGTTGATTTCGCCATGCCGCGATAATCCAGAGGTGATACACCGGCATCGATGCGCACTTTGGTGGCAATACCGTCGGTAGTGAAGCCTTCTTGCTGATCGATATACGGAGTATCAACGCCGTTCAGGTAAGCCACTTCGATGGTGTCCGTGCCCTTAGCGGCGGCCAGATACCAGGCGCTGGTGTCTTTGGCGTCAAGACGCGGCTCCGCGATAACTTCAGCAAAGTTCTGAATTGGGTTCATGATACCGGCGTTGATATCCGCCCCTTTCACACTGGCAGATTTGATCGTCTGGTTTGCCAGGGTTTCGAGCGCGACTGGCACCAGCATGAATGCCGGGCGAATATTCAGGGGACGCTCACCCTCTTTCTGCAGACGCATCATCTTGCGCGCTTCATCAAGGCTGGCTACAGAAATCGCGCCTGCGGAAATATTGCCATGATCAGCATGGAACAGCGGCTTACCATCAGACAATTTCGCGTTTTCGGTCAGCACGGCATACACCAGGTCGCCAATCGTCCCTTTTGCTGCACGGCCCATCTTCATAGGTACATCGGTTAACTGATTCAGATCGTCGTTGATGATCGCCTGACGGGTAATAGAGAAGATTTCACCGTAGGTGGCCAGCGCGATGCTTTCACCTTTATCTTTGGTGGTCACATACTTATATTCAGCACCTTCGCGTACCTTACGCAGGGATGAGAAGCCGCCCAGACCGACACGATGCGCCGTTTTAAAGTCAGACAACTGGCCTTTCTTGGTCCACTGCTCAAAAGTTTCTGCTGCTTCCTCCCAGCCCTGCAGTAACGCTTTATTAGCAACGTCGAGCAGGATATTACCGAAGTCAGACGTGCTGTGCGTCAGTGCCATGCCGACCATTTGCATCGGGTTATAGCTGGAAACGCCGATGCCGCGTTCGGTCAGTGCCATACGGGCATATTCGCGCAGCGTCATGCCGTTATAGACGTTGTCCCGCTCCAGGCTCTCGAAGCCAGCGCGCGCCATCAGTGCCTGGCGAACTCCGTCGCCAACAAAGTTACCGTTCCCGGCGTAAATGTGCGCATCCGTGGTTTTATTCGACGGTGTGGCATTTTTGCCCAGCGCCGCCAGCAATTCATCTTTAGCCTGAGCCACTGTGCATTCCGGATCCGCGATGCATTTATTCTGCAGCTCATGATGCTTGCCACCGAACATCGCAAAGAGATCGTTAATTGCGTTAACACGGTTCTTTTGCTCGGCAAGCACCTGTGCACGGATAGTGGCTTCATCAGAAGTGGACGCTGGCGCTGGGGTCGTCGTTGCCGCCACCTGTGGTTGCGGTTGCTGCGGTTGCTGCGGTTCGCGCTGGGTAGTATTGCGCGGCGGGGTGATCATGTTACGAATGCTGTTTGGCATCTTTTCAAAGTCCTCAATACGTTTTGATTGAATACAGGCCATCGCCTGCAGAGATGTAGTGACCTGATCGGCAAAGCCATGCGCTAAGCATTCTTTACCATCCATCCAGGTTTCATCGTCCAGCATGGCGGCGATTTCATCGGTCGTTTTTCCTGTTTTCTCCGCGTACGCCGGGATCAGGACAGACTCGACCTTATCCAGCAGATCGGCATAATCCCGCATGTCGTTGGCATCGCCACCTGCGAATCCCCATGGTTTGTGGATCATCATCATCGTGTTTTCCGGCATAATTACCGGGTTGCCAACCATCGCAATCACCGAAGCCATTGAAGCTGCCAGACCATCAATGTGAACGGTGATCGCCGCGCCGTGATGCTTCAGGGCATTAAAAATGGCGATGCCATCAAAGACATCGCCACCGGGCGAATTGATATGAAGGTTGATATGGGTAATGTCGCCCAGCGCCTTCAGGTCATTCACAAACTGGCGCGCCGTCACCCCCCAGTAGCCGATCTCGTCGTAGATATAAATATCCGCTTCGTTGTCGGCGCTGGCCTGCATACGGAACCAGGAATTACTTTTTGCGCTGGCTTTCGGACGGTGGTGCGCCCGGTTCTTTGGCTTCGGCACTTGTGCCTCCTTTGTCATTGGCAGGGTCAGTGTCAAACACCAGCCCCATCTCTTTGTTTTCGTCGATCTCTGCCTTCCGGCGCGCCTTCACATCGTTCGGGTTACGTCCGCTGGCTCGGACCCAGTCGGATTCCGTTGCCGCTCCGCCCCGGATCTGTAACTTCCAGGCATTGGCCTCTTTAACCGGATCGATCCACGGCATAACAGGGCCGGAATACACTGCCGAGTACAGCGACTCCATATCCAGACCGCGGGGCAATTTAATCTCGCCAGCGGCCACCGCCATTTTCAGCCAGGAGCGGTACATTGGCCGGGTAACCGCGCCAATAAACCAGTCCTGCAAAATGAGATAGCCGTCTGTTGATTCCACCAGTTCCTGCCGCTGCGCGCTGTAGGTGCCGTTGTAGTTTCTGGCTGTGCTTGAAAAGCTGAGTCGGCTACCTGCTGCAACAGCGCGAAGTTGCCCATTTCGGAAGGTTTCAAGGTTAGGATTGGGCCGGTCAGATTTCACCATGCCGATATCTTCACCAGGTTTCAGATCGTCATAAATGATGCCAGGCTGAATCATCAATTCCCGATCATCATCATCGGAAGAACTGTTACCCTCCTCTAAGCTTTGCCCGTCCCCCTTTTTGATGTACATACCCAGCGCAGCAGCAATACGTGCGGCGGTGAGCTCAGCATCTTCATACTCTTTGAGTGCACTCAGACGCATCAGTACACCGGACAGCATCGATACGCCCCGGGTCTGGTGCAGACGGCGGACAAATTTAAGATGCAGCATGTTTTCCGCATCCACTTCTTTGGTATCAAGCTGACGGCCTGAAACGGGCAGGCTTTTATAAACCTGATATTTCCTTGGTCTGCCCCAGTTGTCGACGAATACCCCCTGATTAAGCTGGCTGGCAGCATCGCTGTTCATGGGAATAAAATCTGGTTCAAGCGCTTCAAGCCAGAAGGGGATACCGGCTGCTGGCGTAAGACCATTCCCGGTTCCACTGACAAGCTGGGCAAACACTTCGCCATCCCGAAGCCAGGTGCGCAACATCAGGCGCTCAAGCATCGGGCGGGTAAACTGGTTCGTGACATCTGGCCTGACAGACCATTCTGCCCATTTATTACGGATCTGATCTGCCAGCTTTTTGGCGATTTTACCGTTCATCAGTTTGGGATGGGGTTCAACAATAATTCCGGCTTTCCCCACCACCCGCTCTTCCAGCTTATCGAACACCCCAATCACCAGATCGTGATTGTTATCGAGCCACCGGGCCTGCTCCCGCAGTGATACCGCCCCCATTTTGCTGAGCTGATCTGCAGAACGGTTTTCACGGCGCCCTTTGTGCGTTCTGGTCGGGGTAACGGCTTCATATGCCCTGATTTTCGCGCGCGCCTGCAGACGGGCTGCTTTCCAGCCAGGCGAAAAGACCCCAATCGCATCATCTAAAAGGCTCATTCAAACCTCGCCAGTCGGTAACCGGGTCGCCCGCGGCGATGAGAAATAAGAGAAGAGAGACGACGCTCCCACTCCTGACGCCCTTTTCGGATTTCCGACAGGTTCTCCATCGTCATTTCCTGCCCATTGAAACGGATAGTTTTGCCATCCAGCACCGCCATTTCGGCTTCGGTATATCGCTGGATCATGGCTTCGATATCAACACGGTTCACAACCATCCTCCTGATGTACTCCAGGGGTTAGAATCATCGGTTACGGGCTTTTTCCGCTTCCGTTTTTTGGTGGGTACTGGTTCTGGTGTCTGGGATGACGCTTCGCCAGCTTCCGGCGGCGCGTTCTCCAGCCAGGTTTCCCGCCTCGCCCACTCAGGAGCAGCGGGCCATTTGATTTTCTCGTAGCCGTGGAGGATGGCGAGCGCATCTGCGTAGACCAGCAGGTCAAATGCTTCGTTTGCACCACGTCCCGGCTTACTCCATTTGCCATCGGTCGATCGCTCCTCATAGGTCAGTTCATCGTAAAACCAGCTGCCGAGCCAGTCAGGGAAATGCACATAGCCAGGGCCTGGTGAATCACGCCACAAAGCGTTGTTCACCCGGTCTTTCAGAGCATCGGTCTGGATCAAGTAAAGCGGGACATCACCAGAAGCCTGTGCCCGTCGGCTTGAACGTCCGGTATTATCAGGAAAGGTTCGGGAGATGAGTTTTGATCTGCGGACACTGTCGCCTTTGAACAGGTAAATCTGTTTTCCGAGTCCTTCACGACGACACTTACGCCAGAATTTATAAGCGTTGTCGGTCACACCATCCTCACCGCCGGAGTCAACGGCCATCGCCATCAGCCGCATACACCGGGTCGGATCCGATGCCAATGGCCAGGCTTTGTTAAACACATCGGTCAGCAATAAATCCCAGTCTTCCGGATAGCTTGCCGGGTCAATCTGCTGGCTCTCGCCATTGGCGTCATAGCGCATCGACTGCCGGATATTGTAGCGGTCCACCAGCCAACGCTCTCCCATGCTGCCGTAGCCAGTAACCTGAACAACAAAACGCCGGTTGCGCCCCGCCTGAACATCGACGGTCGCCATAAGGAAACAAACCCCGTCCGGAACAGAGCGCTTTGGTACAACCTCCGCACGCTGCTCAAGCAGTTCACTTTTGCGCTGTTCCATGCTGGAGCGAGGAAGATACGGACGCCCAAAGTCGGTATTGATTACCGTCTTCAGTGCTTCCTCGCTGCCGGTGGCCTGATAGTCCTGCTCGGCGGTAAGAAATTTATAGATGAGCTGCGCCCAGGTCTGATACGCGGCGGCAGGACCTTCCATCCAGAAGGAGGCAATGCGCGATCGTCGCCCTTCCCCAGTGATAACACCATCGTTGTCGATGGTTTGCCCATCCCGCAGCCACTTCCCTTTCATATTGAGCGAACGCTTCATATCCGCAGTGATGTGCTCTTTACAGGCAGGGCATTGAAGACAGGCTTTCTCGCTGGCCTGAACAGGGTCCGCGATATCGCGGTAACCTGTCATATTGTCCATTTCAGGCTGGAAATATTCACCGCAATGTGGGCACGGCCAGTAAAGGCGACGGCGATCACCACGGTTGTACAGCGCCAGAATCCCCGTTGAAGGAGGAGCTTCATGCGGTGAGCTACGGCGCCATTTTGTGTCACGTATGTCGCGGCCCGGCGAACTCTCAACCAGTGTCATACCTGACGACATGAACGTTGTTGTTCGCTTTGATGCCAGTGAAAAGGCGTCACCTTCCCCGTCAATGTCTTCCGGGAAACGGTCATAGTCGGTCAGTGCCACGCATTTATAGTCCGATGAGGACATGATATTGACCGATGGCCAGCCAATTTTCAGGTAGTTCCCGGCGCGAAAAGTGCGGTCATATACGTTGTTATCATTACGCCGCGGGCTCAGTCGGGATTTCACTTCAGGGCTGCAACGGAATGTACGATCAAGACGCTTTTTGGAGTGCTCGCGCGCCTTTTCCTCAGTCATCTGAATCAGGAGCATATCAGCCGGATCACAGACAACGTTGTAAACAATCCAGCCATCAATCAGACCAATGGTTTTACCCGTTCGCGCCGGACCAACAAACACTACCGCGTCATATTCACGCGATGCCAGGCAGTTCATCGGTTCAATCACGTAAGGTGCCAGATCCGGATCCCATGGAACGGAGTTACCCGCCCCCATCGGCACTCGCATATAAGTACTGACCGCATCGGCCACCTGCATTCGACGCGGGGCACGTAAGATACCGGAAACATCGCGGCGGATGCCTCTGGCGGATGCCCGCTTTGCCATCAGTCCTCCTCTGGCTCTTCCTCCTCTGCTTCAGCGTCCTGCACCCTCTCCGCCATCTGATCGCGCAGGTCATCAATAACGCTCTGCACACGAGAAACCGCAACAGGCGTTAATGCACAGTCACGCTCAAGTACATCAGGGAGGGTTTCAAGTACCATGACGACGGCTTTCGCCATCAATGAGAATTCGCGCGCCACTTCATCAGCGGGAATGAGCTGCCCCGTATCCTGCTCAAACTTGAGTCGCTCATTCTCAGCTTTCCAGTGGGAAAGCCTGTCCGATGGCAGCATGTCATCGATATTGGCTGACACAGTGGGGATCATCAGTTCGGTCAGAATGTCGGTGATCAGGTAAAGCTTTAATTTGCTGTTGCTACCTGGGGCCGGTTCAATATTTTTCAGCCTGGCAGCGACCGTCTGACGGTGTACGCCAGTGATCCCCGCCAGCTGGTTGATATTCAGTTTTAAAGTGGCAATTTCCTGGTCCATGATGGTGAACACTTTTTAAACGATTCGACATCTGCACGAAATCGCCTCCAATGAGATCAATAACCTGCGCAAATGATGATGATGACCTTAGATCCGAAAAACTAGCCGTTTTCCGCGAGCACGCCGCCCCGTGGCAGGCCACCCCGCCAGGAGGACCCATTTAATAATAATGATTATCACTTGCAATGGTGGGTGGCGGGCATTAAAAAGCCCCGCTTTTGCGAGGCTTATTCGATGTGATAGCTGAGTATCATTCGTCTTTTTTGATTACCACTTCTTGTGGTCTCATCTGCTGGATAGCACGACAGATGCAATATGGAATTACCGCCCACGCAACGCCCATTGCTGCACCAGCAGCCTGCTGAGGCGCACTAACAGCACCGAACACCCCGATGATTCCCTGCACAAACCCAATAACTCCGCAAATAATGCATACAACCCAGAGAAATTTCATTACCAAAACTCCTTTTATCAAAGAGCTACCATGATAATCCCATGAATTATTTAGTAAAGCATGAACGCAGGCACTCAGTGAATGCCTGTAGGGCTGATTAACACAGCTTTGTTCAAACGAAGTGAAACCATTTCCATATCTCCCGTAATGAATCTTTTAAAGAGTCGCCATTTTACGACTCACTAATGGGAAGACCTATTAGGCACTACAATAGATAACCTCAATTCGAGGCTATCTCCATCAGATCATACAGGAGATAAAAATGTTAGAAATATATGTTTTTAAGATACTTTTCTACAGTACATACCTAATCCTTGGCGTACTTGCGCATTGGGCAAAACTTGAGCTAACCAAAAGATATGAAAGGAAAAAATAGAAAAATAAACTTTCACTTAACCCCAGCCAACATGTCAGTATGTCTTTATGTTGCTGGTTTTATATTTTACCTTCCCTTACTGTCTGCTTAAGCTAGATTTCCCGCTTAAACCATCACCAAACCTGCTGTTGTTTGATTCTTTTACCGAGTCGTAAACGCGTTCACATGTTATTCCTGCCCGGTAGCTTTCGTCAGATCGCTCAGCATAGTATCGAGCTTCTTCTGCAAGGCGCCCGAGCATGTCGGCGAGCACTGCGGCGTCGGCTCCGGCTGTTTTGCTTCTGACGGCAGCGGCAAGATTTGCGGTGTGCTTTGCGGCGTCCAGGCGGGTGGCAAGCTTTGTTGCTTCGGTGCGCAACTGGCTAACAGTGGCAGACAGGCCAGCAGCAGTGGCAGCAGATTTAGCTTCTTGTGCTTGTGCATCTTTTACAGCCTCATCACGGGCAATTATGCGCCCATGTTCAATCATGCGGGCGGCGGTCTGCGCGTTCGCTGTTTGCGATGATTCCGCGCTGTCACGTTCCGCCCATTTCTTTTCCCAGCCGCGGTTACTCCAGGCATTTCCGCCGATGAATGCGACGGCCACCAGTAACGAAATGGCAATAAACTGATAGCGCAGACTCACTGGTCTATCCCCCAGCACGCCAGTGCGCTTTCCTGGTCTCGCCTTTCTACCTGCCCGTAGCAGCCATTTTTCTGGCCTTTAGTCAGACGACAGTCGCGGCCACCGTCTTTAATCCACCAGCGGATCGCTTCACAGGCGCCTTTTGTGTCGCCGGCATTCATTCGCTTATAGAACGTGGAAGGGAAGCATTTACCAGGCCCGATGTTGTACGGGCAGAAGGAGGCAATAGCCGCTTTCTGCGGTTCGTTCAGCGGAACTTTAATATTTCGGTCAACCCACGCCAACGCCTTGTTACGCTCAATGGCATTGACCTGATCACACTTAGCTTGCGTCAGTTTCATCCCCTGAACGACCGGCTTACCATCGACCAGCGTGGCGCCGCGGCAAATGGTCCAGATCCCACCACCATCGCGGTATGCTGTCAGGCTATTGCCCTCTTTCTCATTGAGAAACTGATCAAGAATCACCGACGCAGGTGCACCTGCAAGCACAAGTCCCAGAACGGCAGCGCTGAGTTTTGCTCTGTTTGCCATCACTCTCCTGCCTTTGTTAGCGCATCTGCAACAACACTTACAGCTGCAGGACGCTCAGCCATGGGTTTGTCGCTAATGCCATCTAGGTAGTCACGAATCATTGCCGTGCGCTTTTCGTCCTCTTTGCGTTTACGACGGGCATCAATTCGACCATTGACGTAAGAGATCAACGAAATAAACAGACCGACAGCGCCAAAGAACATGAACACCAGGTCCTGAGTGGTAAATCCAATTACAGATGCCAGAGCTGCGAGCCACGCAAAGAACTGCGTGAAAATGTTCCCTGAATAGTCATTCATTCTCATGGTCTCTCACCTCCGATAGTTCGGATGGCGCTGTATGATGAAAGGAAGATCAGGCTTCACGGGCTGGATTTATAAACAATGCGTATCGAGGATGATTCCCGTGAGCCTGAATCAGAACGGGCTCTGCGCAAGCGCCTGTCGGATTGGGTTATGAGCCGCCCGTCAGTGAGCCCTGAATATGAAAAAGGCCACCAGAAGGCAGCCTTAATAAATGTGGTGTACCTATTTATTAATCAGATAGTTAAGACTCAAGATCAATTAAATAGCTATTCCCTTTAGACGTAATTCTATTCACTATCAAGCTGTCGTCACAATCAGACGTACTCTGCACAGCATTTACCAGACCCAACTCAGCGAGATCAGAAATAGCAAAATTCACCGCTTCCGCTGGAATGTGAGGAAGATCAGAAGATTGAATTGTTTCACGTGGTCCAAGAGCGCTTGCGCGACTCAGAATTTCGATATGAACAGATGTTAATTTCATTATGCCGCCTTTGTGTTGTCGTTTTGCTTGCGGCTATTGTAACACATTGATTTTGACGTAGATTGAATGGCCTAGTGCAGAAAAAAACCCGCTCGGTGGCGGGTTTCTTAACTCTGAACATACAATGCCCATCGTTAATGTCAAATATACACAAAAACGGCAACATTGCAAACATCATGACGCTAAATTACGCGATATTTATCACATCTTCACTTTTAGTCACCCGGTTCAGTTGAGAGCTTGAATAGCTCTCCTCCTGGAAACATTTGGTCACCAGGCTTTCATAAAATGGTTTCCAGCTATAACGCCACGTTCGATCAGGCAGACTCGGCAACTCAGAAAAAATACCTCGATAGGCAACCGATGATTTTGGCCTGCTGTATCCCCGCCCTTCGCAGCGCTTACATTCTTTGTAAACCGGTACGCCCTGCTGTTCTGTCGCTTTACGGTCAATCGTCTTACCTGTGCCGCCGCACTGACATCGCTTACTTAACTTTCCGGTGCCATGGCAGCGGGAACATAACGTTTGATCAGTGTCAGTTACATCGCGCTTTACCTCAAAGTCAGATGGTGACTGTCTCAGGTCTTTGGCCAATTGTGACAATCGCATTGTGTAATGGCTTTTAATCACGGTTTTAGTGGTTGTAAGCAACCCTTTACCACTACATTTTTGACATGCCACGCTATCAGCTGCTGATGATGAATAATCGTTATAGGCAAACCGGGCAAGGATACGCATGCAGAGGGGAAACTTTTTTCCTGACGCTTTACGAATGGCCATGGGCGCATGCTCTTTCGCGTACTCCGTTAGCCAAGCTATTGACGCCTCCCTGTCCTGGCTGCTGATACCAGCTTTGCCCAGAAACATTGCCAGGCCGATCCCCGCATCGGCCTGAGTCATCCCCAGTGCAGCCATTACATCAGTAACCGTCAGTTGTTCACTGGCTGTCGCTCTGCTGGTATCTGATATGTGCATACCTTTCGGCGCAAAAAATTTCAGTACATTATCCAGGTTCATACGGTCTCCATACGTTTAAGCTTTCGCAATTACGCCGATCGCCAGCGCCCGATCCATAAAACGCAGTAGCAACTCAAGCTGCGTACCATGCTTATGCTCGAATGCCGGTACATCGGCGTGTAACTCGTCGTGGCACTCTCTGCACAGAGGGATCACGAAGAGGTCATGGGCTTTTGTTGCTGTACCACCCATACCGTGCCCTACGATATGGTGCGGATCATCTGCTGGCCGTCGGCAACACTCACAGGGTTGTGTTTTAACCCAGCGGGTGTACGCTTTCCGGTATAACATCAGCCAGGTCATTCCTGACCATCCACCAGCACAGTTCCGGTAACGTCAGGATATGCGACTCGGGAAAACCAGAATCGCGACGAATGACTTCCAGAATCCAGGATACCAGGTTTCCTGCCGCTATATCTGCAAGCTGATCGGTATGCTGCCCGGACAGGATGTGATCGCAATGCCAGCACAGGCGAATGCTTCCAGGCTCGTGCCGCATTGTTGTGAAGTTCTTGTCATGCCACGATGAATGGGGCCACTGGCATTCAAACCGAGAACTCAGCCACTGCTCAAGGGAAGGAAGACCACCGGCACGCTGTATAACCCGCTCATTCCCGAAGACCTGCCGCATTACCGGATCATCAGCCAGCGGCTGAATGACTGCCGGAACAGCCCCGGTACTGAATGACGCCATTTCTTCTGGTTCAGGCTCAAGCAGAACGCGACCACGCATGAAGAGGTGCATCAGTTCCGCACCTGGACGAAACAACACTACCCCCATACGAGGGGCTATTTCAGGTGTGAGTAATGCCCTCAATTGTCGCCACCAGCCAGTTCTTTATCGTGGGTGAAACTCCCGTTCCAGGTCACCTTCATCGGAAGCTTCCCTTTCAGATAGTTTTTGTAGATCCAGGTGGCCCCTTCCCGAAGCAGAACCGGCTGATAGGTGGTAAAGCTGACTGCTGAATTTGGAGAGACTTTGCTGCTTTTCTCAGTGAGGTATTTATCACGCGCGTATGACCGGACACGCCATTGTGCGCTGCGTCCTTCCGGATTGTCGTCATATAGCCAGTTCATCGAAACAAGCCAGGCGCTAATTTTTGAGGTATTAACACCATTCAGACGTTTACAGAACTGTACCGGGGAAAGCCCATCAGTGAAGAGGCTCTCGAGATGCTCGATATATTCGGCTTGCTGGTGGGTAAGCGCCTCAGCTTGCTGCTTTGCCTCCATGGCATCCGCCCACGCACGCGCCAGGGTTATTGGATCAGACATATTCGGCAGCATGACACCGTGGACCTCACGAAGATTGAAGTAATGATCTTCAAGCTGTTCAAAGAAGTCCCAGGCTAATTCGGTTTCAAGCATTTTTGCGTGGCGGGAGGCGCCGCGCTCAGTCCAGAGATAAAGGCTGCGAGCCTTTGATGATATTTGCACACTGCTGAAAGAGTTGCGCAAATTTTCGACTTCATCACCCTCAATTCGAAAGTAATGCTTACCCTCAACAAAACGCATTTTATTGCGGTTAAAGTTATTCGTGATGTTTTGCGCTGTTGTACCGTAGCCGCTTGCTAAAGATTCCGTAGTCACTACGCGCTGATTGCGATAAGTGATCACCGGCACCGATGAGTGATTAACGGAAATTACTGATGAAGTGCTATTTTTGGGCGTAGCAGCGCCCATAACATGATGATTGCTCATATTATCTCCATACTCTGATTGTTGCGAAGGGCCTGCACGCCCGTTTCGCTTGCACTTTCCGACATTACTGCCATATCGACCAATATTCAACCCACAGCTGGACATATAACCACCTCTTTTTTATATGCCGTTATGGTTATCTCAACTTTTCCCTTCGGTACTATCGGTCCCCATTCCACCAGCATGCGCTTAATCTGGCTGTCGTCTTCCCAGACACCCGCATGCGTCAGCGCGTCAAACAGGGCTTTGTTGTAATTATCGATATCCCGGCGGCGCGCATCCGGCGGGTAAAGAATGATTTCTACCGCTGCCAGTTCAGTCGATGGCTTCGGGAGACGTCGTAATTGCTCAATGATCGCCACGCAGGCAGCGCTCTGGTATTTACGGCCATCAGCGCTAATGAGGTGACGACCGGCCAGCGGCCCCTTGTTAGGGGCGCGCCAGTAAGTGTTCACGCTCGGAGGGAACGGGAGCACAAGTTTCATGCCACCTCCTGCTGTTGTACTGCACATAGTTCCGGAAGATTTGCCTCCACCAGCGCCCGGGCGAATGGTGGTGGTACCGCATTACCGCAGCGGGCTACCTGCTTATCTTTTGCATAGCGATTTCCACGGTAGTCCTGATCAATAACGTATCCATCCGGGAAGCCCTGCGCTTTGTAGAGTTCATGCGGCTGCAACATGCGCATTCCAATATCAACGATCTGGTATTTAACCCCATCGATCGTTACCAGCCATTCATCGTCACTTTCCCCGCAATACGTCTCGAGAAATGTGCGTACCTCACCCACGTGTTGGCCACCAGCGGTGATTGTTGGCATAGGCACATCAAGGCACTGCCCATCGCGGCATGTTCCACGCAGTTTCACCAGATGAGAGGCAACTACTGCATGATGGTCGACAGTGGTCACTGAATGCGCGGGTTCATCCATACTGACACCCGGTCCCGTATAGTTACCGCCGTAGTGTTTCGCCAGGAACGCGCCCACCAATTGCGATTTACCGCCACCACCAGCTGTAATGGTGGCGCTCGGTTCGTCTGCCCGGTGACCTACACTGGCCCCAAACTGGCGGGCTATCACTGGCGCAACCAGACAGGCACGGGATTGCTTCAGAATGGTGTGAGCGGGTTTATCCAGCTGGCGCGGTTTAGCCTGGTATTCACTACCACCATTACCCGCCAGGAAGGGTGTCAGTGCAGCCTCAACGATCCCGAGTGCATGCCCATTCCCGCCCGGGCGTTTTGATGTGACAGCGGTAACCGTCGGTACCGGTTCGGTAACAGGCTGCCCGGTGGCACCAGTGCGGAATTTTGTCAGGTGTGGAACGGCTAAAGCGTAACCGTGGGTTTTCGTAATGGTCTGCAGAGGCTCTCTCAGCGCCTGCCCACGGAAACAGTCGTATTTCCCTTTGGTCGTCGTGTGGTTGCACTTAACGATGAACGGCGACGCGCTATCGATAACAAAGCGCTGTATGCCGCGCGCGATCCGCTTAAGTGTGTTCTCCGCCAGCGGTTTTTTGCGGTCGAAGATGGACAGGGCCGGAACATTCCAGTCGATACATTCCGCCGCGGTACGCCATGGCATCAGCCTGCCGCTCTGCACCTCCAGAGACTTAGGATCCCCATGGGTAACAGCAGGCCACTGAATTGGGCAACCATCGCAGCGCATAACCATAAAGAAGCGTTTGCGGATCGTCGGCGTACCGTAATCACACGCGCGCAGTTCGCGATAATCGACATCATATCCAAGCCCATCCACCAGCTGTTGCGCCTGCTCGCTACCTCTTTCAATAGACAGAAACTCACAAACCTCTGACAGTGCCGGGTGATCAGCAGGAATGCCAGTGGACAGCATGCCGACAAATGCATTGAATGTTTCGCCAGTACGGGCAGGATCCGGACGCATTTCATCGGCCAGCAGCGGTCCCCACGTTTTGAACTCTTCCACATTCTCCAGCATCATCACACGCGGTCGCTTTGCCAGTGCCCAACGCAGAACAATCCAGGCCAGACCGCGTATCTCTTTTTTCACAGGCTTTGCGCCTTTGGCCTTTGAGAAGTGTCGGCAGTCCGGGCTAAACCATGCCAGCCCAACAGGATTACCGCCGGTGGCGGCTAACGGATCCACGTCAAATACGGATTCACAGTAATGCAGTGTGTCAGGGTGGTTCGTCTTGTGCATCGCAATGGCGTTTTCGTCGTGGTTGATTGCTATATCCACGCTGCGCCCGATCGCCAGCTCAATACCCGTCGATGCGCCACCGCCACCAGCAAAGTTATCAATGATAATCTCACGCATGGGTTACCCCCTGCATGCTGCCGACAAGACCACGCGCAATTGTGATGATTTCGCTGGTGGCCGTTCGTTCCAGCCAGAGTTGATTGATGTTGGCTTTCAGCTTGTTCTGCTGTGATTTATCCAGCATGTCAGCGCCATCTACCTGGTTGAACACAATCCCAACCTCCAGCGGCCAGATACGGGACTCGGGAAGCGGATCCGCTACTGGTTTAGCTTTCTCACGGATGTGCATGCGGATCTGGCGAATATTGGACCATCTGGATACATCCAGGCTTCCCATGGCTGCAATGAAATCAGTGCTGTTCATGCCATATTCACCGGATGCTTCAAGGGCAACAGTGCGAATACGTTCCGACATATCCAGGCGCACTGCAGCGTCATCGAATTCAATCGACAACAGCCACTCATCCACACCGAACAAAATACTCTCACGAATAAGCAGCTTCGCTTTGTCGATCGTTAATGGTGATACCTGAGTGAATTCTGGTGCTTCGACAGAATCCGCCGCCCAGGTATGCCCAAACTTCGATTCACTGAATGTGTATTCTTCTTTATCGCCAAACGCAGCTCTAACGCATGCCCACGCCTCGACACCGCTGATAGCAAAAATATCTTTCTGGGTGAGTGGCAACTCTGCTTCTGGCTTATCAGCTGCAGGAGGTGTGGCAGTTACAGGTTGAGACTTGCTGGCAGCAAATTGTGCCAAAGCCATAAACGCCCGCCCTTTTGCCTCCAGTTCTGTACGGTTGATATAACTGAACCGCTCGCCACGCCATGACTTATCGAATACAGCTATGGCACCGGCAAAAAACGCGCTGGTGGGCTTCTGTTTTTCGTCAGCAGGTACAAACCACACAGGCAGATCGAACCCAATACGACCACGAATGAATACAATGTGATCGGCATCTTCTGGCCACCACGTTTCACTCGGCGCAGCTTTTATCAGGAATACATAGCGACCGCCCTTCTCGCGCTGGGCTGCTGCGTAGTTCATGATGTGCGTCATGCCGGTGATCGCCTGCTTCTCGTGGTACTGCGAACGGCTATACGGTGGGTTGCCATAGCCAGCGCCACCCAGTTCAGCCAGACGTTCAGACCAGTCCTGCGTCAGCGCGTTATCTTCGGCGGTGTACCATGCCGGGCATTTCGCGTTGTCGTCGTCAGCAAACAAATCCAGAACTAATGGACCAAATAGCGCGTTGATCCCCCAGAAAAGCAGATCCGGTGTCCGCCACTGATCGCCAACTTCTTTCAATTCATGGGCTGGTTTGCTACGCAGTGCCGCCAGCGCCTGGCAATATTTATTGGTCATCATGAACGGAACCCCGAATTTTCTGGCAGTGAGTAATCAACACTCTGGAAGTTTGCGCGGCTGGCTGAGTTAGTCTCCCATTTGCCGTTAACGCGTTCAGGCCGGCCAGCACTGGACCATTTGGTCGCGCTTTGCAGGTAACCAGGGAAGTTTTTTGGAATGAACAGAGTTGCCGGGCGGAGGTATTGCGCCTGCTCGCTATCACGCCAATCGGCATTTTTGTAATCCACTACCAGGCACAGGTCATCAACCGTGAATTGTTCCCGAAGACGGGCGCGAATATTCTCCAGCGACGTGCTGCATACCTGGTAGCGTGAGCCAGTAGTCTTGTTCAGGTAAGACAAAACCTGTCTGGCCTGATCAGTAATCACAACCTCAGGGTCTGGTTGCGCCGCAACCGGACAAGAGGGTTTTGAAGTTACTTGTGGATCTTGTTTTGATTTTACTGACGGATCCCCGCCAGATTCTGACGGGTCAAAACCGCCGTTTTTGCCAGATTTCGACGGGTCAGTTTTTGAGGCGTCAAATTTTGATGCGTCAGATTTTGACATGTCAGAATCTGACAGTTGAGAAAATGCGGCAGCCTGAAGTTTCACCACATTCAGTCGGTACACGTTCGAAGCATTACGGTTACCATTACGGCGCTGTGTACGTGTGAGCCAGCCATCTTTTTCAAGCTTTGCGATTGCCGTTCTGATAGTGCTCGGGCCCGCGCCAAGCTGGCGAGCGATAGTTTCAATTGACGGCCAGCACACACCTTCATCGCTGCTGAAGTCAGCAAGGCGAGCCATGATCGCAACACTAGACAACTTCATGCCCGACGCTGCGCAACCATCCCATACGTAGCCGGTTAATTTAGTGCTCATGATCGTCCGTTATCTCCCTGAACTTTTGCCTGAAATGCTCAAGTGGGCTGAAGCATTCGTGTGGATAGCCATCTCGCAGGTAGATAACGCGCTGCGTTTCTGGCTCCCAGCGGATAACACGGACTGGCACTCCGCGGTGATCTTTGAACCTTCGGTTAAGTTCGCGCACAGGCGTTTTGCCCTCCGATAGTAGACCCCCACAATTACGGCAGCCTGGCTGTGGTTACATGACACCCAGCGATTTGATACTTTGCATTCATACCGAAACAGCGGAAGACCCGGCACCGGGATCATTCGTAGTTGCGGTAAGTGAGGATTTACGATTAAATTGCTCATGCGGATTATTTCTCCATACTCGAAGAGTTGTTCGCCACGGAGCCCGGAGCTGCACACTCGCGGGCTTCATTCTTTTCTGGAAGGCAATAAACACGTGAAATCAGGTTCAGGAACGTCATAAGGGTTACCCGGAACTGGTAGGCTATTTCGTTCAGGCTGTCCCACTCCCCTTTATCAACCACGCCATCATCGATGTACCGACGATATGCGTTGACCAGATCCCCAAGCCTGCCCACCAGCTCAGCCAGCTTTAATCCAATCTCCTCGTTCTCTGTTTCTGGTGCCGCGCCCGGGATATGGATCCCGTTATCGGTTTGACGAGAAAACGCATCAGCTATGTAGCTAACACCAGCAGCTTTCTGTAGCACCATCGCCCACCCCATAGGGAAGATCTGATCCCCATCCACACGAAGGCGGTTAAACAGCGCATTCTCTGTTACCCCCAACCACTCCGCCGCCTCGGCATAGCCTCCAGGCAGGTCGGTAATCGTCTTTTTAATCGCGGCCACCAGCCAGGCTGGCTGACGTTCGACTTTCCAAATAGGTTCGTTACCCACGGTTAACCCCTTATTCCTGTGGTTTTATGTCTGTACTCGCGCCTGTACAGTTCGAATAGCGATGTGGGTAAAGAATTTCTAGCTCATTGATTTTTCCCGAGAAGAAACGGACTAGACGTTCAGCAATATCTAGGGAAGCAATTTGCTGCCCTCGCTCTATCCGACTTAGATTTCCCGGGTCGATATCAACCCCTTTTGCTACACAGGAAAGAGTCATACCTTGCGATTTACGCAAGATTCGTAACGGTGATTGCATATACCCTCCTTTAATTGCGTAATACGCATATTAATTGGAACGTACGACTTGCGCAAGTTGCTTTGCACATCACGCAAAAAAAACATGTAATAGACGCATGAACATAGGAAACCGCATAAGAGAACTTCGCACAGCGAAGGGTCTAAAAATCGCTGATCTTGCTGAAGCCGTTGGTGTCGACGGAGCTAACATCTCGCGCGTAGAAACCGGCAAACAGAAGTCATTTACTGAACAATCACTTAGCAAATATGCTCAAGCTTTAGGCGTTAGCGTTGCTGATCTATTTACTCCAGGCGGAAATAAAACTACTGTATGTGAATACAGTGGTAGTAACCCACATTCTGGAGATGGATCTGTGTTTAGAGTGGAGATTCTTGATGTAAGTGCCAGCGCTGGTGGTGGCTTTATTCAAGGCAGCGATATTATTGATGTCATCAGGTCAATCGAATACAACAATGAACGTGCGCTAGCGATGTTCGGCGGAAGAACGGCAGATCAAGTAAAAGTAATCAACGTTCGAGGCGACAGTATGGCTGAGACTATCGAACCTGGTGATCTTCTCTTCGTTGATATCTCTATTCATGAATTCGATGGTGATGGAATATATGTATTTGGTTTTGATGATAAAATTTACGTCAAACGATTACAGATGATACCTGATAAGTTGTTGGTGATATCGGATAACCCAAAATATAGAGAATGGTCTGTGGATGAGACAAACGAACACCGTTTTTACATTTTTGGGAAGGTAATGATAAGCCAATCTCAATCATTCAAACGCCACGCCTGACACTACATATCAATGTTGAAACCGCCTTTACGGCGGTTTTTTTTACGCCTCGATATTGCGCAAATCGCAATTTAATACTTGCGTTATTCGCAATTTAATTTTATTGTCTACTCCATAGCGAACAGGCAGGACGCCCACGAAGTAGCCGCCCGGGGCATATGAAGGCCGGGATGATTAGCTAACACATAAATTCTCAAGGGGTTTCAGGATGAAAGAGAACGAACCACATATTTATGCCGGTAGCATGAACAACGAAGAGCTTTATCAGTGGCTGTGTAAGAAGGTTGAAGCAATGGCGCATCTTCGTCAGTTACATATGGATAAAGCCTCCTGTGTGCGGAGGCTTGAAGAAGTGGATTCAATGATCACTGAAGCTACCCTTGAATCTCAATTAGAAATTTCTCGGACAGCTCAGGGTCCCATTCAGCGTCCAAATAATCAGGGAAGTTAACTGGGTAATTTGAGTGAGTAATGCGCGAGAGATATTCACTTGCTGGCTCCGGAAGAGCAGAGAACTGGATTTCATCGTGCAGGGCAAGCAGCGCATCAGTAAGTGTTAAATCTCGAATTACTGACAGCGGCCATTTGTATTTGAGAAGCAACTTGTGGTGAAGAGCCTGTTTTCCGTTAAGTCCATTGAGTTGATTCCCGTACTTTTTACGGTGCTCATAGAGAATGATGTCGAGAGCACAGATTAGCACGGCGCGGTTTGTGACACAGGAAACTTCAGAGCTATCAACATAGCCACTGATTTGGATACCGCGAAGTTGAGCAATATTGCTTTTGATCTGCGTAAAGAGGTGAGCGATTCCATTAATCATTTTGATTCCTTCGGGGTTGTAGGGACTTTGAAGGATACCACCACGCCTGATGTGGTTAAAAGCAGGCCAAAGCAATAACAAGTACTTCCCTGTTCTGGCGGCCCGGTGTTTTCCCGTGTATTTCCGGTAACCGCCAGCCTTTTTCAGGGCACAACGATGAGAACATTGACGAGCAAGGCATAAGTGCTGGTTCGATTCCAGACAGTCCCATTTAGTTGGGGGGGTTGGGCAGGGAAAAGGTTCGTTCGATTCGAACACCGGCAATGTTCTCTTCGTTGTGGTGAATTGCAGTCCATCGAGACAACCAGAAGACAAGCGCCTGGCGCCACAACTTGAATGCTGCGTGAAGTGTTGGCGGTACCAGTTACATCCCATCAATTAGCTGGTACCGCCCTTTTTACACAACAGAAAAGGGTATCACCGTGTGACGGGCTCATAACCCAATCCACCCGGGCAAAAAGAAAGCGGTCTCTCAAGCCGCCAACCAATGCAGGTGCCCTTCTCTGTTGTGTATGGAGAAAGTTCGGCGGTGGCAGCCGCCTTAACTTCGTGTATGGACTAAAACCTTGTGCAGAGGAAAGTTAAATGAAATTACCTAAGTTCCGTAACGCAATCGTGTACCGCGCCACACTACCTGGAATTGAAGCTATCGAGGGGCATCTGCTTGAACTCCCCTACTCCGAGATTGGTGAAACTGAGTTTTCACGCGCCTCTTTTGTACCAAACCCGATCACTGGCGAATTGGTCACCCCAATATCAGGTGGGTATGCCATCGTGCTCCGCCATGATCAGAAAATCATTCCCCAGCATGTTGTTTTGAAGGAAGCCGCAGCACGGATCCAAAGAATCGAAGATATGTCCGGGAGTAAAATCAAACGTATCGAACGATTAGCAATTATCGACAGCGTCCGCGTTGACCTGTGTAAACAGGCATTTGTTAAATCAACGCTGATCCTTGCGTTGTACAGCACCAATGAAAAGCTATTAGTGGTCAATACGACCAATAAAAATATTGCCGGTATGGCTGTAGCTATGCTGGTGAAAGTTGTCGGTTCCGTTAAAACAGAAACAATCAACATTAGCGATATTAAGAACGGTTTAACTACGCGGTTGATAAACTATATCAATGGCGTGGCCAATGATTTTGAAGGGTTTACCGTCGGCAATTATATCCAGCTGTCCCGCCTTGCCGATCAAAAGGAAGTTATTCGCTACTCAGCTGAACACGACTCAATTCAAAGCGAGCTAGCTGATAGCCTTAATAGCGGCTTTACCGCTGATAAAATGGAGCTAGCAGGATGCGGTGTATCGTTCATCCTCACCGAAAATTTCCATTTTTCGCGCATCAATACCCAAGCCCAAACATTCAACGATGAAGATGATAAAGCATTTCAGTGGCGTCATCAGGCCGGTGCTGATCTTTTCCAATTCAGTAAAGTAGTGAACCTGATGTGTGATCTTCTTTCCTACAAAGAAGATCAGTCACAAAAACCAGCAGCCTAACAAACACCACTCTAATTAACCCATGTAATGGGTTGGGTTGCTGCACGCTAAATTCAGCAATTCATTAATTTAATGGCGCGGTGCAGCGCGCCAATATGGAGAAAATCATGAGCTACATTCAGACATTATCCGGTAAAAAATTTAACTACCTGACCGCCACAATCGACGATATCGATGTTGAGGATATCGCGACTGCTCTTTCCAACATCTGTCGATTCGCTGGGCATCTGCCAGAGTTCTACAGCGTAGCCCAGCACTCTGTGCTTGTAAGCCAGATTGTGCCGCCAGAGTTCGCCTTTGAAGCGCTGATGCACGACGCTGCGGAGGCATATTGCCAGGATATTCCAGCCCCGCTCAAAGCCTTGCTGCCTGACTACCAGCGTATGGAAACTTATATTGATGGGCTTATCCGCTTTAAATTCGGTATCTCTCTTGAACAAGCTGCTGTCGTGAAATATGCCGATCTAACCATGTTAGCTACCGAGCGCCGTGATCTGGAAATCGATGACGGTTCGAAGTGGGAAATTCTCGAAGGTATTCCCTGCTCTGATCTCGTTCAGGTTATCCCTCTCCGTCCTGGTCAAGCCTATGGCCTGTTCATGAACCGCTTTAACGAACTGGTGGAGCTGCGCCAATGCGCCGCATGAAGGTAAAAGAACTCGTTGCGGAGGCTTTTGCCTCCGTTGCTGAACTGCCACCGAAGCATGCACCGCTTATGCGCGAAGTCGCCACCAGACTGGAAGCTACGTTCGCAGCATTAAAAGAGTCTCTGGTGCAATTGGAACAGGAACGTAAAGGTAAAACGCCATGACCGTATTTGAATATCTCCAGTCTCATCCGAATACCACCAGCGGTGAAATCGCCAAAGGTATGAACAAAAAGACACCCGCGGTCGCTGGCGCATTATCGCAACTCTATGGCACCGGCCGGATCGTGAAGTCCGGTGTTCGCAAGGGCATTCCAACATACCGTGTTAATGATATGCCATTTGGGTGCAGTAACAGCCTAACCATGATGTTTAACCAGCTATTAAATAGAGCCAGACAGGAATCAGCCCAATGACAGCACTCAACAAACAGGCGCTGCTAATCGAAAACGGCCAACTTGTTGCTGATACGCTACGCCACTTAGCCGATAACGAAATCGATTCTGATTATTTTGCTATCACCTCAACGAATGAGAACGGCACTGAAATTGATCATGAGTTGGTTATCACTGATTACGCTCTACAGGCTGCAGGAACAGTAGACGAATTAGTTAGAGCACTGGAAGCTGCAAATGAGTTGGTAGAGCTTCAGCGATTCAAACTTGAGCGACAGGCAGAAGATTTACACCAAGCCAAATCACTGGAAAGCATCCACCGAGATAATCGCTTCGAAGTAGAACGAGAGTTCCGTGACTACAAGGACCGCGCTGAAAGCAACCAAATGAGGCTGTCGAAAGAAGTGTGTCGCCTCGAAGATGAACTGCAGGCCGCTGGCATTGGCGTGAAGGGAGAGTGAGATATGTGGCGAGGAACGAATCGCGGCGGTAGCCAGATGATACTCACTTCCTACGAATACGACCCAGAAACCAAAAAATCAAAGTCGGTTTACCTGCTACGGCATCACAGCAAAGTTAAGCAGACCACGCTTGAGCAAAAACTTGTTGTTGAGAACGATGCGTTTGGTCGGTTTAAACCGATGGTCGAGCTTGCCGACTTTCCAGAAAGATTAAGCGAACGAGAAGCGATGCTGAAGCTGGCCGACTGGCTACACCGACTTGGCGTGGCGATTGAAGATAACTGGAGCACACCATGACAACTAACCACCCGGCGCACGGTCCTGTATCACTCGATCGCCTGCACCAGATACGCGAAATACTCAACAAAGCAGCAGCTCAAAGCGATGGCGGTAATCTCGGCTACGCAATGGCTGATGCTGTGAAGGTGATTGATGGGGCTATAGCAGTGTTTGGTGCTGAGCCTGTGCTTTATGCCGCTGAGGAAACTCTGGCTTATGCCAAGATGGGTGAACTTCATCTTAAGTGCCTGTCTCAGCCAATGGGAGATGCTGTGATTCCGCTTTACGTTCACCGCCAAGCGACTGACGAAATTGGCTCATGGAATAACCACATGAACACGCCTACTGCTCAGGCTGGCAACTCTCCGGTAACTCAGGATGGTTACGTGCTGGTCCCGAAGAAACTAACCGCTGAGAACGGCGCAAAAAGAGTGCTGTCCGGTGAGTTTTCAGAAACGAAATTTATAAACTGCCCAGAGTGTTTTGGTGATGATGATTGCGAAACCTGCGACGGAAGCGGAAGAATTGAAATCACCGTTCCTGTCACATGGACGACCATCAAAGCTATTTGGGCTAAAGGTGTCGAACATTTCGCAGCAGCACCGCAGCAGGAGCATGTATAACGTGAACAATTTAATGATCGACCTCGAATCCATGGGCAAAAAACCGAATGCCCCTATTGTCTCCATTGGTGCCGTATTCTTCGATCCGCAAAGCGGTGATCTTGGTCAGGAGTTTTACACCGCCGTTAATCTTGAAAGCGCTATGGAGCAGGGAGCGGTGCCGGATGGTGACACTATTTTGTGGTGGTTAAGACAAAGCTCAGAAGCACGATCAGCAATCTGTGTTGATGATGCGATGCCGATATCATCTGCCCTATCTGAACTGAGCCATTTCATTAATCGGCATTCTGATAACCCTAAATATTTAAAAGTTTGGGGCAATGGAGCTACTTTCGACAACGTTATATTGCGCGGCGCATATGAGCGTGCCGACCAGGTTTGCCCGTGGCAATTCTGGAATGATCACGACGTCAGAACCATCGTCACATTAGGCAGAGTTGTAGGTTTCGATCCTAAGCGTGATATGCCATTTGATGGGGTTGCACATAACGCACTGGCTGATGCCCGCCACCAGGCGAAATATGTTTCAGCGATTTGGCAGAAACTAATCCCAACCACCAGCAACAGCTAAAGTTTTCCCCGGGTGCAGCCGGGATAATGGAGAAATAACTATGAGCAATATTTTCCAGTTAGCTCCCAACGATTGGGTTTGTGAAAGCGTTTTGATCGCGGTTACCGGGCTCAAACCCGGAACCATCCTCCGTGCCAGAAAAGAATGCTGGATGATTGGGAGGGAGTATATCCACGTATCGCCTGACGGAAATCCTAAACCTTCCAGTGAGTGCATGTATAACAGAAAGGCTGTAGATGCCTGGGTCGCTTCAATGAAAAGCAAGCAGCCAGGGTGATTTGATGCCATGAAAAAGGTAAGCTCGTATCGCTCTTGGGCGTCTGGAGGCAACACCAATGGATAAAGTCACATATCCAACAGGCGTCGAAAACCACGGTGGCACATTACGCATCTGGTTTAATTTTAAAGGTAAGCGTGTCAGGGAAAGTCTCGGTGTCCCTGACACCGCTAAGAACAGAAAGATAGCCGGGGAACTGCGGACATCAGTATGTTTTGCCATCCGCACAGGAACCTTTGATTATGCAACCCAGTTTCCTGACTCCCCTAACCTCAAGGCTTTTGGTGTAAGTAAAAAAGACATTACAGTGAAAGAACTTGAAGAAAAATGGCTGGATCTGAAACGGATGGAAATCTGCGCGAACGCATTCAATCGCTATGAATCTGTCGCAAGGAATATGGTGCCGAGGATCGGAGGTAATCGCCTGGTGTCAGCAGTAACCAAAGAGGAATTGCTGTATCTTAGGAAAGATTTGCTAACTGGTTATCAGAGTCCGACGAAAAACAAAGCCCCGGCAAAAGGGCGAAGCGTTGTTACTGTGAACTATTACATGACGACAATGGCCGGAATGTTTCAGTTTGCTGCGGATCACGGTTACTTAGAGGTGAACCCATTCGAGGGAATTAAGCCTCTGAAAAAAGCCAGGGCAGAACCAGATCCTCTGTCTCGTGATGAATTTATTCGCCTGATAGATGCATGCCGGCATCAGCAGACGAAAAACCTGTGGTCATTAGCAGTGTACACAGGAATGCGTCACGGGGAACTGGTCTCCCTGGCCTGGGAAGATATCGACCTGAAAGCTGGAACAATTACCGTCAGGCGTAATTATACGAAACTTGGTGAGTTCACTCTACCGAAAACCGAGGCAAGCACAGATCGGGTGGTGCATCTTATCCAGCCCGCAATCAGTATCCTGAAAAATCAGGCTGAAATGACAAGGCTGGGCAGGCAACATCACATTGAAGTTCAGTTACGTGAGTATGGCCGTTCGGTGAACCATGAGTGTACATTCGTCTTTAACCCGCATGTGGTCAGACGCAGTAAGCAGGTCGGATTTATCTACCGCGTCGATTCAGTAGGCGACTCATGGGAAGCGGCACTAAAGCGCGCGGGGATCAGACACAGAAAGGCGTACCAGTCACGACATACCTATGCGTGCTGGTCATTATCTGCTGGTGCAAACCCAAGTTTTATTGCCAGTCAGATGGGGCATGCGAGCGCGCAGATGGTGTTCAATGTTTACGGTGCATGGATGGCTGACAGCAGCGCAGAGCAGATCGCAATGCTGAATCAGAAGCTGGCAGATTTTGCCCCATTGATGCCCCATAGCCACGAGAACAGTACGGGAGGATTATTAAAATCAGTAAGTTAACCCCTAACGCCCGTCATGTTAACTGCGTGGAGGGCAATACCACGCTGTATGCGCTGCCTAAATCCGATATTGTTGCCCGCTGGCAGGCACAGACCACCGATGCGTTTCGATTTTGTTTTAAATTTCCGGCGGCCATTTCGCATCAGGCTGCGCTGCGTAATTGTGATGACCTGGTACAGGAATTTTTTACGCGCATGTCGCCGCTGGAATCGCGCATTGGACAATACTGGCTGCAATTACCTGCGACTTTTAGCCCACGCGATCTGCCTGCCCTGTGGCAGTTTCTCGATACGCTCCCGAAATTCTTTACCTACGGTGTGGAAGTTCGCCATCCAGACTTTTTTGCCAAAGGCGAAGCCGAGCAGCTATTTAATCGCGGTTTACACGAGCGTGGAGTAAACCGGGTGATTCTGGACAGCCGCCCGGTGCATGCCGCAATCCCGCATACTGAAGCAATACGTGACGCCCAGCGCAAGAAACCGAAGGTTCCGGTGCATGCGGTAGTGACGGCAAACCATCCGATGGTACGCTTTATCGGTAGCGATAATATGGCACAAAACAGCGATCTTTTTGCCGTCTGGCTGACCAAGCTGTCGCTATGGCAACGCACCACGACGCCATATCTGTTTTTGCATACGCCGGACATCGCGCAGGCCCCGGAGCTTGTTGATACGCTATGGGCAGATTTACGCAGCGCCCTGCCAGAGATCGGATCAGCACCCTCTATTCCACAGCAATCTTCTCTTTTCTGAAAATGCCACCTATCATAGTCAGTGCCAGCAGCCATTTTAAAAGGGAGTTTGTATGGTAAGCGCGCTTTATGCCGTATTGGGTGCGTTATTGTTAATAAAGTTCTCCTTTGACGTCGTTCGCCTGCGCATGCAATATCGCGTTGCCTATGGCGATGGAGGTTTTAGTGAACTGCAAAGCGCTATCCGTATTCACGGTAATGCGGTGGAATATATTCCCGTCGCGTTAGTGCTGCTGTTATTTATGGAAATGAACGGCGCAGAGACGTGGATGGTGCATATTTGCGGGCTGATGTTGATTGCCGGACGGCTGATGCATTATTACGGATTCCACCACCGGCTCTTCCGCTGGCGCCGTTCAGGCATGAGCGCAACCTGGTGTTCGCTGTTGCTAATGGTGCTGGCGAATCTTTGGTATATGCCCTGGGAGTTGGTTTTCTCCCTGCATTAGCGCACAATACGCCACTTTATTTTTCCCGGATTTTTACGTTATGTCTCACCGCGACACGCTTTTTTCTGCGCCTATCGCCAGTCTGGGTGACTGGACCTTTGATGAACGGGTAGCTGAAGTCTTCCCGGATATGATCCAGCGTTCCGTTCCTGGCTATTCCAATATCATATCTATGATTGGCATGTTGGCCGAACGTTTCGTACAACCCAACACGCAGGTCTACGATCTGGGCTGTTCTCTGGGCGCGGCGACGCTCTCGGTGCGTCGCAATATTCATCACGAGAATTGCAAAATTATTGCCGTCGATAACTCCCCGGCGATGGTTGAGCGCTGCCGTCGTCATATTGATGCCTATAAGGCACCGACCCCGGTTGAGGTTGTCGAAGGCGATATTCGCAACATTACTATCGAAAACGCCTCGATGGTGGTGCTGAATTTTACCCTGCAATTCCTTGAGCCACCTGAGCGCCAGGCATTGTTGGATAAGATTTATCAAGGGTTGAATCCCGGCGGCGCGCTGGTGCTGTCTGAAAAATTCAGTTTCGAAGACGCTAACGTTGGCGAGCTGCTGTTCAACATGCACCACGACTTCAAACGGGCCAATGGCTACAGCGAACTGGAAATTAGTCAGAAACGCAGCATGCTGGAAAACGTGATGCTGACCGACTCGGTAGAAACGCACAAAGCGCGACTGCATCAGGCTGGCTTTGAGCACAGCGAATTGTGGTTCCAGTGCTTCAATTTTGGCTCTCTGGTGGCGTTGAAAGCTGAGGTTGGCGCATGATCGATTTTGGTAACTTTTATCAGTTGATTGCCAAAAATCATCTGTCCCATTGGCTGGAAACGCTTCCGGCGCAAATCGCTGCCTGGCAGCGCGATCAGCATGGTTTATTTAAACAATGGTCAAACGCCGTCGAGTTTCTGCCCGAGCTGACGCCGCATCGTCTGGATTTACTACACAGCGTTACCGCAGAAAGTAAAGAACCGCTCAGCGAAGGCCAGCTTAAACGTATCGACACCCTGATGCGTAACCTGATGCCATGGCGTAAAGGACCGTACTCGCTGTACGGCATCAACATCGATACCGAATGGCGTTCCGACTGGAAGTGGGATCGCGTTCTGCCGCACTTGTCTGATCTCACCGGCCGTACCATTCTTGATGTTGGCTGTGGCAGTGGTTATCACATGTGGCGCATGATTGGCGCTGGAGCGCATCTGGCGGTTGGGATCGATCCTACGCAACTGTTTCTGTGCCAGTTTGAGGCGGTACGTAAACTGCTGGGCAATGACCAGCGTGCTCACCTGCTGCCGCTGGGTATTGAGCAACTTCCAGCGCTAAACGCCTTTGACACCGTGTTCTCCATGGGCGTGCTTTATCACCGCCGATCGCCGCTGGAACATCTGTGGCAGTTGAAGGATCAGTTGGTTAAAGATGGCGAGCTGGTGCTGGAAACGCTGGTCGTCGAAGGTGATGAAAATACCGTTCTGGTGCCGGGCGATCGCTACGCGCAAATGCGTAACGTCTACTTTATTCCATCTGCGTTGGCTTTAAAAAACTGGCTGGAAAAATGCGGTTTTGTTGATGTGCGCATCGCCGATGTCTGCGTCACCACCACCGAAGAGCAACGCCGCACCGAGTGGATGGTAACCGAGTCGCTGGCCGACTTCCTCGATCCGAACGACCACAGCAAAACGGTGGAAGGCTACCCCGCCCCATTACGTGCAGTATTGATTGCGCGTAAGCCGTAATAGATTGCCGAATGACCGTTACGTATAGCACCGTTTCTCCAAAATAGTTCAAGTTGCAGCAAGGCGGCAACGCAGCAAATCCCCGGGAGCGTAGATAACTACGTGACCGGGGTGCGCGAGGCGGCCAACGCTGCTGCGGCTTGAAATATGAAGGAGAAAAAAAGGCCCCTGTTGAAATTGCAGGGGCCTGGTACGAGCAAGCATCATATTGGGCGACATGATGCAACGGGACTTCCTGCACTCCAGCATCAAGGAACAGGGACAAATTCGAGGCGCGAACCCCCGCTCCGGCCATAATGATTGGAGCACCGGGCTGCGCAATAAGTTCCATTATTTTTGTTAAACCTTGCGCCGCATCTGATTTTTGCCCTGAAGTGAGTACTCTGGCAATGCCCAAATCAGCTAATTTTTTAAGCGCATTGAGTGGGTTAGCACACATATCAAAGGCCCGATGAAAAGTGACTTGCAGCGAACCGGCGGCAATCATTATTTTCTCCATGCGCGGCATATCGACATTGCCATCCACATCTAAAATGCCGGTCACCAGCCCTGAGAATCCCAGCTCCCTGACCATCACAATATCATCCAGCATTGCAGCAAATTCACCTTCGGTGTAGCAAAAGTCGCCTCCACGTGGGCGAATAATGGGATTGACGGGAATCGAAATGTGCTGGCGAACGGAACGCAAGACGCCCAGTGACGGCGTTAAGCCCCCTTCTTTGGGTGCCGAGCATAGTTCAATACGATCCGCGCCGTTTTGCTGCGCCGTGCGCGCGCACTCCATGCTGTAACAGCAGATTTCCAGTATAGCCATGCTCACTCCTGACGTTCGCTTGCCACAATGGTTTCAATCGACCACGGATGGAATTTTATCGTCACGCTACCATCGCTAACCGCCAGCGTCGGATTCGGTAAACGCTCACGCTCACCTTTTGGCGAGCTGGTTTTCACAAAAATGCCCGGTTGACTCAGACCGTGATCGGAAAGCAGCGCCAGCGCTCGCGCATTCAGCGTTTCCGCCTCTCCCGGCAGAACAATTTCAATATGTTCCCAGCCTTCATGTGGGTAGCGTTTTTCGCCCGGCCACGGCAGTTCGACGATGGAAAATTGCCAATGTTGCACACAAACCGGCTCATGCAGTTTAAAAAGACAAATAGGTCTGCCGTTAATGATGTTTTCTGACAACAATTCACCGCACTGTTCAAACCCACGACGCCAGCGCTCTGCGGTGGTATTTTGATGGCAACGCAAGGAAATGTGATCGGCTTCCAGGCCTGTGATATCCAGCTCAAGACGGGTAGAAAGTTCCGTTAATGCCTGCGTGAAATGCGGTAAATCTGCAGAAATATCCTGTAGTTCTGCAACGGTTTGCCAGTTCGCCATATTAAAAGCTCATATCCATGTTCAAAGTCGCTAATTTACTCTGTTGCGCTGCGCCATCCAACCGCTGTTTTCTCCGAACACATCATGAATAAATTTACGCCATTGCATTGTTTATATTTCAGGCTACTGGCGGTACACACAATGCTGACGGCAACGGGCATTTGCAGTATACTCCCGCCCTTAATTCTTAAACTGGTGCGGTGAATTTTAGGCCGCTTCATAAATGTAAGGTATTCCGGTGAATATTCAGGCTCTTCTCTCAGAAAAAGTCAGTCAGGCCATGATTGCTGCAGGCGCACCTGCAGATTGCGAACCGCAGGTTCGTCAGTCAGCAAAAGTACAGTTCGGCGACTATCAAGCTAACGGCATGATGGCTGTCGCTAAAAAACTGGGTATGGCGCCGCGACAACTGGCTGAGCAGGTGCTGACTCATCTGGATCTCAACGGGATTGCCAGCAAAGTTGAAATTGCAGGCCCGGGCTTTATCAATATTTTTCTCGATCCGGCATTTCTGGCGCAGCACGTTCAGCAGGCGCTGGCTTCCGATCGTCTGGGAGTAACTCAACCGACCAAACAAACCGTCGTGGTTGACTACTCCGCGCCTAACGTAGCGAAAGAGATGCACGTTGGTCACCTGCGTTCCACCATCATCGGTGACGCGGCGGTGCGTACGCTGGAGTTCCTCGGTCACAACGTTATTCGCGCTAACCACGTCGGCGACTGGGGTACTCAGTTCGGTATGCTCATCGCATGGCTGGAAAAACAGCAGCAGGAAAATGCCGGAGAGATGGCGCTGGCTGACCTGGAAGGTTTCTACCGTGATGCGAAAAAACATTACGACGAAGATGAAGCCTTCGCTGAACGCGCCCGTAGTTATGTCGTGAAACTGCAAGGCGGTGACGAATACTTCCGCGAGATGTGGCGCAAACTGGTCGACATTACCATGTCGCAGAACCAGTTAACCTACGATCGCCTCAACGTTACCCTGACCCGTGACGACGTCATGGGCGAGAGCCTGTACAACCCGATGCTGCCTGGCATCGTCGCCGATCTGAAGGCGAAAGGCCTGGCTGTTGAAAGCGAAGGCGCTACCGTCGTATTCCTTGATGAGTACAAGAACAAGGAAGGCGAACCGATGGGCGTTATCATTCAGAAGAAAGATGGCGGCTATCTCTACACCACAACCGACATCGCCT
>PPYF01171777.1_pt1 | contig 47868 bp, 52 predicted proteins | sample 1559871 | NCBI WGS metagenome assembly PPYF01 (sample SAMN08240021, study PRJNA423297) | Human gut metagenome, whole genome shotgun sequencing project.
GAGCGGTCTCGGAAACTCAATATAGCCCGTATTTCCGCCCCTTTTTCTTGTTCTTCATTTCTGTTTCCCTCCATATTTCGGGAAACAATTTCATAAAATTTTTAAATAACTATTGACATTGCCTCTGAATTGTGCGGCGCATTTGATAACTGTCCCAGTTATCAAATGCGCCCTTGTAATTAAGAAGTATTCCACCACAACTTACTTACAAGGAGGTTCCGCACTATGATAAAACACTGGCAATCCATGCAGGACTACAAATGTTTTTTCCTTAATTCCAAGGTCTCTTTCGATTCCTCTGAAAGGACCAGGCTTCATACTGACCTTTGGATCCCCTGGCAGAAACTACATCTTTTCGACACTGATATCGCCATGGGGGTCCTCCTGCCTTTTTATTCCTCTACTGGCAGACCCGCTAAAAACCAGCCTCAGATCCTGCGCTCTTTCATCCTCTTTTTCCTTTTGGTCTCCATTGGCCTTACGCCGCCTTCCCTCACCCTCTGGGTCTCCAGGCTCTCCCATGATCGCGTCCTCGCCGCTCTCATCGGCTGCCCTCTGGATTCCCTCCCGCCTCTCGGCTCTTATTTTGATTTTATGGACCGCCTCTGGATCCATGCCGCCACGGATCTTTATTCCCGGAAGAAACTTCTCCCCGCTTCCTGGAATTCCTCCAGGCCTGACAGGCCGAATGGGAAGCATCAGAAAGCTGTCGAAAGATCCATCAACATCACGGAAAGGATTGTCTCACGTATTTTAAATCACAAGGAGATCCTTTTTAATTTTGAAGCCAGGCTCCAGGCATTTTTTTACCATGTGGCCGTCCTTCCTTCCATCCGCTGCGGAGTCATCCCTTCTGCTCCTCTTACTGTCTCGGGCGATGGCACTGCCGTTCATACTCACGCAAACTCACGGGGCAAACATACGAAAGAGCAGCGTTCTTCTCTTTCTCCGGAGGAACTATCCACCGCACCACGACACTATTCTGACCCGGATGCCAGCTGGGGATGGGACTCTGCCCTTGATAAGTATTATTTTGGTTATACCCTGTTCCAGCTCTCCTGCTATAACAGTTCCCTCTGCACGGATGTTCCCCTCCTGCTTCGTTTTACCAGTGCAAAACGACATGACTCCGTCAGTTTCCTTACCGCTTTCCAAGAAATGGAAAAACATATGCCTGGCCTTTCGGTTAAAAATATGTGCCTGGATTCTGCCATGGACAACATGCCCACTTACCGCCTCCTAAAAGAACGCGGTATCAGCGCTTTTATCGATCTTAACACGAAATGTGGCAGGTCAAAAACAATCCCTGACACCATCCGGATCGATAAAAACGGGACGCCCCTATGTGATGTCGGTCTCCCTATGGTTCCGAATGGGCAGGACAGGCGCACTGGCTATCTTATGTGGCGCTGTCCTTTTGGCAAAGACCATGGATCCAAGTGTTCCCGGATCTGTTCCAATGCGAAATATGGCCGTGTCATAAAAACCAGACCGGAATGGGATATTCGTTTATATACGGATGTTCCCCGCGGTACAGAGGCCTACAAGAGAATCTACAGACAACGTACAGCAACCGAAAGAATCAACAACCGCATCCTGAATGATTACGGGCTGCACCACATGATGATACACCGTAAAGACCATTATTCTTTTTATGCCACAATGATCGGCATCTGCATCCATCTGGATGCCCGGTTCAAACAACAGACAGCGGTTTGATGACCGCTTACTTCATAAGACCTTTCTTGGATCTCCTGTCCCTTGGAGGTCTTAAAGTTATGCCCGTATCAACCGGTAGTTCTTCGCTATACACTCTGAAGTCTTTCCTGATTGCTCAAGCATCCCCCTTTTCTGACTCAGTCTCAAATTTTCTCAATTGTTTATTGAGTTTCCGAGACTACTCTTATCCTGTGATGCAATAAATTTGGTCACTTCATTCCTTACCATCCAGTCAACATAATGAGTCGTATTATATTCAAGATTGTCAACATACAGCGAATTCACAACTTTCTCCCGAAGTTTTTCTACACAACCCATCAATATGTCTCGACTATATCCAATTCGTGGTTCATATTTTTTCATAGTACCTACAATCATCGGAACATATGCATTCAAAAAGCACTCTAAAGAAGTTTTCTCTCCCTCCGCTGCTGCTCTACCTAAGGATTCACGTTCTGATCGAGTACATGAAAGTGCAGATACCATATGAATCAGTTTTTCACCATCAAGTTTGTCCGGAACAACATCGATATTCGAAACAAACATTCCCAGCTTTTGTAATAATCCATAATTGACCTCCTCGAAATTATCTTGCACAGATACTATTCACAAATACGATGTAACAGCCAAAATCACCAATCGTCTTCCTGTAATATCTGTTACCTTCATCATCCCCAAGTGCATCGCGCCAAGCCGCTTTTTTTCCTTGCATGCGCAGATATCTTGCCAACATATTAAAATGAATGATCACGGAATTATGATGTGACGTCCGTAAAGAATCGGTATCCATTTTTTCTTCTCGTGTCATTCGCCCCCACTTTGCACGGATAGCTGCATATTTTGTTGCTGCATCAATCAGCTCCTCATATAGTTCAATCGTATCAGGGTCATCGTCAATCTCCGAGAGAAGATCCTCATGTAACATCTTCATCTGGTCAAATTCCAAGGCATATGGCTCTTTGATATAATCAGCAAACGTATTTTTCATCATAGTCTATTTTCCCCCATAACCGCATCATAATCCTCTATTTCAAATAGTATATTTTATCTATATTACCACATCCAGGTCAAATCCTCAATTTCGAATTGACTATTTCAATCATCACTATCCACAAATTCAAATTGAACAAAATCGCTGCGCGATGGCCTGCCAAGGCTGTGGCATAGTGATTTTCTGTTTTCTATAATGTCGTCCCGCAAAATAAAGTTCCTATCTCTTGCGCAAAAACAGCGAATTATAATCGCATCTTCATAAATTTATCTCTTACAGTGTGCCAGAAAAACGGCACGCTTTTTTTCTTGTGCGTTTCTGGGATTTCCGTTATAGTTGTCTTAGTAGCCACAGAAAAAAAAGAGAAAGAACAACCCCTACCACAGCGCGTTCTTTCTCTCACCCGTGAGTGCTGCAAGCAGTGCCATTTGCAGGATCTATGTCCTAATGGGATTGGCTTCTCTGCTGATAGCAGTCACCTCAACACTATTATGATAAGAAAAAACGCTCTTTTTTGCAAGTTAATTCGTATAAAAAAATCATCAAAAGTTTTGTTCGAGTCCTATATGGCTTCTTTCTGCCCCGAAAGGGAGGCCTGCCCCATCTGCGGTTCCTCCGGCAACTGCCATGTCCATGCGTACTATGGCCGCCGCATCATCGATTTTATCCATGGGAAACCCGTCACACAGGAAATCACGGTCCTCCGGCTGGTCTACGTAAGCTGCGGGCATACCCATGCCGTCCTCCCGGATATGATCATCCCCTATTCCGGTTATGGCCTCTTTTTTATCCTCCGTGTCCTGGCGGAAGCTTTCCTGGACCGTTCTTCCGTTGAGGCCCTCTGTGAACGCTTCCGCATTACCAGGAACCAGTTCTATAAATGGAAACAAATCTTTTCCCAGCACAAACAGGAATGGCTCGGGATGCTGGAACACTCTGAAACCTCCGGGCTGGATTTCCTCCTTGGGATTGCCCGGCTGCCGGAGTATTCCCTTTTCTCCGGCGGTTTTGCGGATAAAACCGCTTATTCCTTCCTCCAGTCCCACAGGAATCCCCCTGCCATGGCCTGATCCCCGGCGTCTCCCGGTCTGCGCTTCCATGTCCCTGCACCTGTCGTCCACTGACCACACGCCATGGGGATGGAGACTCTTCTGATTCCCATCTACAATGGTGGAAAACGAAAAGGAGGTTCCTGTTTCATGGAAAATCAAAAACAACAGCTCACTGACGCAGCAAAAATCGCGCAGTTCCGGTTCTCTGTCATTGCCCCTGTGATCCACGGGCTTTATCCGGACGCGTCCAGGAATGCTTATTACCGGCGGGTCACGGAAAAACCCCTGACACTTCCGGACGGCTCCACTTTCCAGTACAACCCAAAGACCATCAGCAAATGGGTATCCCTCTACCAGACAGGCGGGATTGACGCGCTGATGCCAAAGGAGCGTTCGGACAAAGGATCCACCCGGGTGCTGCCGGACACTGCCATCGAGGAGATCTACCGCCTTAAGGAGGCATTCCCGCGGCTCAACGCCACCCAGATTCACAAACAGCTTGTGGAGAATTCTTTTATCCCCGCCACAGTCAATGTCTGCGCGGTCCAGCGTTTTATCCGGAACCATGACCTGAAATCCGCCCGGAATCCCAACATGAAAGACCGGAAGGCTTTTGAGGAAGATGCATTCGGGAAAATGTGGCAGGCGGACACATGCTACCTGCCGTACATCACAGAAGACGGAAAACGCAGGCGCGTTTACTGCATCATGATCATTGACGACCATTCCCGCCTCCTGGTAGGCGGCGGGCTCTTTTACAATGATAATGCCTACAACTTCCAGAAAGTATTCAAACAGGCGGTGGCGGCCTACGGGATCCCAATGAAACTTTACGTGGATAACGGGTGCAGCTACTCCAATGAGCAGCTCTCCCTGATCTGCGGCTCTATCGGAACAGTGCTCCTGCACACGAAAATCCGGGACGGCGCCAGTAAGGCCAAGATCGAGCGCCAGTGGAGGACCTTAAAGGAATCCTGGCTCTATATCCTTGACCTGGATTCCATCCATTCCCTGGAAGAGTTCAACCGTCTCCTTGCAGACTACATCCGCACCTATAATACATCCTTCCACTCCGGGATCCGGGAAATCCCGCTGGAGCGGTACCGCCGCACCTGTATGCAGGTAAGGATGCCAAAATCCCGGTCCTGGCTGGACGAATGCTTCATGAACCGGGTTGTCCGCAGGGTTAACCGGGATTCCACGGTCTCTATTGACCGTATTTATTATGATGTGCCTATGCAGTTCATTGCTTCCAAAGTGGAGATCCGTTTCCTGCCGGATGATATGTCCTGTGCATACATCCTTTATGAAGGGGAACACTACCCGATCCGCCAGACAGACCGGAATGGGAACTGCCGGACAAAACGGAACAACACACCCTCCCTTGACTATTCACGGATGGGAGGTGGTTCCTGATGTCCCTTGCGTATTATAGGCTTTCTTTCAATCCTTTTGACAAGCAGATGGTACAGGAAAAAGACCGGTTTCTCTCCCGTGACATAACGGAGATGACGCAGCGCCTGGATTACCTGAAGGACGCCCGGGGGATTGGAGTCTTTACCGCCCGCCCCGGCATGGGGAAATCCTTCTGCCTGCGCTGTTTCGCGAAGAGCCTGAACCCCAACCTGTACCACATGGAATACATCTGCCTCTCCACCGTCAGTGTCATGGAATTCTACCGCCAGTTCTGCGCTGCGCTGGGCGTCTGTGACAAAGGAGGCAAGCCGGGGATGTTCAAATCCATACAGGAGCAGATCTGGTATCTCTATAAGGAGAAACGCCAGCCCCTCCTTTTGGCAGTGGATGAAGCCCAGTATCTTTCCACCGGCATCCTGAATGACATCAAGATGCTGATGAATTACGGATATGACTCCGTGAACTGTTTCACCCTGATCCTCTGCGGCGAGGCGCACCTGAACAATACATTAAACAGGCCGGTCCATGAAGCCCTGCGCCAGAGGGTTACGGTCCATTATAACTTCTGCGGCCTCTCTGATGAGGAAGTGGCAAGATATGTCCTCCATAAAATCGCCTGTGCCGGCGGGAGTGAATCCATTATGGATAAAGCGGCGCTTTCCGCGATCCACAGCCATTCCCAGGGTAACCCGCGTCTGATTGATAACCTGATGAGCGATGCCCTTGCCCTCGGTTCCCAGATGGAGAAAAAAACAATCGATGCGGAAGTGGTCCTGGCAGCCGTCAACAACCAGAACCTGATATGAGGAGGGATCCTATGGAATATCAATGCACACTTATAAGGGGAAAACGCAAAGAACGCTGGCAGGGTGAGATCCGGCTCATCCACTATTCCGATACCTGTTATGAAGCAGAGATCACAGGCCGCGGCACGTATTTCCATGTGATCGCGGGGAAACACCGCTATGGGAACGATATCTGTATCCCAAACCACGATGTAGGAAGTGAACTTTCCGGATTCCGGGATTTGTTCTGGAACACAGAGCGTCTCTCCGGTCTCATAAAAAAGGTGGATGCGGTAACCGTTGCACATGGAATCTGCCATCTGGAAGAGTTGATCCATCCGAAAAACTCTATCGATAACTAAATCCTGGTCACGGGGTTCCTTCCGAGCTCCGTGATTTTTCAATGTGAGACGATAAAGTGCCGAATGATCGGTTTTATCGCGCAGTCAGCCCCTAGACTGCGCAGTCACTTCTCCGATGTTTGGAAGAATAATCTGCTGTTTGCGTCTCCCTTAATTCGCCGTCCAACAATTTACGTTCATCCTGTGTTTTTAGATATTGCTCAACTAATGCCACCACTTCTTTTGCTGTTTCCAATTGCTCTTTTGCGTCCTCTATTGATACAATGTAAAAATCATCGTAATCGCTGGCATGGCGTACTTCCTGTGCTCTACTGATTTTCCTGCTGATTTCTTTTGGGAACACACCGGTGTGGACAAAATCCTTATTAAAATTTCCAATTACCTGAGCATGCTGCTTATATGCTTTAAACTCCAATGCAAGACATGCTGAAATTGCCCTGAAGATAGCATAATATGCTCTGTTGTTTGATGATCTGTAATGCCCTCCCTCAAAATTCATTTCTGCGGCTTCCAAATCATCTTTCGCAACATTGATTCTATGCAAAGCCAGTTCTCTGGCTCCTCCAATATCGTCTAAATTATGCTGCATATAATTCTACTCCTTCGTTCTTAATATTGTTATAGAACGGGTATGATCTAAGCCATTTATTAAAATGATCCAGGTTCTTCACAATGGGCATGATTTCTAAATCGTTATCAAAATTATAATCAAAGGTCAGATTGGAAAGCATATGCCCTTTAAGTCTTATTTCATCGTCGGATAAGTCCACCAGGATCATAATATCGATATCTGAATCTGTTCTAAAATCGCCTCTTGCGTAAGAACCATATAATATTACCGTCCTCAGCTTTTCTCCATAAATTTTGTGTACATCTTCCACATATTTTTTTAATATTTCATTTAAAGTCTTAGACATATTTTTCCTCCTTCCTGCCTGTTTTCTAATTATAGTATATCCACTCCGCAGAGTAAAATCAACCAGACTTTTCTCCATTCTGTATTATCCGTCTGAATTATTCTGCCTTGCCATCAAATGCTCAGCTCGATCTCGCTTCGCTCCATCTCGCTATCCATACGTCGCACAATAAATATACAAAAAGAGCCACAATTACGAGTAAACTCGCATTGTGACTCTTTTTGTATATCTCACACGCTTATACGAAACGCTTAGTTTCCAGCCATCTGTTTTGCAACTTTTCGGATTACATCCCAGCCTGAAATGCAACTTTCCCTCTCATAAGCTATGTATTTTCCTTTATTTTTCAAGGTCTTTGCCAAAATCTGTTCCTGCCTCTCTCCGGCTTTCCCCCAAATTCCACTTTTGGGGGGATTAAAACTCCCATTTTGATGACTATTCCACTTCTCTGCCCTTAATTGGGGGAATCCGGTTTAGGATTTGGGGGAAGAATCATCCCCCAAAAATCCAGATTAGCAATGGCTCATAGCTGTAATCGTTCTTTTCGGAATATTCAGATCAGCATATGGGTTTGTCTGCTCTGTATTAGCAGAACCAAATTTCTGAATTTCTTCATTCATTTTGTTCTCCAGAACGTGGGTATAAATATTCATCGTAATACTGATACTGGAATGCCCCATCAATTTCTGCACCACTTTCGGCTCCATTTTCTTCTCAAAACATCTGGTTGCGAAAGTATGTCGTATCGTATGTGGGTGGAAGTCACGAATGATCTTCGGCTCTCTGTGTTCCTGAACCGCAAGTACAGCTTCTTTCTCCCTCATCCGCTTTATCACTTTCTTAATTTCCTTTTCCACGATATATCTGCTGCACGGACTTCCCATACTTGTAGTGAATACCAAGTCTCCCAGTTCTTCTTTCCCTCGCCACCGGTTTCCCAGCTCCTTTTTCAGTCTTACTTGTTTTTCACGCTGAGATTTTAATATCGCTTCTATTTCTCCCATAAACGGAATCTGCCGGGTGGAATTTACAGTCTTTGGAGTAACTAATATTTCTCGTTTTTCTCCATTATAATAGCTGCAGCTCAGTGAGCGGTTAATTTCCGTAATCTTTCTTGTAAAATTTATATCCGGCCACTGGAGCCCGCCCAGTTCTCCAACACGCACTCCTGTCAGAAACATAAAATAGAACATTTCTTTATACCAACTATCTTCTACCTCATTTAAAAATTCATTCTGTTCTTCCTGTGTCAATGCAATTTCCTCTTTCGCTTTTTTATATGTCCACGGTACTTCAACAATCAGGCACGGGTTCACTGAGATCATTTGACTTCCTAAAGCAAAATCCATGCACTCTCTTAGTCTGCCCAGCGCCTCTCTCATAGCGCTGTTGGAAATACCGTCTTTTTCCATTGTATTCAAAGCCTGCTGTACATCCATAGGCTTTATATCTCTTATCTTCTTAGAGCCTATATAAAAGCCAAAAGTTCTTTTGAAATTGTTCTTCATAGGATTGATACTTGTTTCTTTTACCCTATGGGCCTTAACAGTTGAAAACCATTCTTCAAACCATTCGTTCAACGTAATTCTGTTTTTTCTGTAATCCTGGCTGCTTTTCGCCTTTTCCTTCGCTTCTGTGAACTCTTCAATAAGCTCTTTCAGATCTGATCCGTACAAAGTAATTTTGATCCCGTTGATCATTGCCCTTGCTTCATAGGTTCCTTTATTCTCCCTTATTCCTCTTGGTAATTTTTTTGCCATAAGATATGCCTCCTTCAAAACATCGTTATTAAGTACATGACCAAAATATCAGTTACTCAAAAATAAAACAAAGGTGCGAAAAATTTCTCCACACCCTTGACTTATTTCCTTACCTGCGCAAGCAGCCATTTGTCCAACAATATCTTATGTGCATAATTGCGGTTGCCAATTTTCACAACAAAAATTTTCTCATTCTCCTTCATCAGTTCTCTGGTTTTAGTTTTTCCAAGATTCAAATAATTTGCTGTCTCTTCCACATTTAGTAATATCTTTTCATTTTCCACTTTTACCTTTCTCCTGTATTGAAAACTCTCAATAATATTTCTTCCTTATTAAATAGTCGTATCCCTGCCGCACATTACAGAACATACACGTTTCCTTTATTGTCTGGTTCTGATCCGCCCGGATGATAAAATGCTCCTTTGAATTGTAAAATGGCTTTGCACACACCGGGCATAAGCACATCAGGATCGGTTTATCCAGTTTTTTGATCTCCATGCTGGTACGCAGCGCTTTCTCTACTCTGTTCATCTGATCCCGGTTTAATCTGCCGACATAATCATCCAACCGCCTTTTATCCACTGTCCGGATCTGCTCCAACAGCACAAAGGACTCTTTCTCCAGACCACTGATTCCGTTTATCGGCACATGTGTCGGCAGCTTTGTCTTTGGCTGGCTCGTAATAGCCGCAACAATAACAGTTGGACTGTGCTGATTTCCCCGGTTGTTCTGGATGATCAGAACCGGGCGGTATCCACCCTGCTCACTCCCGAAAACAGGATTCAAATCTGCGTGATAGATCTCTCCACGCCGCATTACTTGTTCTTCCACAATCACATCTCCTTCCGCTATATGCCTTAGAACTTTCTTTGTCCGTAAGGCGTTCTCCCGTTCATTGAAAACAATCACTTAGAACGGGTATGTATCAGCCGAACACAAAACATTTCTCTGTATCCGGCTACCATAAATGCCTGTTTCAGCCTATTTGTCCTCGACACCCCGGCTGTTATCGCATGTACTTCATTTCATGCAGGGAAGTCATCAAGCGGCTGACTGCTGATCAGCTCCACGGGCCTGTGCCCCTCTGAGGTTCTCCCAAAGCTGCCCTCACTTGTTGCGACATCCTCGGAGCTGATTCCGCTATGCTCGCCTCGCCGCAAGCGGCAAGACTCTATCGCTGCATAGCTCCTCGTCTTCCCCGAAAAGATTCCTTCTTTCCGGGGGCCCCTTATATGCTCGACTTTATGACCGGGCAGGAGTATCATGATACCTGTTGCCTGTTATCGCCTTGCCAGTAGCAATCTGACAGTTATAGCCGGGTATTTCCCGCTCCCCGGACAGATAAAACAGCCGCAAACCGATTCTTCTATATTAGGTGGGATTTCGCTGCCTTTACCCGTCCGGATCATGGCGTACCCGCTAACGTGGCTTACGCTCATCACGATAGCAACAGGAATGTACTTGATGAATGGGTATGAACTTTTCAAGGTTCCTGCCCGCTCTTCCCCTACGAAAAAACAGGCGAAAGATTATCTCTTCCACCTGTTTCCTCAGTCTCAAGCGATTTTTCTACCCGCTATTCTAAAAGTTTTTTCAGTTTCTTCTCTGCTGTTGTCACAGACTTTGCTATGGCCTGGAAAGAACAGCTTTCCATCTCTGCGATCTGCTCATAGGTCAGTCCGACAAAATAGTAAAGGACTAACCGGCGTTTCTGAATTGCAGGCAGCATGGATATAGCAGAATAAAGTTCTTCCAGTGCAATCTTCCGGATTGCCTCATTCTCTGCAGATTCTCCTGCCTGTCCGGAGCGCCTGTGTAAAGTGATATCATAGATCTCTGACTGTTCAATATGCCGGTCAACGAAATTGAGATGTTTCAGATCATCCAGTTCAAACCTGTCAAATGCCTCATACAGTTCTCTGCTGATTTCCATGCAATGCGCTTTCCTCTGTCCATCTGCAAATTCTATGTAATATTTTCCATCTAATTCAAATATACTATAAGGATTATATTTGTCTTTTCTTCTTTTTGGGTGGTTGCCCTTCATTTTCTTTCCTCCGATCTGAAATTTTTGAAAATTCAGATCGAAGCGGCGGCCCCCGCCCTTGGTAAAAGAGAAGAAGGCTCTTTAAATCGTTACAAAAAAGGCGTACCTGTTTTCTTCCAGATACACCCTCTTGCAGATTTATGTAATCATTTGTAAAAAATGGTAAGACTAAGCAGAACTTTGTCGAATAAAAAAACGCCGCACTCCTTACAGGAATTACGGCGAACCGACAATAAAAAAGGTTACTTTTCGATTGGTATGTATTCTGCCCTACTCTTATGCAGCCCTTCCCCTTTCCAAAAGAGGAAGTAATATGACATATCTATACATTATTCTCCTCTTATTTTGTCAACAGGAGAAGTATAGTGTAGAAAAACGATGTTTTAACTACGATATGCCCACATTTCTGTTAAAAAAATCGCAAATTATGACAACAAAAAACAGCCTAACCTTCAAGATCAGACTGTTTTTTATCCTACTTTGCCTCGAAGCAGTATCCTACTTCACGCACACACCGGATCTCAAATTGCCGATCCGGGCAGGCTCTGTATAATTTTTCTCTTAATTTGCATACATGGGAGCCAATCGTATTGTTTTCTATATCCTGCACATAATCCCCCCATATTTTTTGATAAATCTGTTCGTATGTAAGAACCCTTCTTGCATTGGCAGCAAGATAATATAATAAATTAAATTCTTTTGTAGTTAAAGATACTTCCTGTTTCCCGCAATATACCTTTCTTTGATCTGGAAATATTTCAAGATCGGGAAAGGATATTACGGGTACATAATCCGCTTTATACTTCTGAAAATCTGGATATTTACGAAACACTTCCATGATTTCATCAAAAGGATGTGTTTCATTATCCTTGAATTCTGCAACAATTAAACGCCCCATACCCCCTCCTTTATTTATTATTAACTGTCTCTTAATCTCAAAATTAAGTTACAACCTCCATTGCAAGAATATTGCTCTCTTCTGGGATTATCTTCACGCCATTAACAAGGTATTATTCCCATAAAGAAATAAAAGCACCACCTGCAACGGTTTTTTCTTTCCCCGTTTAGCGGGGCAGGATAGTTTGGCTTATTCGGTTTATTCTTGCTCTTGTGCGGCTGCCTCTTTCAGCCGCGAAAAGCTCTCATCGCTGATAATGTGTTCAATCCGGCAGGCGTCGGCCTCCGCAGTCCTGGGGTCAACGCCTGCGGCGATAAGCTGCTCGGTAAAGAAACAATGGCGTTCATAGATTTTTTCGGCTACCTCGCGGCCCACATCGGTCAGATGGAGAAAGTGATCTTCGTCCATTGTAAGAAAGCCGCCGTCCCGCAAGGTAGCCACCGCATGGCACACGCTGGGCTTTGACACCTCCATGTGCCGGGCCACATCTACGGAGCGCACCATACCGAGTTTCTTTTGGAGAACAAGGATGGTTTCCAGATAGTCCTCCCCGGACGCATGAATATTAAAACTATTTACATCGCTGCAGGCGGATTTGTTCTTTTGTTCCATCATTGCCTCCGCTATAATCTGTGAAATAAGGGCGAGTACTATTTATGCCCCTCTGCCATAGAGTAACTAACTTTATGAGATACTCCAACCTTCGGATTGCTGCCGGATGGAAACAAAATTTTGATAGATACCGGGTTTTTTAAGAAGTTCCGCATGTGTGCCGTTCTGGACAATTTCCCCATGATCTACAACAAGAATTTGATCTGCATTTTCAATAGTAGCCAGCCGATGCGCGATGATTAGAATAGTTTTACCGTGAGTAAGTGCGCTGATAGCCTGCTGGATTAAATGCTCATTCTCAGGGTCTACGCTTGCTGTAGCCTCATCTAAAATCACGATGGGGGCGTCTTTAAGCATAGCGCGGGCAATGGAAATTCGTTGCTTTTCACCGCCAGAGAGAGTTGCGCCGCCATCCCCGATCACTGTATCAAAACCGTCTGGAAGGCTCATGATAAAGTCGTAGCAGCACGCTTTTTTAGCAGCTTCTATGACCTCTTGTTTCGTCGCATCAGGTTTACCAAACTTAATATTGTTGGCAATCGAGTCCCTGAAAAGATATACATTTTGAAAAACCATCGTAATATTGGCAAGCAGGCTGTCGCACTTCATATCGCTGATTTTAACCCCACCAATTTTGATGCAACCGTTATCCACATCATAGAAACGGGCAAGTAGATTGCAGATGGTGGTTTTGCCAGATCCAGATGGCCCAACAATGGCCGTGGTAGTGTTCTCTGGAATGTGCAGGCTTACATGCTCTAATACCTTTTTTTCGTTGTATCCAAAGGAGACGTCTTCAAAGTCAATATCGAACTTGGACAGTTTAATGTCTTGCCCGTTTTCATCAATCGGAGGTGTGTTTTTAATGGCATCTAATTTGTCCATAATAACATCGATAGTACGAAGGACATGAATTGCATTATTCATGGCCTCAGTGCTGCTGAACATCATAAAAGAAAAAATGACAATCATCAGCATCATAGGGATTTCCAAAGTACCGCACAGTACAGAGTTGGCTGCCAGAAGAATCATGGCTACCGCTGCCGCTTTTAGTGAGAACAGATGAAGCAGATTGAGCGGAACAAAGTTTTTCTCGATTTTGATGTTGATTTCCTTGCTATCCCGATAGGCTTTGGCAATGCTCTCTACAGCCACGCCCTCTTGCTTGAAGGACTTGACGATAGGCATCCCCCGAATATACTCCAACGTCGCGCTGATCATATCATCTTGGGCTTTCTGATGTACCGGAGCATTCCGCTGACTTTTGCGGCCTAGTAGTTGCAGAAACAGGTTTGAGAGCAGGACACCGACCACAGCAATCACGGATACTATAGGGTTGACAAAACTCATACAGAGAACGATGGTCAATACGAAAATGTAACTGTTCACCACCACATCGATCATATTGGTAGCATACATTTCAAAAAAGGATAAATCCGTTGTGACGGCACTGGTCAACTCGCCGGTGTTGTTGTTTTGATAAAAGCCAAGAGAAACCTTTTTGAGCTTATCGCCCAAGCGAATGCGCTCGTCTGCAGCAGTTTCATAACCTACCCCATTCAAATAACGGGCCTTGAGGTATGAAAACCAAAACCGGCCTAAAATGGATAAAATAATAAATGCCGTAATCAGAAATATCTGTGTCGTCTGAACGGTTGGACCGCCCTTTGTCTGCTCCAAAACCAGATTGATAGCATAAGCAGCCGCCATGACCGGCATGGCTGTGAAAAGTGCCTGAATAAAGGAGAATACAAATCCCCAATATATTTTTGATTTCCGAGGTCCAATCCAACGGATGATCCTTCCAATAATTCGAAACATTATAACACCCCCTTATTTGCAGACCAGCCCTTTGCGTTAATATGAGCCTCCCACATGGTTTTGTATAGCCGGTTGCTTTGAAGCAAGGCCTCATGAGTACCAACTGCCTCTGCTTTCCCTTGATCTAAAACCACAATTTGATTTGCGTTTTTAATCGTGGACAGGCGATGGGCAATGACCAGCAAAGTCTTGCCTTTAGTCAACTCCGCAATAGAACGTTGGATTTTATCTTCGTTCTGTGGATCAGTAAAGGCCGTTGCCTCATCCAAAATGACAATTGGCGCATTTTTTAATATAGCCCGCGCAATAGCGATACGCTGTCGTTCTCCACCAGACAAACGTCCACCGGCTTCACCCGCTGTTGTATGATAGCCTCGTTCCAGTTGATTGACAAACTCATCGCAGCAAGCCGCCCGAGCCGCGGCGTACACATCTTCATCGCTGGCCTTTGGATTACCCAGACGGATGTTTTCCAAAATTGAACAGTCAAATAGGAAATTATCCTGCGTTACAAAACTAACCAAATCACTCAGCTGTTCTAAAGGGATGTCCTTGATATTAACGCCTCCGATGGATATACTTCCTTCGGTCACATCCCAAAAACGTGCAATCAGTCGGGCAATCGTAGATTTACCACCACCAGATGGTCCCACCAAAGCAGTAAAACTCTTTTCTGGGATAAGCAGATTGAGTCCTTCCAGAACCATTTTACCCTGGTCATTATAAGAAAACGCAACATCTTTCAATTCAATGGAATAATCTTTGACCTTAGCTGGTTGGCTGGCATCCGACAGTTCTTTAAGTTCCAATATTGCCTCCGCTTCCATGACGGCATATTGAATGGACTTTATCTCATTCGTATAATTTGCAAAGGTTGTCAATGGGGTAATCATGCCAAGGGACAGAATAATGCAGATGACGAGATCTGCAGGCTGGAGCGACCCCTGCGCAAAGAGCACAAGGCCAACCGGAAGCGTTCCCAAAAGCGTGGAAGGAAGAACTGCTGCACCAAAATTCATCGGTTTCCAGGTGTTCCGATACCAATCCAGCGTATAATCCAAAAACATCTTGACTGCCTGTTCAAATTTCTCATAGGATGAAGCGGATTGGTTGAAAGCTTTGATGACCTGAATACCCTCAACATACTCCACAATTACGCTGTTGACATGATTATTGGCATTCATATAGTCTTCATATTTTTTGTTAAAAGTCCGCAGGACAAAGGCATAAGCAATCAGTGCGATAGGAATTGTCAGTAAAGAAGCCAGCGCCATGCGCCAGTCGATGGTTATGATATAAATAAAAATGGACATAGGCAGCAGCATTGCGGGCAAAATTTCCGGTATTAGATGAGCAATGGGGCGCTCAATGGTTTCCACCCTATCGATAATTTGGTTTTTTAATTGCCCGATGGGTTGATTAATGACGGTGCCCAAGGGAGCTTTCATAAGTTTGTCTGTCATTTTTCTGCGTAAGCCTTCTAATATGGTATAGGCAGATTCATGAGAAAGCGTGGTTGAAATCCCATGAAAAATCAACATTAAGGCGTATCCAAGAAGGCATACTCCAGTCCATAGAAAGACACCTTTTGTAGATGCTGTTTCATTAAAAAACATCTGGATAATACGATAGACAGCTAAATAAGGGATTAATCCAGCTGCCACGCTAGTGATTTGAAGACAAGTAGAAAGGATCAACTTTCCTTTGCAGGGGGCAGCGAAACTCAAAACAAGCCCAAACCAGTTTTTCTTCTTCATGTTGTATCACTCCTCTCATTTTTTGTCAGCGCATCTGCATTACATCTGCCAAATGCTCTTTCGTTTGTTCGGTGACCGCAAAGCACTCAGAGCGGTAGTCATCGAATAAACAAAGAACTCTCTGGCAGGTTGCCAGCAGAAATTCGTAGTCATGGGAAATAACCAGCAAAGTTTTTCCTTCCGTTGCCATCTCTTGAAAGAGATTACGAACACGAAGCATATTTTTGAAATCCAATCCGCTGGTAGGTTCGTCAAAGCATATCACGCTGGCGTTTTTCTGATAGGCAACAGCAATGGAAAGTCGCTGTTTCTGTCCTCCGGAGAGAGAGGCCGGATGCCGCTCTCTTAACTCATCCAGCCCCATATTCTGCAATATCCCGTTCGCTTTGGCTATAGCCTCTGGATCATTCTCATGCTCTAACAACAATTCACTTTCCACGCTTTCCGTGAAAAGCTGGTAGTCGCTGTCCTGCATAACCAGATAGGTTTCCTGGATGCGTTTTTTGGGTGTAAGATGGATTCCATGGAATTTTATTTGCCCTGACCGTTCCTTTTGCAGTCCGCAAATCGTTTCTAACAGAGTGGTTTTTCCAACACCATTGTGTCCAACAATACCAAGAATTTCTCCTTGGTTGACCTTGAGATTCAAATTTTGAATAACTGGCTGTTGTGCAGTATAGCCAGCTGTAACCTGCTCCAGTTCCAATGCAACGATGTCTGTCTTAAAAGAAGGCTGGTTGGGAACTGGTAAAGCATCCAAATAGAAACTCCGCAAGCCTAATTTATTTGCTTCAGCATTTGTTATAGCTTGAAAAGCATCCTTTTGAAATTCTTGGATCATTTTCCCGTTTTGAATGAAGATTGCCCGGTCCACCAGATCTGTCAGGTAATGAATGCGATGCTCGGAAATCACTATAGTAAAACCATCCGTACGAAGTGCCTGGATAATCTCCCTTAATTTTTGGGTCGCCATCGGGTCCAGATTGGCTGACGGTTCATCCATAACAATAACCGAAGGAGCGAAAGCGTACACAGAGGCCACGGCCACAGCCTGCTTTTCTCCACTGGACAGCGCAAAAATACTGCGGCCAAGAAGACTCTCAATGCCCAGTTTCCTTGAGGCATTCTCTACTCTGCGATGAATTTCGTTTCTTGGTAATCCTGCGTTCTCGCAGGAAAATGCAATTTCTGATGTTACATCCGTGGCAAAAAATTGTGAGCGCGGGTCCTGGAATACTGAACCGACTATATCTGCCAGACTTTGAATCGTTGTCTCGGTCGTGGTACGGCCACCTATCCGAACAATCCCTTTCAACTCACCTTCATAAAAATGAGGAACCAAGCCGTTAAGCAAGCGCGTGATTGTTGTCTTACCGCAGCCACTTGGCCCCAGCAGCAGAACGAGTTCCCCTTTGGCAATAGAATGGGTGAATTCTCTTAATGCTGGATGCCTTTCCGACTCATATTGAAACGATACATTTTCAAAGCAAATCATAGCAACCTCCCTTCCAACAGCATGGGGGTCAAGTACCTTCCAACCAAAATGAGTGCGACAAAAAGGACAGTGATTAGAAAATCATGCAAATGAAGGCGTACCTCGCGGTAAGAGGTCCGCTTTGTTTGTAAATCCAATCCTCTTGTCATAGCAGAAGCGGAAAGGTCATCCGCTACCTTAATGCTCCGCATAATCAGCGGAACGAGGGCATACTCCATGGTTCGTCCTGGTTGGAAGAACAGATTTTTTGCATTAAAGGCAATTCCGCGCATCTTCATCGTATTATTGATATTACGGAACTCTCTACCAATGGTAGGAATGTAGCGGAACACAACCGCCACAGTGATGGTGAACCCTTTCGGGATATGCATGTTTTGCAGGGATGTAATCAGGTCATCGACACACAGCCCCGCAGACATCCACAGGCACATGATTACCATGGATAATGAACGGGCCACAATAAAGAGCAGAAAGGATACCATCATCTTAAGTGTATCATTTGGTATCCAAAGAGAGGCATATTCCACCACTAAAACCATCGCGAATATAAGGGCAAACTTTATAGCATGCCGGACCTCCCCCGAAATCAGCCAAAGCAGAATGATGATAATATAATTCCAGGCTACTACTTCTCGGCTTGGAGTAAACATTGTGGCAGTACTAATTACAACAACCAGCAGCAGCTTCATTCGCGGATCAAGAGAGCGAACCAGATTTTTGCGTTGGGTTGAAGCCGCCTCCATTATACAATCCCTGCTTTCTGAAAATGCTTTTTTAAGATTGCTTTTCCAAGGAAAGAGCCAGCAATGCCTCCAACCGCTGTTTCAGCCAGTGCGACAAAAAACAGAGGTCCAGCAACCAGGTTGAAAACCTGAGTGTTAAATTCTGCCATAGTGGGAAGGCTGGCAATATACATATCCTTGAGCAAAATCAGCGGGGCAAATGCGCCGACATACCAACCGACCATGAGGATGGTATAACAAATCAGCATAGTGGAGAATTTCTTCCGGTCGCACTTCTCCCAAATAATTTCTCCAATTATAGCAGCTGCAGCTACGCACAAGGATACCATCCACAGGCTCATCAGCAACAATGCAGCCAACAAAAGGCCAGAGATCAGCACCGTCCCCTTTTTATTTACCTTGGTGTACATGAGCATAAAGACAATTCCGAGAGGGAGGGCCTGAATGCCAAGACAAAATATCCAACTCAATGGCGTACTGCCAAGGGGCATGCCGATGACAAAATAAACTGCCAGTTCCACAACAGTCAAAATTGCAATCGTGACAAAATCTCGGACATTTAGCTTCTCGGTTTGCGTTTTCATAATTATTCCTCCTAACTTCGCATTTCGGTTACTCGTGACTAACTTGGTGTTAAATTTTTTCGGCTTCCATTCAGAAGCCGAAAATCGCCTGCCAATTAAAAAACTGACAGACATATTTGCAGTGTTCCAAAGCCTCCTGCCGAGAGAAATCATGGATTATTGGTTCAAATATTGTAGTCCAATAGGCCGTCAGCAAGAGATGAAGTTCTTTTTCTGAAATATCATTGTGTGGCAAGTCCCGATTCCGCGCCTCTTCAACGAACTTTGCACATACCTTGGTGTTTTCTGCAACAAAGTCATGCAAAAAATCAGCATGATGTGATCCTTGAGCAGAACACAGCAACAATTTCATGTCCTCAAAGCGATCATAAAAATAATTGATCCAATACTGATGCGTTTCAAGCGACATATCCCACATTTGTATCAAAGTATGGTCATCCAGCCGCTTATAGTTGCGTTCATAAAAAGACCTTTTCAAGTCCTCAATGTCTTTGAGTGTTTGTTCAACCACTGCATCAAACAACCCTGCCTTATCCTGAAAACGGGTGTAAATGGAGTGTGTACTGACGCCACATTGCTTTGCGATCTCCCGCAAGCTAGCATCTGCAAAACCTTTATCCAAGAACTCTTTGGCTGCGCAATCTAAAAGTTGCTCTGCCACTCCTTCAATTTGTCGTTTCATGTTTCACCTCTTTTCTACGTATGGGAACAGCGTTTCCGTAACACCGTTCCCATAATATCATCTTTTTCTTGCAAAGTCAATACAACACAAGAATCTGGTGAGGTTAAATGTTGACGAGACAGAAAAGCGCCTTTTCAGCCGCTTGAAAAATCAGGCCCTTTTTTCGTGATTAGTAGGGTAGTGTCGCACTACTTTTTTTACTGAAAAATAATCCTTACTTTTCCTGCAAGACAACAATTCATTCATGTTTTGTCGTACAAGAAGTGAGCGCCAGGTGTTCTCCGGCGCTCACTTACTCCTACTGGAATACCAGCTCTATCAAAATCATTTCCTCCGCCTGTGCTTTCAGCGTGTTCATCAGCCCCACCCAGCGCATGGAGTCACGGGCTTTCAGTTCTTCGGTGACGCCCGCCGCTTCCATCATACGGGGCAGCATGGCGTCCATCCGTTCACGCACCGCCCGGTCAATTTCCAACAGGTGCGGGTACAGCTTTTCGCTCAAAATCAAGCTGCTGTAAAGGCCAGGCCGGTGTTCCTTCAGGTAGCGTTGCCGCATACGGCCATACTTGCCGATGGGAGCCTCCGGCTGCTCGGAAAGTTTCAGGTCGGGGATGTAGTAATCTCCGCAGCGGGTGTAAGTCAATTTGCTCATGTTCATCCTCCTTTGCACTGTGACGGTTAAACTGCGGCGCTGGCCGGTAAAGCGGCCTTGCGCGGCTCCTGCCTGGGTAACTGGCTGACGGGGATAAAAACGCCCTTTTCCATGTCCTCGGCCCGGATCGCGGCCTTTGCTGCCTCCACCTGGGCCCTGCGCTTGGCGTTGTAGCGTTCTTCCCATTCCTTCTGTTTGCCATTGGCCTTGCGGCGCAAGTAGTTCTGGTGAAGCCTGTCTTTGCGTTCCTCCTTCTTCCGCAGTTCTTCCTGTTCCTCCGGGGTCAGGGGAACCGGCTGCAAGGCGGGCGGGATATACCGGCCCACAAAGTTGAAGTAGATTTCAACCTCCTGCGTGGTATCCTGGCTGCCTTTCCGGGCGCGTTCATGGACAAGGATTTTCTCTACAAACTCGTTGAGCATGGTGTTTGTCAGCGTGTCGAAGTTCTCGTACTTGTCAATCAGGGCAATAAACTTCTCCGCAGATTTCCGGCCCTGCTCATAGCCGGTAACGGCCTTTTCCAGTTCCGTGATTTCCACATTGAGAGCGTCCTGCTCTTTGGCATACTGTGCGTCCAGGGCCTCATACCGGGCGTCCGGCAGCTTGCCCAGGGCGTTGTCCTCATAGATTTTGCAAATCAGCTTTTCCAGTTTCTGATACACCCTTTCGCAGATCCATATAATCATTTGTAAAAATAGATAGTAAGAACAGGCACCCTTGTCGAAAAGCCGCTGAAATCCTTATAAAAATCACAGCGAACCGACATGATTAGGCTGTTTTCAGCACTACTTTGCCTCGAAGCAGTATCCTACTTCACGCACACACCGGATCTCAAATTTCCGTTCCGGGCAGGCTTTGTATAGTTTTTCTCTTAATTTACATACATGGGAACCAATCGTGTTGTTCTCTATATCCTGCGCATAATTGCCCCATATCTTTTGATAAATCTGTTCGTATGTAAGAACCCTCCCTTCGTTGGCAGCGAAATAACACAATAGATTAAATTCTTTTGTAGTTAGAAAAATTTCCTGTTCTCCGCAATATACCTTTCTTTGATCTGGAAGTATTTCAAGATCGGGGAACGATATTGTGGGTGCGTAATCTACTTCTTTTTGAAAATCTGGATATTTACGGAACACTTCCATGATTTCATCAAACGGACGTGTTTCATTATCCTTGAATTCTGCAACAATCAATCGTCCTATAATAACTCCTTCTTTCTCAATTTTGTTTTTTCTAAAATAACTGAAAGATGAATAGATCTATGCGTATTGTCCGGAAATATAAATGTACGCATCCTCCAATGTGGGGTCTACTGAAACGCACTCTACATTCGGCATTTTTTCGCTGATCAGTCTTATCTGTACACCATCTTCCGATAATTGTTTAGATGAGATATGATATTTTTTTTCAATTTCCCGTGCCTGTACTTCATCACGAAGCCGACAAATCCAAACGTGTCCTTTGGCCGCTCTAACCAATTCTTTTATACTTCCAGCATATAGGAACTGGCCTTTTTTCATAACAGCAAGCTGATTACAAACCGCTGCCAGATCCTCTACTACATGAGTGGAGAAAAGAACTGTTCGGTTTTCTGAAAAATCAACTAACAAATTTCGGATGCGAATTCGTTCTTCTGGATCAAGCCCTGTTGTCGGTTCATCCACAATCAGAAATTTCGGTTCGTTTAAAAGCGCCTGTACTAAACCAACTCTCCGCTTCATTCCGCCGGAAAGTTGTCTCATTTTCTTCTTCCGGTGTTCTGTCAGGCTGGTTTTTTCAAGGTAATACTGGATACGCTTACGGCATTCCTCTTTCGGTACACCAGCAAGATCCCCCATATATTCCAGACATTCCTGAACCGTCAGTCCGGGGTACAAGTCAATTTCCTGCGGAAGATAGCCGATTTGACGCTGGATTTTCGGGTAATTTCCTTCACAATAAAGAATTCCGTCCATACTTACCGTACCACTGGTGGGGGTAAGAACAGTGGTAAGAACTCTCATTAAAGTAGTTTTTCCGGCCCCGTTTTCTCCCAGGAGTCCAAAAACTCCATTCGGTATTTCCAGATCGGCATGGTTAATCGCAGTTACTTTATTTTTAAATGTTACTGTCAGATCATTGATTTTAATACTCATATCGTTCAACCTCTTTTCTTGATTATTTTCGGCATCAAAAGTGTCATCAATACGCATAACAGCAGACACAGGGCTTTGCCGCACAGCCATCCAAAATCCCGGCTGTCCATGACATTGCGGAAAGCATAAGAAAACAGATTCCAGTTGCCCAACACATTTTCACCCAAAGTAGAATTTGTGACAAGCCAAAGGACAATGCCGCACCCGATACCCACCCACATATTTCGGAATAGGCAGGCCAGAAGATTTGATAGGATGCCCCAAAACCACAGAGTTACCACCATTGCTGCTAAAAACAGGAAAAACATCTGTAGTTCCGTTTCTGTGCTTTGTCCGGCTTTATAAAGGGACTGCGGATGCTGAAAACTATAAAACATACCGTAGCCAATAGCACTCAATGCAAAAAGAACAATCTCCTGTACCAACATCCGTATTCCCATGGAAGCAAGACGTTTTTTCATGGGATATAAGCGGTGTATTTCTGACCGTTTTGAAGTGATTTCCTGTGTATATGTGTCCGCACAGAAAACCATAGCAAGTATAGCCATAGGAGCTTCCATAGCAACGCCTATTTCATAAGAAAAACTGATACCACGGATCAGACTTAATATCACAACAAAGCAAAAAGCATATGCAAGCTTATATGCCGGAAGGCTGATCTTTCTTTCTGTCATTATCATATTCTTCGCCTCCTCCAAATCTGTATTCCAATGAGAATGATTCCTGCAGAAGCAATCAGCAGACAGATCTGGTTTACCATTGCCATCGGCGGCGGAGTCACATCAAAAAACATCCCTGGAAAACGAACCATAATCGCCAGCGGCCGCCCGTAGTATCCGTAAACACCTTCCGCATTTTGGCTTCCCATATTGGAGTAAATCATATACAGGAATAAAAGGGGAACCGCAGGAAGCGGATTTTTAAACAAAAGGGCTACGATAGTATATACACATACAATCATCAGCATATTCGGCAAAATATACTGGCAGGTTGCCAGGAGAAAGTCAGTCAGTCGTATCTCAAAGCCGTTACCGCTGGTACAAATCATGCAGGCTACCCAGAATACCAGATTTAATATTGCGAGAATTATGAGACTGATCAGGAAGCCTCCTGCAACTTTTCCGATGACATACTGTGTAGCACTGATGGGTTTTGTATGCAACAATTCATAGGTATTTTTTCTCATGTCCTGCATAAAGAGAACGGCAAGCAGAATCGTTGCTGTAAAACCCATAAACAGCCCTGCAAAATCTGCAAATTTTCTGGAAAAGTACCAGGAAAATGGATGTTCTTCCAGTTCTTCCTTGATATAAGCATTGATTTCATCCATTGTGCCTTTACGGTAAGCAGTATCTTCCCAGGTAAAATCGGCACTATGATAACCGTACTGCTCTTCTAAATAGTGACAAGCTTCTTTTATCTCCATCCCACTCATTTCTTGAATGACACCTGAAGCCTCCTCATTGTTCATGCCAAAATCGGCAATCAGACTTTCTTGAATAGTCTTTTCCCATAACGCCCTGTGTTCTTCTGTGGTTACAGGAATATACCCTTCAAAAGCTTCGCCTTTATAAACGGTCTCTGGATAGTCATTTTTCAGTTCATCTTCTGATGTGATGTAATGGATATGCAGATATGGCTTCAACTGCTGAAAGACACCAAATATCACAACTACAAGGGCAATCCAGAACAGTGGCCTTTTCAGATAATTTAGAATTTCCCGCCGTATAATTGCTTTCATAAGCGTCACCTCTTTCTTTTTGTTGCTCTTATTGTAAATGCTAAATCACAACAAAAAGACAATGGCAGAAAAAACCGGATCACTTATGCAATCCGGTGAAATACAGCGGTGACAATGGCCCCGCCTAATTTCTCATTTTCTAACAACAGTTTCCCGCCATGCTTCTCACAGTACAGCCGGGCAAGATACATACCCATTCCGGTGTGCGTCAGGCTGTCTTTGATGTTTTTTTGATGGAAAGCCCTGGTTATTTTTTCAGCATCCTCCTGAAATCCATTTCCGTCATCCTGTACGGAAATCGTCAGCAGTTCGGAAGTCAGAGATACTTTTATATCAATCTGCTCCCTGGAATATCGGATTGCGTTGGATAATAAATTCTCCAAAACCTCCATAATCACTTCTTGATCCCCGCAGAATATTTCGTCTGTTTTACACACCGACAAATGGATTCTTTTTTCTTTCCCCAGAATATTCAGCTCTCTTTGGATGTCTTTTTCAAGCTGTGCGTGAGAAATCTGTTCCGCTTTCAGTGTCCGGTGTTCCAGACTGTTCATTTTTTGCATGGAATCAATAAAGACATCCATGCGGCGTATTTGCTTTATGCCTTCCTGCAGCATTTCCACAGCCTTTTCCCTATCAATCGTTCCATCTGGTAAATAGTCGATCAACATTTCTTGATAACCTTTCAGAACAGAAAGCGGTGAGCGAATATCATGGGCGACTGCAGAGCGCAGTTCCCGCTCATCTTCAATCATACGCCAAAGCTTTCGGTTATTTTCTTCCAACTGCCCACGCATACGGTCAAATTCATGGCACAGATGTCCCATCTCATCCCTGTTTTCGTAAGTGATCCGAAAATCCAGATCATTGTCCGCAATTCTCTGTGAGGCCATCTCCAATTCCTCAATGGGTTTTTTCAGTTTATTTCTATAAAAAAGAAATACGGAGAGACAACTGCCGACAACAGAGAATAGCAATACGGAATAGGTCTGCAGGAAATCGCAGACTTCAGATATGCCATGATCAATGCGGCTCATTTCGTAACTTTCCGGGCGGGGAATCTGCGCCAGATAGCCTTTATTCGCCATTTCAACTGCCGCAAAATAGGCATCTTCATCCGTATATTTCCACCAGATTTGTTCCTGGACTTTAGAGGCTGCCCACGTAATATAAGCGGATAAAAGAAAACTTATTAACAGACTTACTATTAAATACAGCATAATTGTCTTTCTAACAGAAAGATTTTTTACTTTATCTCTTATTTTCCCCATCGGTAACCCATCCCCCAGACTGTTTCGATATATTCCGTATCTGTGTACTTCTCTATTTTTTTCCGAATACGCCGGATGAGTTCTGTAATTACCCGGCTGTCCCCATCTCCATCATATCCACAGACTTTTTCATAAATCCGTTCTTTATCATAGACAATCCCCGGATTCATGGAAAGAAATTCTATAATGCTGTATTCAAGTTTTGTAAATTCAATATCCTGTCCGCTGATTTGAACGGTTTTAGCAGAATAGTCAATAGACAGATCCCCTTGAAAACGATAAGTGGATTTCTTCTGACGGCGTTCTTCTCTTTTTAAGTGTGCGATAATCCGGGCTTCCAGTTCTTTTAGACTAAAGGGTTTCAGAATATAGTCATCACCACCTGACATTAGACCATTGACACGATCCTGCTCATCGGCTCTGGCAGTCAGAAATAGAATCGGACAAGATACCTTATCACGGATTCTCTGACATACTTCGATACCGTCAGCTTTGGGCATATTTATATCCAGCAGAATAATATCCGGTTTCCTTTCAATCATTTTCAAAGTCTCGGCCCCATCGGATGCTGTAATTACTGTATAGTTTCTGAGTTCAAAAAAAGTACGCAGCATTTTTACCAGCTCTGTGTCGTCATCTGCGATTAAAATTTTATAATTCATCCTAGTCTCCTTATCAGCAAAAATCACTCTACCCATACAGGATAGCTAAATCAAACTATAAGATCACTATTAAAAAGGATATAACAAAGCGAAAATGAAATCAACAGTAATCACATAACACGAATATATCGGAAGCTTGAACATTTCTATATCTTTTATTGAATATTAAAAAAGAAACAGATTCTTCAATCCCTTCCAGAGAACATCTCTAAATGTGTAGGGAATCACTCAAGATAACGCTGGGCACAGCGGTTACACCTCTGCACCCGGCGCTAAACTTTATCGAAGTAACAGCGATATATCTTTTTCTCTAATACGCCGGAACTCCATATCCCACGATCTGTCCATAACCTATCGGATAGCTCCGTCTGGCCACTTTATCCCCACTATTTCCTTCTACTGTATAGACCGTTCCGTCTACCACGCTTTCCACAATCCCTACATGGTCGATACTCCCGTCATTTCCCCAGTCAAAGAATACAAGATCTCCAGTAGCAGGAACATAACTTCCATCCATGAACTGGCCCCGGCTCTCAAACCATTCCATACCTGCAGAACATAAAGAAAACTTTGGTATCACTCCTGCCTCAATATATCCACACTGATCGGCACACCAGCTTACGAAGCAGGCACACCATTCCTCTCTGCTGGAAAAACCATACCAGCTCCAGTAGGTATCTCCTCCGTTGCCCTCCTGCGTCAGTGCCACCTGCACAATCGCCTGGCTCCCGGTTCCCGTAGGGATACGTCCAAACACGTAGTATCGCAGCACATGGGATACATACTCCTTATCCCCGTAACTGCTCCAACCGTTCCGTTCCGCCATCATTTCAGAGAATTCCACTGCATTGGCATAGGTGTACCCTCCGTAATTCTCTTTCGCCCAGGAAATGTAACCATTCCCATAATTATATCCCTGCAGGGCGAGCTTTATATGATTCATATCTACCGGACTTTCCACGTCCGCCTCCCGCAGACAAGCCGCAAGGTTCTGGATACCTACATCAATGGAATACTCCGGATCTGTGATCCCATTTGGCGTATTGGGGTATCTGGTATTATATCCGCACTCGGACGCCTGCATGGGATCACTTCCCTGCCCTCCGCTCTCCTGCATCATGACCGCTTTGATCAGTTCCACATACTCCTCAATCCCATACTGTCTGGCATACTGACGGATCAGCGGCTCATATGCTTCCACCTCTGCGCTGACAGGGGTAACAGTACTGGAATTACTTCCTCCCACCATGCTGAACAACGCTCCAAATAGAATTACAATTATAAGGATCAGCACCACGATCCAGCCACCTGCAAGGATAGCAGAGACAAGCGCTTTGGTAGCTGCAATGACTGCCTTTACTGCGGCTGCGGCAGCTTTTGCCGCCGCTTTTGCGGTCTGCACTGCCGCAATCGCCGCCTGTCTTGCGGCAGCGGCGGTTCGCTGCGTGGTCAACACCGCAGCCCTTGCTCCCTGTCCTGCTGTTCTGGCAGCCACCTCCGTAGTCCGGACTGCACTGCGCCCGGTCCGTTCCGCTGTCCTGATCGTCCTGCCCGTGCCTTTCACTGCGGCTTTCCCGGAAGTTTTTATAGAAGCATGGGCTGTTTTGATTGTTTTCTCTCCCCGATCAAACGTCTTGACCGTCTGCTTTGGAAGTTCCCGGATCTGCGTTCCTTTCTTTACCGTCTCCCTTCCTCCGGTGGCCTGCCTTCCGGCCGTCCGCCCGGTCTGCGCTCCTGCCCGGTTTTTCATCTGCTCTTTCGGCTGGTAAGTCTTTTCTGTACCGGACGAAAAAGAAGAGGCGGAAGGCTCTCCGTTCTTCTCCCGGAAAGTCTCTGCCTCTTTTTTTGCTCTGCCCCTCTCCCGGACAGCATGGATTACCTTTTCTCCCTGTTTTCCTGCCTGCTGAACCGTTCCACGGGCGGCTCTCTCCCCCTTCTCCATAATCTGGTCTTCGGCATAACCTACCGGGGTTCCCTGTTCTCTTCCCTGTGTCTGCTCTGCGCTGTCTCTTGTCCGGATATAGGCCCCTTTCATATGCTCCGCCGCTGTCACAGTTTTATCCAATACTTTGATATCCTTCTGGACGTGGCGGGTTTTGATCGTTCTTCCCATCGCCTGCCCTCCTTTCGGATATGGGGTTTTCAGATCTTCTTTGCTACAACCACAAGTCTTCCATTGGTATTGGAATATTCGCAGGTAGACAGGGTAAGCAGCTTGTCTCCATATTCTGCGGTCACTCCCGTATCATAAAGGGCAAGTTCCCTGCACTGCTCCACATAGTCCGTAAACTCTTTCTCCGTCTCTGCATGAGAAAAGAGATAGAACTTGAATCCGGTATCGTCATAGACCGTGGTCTTGAATACTGTGATCACTTCGTATTCCGCAGTTTCCGTCAGCGTATCAAAACGGACCGTTTTATGCCGCTCATAGAAATCCCGGTCCTCATAGTTCATCAGTCCGGCGAACATGGAACCGTTATTCATGTGGTGTCCGTAGATGATTACATTGTCACTGGGTTCCATCGGATCACAATGCTCTGCGATATAAGGAACACCATAAGCGCTGGACTCCTTGTAAAAATTGTGTTTCAGATAATAGTCCGGGTTGTCCGGCGTATACATAACCGGATAGTTGATCGGCGTATCCTCAATCCTGATCCATCCGGCCATATCGTTATTCATGGAAAACAGCTCGGCATACCGCTCTAAGGGAGAAATCACTTCCTGCTCCTCTCCCGCCGGTTCTTCCTCCGGCGTATCTTCTGTCTGCTCCACGATCTCCGCCAGTTTGGTAAATTCTTCCTCCGCTTTCTGTGCGCCCGTATAATGGCTGATCACTTGAAACAGCGACACGCCAAACAGCAGGACGCATACCGCCAGTCCTGCCAGATACCATTTTCCTCTGATCTTCTGATTGTTCATTCTGCAATTCGCCTCCTTATTCTCTTGCCTGCTGTTTGACCGGGACCGGCAACTGGGGAACCATTTTCTTTTCCTCTTTCAGCTTTTTCAGTTCCACCTTCACGGACGGTTTCTTTTCCTCTTTCTGCACGAACTGTTCCAGACGCCGGCGCAGGTTCTCTGTGGTCTGCTCCATACTGGAGAGCCTGCCGCTGATCGTCAAAAATGACTTGCGGATTTTTGCTGTAATCCCCCTGTCTGTGGCCTGTGGTTCAACTTTCTTCTGCTCTTTTCCCCGGAAAATCCTGCCCACGTTTTTGATATGGCCGCCTGCAGCGTGAAGCTCCCCGTTCAAAACTTCCATTTTATCTGCCTGCCGGTTCATACTCTCCACCGCCCCGTGAAGCCCTTCCTGTATCCGGGCAAGAGCGGACGGGATCTTCATCGCTGATACTGCTTTTTGCAGAGCGTCCTTTCCTTTCTCCTTAAACGTCTGCAAAGCGTTTCCTGCGGACTGGATCAGATTTTTCCGCACCGTGTTTAACTGGCCTCCCACTTCCTGCACTTTTCCCTGTGCCTGTTCCGCGATCCGCAGAACAGACGCCTTCACGCCTCCGTCCTGGATCTGAGATAATTGTTCCTTCACATCCCGCAACTCCTCCAGCACCTGTCCAAACTGGACTTCCATTCCGTCCAGATACTTTACAAGGGATTCCACTTCTTTCTGTTCTTTTGTAAGTCCATTCCCTTCCAATACCCGGAACAGTTCCACGATCTCCGGCTGTTCCATCAATACTGTCTGTCTTGCTGTCTCCATCTGTGCCCCTCCTATCGCTCTCTCTGTGCGGTCTGTGGTTTCATGGCAGGCAGTTCCCGGCAGTAATCCGGATATTTCAGCCGGATTGCCTCAAAGAAGTAAGGAGCGTACCCGCAGTCAAATATCTCATACGGGGTGGACATCCGCTCATCTCCCTTTTCTGCGTATCCGTTCCAGAGATTGAAAGCAAGCCTCGTCAGACGGATGGAGCCGCCTGTCTGCCAGCCTTCATGCAGGCCCTCCGGCCGGATATGCCCCTTCTTAAAGTCAAAAATCCGCTCCACATTTCTTCTGGTAGTGTCGGAAATCCCCACGCAGTAGAAAAACGCCTGATGATAGCTGTCCGTGTTTCCGGTTTTCCTGAGCATGGAATAAAAGAAATTCTCATGTTCCTGTGATTCAAATCTGATTGTTTTCATATGATCCCTCCATTAGAAAACAGCCTGCGGGAAATCTCTTTCCTCACAGACTGCCTGGCATGATATTTATTATGATTCTGTAATGTCAGCTCCCCCACTACCCCACGTTTTCTCGAAGTCCTCTGGTTTTGTGGACATCAGCTTATAGATCTCAGAGTTCTTGCTCATCTGGTTATAGAACGGAACCAGGGCGCTGCCGATCCTGGCAAGCCCATTTCCGGCTCTGGCATTTGTGATATATTTCATCTGTTCCCCGGAAATATGGAGAAGTTCCGCCAACTGCTCCCGGTCCGAGGCGGACTGGTTCAGCATGACAATAAACTCCGAGTTAGAAAGCATGGTCCTTGCGGTCAGTGAATCCAGCACATACTCCACGTTCTGTGTCAGGCTGGTCGTCCATGCGTTTCTCTTACGGAACCGCCGGTAGGCGCTGTCAAAAAAGTTTGCGCTGTACTTATGCTGCAGCAGTGTATGGAACTCATCCAGAAAGATATGGGTTCTCACGCCGTTCTCCCAGTTCTGGGATACCCGGTTGATCATATGGTCCGTGATCACAAGCTGCCCCAAGTCTTTCATATCTTCCACCATGCCCCGTGTATTAAAGCTGATCAGACGGTTTTCCGTCTCAATGTTGGTGGGATGGGAAAAATTGTTCAGCGTACCGTCCGTGAACAGTTCCAACATCAGCGCCAGGTCTTTCGCCTCCGGCTCGTCCTGCTCCTGCAGTACCCGGCGCAGCGTAAAAAAGGTCGGGATTTCGTACTGGCGTTTTCTGGAATACACACGCTCCACGCAGCGGTCAAGGATACTCTTTTCTTTCGGCCCGATAATATAGCGGTCATCCGTGATCCGCTCATACAAGGAGAGGACGAACTGGGATTTATCCACAACCGGGTTCTTATCTCCATAGCCTTTTACCATATCCATAGCGTTCAAGTGAATATCACTTCCCGCACAGATCGGCAGGCTCACGCCGCCCAGCGCCTGCACCAATGGTTCATACTCCCCTTCCGGATCGTACACAAGCACCTGATCTTTTGAGGTGGAAAGGATGATCAGCAGGATAAACATTTTGGTCAGCATGGACTTTCCACTTCCGGGTACGCCTAAGATAAATGCGGACGGATTGAGCAGAAGTCCACGGTTTACCAGGATTAGATTGTGGGAGATTGCATTGATCCCGCAGTAGATCCCGCCTTTGTCCATGACTTCCTGCGTCCTAAAGGGGATCAGGCTGCCTAAACTTTCCGTAGTCAGCGTCCTCATGCTGTCGATCTTCCTCACGCCGATCGGGAGTGCGGTATTCATCCCGTCCATCTGCTGGAATTTCAGCACTGCCATCTGGCACATCCGGTTTCTCGCAAGAGACAGAATGGTATGGGTATCTGCGTCCAACTGTTTCTTACTCTCCGCTGTGTGCATGAAAGTCACGACAGCCACCATCATCCGCTGATCCCTTGTAGTCAAATCCCGCAAAAACTCCCGGCTCTCCTCTTTCTGCAGTTCCATGTCATAGGGTACGGTAGCGGAAAAGTTCTGGTTGGCATTCTGCCGCCGCTGCCAGTTCGTGATATTTGTTTCCACGCCCAAAAGCCGGTTCTGCGCCTCATTGACCGCCTCGTCTGTGGGGATCGGGATAATATCTATGCTAATCATCATGTTCTGGTTGATGTCCGCAAACTCCGACACCATTTCATCAGAAATATAAGAGGCATAATCTTTCAGATACAGCACCCTGCCGTACCGCTCCCCTACTTTGAAATAGTCCTTTTCAAATTCCATCGTATCCGGACAGATATGGTCCTTAAAGCTGTGCCCCAGTTTTGCGGACGTTTTCAGATCAAAACAGAAATGACTTTCCTCTCCGGCCCGGTAAAAGCTGTACAGTACATGGAGTTTTTCCTGTGCGTCCAGTTCCTCGCACTTGGAACCCAGGTTGCTGAAATGGGAAATCAGCCCGTTTCCGGTACGCAGAAAATAATTCCTTGCGTCCTCCACGTTTTTCCGGTATACGGAGATCGTCACATACAGTTCCCGGATCATGCCGTTGGCTCCCACCGTCTTTTCCATAAGCATGTCGTTGACTTCCTCCCGGTATTTATCCAGACGGTCATTCTGCTTCGGGATAAAGACTGCCTCTTTTAATTCCTCTTTGTTCAGCCTGCGAATAATGACAGTCAGCTTGGTGGTCGCTCCGCAGTCAAAGAAGTTGAGGATATTGGTATACTCCAGAAACATCGCTTTCTTATCTTCTTCGGACGCCACCTCAAAGTTGATGTCCGTAAACCGGTACGTCTTCGCATACTTGTTTTTCCCTACCAGAAAGATCCCGTCTTTCCAGATGGTCTGGATCGGGATCGCCTGCTGTACGCTCTTCGGGATCTTAAACTTCTCCTTGTCCTGCCGCATGACGGTTTTTAGTGTTCTTAACATGCTTTCCCATCGCCTCCTTTTCCTGTTTTCTGATCTCGTCTTTTGTCAGCTCGTAATATAAGTTCTCCGGATGGAATACCAGATACTTCGGCATGAGGATCTCACTCTTGATCCATACCCACAGAAATTTCTCTGCAGTCATTCCGTGATATTTGATAAAACCAATGGCCGCAAAGGGAGCCGCTCCCAACATGCACACCCAACTGACGGTTTCCATCCCCATATGGGGGCGGAGCAAAAAATAAAGGCCCACAGCAACGCCGCAGGCCAGAACCGCACAGATAAACTGGCGGAGTGACAGGCCAAAATACATGGCCTCCGTGTATTCCCGGATTTCCCGGTTGATCTTGATCTCCAAATGATGACCTCCTTCAAAAAACATAAAAAAAGAGCAACCGTCTCCGATTGCCCATTTTCTTCCCGGATCAATATTTTTCCATGAACTCGCTCATTGTCATGATTTCCGGATATTCAATTTCTACAACTCTTAAATCTTTATCTCCAGTTACTAATACATCCACATTCTCCATGATCGCTGTGGCAAGGATAGGGAAATCCTTGGTATCCCTCACAGAAGGGAATTCTTCCGTATTTAACTCTTTTGGCGTATAAACCAGCTCAAAGGGTAATTCATAGAAGAACTGTTCCAAAATCTTCTTTCGGTTCGGAAATTTTCTTTCCACTACCAATCGAAGTTCTTCCACCACATAATCACAGAGTACGATCCGGTTTCCAAAACCTACTCTCCGTGCAAAATCACGGGTAACCGCAGATGGGAAAAAGATAAGGGAAACCAGAATATTTGTATCCAGCATAACTCTCATTGGTTATTTCCTCCTGAGTTCTTCCCGGATTTCTTTCATATAATCCTGCATTTCGTCCTCGCTTTTAAAACCCGCCTCTGCAGCAGCGCCACGAAAACCTTCCTCTACATGCTGAAAAGCTACATTTGCCGCATTCTCAATATAAAATCTTCCGTTTTCTTCTAAAATCAACACTTTGTCTCCTGTATTTAAGTGCAGTCGGTTCCTGACAGATACGGGGATCGTGATCTGGCCTTTGCTTGAAATTTTAGCAATTTCCATAATGCACACTCCTTTCTTGGTTTTCTTTACTTTCTTTACCTCTGCTTTTAGTATATGCTCTTTCTATCATTTTTACAAGAGTATTTCAAGAAAAGTATAGGCCATTCGCACATTTGTCTCCCCCTGTCCTTCCTGTTATACTCAAAGAAAAAACTGCAAAGGGGGTTCTCATATGCCATACACTGTTTTTATTTTTCTTGGTATCTCTGCTTTCCTGCTCATTCTTTCCTTACTCTTCCGTCTGGCGGGAAAATTAAGGCTGACTCTGCCATTGCTGTATTTTCTCCTGACCGCCACGGTTCTGAACCCGTGGGCCGCCGCCCATGAGACGCTTGCCCTTGCAATCCTCTTTTGCCTGCTCGCATTCTCCGTCATAAGCTGGCTCTTTTCTTTCAAAAACGCTATCCATGACCGGAAGTATTATAAAGCCTTGGAAGAAGATATAAACTGGCAGGTCAAGCGGGCCAGAGACAACGGAATTTCTATGGATTCCGTATACTTTGACAGCGCCGGGAACATGCGGTACAAAAATACCAAGGAAATCGTAGACTAAGGCACGGAAATCCGTGTCTTTTTTCTTACAATCCCATCATCTCCCGTACCACACGGTCCGCCATCTTCACAGCGCCTACCAGAACCAACATGTTAAAGATCAGTTCCGCAACATAGCTCCACACCATTGTGACTGCCGCTGCCTCCGGATCAACCACCGGCGGGGAAGAAGCGAACACGGAAAAGATAATACAGGCCAGTACGATAATGGCTCCTTCCAGACATACCGCCGCATAGGATTTCAGAAAACTCTTTCCCACGTTCTGTGTCGGCTCCCCTGCAAAGGTAGACAACGGAACCGGGGCGATAGCGGTATAAAGATACAGCCGGAAGAACCGCCCGTACACGCTCATGATCATAATAAAGCTCAAAACTGTGATAAACAGACCTCCGATCAGCGTGACCGCCCATAGAGGGATACTTTCAAAAAATCCGCAGTCCTCCACTGCGGTAATGATCTCCTGCGGCAGCACCGTCTCCTGTGCGCTCCCAAATCCGGCAGCGTCCATGATGGTGCTGACAATCCCCTGCACAATACGGAACAGCGCCATCATCAGTTCCAGACCATAGGTAATCACGCCTTTCGCCAGAGCGAAACGGATAAACAGTTTCAGTGCGTGTTCCGGCTTTTTCACTTCTGTAAAACTTCCGCAGGTCTTTACCACGCCCACCACAAAAAACAACACCAGAAGGGCATACCCGATTGCCTGCAGCGCACCGTGGATACTGGCGATCACATTCCAGATGTCTCCGCCTTTGAAATTCTCCGGAGACTGGGTAATGATCTGCCAGATTTCCGCCAGTTTGCTGTTCCATGTGTCCAGGGCGTTCTGAAGGTTCTGAACCACCCAGTTATCACTCAAAACACATTCCTCCTTTCCGGCAGAAGCAGGACAGACCGTTTCCGGCCTGCCTCTCTGCCCGGTTACTGGATGTTTCTTATCCTGCGATCAATGTCAGGATTTCTTTTGCAAACGTGATGATCACGCCTCCGGCCAGTGTCAGAAATCCATTCGCCCGCTGCGACGGATCATGGGATTTTAAAGACAGTCCGATCTGCACGATACCAAATCCCAGCAGGATCATACCGATAGCACGGATCAACCCAAAGATAAATTCGGACAGGTTATTGATCACGGTCAGCGGATCATCCGCTGCAAATACAGTTGTGGCTCCTGCCGTCATTATCAGCACCAGCGCCGCATAAATGACCATGAGCCGCTTTCCTCTGCGGCTCACGGGAAGTTTCCGGGTTTCTCTTTTCTCATCTCTCTGTTTCATTGTCTGAATCCTCCTCGTTCTTATTGAATAGTTCCTCTAAATCCTCATCGGATAAGAGTTCATAGCCTTCTGTGTCCGGCGGGACCTCTGCGATCTCGCCCTCCAGACTGTCTCCCAACGTAATGCTCGCCACTGCCTGCGTCACTTCTCCGTGCAGATAGGGTCTTCCTTTCCCGTCTGTGGTCAGAGCAATGTTCGGGTGTTTTAAGATATCAAATTTTTCATCCATGACCGGACGTTCTCCCCGGATAAAAAGAAGTGCGTAGCGGTTGTCCAGCATACGCACTTCATCCGGTGTCATCAGCTCCCGGCCTGTAATCTGATAATTCGTGGAATAGTTCCCGGAATGCCCGGTAGACTTTCCATAGGTGTTGGTATCTATAGTGGCTTTCCCCAGCAGCTCACTGACATACTTATGGGTCCCCTGTTCATTGCCTCCTAAATACAGAAATTCATCCGCATTTCCCATAATGCTTTCCCACTGTTTTTCAAACAATGCCTTTAGCTGCGCCAGATTCTGCAGGATAATAGACACGCTGACTTCTCTGGAACGCATGACAGAAAGGATCTTATCGAAGTCGTCGGGCAGGCTGACGTTTGCGAACTCGTCCATCAGGAAATGAACGTGGACCGGCAGCCTGCCCCCATACTTGTGGTCTGCCAGATAGAAAAGCTGTTGGAATAACTGGGTATACAAAATTGACACCAGAAAGTTATAGCTGGTGTCATTGTCCGGAATCAGGGCAAAGAGCGCCACTTTCTTTTCTCCCAAAGAAGAAAGATCCAAATCGTCTGTAGCGGTCAGCGCCGCAAGGCTGGACAGGTTGAATTTCTCCAGTCTGGCTGCCAGTGTGATCTGGATGGATTTCAGCGTTTTCGCACTTCCAGAATGGTAATCCTTGTAATACTTTACGGCGATATGCTCCGGCTCCCGCATTTCCAGACGTTCAAACAGTTCATCCAGAGGGGATTGATATTCGTCATTGTCCTCATGCACTTCCCCCGCCCGCAGAAGTTCCATTACCATCGGGAAGTTCTGCTCTTCTTCCGGTGCCTCGTATTTCAGATAAAAGATCAGCGCCAGAAGAAGCATGGACGCCGCCGTATCCCAGAAAGGATCGTTGCTCTGGCTCCCTTTCGGCGTGGTGGCTTTAAACAGGTTGGTCACAAGCCGCTGCACATCATTGTCATCCTTCAGATAGACAAAGGGATTGTAACAATAGCTTTTCTCCATGTTGATCAGATCCAGCACCCGGACGTCATAGCCTTTCGCTTTTAACAGATATCCGGTATCCCGGAGATTCTCCCCTTTCGGATCCAACACTACGAAAGAAGTGTTCGCCTGCATGAGATTCGGTTTCGCATAAAACCTCGTCTTGCCCGCTCCACTCCCGCCGATGATGATGGTCAGCAGGTTCCGCCGGTGTTTCCGGCTGTCATAGCTGATCCGCACGTTCTGCGTCATCAGTTTATTGGCCAGAAAATTTTTCTCACTGTATTTCCGGTTGATCTCCCGGACGTCTCCCCACACAGCGGAACCATGTTCTTCTCCTCTGCGGTACTTTCTCCGGGTGGACAGATAGATCCCGATCCCCAGTCCATACGCCAGTAAAAAAAGAAGGACAGTTTTTACGCTGTCCTTACAAAGTTCCATAGAAAACGGGTGCTCCATAGCCTCCGGCAGTCCTTTCACGATACCGATCAGGCCGCCGGACAGATAAGGCGCTGTCAGCAGGGCAAACCAGATAACGGGGAAAATGCCGAGAATGGCAAAAATCCATGTGCTTTTCCTGCTACCGCTCTTCATGGTGTCTGTGCCCCCTTCGTGGTTTCTCCGGCGGCACCTCCATCTTTTCAATAACCTTTAAGAGAACATCATCCACGGCGTCCGTGGGCCGCTCCTCTTTTAACATCTGGTTCCGTTTATCTTTCAGGGAATGGAAGATCACGCCGCATTCGTATTTATCCAGTTCCAGAGTTACTCTGCCTTCACTCAATCTTCACACCTCCGTCCTATCGTTCCTGTGCCGCCTCCCGGCGCTGCCAGTTTCCCCGTGGCTGTCCGGGTTCCCGGCTCTGCGTATGCGTACGGTTCTGACCGCTTTCCTGTCCAGTCTCACGGTCCTGTCCCGTCTGTTCCTGCCGTCTCTGGCTCATGCGGTTCTGCTCAAACACTTTCGCCATACGAGAAGAGATCTGATTCGCTGCGTCACGGGCCTTCGACAGCTCCGCCCGCACTTCCTGCGGCTCCATCCCCTCAAAGAAATCCGGCGCATAGTGGAAGTCATATGCCTGCGTATCAATCCCATACTTTTTACAGAGCAGATAAGACGCACAGTAGGCATGGAAAGCGTCCTCATCCCGGTCATACTCCGGATCTCCGTCCGCAAACCCGGCAAGAGCCAGTTCCGGCGTCAGGCACTGGAAAATTTCCTGTGCGTTCATGCCTTTGCGCACATAGATACAGTTTTCCTCCGGTTCAAAGATTGCCCCCTTATCCTCCGGCATTTGATCCGGCTCTGCCGTCACAATACTGGCCGGGGGATTGTTGATCAGCGCCCGGATCAGAAGCCGCTCATCCAGTTCTGTCTGCGGCTGTGGACGTTCTTTCATGGTAGTCTGGGAAATATCATACAATTCCCTGGCGTTATAGTAAGTCCCGATACTTCCGTCTTCCCGTTCATATTCCTTTCCCGGCTCCATGATCAGAACCGGGTTCTGCCGCTCCGCACGCTTGACGAATACGCCCTGCTCTCTCCAGTATCCTTTGTCTCCCAGCCGCTCTGCGTCCGGCCTCTGAGCCAGGATCAGAAGGGCATTATTGGCGGTATAGCGGTCAAACCGGGCCTGTACGTCCAGATATTGCTGAAACTTCCCGCTGTCTGCCGCCACTTCATTTGTGATCTGTTCGGACAGCTCATAGCAGCGGTTCCGATTATTTTTACTCTTCGCAATAAATGCAGCTTTTTCATCGTCCTGCGGCACTGCCGATACATTCAACATGGAATCAAAGTTGTTTTCCATACTCTCTACCTCTCTTTCGATTTTCTTGGTTTTTTCCGGTTCTGCGGCTGCGTATGCTGCGTCTGCCTCGTCCTGCCGGGTTTCTCTTTTGAAATCGGCCCTTTTCCCTTGCTTTCCGCCTCTTTCTTCCTCGCTGCCTTTATCTCATTAAGTTCTTTCCGCACAGACGGCTTTTTCGGTGCGGACGGGGCATACAGCTTAGAAGTACCCTCGGCGGTTTTGTCTGGCCTCACGGAGATAGGCTCGGACAGACGGGATTTCTCTGTCTTTGCCAAAGAGGGGTTTTGCTGTTTTCCCTCTTTCTTGATCGGCTCCCCAAACAGTTCGTCCATGAGCCGGTCCTCCTGTGATTTTTCCGGACGCTCCTGTTGCGGAGCCGCCGGGGTTTTCCCGGACATTGCTTTCTGATCCTGTGGCGGTTTCTCTTTCTGTTTTGGCTTTCCGGTATCTGGCCCCGCTTGCGCAGAAAGCGTTTCCCGGCTCTTTCCGTGGGATTTTTCCTCCCTGCTCTTTTCGATCTCTGTCTTGATCTGCGCTGCTTCTGTAACAGAAGCAAACTTGAACCGCTCCACGATCCGGTTGATCCGGGGAGCGTCCTCTTCCTTGACGACCACATCGACCATCCCGTCTATACTCCCTTTCGGGTTCCGCACCGCACAGTATAAGATCCCGTACCGCTTCGCCTCTGTGACAAACTGTTTCAAGTCGCTCTCTTTCACGGAATACACCGTCAGCGGTTTCCCGGAACGGACAAGAGTTTCCAGCCTTGCCCGTCCTTTGGTCTTTTTCTGTTCTTTCAGTACCGCATACAGAATGACCGCAAGCTGTTTTGCCCCGGCTCCTGTGATCTTTAGGGCCGCCTCGCCGACTTCCAGCGACATGCGCACCACCTGGTCAGCGGCCTCGCCTGATGTGTTCATGGTTCATCTCCTCCTTTCCCTGTTTCTTTTCCTGCCGCACAATCTGGATCTTCTGCCGGATCAGGCCGGAACGTGCGGCGATCCCGTCGCAAAGCACCACCTCCTCTCTCAGTTCCCCGATCCGGGCTGTCAGTCTGGAAATTTCTGCTTTTACTTCTGCCAGACGGTCTTCTCCCCTAATACTGCGGCACTGATACCGCAGCTTCTGACGTTCTTTCGATAGCTGTGTCATCTGCTCCTGCAGCGATTCTTTGTAAGAAAAAAGTTGCCCGTCCGTGTCGATGTGACAACGACAGAGCAGTCTTGTCTCTCTGGAGATCTGTTCCAGTTTCGCCAGATCCTCCCGCAGAAGGAAATGAAGCTGTTTCGGAGATACAGGCGGGCGGTTTTTCGGCAGGATACCTAAAAGGAAACAGTAGTGCAGGTACAGCCCCCTCAGTCCTCCGATCTTCCTTTTCGGCAGGTTCCCCCGCACATGCGCCACATACCGCTTTTTCTCCGGCAGTCGTGTTTCCTGCGGGATGGCAGGCGGATCTTCCTTCAGTATCCTCCTCCGGATCGACTCCAGTGAATACTCCTCTCCAAAGTTCCGTTTCAGTTTCAGCCCCCGTTCCCGCCCTTCCGGACGGATCGTAATGTCTTTGCCAAACTTGATGGAATAGCCTTTCTCTTTCAGGAAGTGGAAAAACTGCTTTTCCGTCCTCGCCTGCAGAATGGCCTCATCCACATCCTCCCGGACGATACTGTGGTAGGTGGGCTTTCCTTCCTGCTCCGCCCGCCACTCGCCGTAGTGTCTGGACTTTCCCGGCTGCGGATGTTCGATCACGGACAGACCGTACTCCCGGCAGAGCCGGTCAGAGACCGCTCGCATATCCCGATAATCCTGATTTGTTCTGTGATACCGTTTCCCGTCAAGATAGGAAACAGAATTGACCACGAAATGGTTATGAAGATGATGAGCCTTATCCAGATGGGTGGCAACCAGTACCTGAAAACGCCCGCCCCACAACTCCTGCGCCAGACGGACGCCGATCTCATGGGCCAATGCCGGGGTACACTCTCCCGGTGCAAAGGACTGATACCCGTGAAACGCCACGATCCCCTCTTCCTTTCCATACCGCTTTTTAACAGCTATCATTTCATTACGCGCGGTGGCGGGCGTACAGTTGATCCCGGAAACATACTGCTGCATGATCTGCTCCGTTTCACTGACGATCCCCTCCTCTCCCTTTTTCCCTTTCCGTCTGGTCTTTTCTGCATTGACCGCATAGGCGATCACATCAGAAAGGCTCTGTATTTTTTCTTCACTCTGTGCCGCCTCTCCCTTTTCATATCCCGGAAGTTTTGCAATCTCCGGGGCGGTGGTCTTGTCCGGGTTCTCCACATAGATCACGACTTTCCCCAGCCAACCTTTCACACTCCAGATGGATGTGGTAGCCACCTTACACTCCTCTCCGGTTTTCATTTTTCATCGGTTCCGGCAGTATCACTGCCGCCGTGATCTTTTTTACAGTATCCTCAAACATCCGCATATCCCGGTCATACCGCTGCACATCCACCACATTTAAGGTATGGGCTTTCTGTGCGATCTGGTTTAGGTTATTCCCGATCCGGTGGAGTTCCCTCATCATGGAATAATAGTCTGGCGGCGGGGCGTCTCTCGGAACCACACCGCTGATCAGATGGCGGAGATATGCCTCCCGGCTCAGGCCGCTTTTCTTCACTTTCTTATCCAGGGCCTCCGCCTCTTTCCGGTTCAGACGGAACAGGATCGCCACGTTTCTCTTTCTCATCGCTCCATCTCCTTTATTTTTTCTATGGACTCCGGCACCTGACATAACTGCCTCTTCTCCTTATCAAACTCATATACCCTGTCTGACAGAATTTCGTCACGGGCTACTTCTTTTTGATTCACTTCACGCACCATCTCTCCCATTTCTTTCGGTGTCATACCAAGGTCTTTGGGAATGATAATCATCTCATGGAGAGACGAAGGGAGGAGATAACAGCCCTGTGGGAATACGGACTCCAACTGCTCCTGCAGATTGGGATAGGCAAGGACAGAAGCACCATTTAATTTCATGGGGTTGCTCAGAACGTACATGCCATCTTTCGGGAACTCCTCCCCTTCTTTTAACTGGAGCAGATTTTTTGTCTCAAAGGGAAGGCCCATCATCTCCATCATCAGATCATCCATGCTCATCAGTACAGCCGGACTGCTCTTGACTGCATTTTCCACCGCTTTCTGGTAAACTACCTCCGGGCGTACTCCCCACTGACTCAGCATTTCATGGGTTACTTTGACACTCCCAACTCCCTCCCCGGCGGGCGAAGGGAATTCAATCCGACAGATGACAGACAGGTCTTCCATTTGCTTATGCGGAACCTGGGATAACATCCGCTGATTCGCTTTCGTATTGATAACCTGTACGGTTAAATGATCCTTCACAGAATCATAGTCCGTAAAGTCCAGCGTTTCCGGCAGTTCACGCACAGACAAAGACTGTCTGCACACATCGGCAATCCGATTCATGATCTGATCCATCGGCTCTCCCTTTCGGACCTGGTCATAAAAAGGTTCCATATAGACAACCGGGGCAATCTGCTGTCCTGGCATGTTGAGGATCATTCCGGTCAGCACTACTCCATTATTCTTCTGCTGCTCTAAAATCTCACACTCCATGTCCTGATAATCCTCCGGCAGATAATCCTTAATCTGCTGTGTTACGCCTTCTGCGAACGCCTTCACTGCTACCGTGCTGCTCATGCTGTCCAGCCCCCTTTCCTGTTAATATCTGCTGATACTTTTTCAATCTGCTTTCTGCAGCGTCTTTTTCTGTTCTGATCATTTCCATCCGTATCATTCTTCCACCTCCCGGTCATGCCTGTACAGACGGTTGATCTGCATAAGGCACATCATAGCCACGCCGATCATACCGCCAACGATTGTTCCAACGATAAACTGGATCATCTTCATTCTTACCTCCGTTTCTTATAAAAGGGTTTCAGGGATTTTTCCCTGACAAGCTGCCGCAGGACTGCCGGATGACAGTCTGGCAATCCAAAGGCGTTGCTTGCTGGTATTGTGTATCCCACTCCGCCTGCGCTCCGTTCCCGCCTCCGGCGGTTCATTACCTGCCGACAAGGAAAGCTGTCATGGCTGTTTTTCTCCCTCCGGATGGGTACATCCGCCGCACTCCGGGCAGCGCCAATGGCAGCTTTCACACTCCTCATCTCCGCAGACGCCATAGTCAATCAGACTGCAAGTACCGCATTTCTCACATCCATACTCACAGGATCGACACCTGTCTTCCAGATCGTCCATCATGCAGTCCTCATTTTCCGGGCAAAGATAGGGGCAATGGTCACAGTCTCCAGGACAATCCCGCTCCCCTTTTTCTTCAACCACAATGCCGACCACTTCGCCTCCTTCCATGTTCAGAGCCTCTCCGGACGTGATCATATCCTGCAGAATCCGGTCAATTTCTTTCCGGTTAATGGCTCCTATCGCAACCTTTTTTCTGTGAATGATCCGCAGATCATACTGAACTGTCTTCATAAAATCCTCTCTTTCTACCGTTCAAAGTCTCTCCCTCCGTGTCTTTTTTCCCGCTTTGTCTGCCGGATTCCCAGCCGGATACAAAGGCTGTCGTTGCAGTCATTCCCCTGCTTTGGCGGCTCATCTCTTGTCTGGTATTTCTTCGGAAGCACCGTCCGGATGGCCTGTGTCGCAAGCCTCCCTGTCCGGTCATTGTCCAGATGAAACACCACCCGACCCACCTCCGGATGTTCGTTTAGAAAGCGTGTCAGCGCCGCCGGAACCTTGCTTTTCTCGATTTCTTTGGCAGGCTGGTACACACCCGCAAGGGATAACAGGTGCGTTTCTCTCCAATTTTCCCCGTCCAGTTTTTGCTCTGTGGCGTAAGATAACAGGTCAATCGCCGACTCAAACAGATGAACTGTCCGGCATTTTGCTTCTGCTGGGATACAAAAAGAATAGTTTTTATCACTCCCGGACGCCTCTCCGACAAAGTCTGTACCAATCCCACGCAGAGCCGCATAACGGGGAATTCCGCTCTGATCCATCCCTACAAAAACAACGTTATGGTGGTTCTCACTCTCATAAATCTGTCCGGTTTTCAGACAATACTGAATCATCTCCATATCAATCCCACGGTTCTGCAGGTAGGAAACAGCGTACGTCTGATAGCGGTAAGGCTTTGGAAGGATCAGCTTTTTCTCTGTTTTCTTTTCGGCTGGTATGGAAACAGGCGGCTGGATCGCCGCCTGTTCCGCTATGGTCTGTACCGCCTGCACGAAGTCATATCCTCTCACTTTGATCAGATAATCCAGTGCGCTCCTGCCCCCGATCCCCCGGCTCCACCACATCCATTTCCCGTTGGAAATCTTCAAACTGTCATGGGTTCTGGTGCTATAAGTGTTCCCGGAGAAATGCACCAGCTCATAAGGTTCATAGTTTTTCAGATAGGTCAGCAGGTCGATCTGTTTCACTCTCTGCACCACTTCCGGCGCAACATAAGGCATAAATATCATCTCCTTTCCTGCCCGTGATTGGATATTCCATAAGTTATTTCAGATATCCGGGCATAAAAATAGCCGGATGATCTTCTTTTTTGAAAACCATCCGGCTATGTACTATAAGTTTTTATTTTATTTTTACTTATGTAGTTAAATACGATACGAATCCGCTACTGACTCTAACTTTTTATAATCACAATGGAATTTAAGGACTTTTCCAGTTTTTATCTGCTTTTCATATATTTTCGTTGCTTTTTGTCGAATGCCATCCTGCACATTTTTACAAAAAGCATACTCTTTATATGTCAATACCCGCCAGTCATGCTCGTCTTTTGGTATATCTGACGTCAACTCTAAATCCACATAAGAAAACACTCCATCTATCACTGGAATCATCTTTTTAATCTCAAGAATAGAAAGGATTCGTTTCTTATAGTAGTCAAAATCTTCTGCTGGAACGCCTTTTTTTGCCAATGCTGCAGTGTTTGTAACATTCACAATAATATCTTTGTCATCATAAACAGCCGTCCGCATATCAATAATTTCATATATCCTATAATATGATTGATGTACATCTGCCCAGGATTTGTGTTTCTCTTTTGCAGAAGTAAGCGGTATTACATATTTTCTGTCATGATTTGTTACCAATATTCCCAGAAATGGCTTTTTTGCGTAATCCGCACTTCTTCTATACATTACTTCACTATCGACATCATGCAGTGCCTGCAAATAATTTAAATCTACCTGAACAATTTTAAACTCTTTGAATTTCATTGTACTTCTCCTAAAAATATAGGGGAAGCATTTTGCTTCCCCTATAAGCCTTATCGTCTCCCATTTCATAATCTCAAAGATTATATTCTTCGGTAGGGAATCACCAAATCTTTATCGTCTCTCACTTCAACGCCTTTGGTGGAGAATCACCACACGTTATCGTCTCCCATTTCATAATCTCAAAGATTACTAAGGCAGGGAATCGCCTTTCTTTAATTATAATTATACACGCTTTCACATTGATGTCAAGATACCCTCGCTGCTCCTACTTGTGTCTGCGTGTATATAATAGTATATGCGATAATTTAAAAATTACAAGATTTTTTTTAGATTGCCCCGATCTTTTTCAGATACGCATATCCGTCCGTATGCCCCCGGAAATAGATCTGGCAGCGTTCTATCGTCTCTTTCTCAAACATCCTGCTCATATATTGCCTCACAATTTCATGTTCCTCGGCAGTAAGGCTGATGGCTCCACTCCCTTCTGTCACTTCCAGAATAAACGGATATCTGCTCTCCATCTCTCCCAGTTCCTGGCACATATTGGCATAGTCCTCGTCCTGTTTTTTCAGATCCACCATGATATCGCTGTCGATCTCCATAAAACTGTCTTTGATCCGCTCCACCAGATCATAAAAATCTGTCTTCTCCAAACTGTTCATCCTCTCTGTTCTGCTAATCTGTTCTCATTTCTTACTATATCCAGTTTTCAATCTTTCTACAATCCAGTCTGCTATTTCCTACAAAAATTCCAGTAGCTGCAGCACTTCTATGGTATGCTGACATCCCATGAGATAAAGCTGTATCCGTTCATAATCTTCCCGGTCTGCGTCCAATGCGAGAAATCTGGACAGTGCTTTTGTCTGTTCCAGCGTCAGATTCATCGGCGTTTCGATTTTATCCCGGTCGATCAGCGTGGAAATAAACGGATATTGGAAAAGAAGTTTGTCGCTTTCCTCTACACTCCGGCTGTATTGTGGGGACGTTTTCAGGCGCTTTTTGCAGTTCTCACTGACGGTATCTACGACAGCACACATCCAGATCGGCAGATCATCCGTATCGATCTCTGCTATCTTCATAGCCTTTCTTTCCCTCCTTTCCTCTGCCACTATAGCAGAGATTGCCTCTCCCGGCGATTGTGCGTTTCTGCTGTTCGCACATCAGGCAGGCTATGTACCACGGTATCAGTCTCCCGATACCGCTTTTCTTACCGCACCCAGGCCGTTTTTTCCCGTTCCGGCTCGATTTCCTCTGTTTCCGGTTCTTCCTCCATCACAACCCGGTCTTTCTTATCCATATCCAGAAGCACGTTCAGTTCCCCCAGCCGTGCCACTTTCTCTGCCAGTTCTTTTTCCTGCGGAAATTCTTTCTGCGCCTCCACTTTCGCTGTCTCCAACTGGCTTTTTGCCGTCTCAAGCTGTTCCCGGCAACGGGAAAGATTGTCCGGCAGCTCATTCATCTTATTGTCAAGCCTTGTGATATTTCCATAAATGTCCGTTCCAAGCGGCACTTTATAAGTTCCTTTTCCATGTAACGCAATCACAAATTCCTGGCCGACAGAAGAATAGGACAGCTCCATCGAAAGTCCACGATAAGCCCCCAGTAACACAGGCTCCGGAGATTTCATGGCTTTGCAGGCGTCAATAATTGCCTGTCCTGCCTCCTTTTTCTCCGTGTAAGAGTGATCCCCGATCTGCATGACTGGAAAGGTTTCCCGATCCAGCGGTGTGTGCGCCTTGACCTGGGCAATGTCTGCCTCATACTGCGTGATCCATGTCTCCTGCTCTCTGATCCGTGCCGGAAGATGTTTTGCCACCTGATCCTCCATCTCATATTTCTGGTTCAGAAAGCTCTGCTTTAAAAGCTGCAGCCTGGATACCTGTATATCCAGATCCATCTTTTCTTTGATGTGCGGGTTTCCGGTGGCAAGCGCCTTGATCTCCGCATAGGACAGAGCCACTTCGTCTATGTCCTCCACACTCCGGGCCGGACTTTTGGACGTCATGATCTGGCTGATATATTTCTGCTTATTCTCAATGGTCTGATAGAGGTATGCGTCAAAGGTTCCTTCTGTCACATACCGGATGATCTCTACTTTCGGGTTCTGATTTCCCTGCCGGATGGTCCTGCCCGCTCTCTGCTCCAGATCCCGTGGACGCCACGGGCAGTCCAGGTCGTGACTGGCAATGATCCGGTCCTGCACATTCGTGCCTGCGCCCATCTTAAACGTACTGCCCATAAGGATACGGACAGCGCCCCGCCGGACTTTGGAAAACAGTTCCTTTTTGCGCACATCCGTATTGGCGTCATAGATAAAGGCAATCTCCTCCGGCGGGATTCCCTTTGCCAGAAGTTTATCCCGGATGTCATTGTACACACTGAATGTACCGTCTGTTTTTGGTGTGGACAGGTCGCAGAACACAAGCTGCGTCAACTTTTTCTCTTTTCCGTCTTCCCAGTGCCGGTAAATTTCTTCTACGCAGGCGTTGACCTTGCTCCCCGGATCATCCGGCAGGAGCGGGTTGGAAAGCCTCTGGTCGAGGGCCAGTTTCCGCCCGTCATTGGTTATCTTGAGCATGTTGTCTTCCCTTGGATTGACTTCATTGTTCCGCACTCTCTCCGCACGGTTTCCCAGTTCTTCCACCATTTCTTCCTGCAATTCGGTAGGTTTTACTTTTACCACCCGGTATTCTGCCTCCGGTACAGGCAGATTCAGCATATCTGCCGTCTGGATATCTGCCACTTCCCGGAACATCTGCATAAGTTCCGGCAGGTTGTAAAACCGGGCAAACCGTGTTTTCAGCCGGTAGCCGTTCCCCTCCGGCGCAATCTCCAGAGCGGTCACAGTCTCCCCAAAAGTAGACGCCCATGCGTCAAAATGCTGTAAGCTTTTCTCCGCCAATGTTCCATACTGCAGATAACGCTGCATGGTATAAAGTTCATAAGGTAGGAAACGCCACGCCATACTTCCTTTCGTCCGTGGTCTTGGCGTAACCCCCTCCAGAACCGTGCTTACAC
>PPYF01027548.1_pt1 | contig 47854 bp, 34 predicted proteins | sample 1559871 | NCBI WGS metagenome assembly PPYF01 (sample SAMN08240021, study PRJNA423297) | Human gut metagenome, whole genome shotgun sequencing project.
TAAGTGCAGCGGATAGGAGCGACCTATCTACTACACTTCTATTGTACTAGGTGGCTCGTATACCAGTTGACAATAATGGCAATTGCACAAATGCCTAGTAAGTTGGTGTACGAGACGGATGAGTTGTAGTTCCTCAGCCGTAGGCTGGTTTTATGGTTTTTAAAGGTGCAGTAAATAGAAAAGGACATCAGCGGTAACAACACAAATGTCTCATAAGTTGGTGTACGGGGGGGAAAAACAGCATTTCTCTCAAGGCGTCAGCCTTGGTTTTATGGTTTTCAAAAGGGTTGATTACCACGCAGCAAAGCTGCGGCTGTATGACTTCCTCTGTTATCCTTTCCTGCCCGCAAAGCCATAAGATTTCATGATACGGGGGTAAAACTCCATTTTAAATTTGATGATTTGGGGGTAAAATAGCATTTTAAATTTGATGATTTCTGGTTCCGCCATCTAAAAAGCCCCGCATTTGCGGGGCTTTTCCTGTCTTACTTTTATTCTTCCTTCTTATCCAGATCGTACAGGATGAGTCCGATGAAGACGAGGTTTTCTTCTCCTATGTTTTCGATGCCGTGAGAGTTTCCGTTTTCACAGCAGGCGGAGTCGCCCGGGTTCATTTCGTAGGTCTTGTCGTTGTCGGTGTAGAGGGCTTTGCCGGAGAGGATGTGGTAGATCTCGCGGTCGCCCTTGTGTTTGTGGACGCCCATGGAGCAGCCCTTTTCGAGGGTGGCTTTGACGAAGAGGCGTGCGTTTTCGCGGAGGGTTTCCGGGCCTGCGATGTGTTCTAAGATGATGCGGCCTTTTCCGCCGTTGGCGTGGTCGATGATGGTTACGGGTGGTTTTTCGAGCATGATGGGTCTCCTTTACGATTCATTGGTCCAGCCGCGGCGGAGGAGTTTCAGGGTTTCTATATTTCCTATGTTGACGTGGCGGAGAGATTTTCTGGCAATATTTCCGAGCCTGACGAGGGTGTCGACGGGTGTCGGCGGCAGGTCCTGCATGCGGAGGCGCGGGAAGAAACGGGTGATGTGGAGGGGAAGGTCCGGGCTGACGGAGGCGAGCCAGACGGAAAGGTCTTCGAAGGCTTCGGGGTCGTCGTTGACACCCGGGATGATGAGGCAGGTGATTTCGACGTGGGACACTTCACTGGCGCGGACGATGGTGCGTTTCACGGTGGGAAGGTCGCCGCCCCAGGAGCGGTAGAGCTCTGGGTCCCATGTCTTGAGGTCGATGTTCCATGCATCGATCAGGGGAAGAAGGGCAGTGAGCGGCTCTTCGTTCACGCAGCCGTTGGTGACCATGGCGTTCACCATGCCGGCCTCTTTGATGAGGGGCGCGGTGTCACGGATGAATTCGTAGGACAGAAGGGGCTCGTTGTACGTGTAGGCGACGCCGATATTTCCTTCTTTCCTTGTGGAAATGGCAAGGTCCAGGACGTCCTTGGGCGTCATGCGGCGGAAGGCCGGTTCTGCCTGGGAAATTTCCCAGTTCTGACAGAAGGGGCAGCACATGTTGCAGCCCATGCTCCCGATGGAGAGGATGCGCGAGCCCGGATGGAAGTGGGCGAAGGGCTTCTTCTCGATGGGGTCGAGCGCGGCGGACGTGCACATGCCGTATGTGACGGCGCGCAGCAGCCCGTGGTCGTTCAGTCGCGTGCGGCACCAGCCTCTGTGGTTCAGAGGGATCTGGCACTCGTGCGGGCAAAGATGACAGACGATGCTGCCATCGGTATTTCTTTCATAAAATACAGCTTCCATGATGCCTCCGAAAGGCCGGAGGATCAGTAGTACCTCCGGACGGTGAAACGATACATTTTGACGGGCTCATCGGTTCCGATGCCTGCTTTCCGGCGGGCGATTTCGACCTGCTCACGGGGATCGGTGATGCCCGGCAGGTCGGGGAGGAGAAGGCCTCTTTGGAATCCTCTTTCGACGATGACGCCGTAGATTTTCGGGTCAAGGTCGCCTTCCGAGGAAATGGGCTCTGGTGCGGAAAGGACGTCGACGGAAATGTCGAGGTCGTCCAGCTCGTAGGGATTGACGGGCGGGAACCGCGGGTCTTCACTCGCCGCGGCTTTTGCGTTATGGATGATTTCCTCAGCCGCCGAATTTCGGACGGGAAGGATCGTCCCGATGCAGCCACGGAGGGCGCCGAATTCGTGAAGGGACACGAAGACGCCGGCTCTTTCCTTGAGCTCTTCGGGAATGTCCGCTGGCGGTTTGGGAAGTTTTCCCGTCTTCAGGTACTCGGCAATCGAGTCCCTGGCCAGACGCACGCGGATATCATGGGCTTCTTTTCGCCCATCGGCTTTCTCGGGCAGGCAGAGGCAGACGCCGTAGCCGACGCCGAAGGGGCCTTCGTGCGAGAGGACGGGGATGGACCATTCCTTGCCGGAGAGCGCGCCGAAGAGGAAATAGACCGAGGGCAGGCCGCACATGCCGATGCGTTCGATGAAATCATCGGTCATCGTGAGGAGCGGTTCCATCGTTTTCCCTTCGAGCGCCTTCATGACGCCCCGGTCGAAGACGATGCCGTCAGGGCTGTAGCCGTTCGGCGAATCCTTCGTCAGACGGTGGGAGAGGTCGCCGGATGCGACGATGGCAATGCGCCGGCCCAGCTTTTCAGCGCAGTTCGTGACGATTTCTCCAAGCACCTTGTTCATGTCGTAATTCGTAAAGCAGGGCGAGAAGAGAAGGACATTTCCTTTGAAAGCGGCTTTTTTCAGGAAGTACATCGGGACGAACATGCCCCAGTCGATTTCAATCTTCCGTCCGAATTTCTTCGCTGCCGCCTCATCCATGCGGAAAAGCGGGATGACCGGCTCGGCTTCCTTCATGACCGCCTCGGCGAGCTCCTGGTCGACGGAAAATTCCATCGAAACCTCGGGGTGCCCAAAATACATGAGATCACCTGCGAGGTTTTCCTTGATGAAAATGGCAGGCCCGCTCGGCAGGCAAAGATTATGCGGAGACATGACGACGACCGTCTCCGGATCCGTCTCCATGATGAGCTTCATGGATTTCCGGACCGCGTCCATCGTCTGCTGGATTTTCTTCGTTTCCTTCCCGCCGATTTCGGGAACCATGATAGGCGGATGCGGAAAAAGCCCCGCAGCCGTCAAAAGTCCTTTCATACGACGCCTCCTTTCGGGGAATAAGAATCTTTCTGTTTTCTTCAGTGTAGCCCTAATGATGGGAAAAATCAAAGGGGAGGGGTGCGGATTTCCTGCACAAAAAAGGATGATCCTCTTTGTGAGAATCATCCTTCATAGGAGTTCGGCTATCGGTATTTATTCTGCTTCAGCGGCTTCCTGGACTTCGTCCTTCGGCTGCGGGTATTCGCCGCGGTATTCTACGACTTCAGCCAACGGCTTTCTTGGCATGGCTTTGATTTCCTTGTCCGTGTAACCAAGAGCGATAGCTGCGACCATTTCGCCGTCAGCGTGGAGCCATTCCTTCAGTTCGTCATACGCGAAGAAAATGTTGCAAGTCCAGAGACTTCCGATGTTTCTGGCAGTTGCTTCGAGGCACATATTCTGGATGGCTGCACTGATGGACTGGATATCAGCCAGTTCCATCATGTACTTGTCAGACGGGTAGGACTGACGATAGTCCATGCCCTTGGTATTCACTACGAATACAATGACCGGTGCCTGTTCCAGGACGCGTGCTGTATAGATGGCAGAAGGAATGAATTTGTCATATCCCTTGCTGAAAATGGCAGTCTCATCGCCTTTACGGTTGCGCATGATGCCCTTCTTCAGGCACTTCACCATAGCTTTTCTTTCTTCACCACGGATGATGATGAACTTCCAAGGCTGTTCATTCTTTTCTGACGGAGCCCACGTAGCTGCTGTCAGAATCTCGTCAAGATCTTCCTGTGCGATAGGTTTCTGCAGAAAATGACGGGTACTCCTTCTTTTGTAAATTTCCTCAATCACTCTTAAAATCCTCTTCTACCGGAAAAATTCCGGACTCCTCCATTAAATACAATATAAGGATTATTATATGTGTTCTTTACAAGAAAATCAAGTCTTTAGACTAATAGTCAATAAGATAAAATTCCGCCGGTATCGGACCCGGCTTGGAAGGGGAGCAGGAAATGACAGAGACTTTGCATATCGGGTTTTTTCATTTTTACAATCCGGGTGTATAATTAGGAAATATGAACCCGAGTCAGATGAAAGGTGGAAATAGTATGTACAACGTGATCTTCAAGAGAAGAAGTGTCAGATTCTTCAAGAGCAACCCGATCTCCAAAGTAGATATGAGAGAAATCCTCCGCGCAGGCATGTGGGCACCGTCCGCAAAGAACCGCCAGCCATGGAAATTCGTCGTCGTCAGAGGCAAGAGCAAGGATGAAATGCTCGCCCTCATGGAAAAAGGCATCGAACGCTCCGAAAAAGGCGAAGGCGTCCTCGCAGGAAGTTCGGACCTCTACACCAACGCACGCTTCACCCTCAAATGCATGAAAGAAGCATACAATATCGTATTCATCGTCAACCCGAACGGCCGCGACATCGAAGAAGAATGGACACCGGCAGACAAGATCCATGAGCTGAGCGACGTCCAGGCCATCGGCGCAGCAGCCCAGAACATGGCACTCCAGGCCACCTCCATGGGCATCGGCAGCCTCTGGATCGGAAACATCTTCTTCGCCTACGAAGAACTCACCGAATGGCTCGGCAAAGGACAGATGGTCCTCGCCATGGCATTCGGCTACCCGAACCACAACCCCTGCCCGCTCGCCAGAAAGAGCGAAGACGAAGTCATCGAAGTTAGAGACTAAAAGAGACTACTATATAATGTATAAAAAAGGACTGCGGCAAATGCGATCATTTGTTACAGTCCTTTTTGCGTGGGGGGCATATTCCTCGAGCACCGCTAAACTCGCCTTTCCAGACGGGGAAGTACGCCCTTGACCTTGCTCTGGAAGAGAAGGTGCGCCGGATACCAGTTGACATCAGCGGTAACAACACAAATGTCTCATAAGTTGGTGTACGGGGCGGAAACAGCATTTCCTCAAAGCGTCAGCCTTGGTTTATGGTTTTCAAAAGGGTTGATTACCACGGACGAAGTTCGGTTGCATGGTTTTGAACTTAACCTTGCCCTGGAAGGGAAGGTGTCAGCGGAGCTGACGGATGAGTTGCATTTCGTCGAGCGCAGCGAGGTTTGAATGTTTTTCCTCAAGGCGGAGCCTTGGTTTAAGGATGTTTGAGCTCGCCCCGTAGGGGGAGCTGGCGCGCATGCGCCTGAAACATCATCTCCAACAGCCGTAGGCTGGTTGTATGGTTTTCATCATGCATTTTCTCCCCCATCCCCTCATTTGTATACTTTCGGATAGTATCTTCTGGATTTTCCATCTGTTATAGTCGTATGCAGGAAGAAGGAAAACCGGGTTTCATTGATTTTCAATGCGGCCGAGAGCTGCCGGCCGCGCACCGCTCTCTTTCAATCGATGACACCATAAAAGCAGCTCCTTTTTCCTCTTTTTATTGCAAAAAGAGCCGAAAAATCATTGAGATTCAGATACAAATAATATAAATATTAAACATAGTTTGAAATTATAAACTATCAATTATAATTATATTGTTTGCCCTGTCAAAAGTGCGAAAAAACCATAGGAAATGGGGCTATGTATATTTGACAGGATGCGCATGATCTGTTCCACGAAAATGGCTGCTGTAATTGAGAATGCACCTAGAAAACGATTTCCGTTTTCAGTATAACTATATGTCATGCATGGGCGGGATAAAGGGAAGTCAACCTTGTAAAATGATAGAATACGGCTGTCTTTAAATGAATACTTTAGCGCGTTAAATCTAAGAATGAACAAAATCACGAATTATTCCACTAATAGAATTATATCTATTTACTTATATACTTTTGGTATATTTAAATATCTAAAACTTGTGGTAATATAGAGGTGGATAAATTTATCAAAGTTTATCTGTCAAACGTATAAGGCTGTAAAGGGATTGATTCCCCACGGGATGTAAACGCCCTGTGTCAAGCCATATGGAAGGGCGTGGTGACAGATATCTGATGGAACAGACATCACTTCCGCAAAAGAAAACGCGGACCGGTAGAGAGACGCCGGGGGGATCACAATAGCTGGAGGGCCTTTACGAGGTGCCAGCAGCACGCAAAACGCAAGACGCAAGACCCTTCTTCCGCTTCCGGGGGGAATCCGAAAGAAGGCATCGGGGGCTTTTCCTGTTTTATGGAGACTCGGAGAACTGCATCACGGAGCGGGGGCTCCGCGCAGAACTTACGCCATGAACGAGGAAAAGAATCAAGAGCCCGCGCGCAAGCGCGGGTTTTTGATTGGGCAAAAAGATGGTGCCGGAGATGGAGCTCTGGATATAGGATTTCCCTTTGAAATCGGCAAATGCATAAAAAATGCATAATGTATTATCGCGTAAGATGGTACTACAATTGCATGTATCGAAATAAATAGTGTTCCGTGTCCGCAAGGAGGGCGGCGCTGGAATGCTTGAGGGGGATTTTTTATGAAAACGAATGAGAAATTAGTGCGGCTTGTACTGGCCGCAGGCATATTAAGTCTTGCGGGAGGACTCTCCTCTGTAAAGGCAGCTGTCGTGACGGGAGAGAGTGTGACCGTCACATCCGGCACGGACAATGCGTACGGCAAAAAGGCGGTTTCTTCTGACGATACGGTCACGGGGAATACGCTTTCCCTTTCCGGGACGGCATCGCCATCCATTGCGGCCGGCGGGTATGCGGAGGAAGGGACTGCTTCTGGCAATACCCTTTCGATCGCGTACAATGCGAGCGCAGGCAAGGCATACGGCGGTTATTCTTCCGCGGGAGATGTTACAGGAAATCATATTTCCATGACGGAGAAGACGTATGTGACAGAAGGTGCTTACGACGGCTATACAGGAAGCGGCACAGCATCGGGAAATACGATCACCATGACGGATACCGATGACAGCGGCGTCTTTCTGTCTGACGCCGGCATGGTGGCAGGCGGCTATTCAGCCAATGGCAATGCAGAAGGAAATCAGGTCATCCTGACAGACGATACAAGCGTCAGAGCCAATGTGTACGGCAGTTTCTCCGAAAAAGGCGATGTCAGCCAAAATACCGTTACCATGAGCAATAGCTCTCTTTCCGTTGACGGGACACAGCGCGCTGTGTACGGCGGCTATACGGCTGACGGCAATGCGGAGGGAAATGAAGTATCCATCGATAATAAATCCTATGTCAGCGATGCCTATGGCGGACATACGGGAAATGGCGATGCTTCCGGCAATGCAGTATCTGTCAAAAATACGTCCATCCCTGATGCTAGTGGCGGCGTCGCGGCAGGCAAAGGCAGCGCCAGCTCCAATACGGTCACTTTGGAAAACAGCATGATCAACTCTGTGGCAGGCGGCAGTGCGAATGAAGGAGATGCCACTGGCAACACGGTGACGTTGATCAATTCAGATGCCACTATGGTATACGGCGGATCTGCAAATACAGGGAATGCATCAGGAAATATAGTGACAATGACCGGCGGGACTGGTAATGGTATTCTTTTCGTCGTCGGGGGCATCGTTAATGGGTCCGGCGATGCTTTGGATAATCAGGTAACCATCACCAATCTCACCAAAGATACCCAATTCATGTCCGGAATGCCTGTTATTGCAGGCGGTGTGACCATGGACGGGAAGACGGCAAGAAATACGCTTTCCCTGACACAGAATAATGGCACGGTCATCAACATGGCGGATGACCAGGCTTCGATGTACGGCGGCTATGCCAGCGAAGGCGCTTCAGGAAACAGCCTCAGCGTGAGCGGCAGCGACTTGACGTCCTATGACCTTTATGGCGGTTTTACGGTTTCAGGCGATGCCGTTTCCAACAGCGTGAGCGTCAACGGAAGCACCGTCACGGGAAATACGTACGGAGGCTATCCCGCTTCAGGAAATGCGTCGAAAAATACGGTTCTTCTGACGAATGCTGGCGTGGAAAAGGATACAAGCACGGAAGATGCAGAATCACCGGCTGTCTATGGCGGCTTCAGCGAAAGCGGGGATGCTTCCGAAAACACCGTCACCGTCGATGGGGGCACAACCAGTGTCAGTCTTTACGGCGGATACACGAAAGAGGGGGGCTGCCTCCGGGAATACGGTCAATATCCAGAGCGGCACCATCGGAGGAAGTGAGGAGAGCACACTTTCCGGCGGATACAGTGAAGACGGAGCGTCCGATGACAATACCGTCACCATCACGGGCGGCATTCTTTCTTCGCTCCTCAGCCTTTACGGCGGTTATAGTACCACAGCCAGCAGCGGCAATACGCTGAACCTTTATACAAAAGGAAATACTATCGAGAACCTGGGCTATTTTCAGACATTAAATTTCTACGTCCCTGCCGGAACAAGCGCCGGAGAGACGATGCTTGAAGTCACCGGCACGGCCGACGTTTCCAATGCTGTGATCCGCGCAGGCGTCGAAGACACGACGAAGCTAAATCCGGGCGAAGTCATCAATCTGATCCACGATGCAAACAATCCGATCGTGACCGACGGCACCACCTACAGCATGATGAGCGGCAAGGATACGGCCATGGACGCAGGTTTTCTTGAAAGAAAAGTCCTTATCAAGAAACAGGATGCGAATACCATCGTCCTTTACGTTCCTGAAGACAGCACGCCAGCCTTGAATCCGGACACGAAGCTCATCCCCGAAAGCCGCGAGGCTGCCGTGGGTGCGCTCAAAAACGCAGCCGATCTCATTTCCAAAGATGCCTACGATGCTGCCTCTGCCGCCTGGGAAGACCATAATGTCAAAGACCATTTTGTGCCGTATGCAGTCGTCGGCGGAAGCGATATGCGCTATGAAACAGGCTCCCACGTTAGCGTCACCGGTCTGGCGGCGAACGTCGGCTTCGTGAAGAGAGAAAAGAAAGACGGACAGACACCGTCATGCCATTCTTCGAATACGGCAGGAGCAACTACGCAAGCCACTTGGATAACGGAGCCAGAGGCGACGGCAAACAGCACTACACCGGCGCCGGCATCCTCTTCCGCCGCGACCAGGCGGGCGGCCTCTACTACGAAGCCGCTGCCAGCGCAGGCCATATGAAAGGCGACTTCCACGGAAGAATCGGCAGCATGAACGCCAGATACGAAAGCGGCACGCCATACATCTCCGCGCAGGCAGGCCTTGGCAAAGTCTATATCAGAAACCGTGATACCTACGACATCTACGGCAAATTCTTCTGGTTCCACTTAGCCAGCGACTCCGCATCCGTTGTCAATCAGAAAGGCACCACCCAGTACGACTTCGACTCCGTCAACTCCTACGTCACAAGACTGGGCATGAGATGGACAAGAAACTTCGACCAGGTCCGCTCCCTCTACGCAGGCATCGGCTGGGACTACAAATTTGACAATGAAGCCAGAGCCAGCTACAAAGCCTACTCCACACCAAGCCCATCCATGAAAGGATCGAGCGGCTTCTTCGAACTCGGCTGGAAGAGCAAGATCGACGACAGCCATCCATGGGGCGTAGATGTAAAAGCCACAGGCTGGGCAGGCAAAGAAAAAGGCGCCACCTACTATGTAGGAATTGGACATAAGTTTTAAGTAAAGAGAGTACTTCCTGTAAATTGAAAAGGAGCTGTGACAAGATGTTCAATCATTTTGCTGCAGCTCTTTTTTTTCATTCCTCTGCTTTTAATCCCCTTTCTTTCCTCTCATCCATAAATCTAATCCTATAAATAATATAAATGGTGTATCTATAAATAATATAAATGGTGTATAATGAGTAATAAAGACGATTGCCGATGAAGACGTAAGGCTTCCTTTCCTGTGCCGGGAAGTGCGGGAAGGGAACCGGGCTCTGGGGAAGAGGACCTGTCTTTTGACGGCGGTTTATCTGTAGAATATTATTTCCAGTAATTCGAGGGAAGGAGACTTATATGAAAAAGAATTACAAACTTTTGGCGACCCTTGTATTGTCCGGTCTGGCGGGGGCCGCTTTTGGCGTGCTTCCAGCAGAGGCTGCCGTGACGGTCGGACCTGTGGACGGCACAGAGAAGCCTTTGACAAATACGGAGTTTACAAGTCTGTACGGAAATACGTACACGGGTTCTACCAGCGGCAATACCGTTTCCATCAGCGGAGAAGGGACTGTCACCCTTAATACATTAGCCGGCGCTTATACGTTAGAGAGCGGAGATGCATCGAACAACAAGCTTTCCGTAACGGATGGAGCATCTGTCAGCTTTAGCAATGCCACGGACAATTGGATCGCAGGCGGCAGGTCTATGAAGGGCGCTGCCTCGGGCAACCAGGTCACGCTGTCAGGGGTTTCTCTGAATTTGCCTGACGCCACCCCAAGCAGCTTGAAAATTGCAGGCGGGGAAACCGAGTCCGGCAATGCTGATGGCAATACGGTCACACTGGATACGATCACTTCCTCTGGCATCGTCTACGGCGGCCGTGTAGGGAATGGCAATAACGTTGTTGCAACTGTGAATATGAGCGTTCTGCCTGTCTCTGCAGAGGAAAGCACGGAAACGGATACCAGTACAGAAGCAGATCCCATATCCACCAGTGCCAGCAGCAACTCGGTAACGATTACGGGCAGCCAGGTCGAGGGTGTGTACGGCGGCTATATGCAATACTATGGCGATACTTCTGCTGAGGCTGATGCTGTTGCCGGGGTCAATCATAATACGGTCAATGGCGTCTCTACTGTTACGGGCGGTTATACGGGGTACGGCGATGCCAATGACAATACGGTGAAAATCACGGGGACAAAGGTTACAGACGATGATGAAATCTACCTGACCTCTGTGAGCAGCGATATTACCGGCGGGGAAACCGAGTCCGGCAATGCTGATGGCAATACGGTCACACTGGATACGATCGCTTCCTCTGGCATCGTCTACGGCGGCCGTGCAGGGAATGGCAATAACGTTGCTGAAGCTGTGCTTATGAGCGTTCTGGCTGTCTCTACAGAGGAAAGCACGGGAACGGATACCAGTACAGAAGCAGATCCCATATCCACCAGTGCCAGCAGCAACTCGGTAACGATTACGGGCAGCCAGGTCAAGGGTGTGTACGGCGGCGTGGGCCAGATCGGCTCGGCCAAGGGAAATATCGTCACCATTACGGACAGCAGCGTGGAAATGGAAGCAGTCGGCGGAGAGACGGGTTACATGGTGGGCTGGATTACGCAGCCCGGGCAGCTGAAAGATGCTGAAAACAACCAGGTCATTGTCAATGGATCAAGCACCATCGGCACCGTCGTCGGCGGCGAAGCGGCAGCAGCGAATACTTTTGATGAAAAAAATGGCGAAGTGCAGACAAGCGGCAAATCTTCCGGCAACACCGTCACCATCAATGACGGCACTGTAAAGAACAGCGTCCTTGGCGGCCACTCGGCCATGTCAGATGCCATAGGAAATACCGTCAACATCGCAGGCGGCATTATCGGCACGGAATCATCAGGCACTGGTGAAGCCGATGACAACGCCATCGCCGGCGGTTTTGCCGAAGAAGGACAGGCGAACAATAACACCGTCAACATCACAGGCGGCACCCTGGGCGCCATGATGAGCCTCTACGGCGGTTACAGCGAAAAAGGAAGCAGCGGCAACACGCTGAACCTTCATACGAAAGGAAATACCGTGAAGAATCTCGGCTATTTCCAGAACCTGAACTTCTACGTCCCGGAAGGAACAGCGGCAGGAGAAACGATGGTGACCGTCACAGGAAACGCCGACGTTTCCAAAGCAGTCATCCAGGCGGGAATTGAGAAAACGACGAAACTCGCGCCCGGACAGGCCATCAACCTCATCTATGATGCAGGCGGCATCAAGACAGACGGCACATCATACAGCATGATGAGCGGCAAAGACATCGTCAGCGACGCCGGCTTCGTCGACCGCAAGGCAGCCGTCAAAAAACAGGACGACAACACCATCGTCGTCTATGTCCCGAAAGACGAAAAAGGCACCATCCATCCGGACACCAAGATCATTCCGGAAGACCGTGAGAACGGGATCAATACCATCAAGAACGCAGGCGATCTCGTTTCCAATGCAGCAGAAGGCGCATGGAAAGAAGACCATGACGTCGATGCGAAATTCGTGCCCTATGCCATCGTAGGCGGCTACGACCTCCACTACAACACGGGCTCTTACATCGACAGCAATGGCATGGCCGCCAACGTCGGCCTCATCCGGAGAATCCGCCGCGATGGAGCCATCGACACCGTCATGCCGTTCCTCGAATACGGCAGGAGCAACTACGCCAGCTTCCTTGACGACGGAGCCAGAGGCGACGGCCGCCAGCACTACACCGGCGGAGGCGTCCTCCTGAGACGCGACCTCGATGACGGCAAGTACTACGAAGGCGCTATCAGAGCCGGCCGCCTCAAAGGCGACTTCCACGGTATCATCGACAGCACCGCCCTCCGCTACGACAGCAGCGCGCCGTACGTCGCAGCCCAGGCAGGCGCAGGCAAAATCTACGCCAAAGACAGAGACACCTATGACCTCTACGGCAAATTCTTCTGGACTCACCTCGGAAGCGATACCGCCACCATCAGAAACAGCCGCGGCGAAGCGAAGTACGAATTCGACGACATCAACTCCTACCGGACAAGACTGGGCATGAGATGGACCAGAAACTTCGACAAAGTCCGCTCCCTCTACGCAGGCATCGGCTGGGACTATGAATTTGACAGCAAAGCAAGAGCTTTCTATGATGCCTACAGAACCGACACCCCGACTGTCAAAGGATCCAGCGAATTCCTCGAACTCGGCTGGAAGAGCAAAGTCACCAGCGACCACCCCTGGGGCGTAGACCTCAAAGCCACAGGCTGGACCGGAAAGCAGGAAGGCGGCACACTCTTCGCGACAGTTAGCAGAAGCTTTTAAATGAATTAACGCGTTTTACGAAAAAGGACCCGTTCTATGTGAATGAGTCCTTTTTCCGTGTCTGCTTTCTCGAGCAAAGCGAGGCTTAGCTGTCCCCGTTAGGGGAAAGTGGCGCGCATGCGCTGAAAGGGGTTCATCTCCCCGGACATAGTCCGGTTGTCTGGTTTTATCTTCTTCCGCTCAAATCTATCTTTCCGGAATTTATAACAAAACTATAAATAACTACACAAAAATGTTGTAAAATATAAATAATAACGGAATTATATAATTCCATTCTTTATATAAAAAATAAGAAGAAGTATCCGGCGTATGAGAGGGATGCTTTAAGGAAAGGAGGCGCGGTTCCGCAAGGGTGCTGCTGCGGCAGGATCCACTCAGAAGATTCTGGGAGAGCGAGTTTGCGGATGGTGGTGGAAGGCCATCCCCGCTTGCGGTTTATAAAAGGGGAGGAATATTAATGAAACAAGAACGCCGTAAAATTATGACGGCATTGATCATGTCCAGTCTCCTGAGTCTGGGCTTTTGTGGTGCGCCGGCTTATGCCGCGGTCACTGCAGAATCCAGCTCCGGGACGGTGACCGGGAATGAAGATACCGGGACGGTCAATGGAAACACATTAAACATCGTATCAGGAACCACTGTGGGAAGCGCGGTGGCTGGAAGTACGATAACAACAGTAGAATCAGGTATGACAGACAGCATTTCCACAGACAGCGTATCAGGGAATACGATTGCCGTTACAGGCGGAACAGTCAATTCTCTGGCTGCGGGCGGACTGTCGCTTAATGGGTCAGTAACCGGGAACAGCGCATCCATGGGAAATTCGGATACAGTGCAGTCCTCTGCCGCTGTCATTGCTGGCGGTATTTCCGGCGCCGGTGATGCCAATAGGAATACGCTTTCATTCAGTGGTGGCAGCGTATCAGAATTAGCCGTCGGCGGCTTTTCTGACTATGGCGGGGCCTCGGACAACAGTGTCACGATGAGTGGAGGTTCCGTCTACAAACTGGCAGGCGGCGCTTCTGTGGGAGGTGTTGCTTCCCTTGGTCAAACCTTGATTAATGATTTTAGCTCCTTAGGTTCCGGATTGAGTTACAAAGGAACCACCGGCGGATCTACAGAAAATAATAGGGTAACCATGAGCGGCGGATCGGCGACGTACGTCTGGGGTGCCTATAACTGGAATCTCACAGGAACAGAAGGAAATGTAGACGTCATCGGCAACCAGGTGACAATCAGCGATACAGCCGTGGTCAATGGGACAGGTTGTTGGAGGTGAAGCAGATGCAGGCAGTGCGGACAACAATGCGGTCATTATTAAAGGAGGCATCATTAATGGTGCTGCCTCTGGCAGTGGACCCAAAGGTATGTCTGTCATTGGTGCCAACACGAACGTGTCCGGCAGCGGTGGCGCGAATACAAATAACAGTGTAACGATTTCCGGCGGCACGTTCGGGGAAACCGCGGTAGCAGCTGGCAACCGTATTATCGGGGCGTATTCCCAGAGCAGCGATGAAAATATTTCCGGTAACAGAGTGAAGATTTCCGGCGGTACTTTCGGCCAGGAGCAAGGCAGCGCTAACTTCGTCTATGGCGCTTACGATCTGGGGCATGGCAGTACGATTTCGAAGAACTCCGTTGCTATTTCCGGCGGCACGTTGGATGCGCAGGGAGGCTATGACATTCTGATCGGCGCTTATATAGATGTAGATGGTACGAGTGATACGGCTTCAGAAAACAGTGTCAGCCTGACAGGCGGTTCTATCGGTGCTTCCGGCAGTGCTGATACTTTGCAGATCAAAGGCGCACAAATCAATGAAAACGGCACTGCCAGCGGCAACAGCGTAGAAATTAATGGAGCTGACATTGGTTCAACATCGGCCCAAGGCATCGAAGTGGAGGGCGGTATCGTAAAGACCGGTGCAGCTTCGGAGAATAAAGTGACGATTTCGTCGGGAACGTTGAATACATCATCGGCAGCAGCGTTGCAGCTCTTTGGTGGTTTTGTGCAAAGTTCCGGCGACGTGACAGGCAATGATATCAACGTTACCGGCGGCACCATCGGCAAAGACAGCGGTGCACCCTATCTGTATGGTGGTTATACCGCTTCAGGTAATGCTGCAGAAAATAAGGTCGAAGTATCAGGAGCCGCCCTGAATCCTAATGCAGTCTTTGTCGGCGCCTTTACCGGATCTGGCGATGCGTCCGGCAATACAGTATCCCTTACTGGGCAGACGGGCGGTTATGCCAGCGCAGGACAGGCCGCAAGTGGATCTGTATCAGGAAATACAGCTGCATTGGATGGCAGCACAGCGACACTCGTCTATAACGGACGTATCCAGACGGCAGGCACATCTTCAGGCAATAAGGTTACGCTTTCGAATAACAGTGCTGCTGGCGCCGCTTATGGTGGATATTCGCCCAGCGGTGACGTGAGCGAAAATACGGTCGATGTAGAAAGCGGCAGTTTTGCCAATAATGCCATTGGCGGATGGACAAATTCTGGAAATGCCACGGGGAATAAATCTATAGTCAATGATTCAAAAATCGGTTCTGATACATCAACTGCCTATGTCTTTGGCGGCTATTCGGCTTCCGGGGAAGCATCAGGCAGCAAAGTGACGGTCACGAACAGCATGCTTGGAAGCAAGACAGAAGTCTACGGCGGTTATGGCACGACAGGAAGCTCGGGCAGCAGCGTCACTTTCACGGGCAGTACGGGCGGATCGTTAATCACTGGCGGCTATACCGGAAGTGGCAGCGCCAGCAAAAATACACTCGGTGTCCAGGACAGCACAGTAAATGGAAGTATCACTGGCGGACAGACTGGTACAGGCGATGCTGCAAGTAATACAGTGAACATGAGCGGTACAAATACAACGGGAAGTGTTTACGGCGGTCATGTAACGACATCTGGTAATGCCACGGGAAATACAGTCAATTTTACAGAAGGAAGCAGTAATACATCCTTGATTTATGGCGGTTATACCTCCAAAGGCATGGCCAAAGATAATCACGTCAATATTTCCGGAACGTCGCTGAATAAACTCAAGCTTATTTACGGTGGCTATTCCAATGCGGCCGGAACTGGGGAAGATGCCGGAGCAGCCTTGAACAATACAGTATCAATTACAGACAGTGAAGAGGCAGACGGCTCTATCGCCTTGGTAAATTATACTTATCCACGCATATATGGCGGTTTCTCGAAGGCTGGCGACGCATCGGGAAATGAAGTGCTGTTCGACATGGAAGATGGGAATGTTTACCAAATATTCGGGGGCAGTACACAGTCAGCGTCAGCCAGTGCCAACAGCAATACTGTTACCATCAAATCTGGTACGATAACGGGTTTAGTGTTTGCTGGCCGTAATACAGCTGGCGGGCAGGCCAATGATAATCACCTGTATGTTCAGGGCGGTAGTCTGGAAGTCAATTCCCATATTGTGAGCGGCTATGGGACAACGGCAGGTAATAACACGTTAGAAATTTCCGGCGGCAGCTTGGGCTCTACGAAGGCTAACTATACCCTGAATATTGCTGCCGGTGAAAGTTATAAGCCCGGCGGTGTAACGGAAGGCAACCAGTTATCCATTACCGGCGGCAAGATCGGAATGGGCGAAAACGCAAAAATACATATTTTTGGTGGATATAATCATAGGGATTATGCCAACAAGCTTGCAGCCTCGGCATCGGATAATCATATCAGCATGGAAAATGGTACAATCGATTCCCACGGTGGCTCCGTATCCATGATTGCCGGCGATATGGAAAATGCAGGATCCGGCAGCAGTACTATGACAAACAATACCATCACCATTTCCGGAGGTTCCATCAATGCTGCAGAGGATGGCAGTACCGGAGGAGATATCAATATAGCAGGTGCTTATTCAGATAGTTCCGGGGCGTCCTCAAATGAAGTCAATATTTCCCGCGGCACAATCGGTACAGCCAGCGGCGTGATCTCCATTTCCGGGGCCGCTGCCTACCCGGGAGATGCATCTGGAAACAGTGTCACCATCACGGGCGGCACCATTGGCAGCACGGATGGCGTCGATCCTGAGAACCCTTCCAGTATCGTGGGCGCTTTATCCGTACCTGGCAAAGCAACGGATAATCATGTGTCCATTTCGGGCGCAAACCTGATAGGAGCTATAGAGATCTATGGCGGAGAGAGCGGCGCAGGCAGTACGGGCAACAGCGTCACCCTCGCAGGCGATGCATCAGGAAACATTTATGGCGGCCTCACAATGGGAAGCGGTGCAGCTTCAGGAAATACCATCAATCTGGAGAGCGGCCATATCAGCAGTTCACAAATTATTGCCGGTTATACGGTTAGCGGCGAAGCATCGGACAATACAGTCAATATTACCGGCGGCGTGCTGAATGGCACCGCGGCTCTCTATGGCGGCTATGGCACGTCAAGTACAGGAAATACGCTCAATGTCTATTCGAAAGGAAATACCGTCGGCGAACTGGGATATTTCCAGAAGATTTATATCGCACCTGAGGCAGAACTCACCATCGGTTCAGCAGACGCAGAGGGAGCAGAAAACACAGGCAGTTTTGCTGTCGAAAATGGCACGACTGTTGATGCAGAAGGCGCTCTGACGATTGCCGGAGATCTCTCTTCCGATGCATTGACTGTCACGGCAGGAAATGCTGCTATCGGCGGCACGGTTTCCTCCACGAATGGATCGACCGTTTCCTTAGGCGGCAATGATCTCGCTCTGACGACGGCCAATGTGGACAACACCAGTACTCTGACTCTGACGAGCGGCAAGCTGACGGCAGAAAAACTCTCCGATTCTATCACGGGCGGCGGCAAGCTTACTCTGGATGGTACGGCTACACTTGCTACGACAGCAGGCCAGGTATTTACCGATGGGGATACCACAGAAACGACAGCCGGGGACAACGGTCTGACCGAGACCACGGCGGATTCCGTCAATTTCAAGGCAGGCACGCTCTCCCTCTCGGATGATTACAGCTATACATACCTTACAAATATCCAGAAGACCATGGATGCGCTGGAAGATTCCACGACCAGTATCGTCATGACGGGCAACCTCGTGGATACCACGGGCATCAGCAACACGCTCACGACGGAAGGCAGCAACATTTCCATTGGTGCTCCTTCCTCGGAAGACAACACGACATCGCTGGACCGCGGATTCAATGTCGCCGCCCTTGATATGGGCGGTGCGGATACGGTATCCGTAGCCGGCGGTCAGAATCTGACACTGGGCGACAGTGAAACGACGGATGTCATTACAACCGACAGCGGCACGGCTTCAGTTAATCTGGCGGAAGGGTCTACCTTTACGATTGGCAACAGCGCTGTTGCAGAAAATCAGACACTGAACGTCGCTGCTGATGTGACTGCGGAAAACAGTACTATCGCAGCGAATGGACAGACGACTGTCACGGGTGATGTCGCTTTGACCGACTCTGCCCTCACATCCCAGACCGGTACGCTGACTCTGGAGCAGAACCTGACGACAAGCGGAACATCCGTCGTCACTGGTGATGTTACTGTCGCCAAAGCCATCACCGGTGATTTCAGCATCATACTGAAACTGGGAAATGAAGAGGAATCTGTTAATCTCAGCGCAAGAAGCATCAACCTGAATGGCGGTACGCTCTACCTCGATCCGGTCTGGATAGGCGAGACGCAAGAGGACGGCGCAGAAGCCGCTGCAGGTTCTATTTCCGGATCCAAAGTCGTCATAGGAAACAACTCTACGCTGACGGTTGGCTCCACCGACAAGACCCTTGCTGAAAAGGCATTTACGGACAGCGGACTTACCTGGAGTGACACGGATATCCTCTCTGCCCTTTATGTTGCAACGAGCGCCAGCCTCTCCGATGGCAGCGTTGTCATCGACAGTTCGGCCAATGCGGACAGTGCGGCAGCGATTGGCACATTCAAGATGGGAAAGAATTCCCTCCTGATGATTGACGGAAATAAAGTATCCGGAAGCCAGGCGGCAGCCATTACGGATGTAAGCACTACCGATATTTCCCCTTCCGCAAAGATTTACATTTCAAATGCCAAGGGCAATACCACATACAACATCCTCTCCGGCACGAACGACAAAGATGGAAACGGCCTCTTTGCAGAAGCCGGGGCAGCCGTAAACAGCAATGTCTTCTCGTACGGACATCTGCTTGAATTCGTTGGCGCTGAAGGAAATGGGGAAACACAGTTTTCCGTCACCGCTGAATCCCAGGACGCGCATGATGTATACGGCGATAAAGTCATTGCACCCAATACCATCAATGCTGCTATGGATAGCGGCGGTGCTACATCTGCCCTTGCTCTCGCGGCTTCTGACGACAATTTGACCGAAGAAGCACAGGAAAGCGCATTTAACAGCGCATCAGCCCTGACTGAACTTGCCGGCGTACAGCATGGACTCTATGCGGCAAACAACCTCTTCGACAGCTCTCTCACATCCCACCTGACCGGCCTTTACACAGAAGATCAGGATAAGGATCTCTGGGCTCATTTCATCCACTCCAAGGAAAATGTCCGCGGTCTCGGCCTGGCCAATATGGGCGCTTCCTATGATGCACAGTTCAATGGCGTTGTCGTCGGCAGTGACTTCTACAAGAAGGGAAATGCGACAGTCGGCGCAGCCCTGACGTACATGGATGGAAGCTTCTCTGGAAATACCGAAGCAGCGCACACCAAGAACGACGTCGACTACTACGGCCTTGCTCTCTATGGCAGAGTCGAACAGGGACCGATGACATACCTCGGCGACATCTCCTACCTCCATGGAAGCAACGACCTCAAGCAGCATAACAGCGGCAGCACCATCACTGGTTCCACTGACAGTGATGCATACAGCATCGGCGTCAGAGCCGAAAGAGGCATCGGCCTTGGCATGGGCACTCTGACCCCGTTCGCAGGCCTCCGCTACGCACACCTTGGCACGGATGCCTACACCGACAGTATCGGCGTCCGTCATGACAGCGATGATGCTAACGTCTGGATGTTCCCGCTCGGTCTCCGCTACAGCGCAGACATCAAGAACGGCATCTGGACCATCCGCCCGATGGCAGAAGCAGGCTACGTATGGACATTCGGCGACCGCGACGGCACTGACAAAGTAAGCTTGGGCGGTGCAAGCGACGCCTTCGGCTTCGACATCGCCGACGCAGGCAGCTGGTATGGCAGACTTGGCGTACAGGCAGCCAAAGGAAACTTCACCTACGGAGTCGCCTACCAGTACCAGCACGGCACCAGCGTACAGAGCAACACCTGGACCGCAGCCGTCAGATACCACTTCTGATAGGGAAATTATGTAGGAAATAGGGAAAACTCCACTCACCATTTTCTGATGAGTGGAGTTTTTGCGTGGGATAGGAGAGGAGGGCCGTAGGCCGGTCTTGACCTTGCTCCGGGAGGAGAAGGTGGGAAATTTTTGCTTTTTAAAATTTCTCGGATGAGTTGAATTTCCCAGCCTGCAAGGCGGCTGTATGGTTTTAAAACCACAAAACCAGCCTTCGGCTGAAGGAGATGAACCCCTTTCGTCGCCTGACGGCGCCACTTTCCCCTGACGGGGACAGCTAACCACACTTCTTTCCTAATATCCCTCAGCTCTCCTCCTATAGAAATCCGTCCATATTTATTACGAGAAAAATCATACTTAGTTTATTTTTGAATTTTTATTGTTGCAGGCGTTATCATAAGATTTTATTATAAAAGCTTCGCATATCAATTATTTTTATACCGGTCAATTTCGACGCGGTCTGGTTCGGCCAAATTTCTTCGCCCGGGACGCATTTATTTTTTAAAATGTAAAATTTTCCGATATATCGCTGAATAGCTTCCCTTTTGGGCCTTTGGCGATTTCCATCCTAACAAAATGAGTTTATAAACTCACCAAAAGATAGATATGAGGCATGCCTGCGTTTATAGTTTCGTGTGATTTGATTTTTAGAAAAACGTTTTCCATGGTACAATCAAGAAAAATCCGCTTTCTGGCGGGGAAGGATGTGGAGCATGGAAGGAATGAATGAGCGTTTGAAGGCTGCGGCAGCAAAGCTTCTCTTGACGGAGGATTGTTTTTACTTGTATGACGAAGCAGGGATCCGGTCCCGCGCTAGGGCTCTTACGAGGTCTTTTCCTTCGGCGAAAATCCTGTATTCTCTGAAGGCGAATCCTTTCCTTCCTGTGGCACGTGTGATGAAAGAAGAAGGTTTCGGCGCGGATGCGGCAAGCGCAGCCGAGGTGCGCCTGGCAGTTTCTCTTGGGATGATGAAAGAGGAGATCCAGTACTCGGCGCCGGGAAAGCGTGCAAAGGACATCCGGGAGACGCTGGAGCTCGCGACGCTTGTCGCTGACAGCGCGGGCGAGATTGCGCGGATCGAAGAAGCGGCTAAGGAAAAGGGGATCCATGTTTCGATCGGCCTCCGCATTCATCCTTCCTTCGGTTTTGCAGGAGGCAGGGGCGAGCCGTCGAAGTTCGGAATCGATGAGGAAGAGGCGATTACCCTCTTGAATGACTGGCATTTTCCCCATTTGTCCCCGGCGGGCATCCACGTCCATCTGAAGAGCCAGGAGCTCTCCGAAGAAGCACTGGCGCTCTATTATGAGAACGTCCTTCTCATGGCGGAACGTCTTGGACGGACGGAGGCGATGGAGCTTTCGTTCGTGAACCTGGGCTCGGGGATCGGGATTCCGATGGATCCGGAGGACGAGGAAATGGACCTGGCGCTTCTTGAGAAAGCCTTCGCTGCGCTTGCCGGGCCCTTCCATGACCGTTTCCCGAAGGGCGCCTGTTCCTTGAGAGCGGCCGGTATGCGCCCGGGCCTTTGGGTTTCTATGTGACGAAGGCGCTCGACAGGAAGGTGTCGGAGGGGAAAGTCTTCCTCATCACGGCGGGTACGATGCATGGTTTCCTTCGCCCGGCACTGGCGCGTCTTGTCGAAAAGTACGATGAGACCGGCCATCCGGCACTCTGCGAGCCGCTTTTCTCGGGCGCGCGGGCATTTCCCATTTCCACTTTGAGGGAAGGAAATCCGGAGACGGTCACGATCACGGGCAACCTCTGCACGGCGGCGGACATCATCGCAGAAGACATCACGCTCCCGCGCCTTGCCGAAGGGGACGGCATCGTCATCGGCAATGCGGGCGCGTATGCGGCGACGCTTTCGCCCTTTGCCTTCTCCTCACTGGAGCGGCCGAAGGAATTTCTTCTGAAGGAAACGGGAGACCTAGAGGGAGTATAAATTTCTTGAATGGAAGGGCGGAGAAATCCGCTCTTTTTCAATGGCCAGACAGGCCTTTTCGTGCCAAATCTTCTTTTATGGCGGACTTTTTACGGTATATAATAAAGAAAAGGTTTCCCATGGTAAACGTCCCCGATGGAGACCGGCAGGCTTTTCGCCGGGAGGGGAGCGGGAGGGATGAAAATGAGCGAAGATGAACAGATAGAAATCAAGGTGAGAGACCCGGATTTCCGGGAAATGATTTATCGTACTTGTTTCATGACGATCAATGGCGCTGTCTTCTCTGCGCTGATGGAAGCGGGCCTGCGGGGGCTCTTTCCGGGCGAAGATGAGAATGGCGTCATCGTTTACGGCTACATCGACCCGGTGAAGGGCATCTGTTTTGAAATTCTGGGCGGAGGGCGCGAGCAGAACGGCATGGTCTCCGTCCTTTCCGCGCTGCAGGAAACGTCGGCTTCCGTGACGAAGGAAAGCGTCAATGACTGCCGGATCATCCCCTTTGCCGGAGAGAAGATTCCTGCCTTCCAGAAGAAAATGGAAACGATCCGCGCCATGTACGCCTGCCCGCGGGACCTCGCGAAGGTCCGTGAAATGGACATCATCGACGAATGGCGCCATGCGGACATTCCCGACCGCGTCCTCGTCTACCTCATGAGAGACGGCGAGCTGCCCGAACCCTGCTGGGTTCTGACGACAGGCCTGAACGGCCGCAAGATCAAAGGCCGCCTTCTTCGCGACCCCAGAGGCGACTTCGGCGTCCGCGGCGGCGATGATATTGAATTTTCCATCCATAGGGAGGACGGAGACGTCATCTGTGTGGCACAGTTTTAGGAGGAAACATGAAGAAAAGAAAAATCGGAAATCTGACCGTCTCGGAAATAGGGATGGGGTGCATGGGATTCTCCCACGGCTATGGGAAAGTGCCGGAAACATCGTACAGCATCGCTGCCATCCGCGCAGCACATGACTACGGCTGTACCTTCTTCGATACCGCTGAAACGTACGGCAGGGAACAGTTCTACCCGGGCCACAACGAAGAAATCGTCGGCCGCGCTGTCGAAGGATTCAGGAAGGACATCGTCCTTGCGACGAAGCTCCATATTTCCACAGAGGAATACGATCCAGAAGGGGACATCTACAACGTTCTTCTCCGCCACCTGACCGCATCCATGAGACGCCTCCGCACCGATTACGTCGACCTCTACTATCTACATCGCTTCAACGAAGCCATTCCGATCGAGAAAATCGCAGAAGGCATGGGCCGTCTGATCAGGGAAGGAAAAATCCGCGGCTGGGGCCTCTCCCAGGTCGATGTTTCCATCCTTTCCAAAGCCCATGAAATCACGCCCGTCACCGCCGTGCAGAACCTGTACTCCATGGTCGAAAGAGACTGCGAAAAGGAAATCTTCCCGTACTGCATCGAGCATCACATCGGCGTCGTGCCCTTCTCGCCCCTCGCCAGCGGCCTCCTCTCCGGCAAAGTCACCGCCGAAACCAAATTCGGCACTGACGACGTCAGAAAATTCGTCCCGCAGCTCTCCAAAGAAAACCTCGAAGGCAACCGCCCGATCGTAGAACTCCTCGAAGAATTCGCCAAAGTGAAAAAAGCCACGCCCGCGCAGATTTCCCTCGCATGGATGCTCTATAAATACCCCAACGTCGTCCCGATCCCGGGATCCAAGAACAAAGAAAGAATCCTCGAAAACCTCAAAGCCTCCGAAGTCACCCTCACCAAGACCGAATTCGCTCGCCTTGAAGAAGCCCTTGGCACCATGGAAATCCACGGCCACAGAGGCATCAACGAATCCCAGCAGCACTCCTTCTCCAGCCACTGGATGAAGAAATAGGGGCTTGATCTCGCTGCGTTCGAGGAACCTTTTATAAAAACCAATGAATACTGCACCCCTTTCTCCGGCAACTTTAGAAAATGCATTTTATAAAAAACCATAAAACCAGCCTAGAGGCTGAAGAAATGCAACTCATCCGCCCGACATCAGAATTTAAGGTCGGGCACCTTCCCTTCCAGGGCAAGGTCAAAGGCGTGTTTCTTTCCGCTGGCGTAGTCGCCTACGATGTCTCCGTGGCCGAAGAGTTTGTACTTGTAGGAGAGGAGGCCTTCGAGGCCTACGGGGCCTCTGGCGTGGATTTTGGAGGTGGAGATGCCTACTTCGGCGCCAAAGCCGTAGCGGAAGCCGTCGGCGAAGCGGGTGCTTGCGTTCTGGTAGACGTTGGCGCTGTCGACCAGGGTCATGAATTTCTCGGCTGTTTCTGCGTTCTGGGTGAGGATGCAGTCGGTGTGGTGGGAGCCGTAGGTATTGATGTGATTGATGGCTTCATAGACACCGCCTACGATCTTCAGGGCGATGATGAGGTCGACGTATTCATGATGGAAGGATTCGCTTTCCGGGATGATCTCCACGGGAGTGATTTCGTTGACTTCTTCTGTGCCCCTCAGTTTCACGCCGGCGTCCTTCAGTGCTTTGGCAAGGTCCGGAAGGAGGTCTTTGGCGACGTCCCTGTGGATCAGGACGGTCTCGACGGCGTTGCAGGCTGCCGGGTACTGTGTCTTGGCATCGACGATGAGGGGAATCGCAGTTTCCTTGTCATATTCCTTATCGACGTAGATGTGGCAGACGCCGTCGGCATGGCCGAGGACGGGGATGTTCGTATGGTTCATGATGTACTGGACGAATGCGTTCGAGCCTCTTGGAATCAGGAGGTCGACGGTGTCGTGGCATTCGAGGAGTTCGTCGATTTCATTGTGCTGCTCTGCCTGGAGGAGGCAGTTTTCCGGAAGGCCTGCGTCGATGGCTGCCTGATGGATGAGGGAGAAAAGGACGCGGTTCGTCCACGTCGTTTCCTTGCCGCCTTTCAGGATGGCGCAGTTGCCGCTCTTCAGGCACAGGGAGGAAATCTGGACGAGGGCATCGGGGCGTGCTTCGAAGATGACGCCGATGACGCCGATCGGGCAGGTGACGCGGTAGAGCGTGAGGCCCTGGTCGAGTTCGCGGGCAAGGGTGATATTGCGGAGCGGATCCGGAAGCGCCATGAGGCCTGTGAGTTCTTCGGTGACGTCAGAAAGCTTCGCTTCGTCGAATTTGAGGCGTCTCTTGACCGGAGCCGGGACGCCTGTTTCCTCGGCAAGGGCCAGGTCTTTTCTATTGGCTTCGAAGATTTCTTCTTTATGCGCATTCAAAGATTCGCGGATGAGGGCGAGCGCCTTGTTTCTCGTTTCAAGAGATGAAGCGGAGAGAAGGGGCGATGCGAGTTTCATTTTCAGTGTTTCGTCATGGATATTCATAGCGGGCCTCCTTTGGCAGGAATGTACCCTCATTGTAGTCGGACAGGGCGGGGCGCGTCAAGGCAATCCTTATCGGGCGGGGCGGATTGTGCTATGATGAAGCAAAGGAGGGGAGCCTATGTTCAGGAAATTGAAGCAGTACCGGAAAGAACGGAAATGGGCGATGTACGCCGCCGTTCTTTTCAGTGTGCTCGTTTCACTCTTCCTCGTCGTGCTGCTCCTCTTCAAAATGGCGAGCCTCGGCGCGGCCGGAATCTTCAATTATGCCGTATCGAAGCAGAAAATGCTGCGCGGGACGATCACGGTCGAGGAAATCACAGCGAATATCCATGGCGGCGTGACGTTCACGAACCTTGCCTGGGATGATCCGCAGGGAAATCCGATCCTCCGTGTGCCGACAGGGACGCTGAAGGTCAATCCATGGGACATCGTGACCCGGAGAATGAAATCGACCACGCTGGAGGGCATCACGCTGAACGATCCGGTCTTCTCCGTCCGCTACGATGAGAATATGCAGGTCGACTTCGTCAATCCAAAGGAAATCGAAGATAATTCCGAAGACGGCAAGGCGAACTTCAACAGGAACGGCAAGCGCCTCAAAATGAATTTCGTCCTGAACAATGCAAAGATTCAGACCTTCTACCTGGAACGCCATCATATTTTCAATCACGTGAATATGGAAATGGACCTCGACACGAAGGGCATGACATACATTTCCCTGATGACCGGACCCTTCGGAGGCACGGCTGTCGGCGACGGCGTAAAACTCTACGGCACCGTGGACTTTTCGAAACCCGATCAGGAATGCCACTTCGATGCAGAATTCGACGGCATCGATCCTTCCTCCCTGGGCCTTGGGACAAGCATCCGCGACCGCCTGACTCTGAAAGCCCATGCCGACGGACCCTTTGCAGGGCCAATAGCAGACGGGACACTGGAAATGAAACGCCTCCGCATCCCTGCGCTGCGCTTCCATGACGTGCACGGCGACATCCACTACGAAGGCGGACTCCTGACCTTCTCCAATGTCAAAGCAGGCGTCTACGGAGGAAGACTCCTCGCCCGCGGCGACTACGACATCGATTCCCGTGCCTACAATATCTACATCAATGCCTGGGACATGGACACCAGGTACCCGCTGAAGAGTGATAAATTCTACTGCCTCGTCGACCTCGTCGGTGAAATGCACTGCGACGGCAACCCGGCAGACCTCGACTCCTTCGGCACCTTCCAGTCCGGAAGCGGCTTCTACATGCTCGCTCCCTTCGAAAAGATTACAGGCCGCTTCGATAACAAGGGCCACACCCTTGCCTTCTATGACGTCAAACTGTACACGAAACTGGGCATTGCAGAAACCGACGCCTTCAGCATCGTCAAAGGCCGCCTCCACCTGGGCGAAATCCGCCTCGTCGACCCCGACACCGGAGAAGCCATGCGCATCACCGACGCCGTAGGAGAGCAGGAAGCCGTCAAAACCTTCAGGGGCATCCAGCAAAACATGAAAGAAATCAAAGAACAAGTCGACGACTTCAAAGATGCGCTGAAGAAATAGGGGGCCGGTTTTGACCTTGCCCTGGAAGGGAAGGTGGCAGCGGAGCTGACGGATGAGTTGCATTTCCTAGCCTGTAAGGCGGCTGTATGGTTTTAAAAACATACGACCTCGCTATGCTAGAGAAAATAAGCAGTGAACCCCTTTCGACCATTATGAAAATTCTACGATCATTTCTGTGATTTCACGTGCAATCATTTGTATAATGGCCACTTCCCCCCGAAGGAGACAGCTTCCTGAGGAATAAAAGAAAGAGCGCAACTCTTATTTGTTTGAAACCTTATGTAACCCCATCCCTGCCATACTCCTTCCCCTAACGGGGACAGCTAAGCCACGCCCCGCCCCAACTCCCCACGCAAAAAAGGACATCCCATTTCCGGAGATGTCCTTTTTCTTATTCTTTTCCTTATTAAAATCCTTTGGAGCGGAGTCTCTTTTCCCACCAGTTGAAGAAGAGGGTGAGGAGGATGGCTACGGCCCAGTAGGCTATGGCGTCGCCGATGTAGGGTTCGGTTCTTCTGTTGTAGAGAGCAGAGAAGATGTCGGCTTTGGCGAACATGTCGACGACTTTGACGGTGAATACCAGGGCGAGGAGTTTGATGGTCTTCAGGTAGTAGGTGAAGAAGGCCGGCATGGCTACGACGAAGGCCTGGGGGAGGACGATGCGGGTGAAGGCGCAAAATGGGGTCATGCCCATGGCGACGGCTGCTTCGTACTGCCCGTGGTCGACGGAGCGGAGCGCTCCTCTGAGGTTTTCAGACTGGTAGACGGTGTTGTAAAGGATGAATGTGGTGTAAACGGTCCAGTAGGGGCTGACGTCGAAGGGTTTCACGGTGTGACCCAGGATAGACGTGAAGAGGGGCGCGAGGAGGTAGGGCAGCGAGTAGTAGACGATGAAAAGCTGCACGATGCTCGGTACGCCTCTGAAGAAGGAAATGAAAACGGTGAGGAAACCGTTCACGATGACGTTCTTGCTGCGGATGCGGATGAGTGCAATCACGGAGCCCAGAAGGATGCCGAAGAAAAGGCTGACGAATGCCATGAAGAGGGTATTCGGGATGGCTTCGGCGATGAAGAGGAGGGCGGTCGGTATGACAGCAAAGTCTATCATTATGTGGTCCTCCTTCCTTTATCGGTCATGCGCTGTGTCGCATGGAATACCATTTCCACGAAGATGACGAGCACCCAGTAGATGAGGGCGACGGCGCAGTAGGTTTCAAGTTTCCCCTGGCCATAGTTGGCGTTGATGATGTTGCCGGCGCGGCCCATGAGGTCGATGACGCCGATGAAGTACATGACGGAGGTATCCTTCATGATGTTGATGGCTTCGCTGACGAGGTTCGGAAGGGCTACAGGAAATGCCTGCGGCGCTACGATGCGGAAGACTCTGTGAAAGGGCGAAAGGCCGAATACGACGGCAACTTCGCTCTGCCCCTTGTCTACGGAAAGGTAGGCAGGACGGATGATTTCCGAAATAACCGGTGAATAGTGGAATGTCAGCGCGATGAGGACGTACGCTGTCAGAGGCCAGCCGTCAGGGCTGATGCCAAGTCCGCGGACGATGACCGGCAGGACGAAGTAGACGAGGTAGAGGTCCAGGATGAATGGCATGCTTCTGTTGTAGGAGAGCCAGATTTCGCAGAACTGATGAAGGACGGGAATCCTTGCGATGCGGATGACGGCGATGATCATCCCTACGATAAGGCAGAGGAGGATCGAGCCGACGATGACTTCCGCCGTGTAGGGGATGGCCGTCGCGAGCCTCGGGAAAAGTCCGAGGAAGTAATCAAAATTAAAAGTTAACATAGAGAAGACCTCTTTCTAACGAATGAGCGGGAAACGAAAATCAGTGTTCGTCTCTCTTGAGCATTCGCTGGAGGAACTGCTGGGTCTTTTCTTCCTTCGGGTGGGTGAAGAGGTCTTCCGGAGCGCCTTCTTCGACGACGAGGCCGTCGGACATGAAGACGACTTTGGAGGAGACTTCGCGCGCGAAGTGCATTTCGTGGGTGACGATGATCATCGTGATGCCAAGGGTAGCAACTTCAGCGATGGTGTCGAGGACTTCGCCGACGAGTTCCGGATCGAGGGCTGATGTCGGTTCGTCGAAGAGGATGACGTCAGGACGCGGAGCGAGGGCGCGAGCGATGCCGACGCGCTGCTGCATGCCGCCGGAGAGTTCAGACGGATACATCTTGGCGTAGTCTTCCATGTGGACGCGCTTCAGTTCTTCCATGGCGATGTCCTTCGCTTCGGAAGCGGACTTGCCGTAGCCGTAGATGAGGCCTTCGGTAATATTTTCCAGGACGTTCTTATTTCTGAAAAGGTTGAACTGCTGGAAGACCATCGTGGATTTCCTTCTGAGGCGTTTGACTTCATCTTTGGAAATTTTGGAGAAATCGACAGATACGTCGTCAATCGTGAGTTTGCCGGAGTCTGGCTGTTCGAGATAGTTCAGGCAGCGGAGGAAGGTAGTTTTCCCCGTGCCGGACGGGCCGAGGATCGATACTACATCACCTTTTTCAACGTTCAGGTTGATGTCTTTCAGGACTGTATGATTGCCGAAAGATTTGCGAATATGTTCTGCAGTCAATATGCGGGACATGATGAGGACCTTCTTTCCTAGAATGTGTTAGTTTTTAGTTTTTTGGTTGTATGGTTTGCGATGCAATAAAAAAAGCCCCGCCGCAAAGGGACGGGATTTTCCGTGTTCCACCCAATTTCGCCCCTGCGTTGCCGCAAAAGCCTTGGTAAGTCAAAAAGACTCAGCCACTGTAACGGGTGATCCCGGGCCGCTTACTTGGGTTCAGCTGGCCGGCTCGAAGAGGCACTTCCATGGAATTCCCACGCCCGTTTCCACCATCGGGGCTCTCTTTGGAGGTTCCATCCATGTACTTTCTCTTGTCATCGCTCATATAAAAGATTAATTATCATCAATATAACATAGAACGGAAGGGAAAATCAAGGGTTTACAAATCTTTTACCACGGGGTTCCTGCACTTTCCGTTTTCCTGTTGCTTTGCGCGGCTTGCCAAATATATAATAAGGAGACAGGCGCGCTGTAAGAGGCGCGTATCCAGGGAGGTAAAATGAGAGTTTCAATCATCGGAGCCGGCGCGATGGCGCTTGCGGCGGCTTCTTATTTAAAATTAAGGGACGTTTCGTCCCTTGTCTACGTCAGAAGCGAGAAGAAACTTGCTGCATGGTCGACGAAACCGGTCCGCGTGACGGGCGTGATGGAGAGCTCCTTCTACGTGCCGATGGCCAAGACGATGAAGGAAGCGGTGAACTATTCCGATACCGTCATCATCTGCACCCGCGCAGGCGACTATGAAGACGTCATCAATGAGCTTCTGCCCTGTCTTCGTAAGGGCCAGTGCATCCTTTTCCTGAACGGCTGCTGGGGCGCTGTGAAGACGTACCGCCTGCTGAAAGAAGATGCGAAGTACCTGACCATCGCAGAGGCAGCCGGGTCTCCTTTCGTTGCCAGCCTTTCGGAAGATTTCCTGACACTGGAAATGAAAGGCATCCGTACGGAAATCAGGTACTCGGCGCTGGGGACGAGCAAGGATCCGGGCGAGCTTCTCCATACGATTGCACCGCGCGTTTCCCGTATTTCCTCACCGGTCTCCACATCCCTTTCGCAGGCGATGCCGATCGTGAATGCGGCCAGTGCCTTCTTCAATATCTCGCGCATCGAGAACGGGGAAGACTTCGAACTCTTCGGACCATCGTTCACCAGCCGCGCAGCCGACTACATGGAGCACTGCGACAAGGAACGCCTCGCCGTGGGAAAGGCTCTGGGGCTTGAACTTTACAGCCTCCTTGAGACCGTGAATTCCCAACGATCTGAGAAGAAAGCGACCCTTTACGAGGCGTTTAAGAATAATGCACTCTACGACGGGCTCAAAGGCCCCGTTTCCTTATCCGACAGAAGCCTTTCCGAAGACCTTCCCTGCGGACTGGGAAGCCTCCTCGATCTGGCGGACATGATGCATGTCCCCGCGCCGTATATCACGGCGATGGTGGACACCGCCTCACTCTACATGGGGAAACCTTACGAGCCGTTTCTGACAGTACAGGACCTCAGGGCGATCAAAGCGCTCCGGGGCAAGTAAATCAGGAGGGATTTATGAAGAAATTATTTACCGCCATACTCGCGTGCGCCATGATGGCAGGCGCATCCGCCAGCGCTCTCGCAGAAAACTGGGTAGCGCTCCCGGGCACGAGCGGCGTCAAAGTCGATACAGATTCCTACGTGGACGGCGGAATCCTGGCGCAGATGACACTCGAGCTGCCAGCCGGCGGAAAGAACGTCATTTCCTCGATGGCCTTCAACCGCGAGGACAATACCTACCGCATCGCGACACTCCAGATGCCTTCCAAAGACGGAAAGATGGAAACGAAAGTCTATCCGGACAATCCGGAAAACTGGTCCAAGATCCTTCCGAACACACTGGGAAAGACCATCTACACCCACTACGTCGAAAATCCGCTTCCGCGCTTCACCAACCCGGACTGGGTCACGCTCTATAAAGAACAGGGCGTCCGTTTCCATGGAAGCGAATACCAGATCGAAAAGAACACGATGAGCTACCGCGACGGCTATGCGACATTCTGGATGCGTATCACCTACCCGTGGAAGGACCAGAACTTCTCCGCTGCCGTGTACCAGGTGAAGATGGACGTGCCGAACAAGAAAGTGCAGACACTCTCCATGACAGAATATGATTACGACGGCAAAGTCCGCTCCCATGGCGCAGGCTCCAGAGACCGCGGCAATATCGAGCCGGACACACCGATGTACAAAGTATATGAATACGTGAACCATGCCCTCCGCACCGGACAGCTTAAGATGGTCACGACAAGACATGGATAATAAGACAGACGCTTTTCTGATGGAAGGCGTCTTTTCCATCCCTTATATAAGGTATAGAAAGGAAAACATATGAAGAAATTACTGACCGCTGCAGCGCTCGCCTCTGCGCTCCTCCTCTCCGCACCCGCCGCCTTTGCTGAAAACTGGGTCGAAGTCGCAGGCTACCAGGGCCGCATGATCGACACTGACTCCTGCAAGGTACAAGGAAATACGCCCGTCCTCACCGTAAGGCCGACAGACGGCACCGAAATGACGATCCAGTTCAATAAGAAAGACATGACATACCAGTTCCTTTCTCTGAAACGCCTTGATGGAAATGGGAAAGTCATCGACGAAGTCCCGGCAGACAAACTCGCCGGCCACTTCCTCCCGCTCAAGGAAGGATCCCTCATCTCCAGTCTCTACATGCAGTACGTCGCTTACCCGATCCCGCAGCTCGCCAACGCTGAATGGGTCACTATCTATCGCACCGGCATGGGTGCGAACGCCGGCAGCCGCGTCTCCATCGACAAGAACCACATTTCCTATGACGGAGACTACGCCGTATTCTGGCTGAAAAACGACTACGTCCCGGCAGAAAAAGGCATCGCCTCCCAAATCAGCCAGGTCAAGGCAAACATGGCAAACAATCAGGCGAAGATCCTGTCCCTTACACTCTACGATGAAAACGGAAAAATCCTCCAGCACGACGCCAGAGGCGAAGCCGCAGAAGTCCGTGACGCCAGACAGGGCATCATGAATGAAGCCGTCACCTTTGCCAGGGAACACATCCTGCAAGGCACCAGGTAAGGAGGCATCATGGCAGACATCCGAGTAAGAAACCTCTCGCAGGAAGCGGCTGAATCCTGCTATGAAGCCTACCTCAAAGGCGAAAGACCAAAAGAAGGCACCATTCTCGTCTCCGGCCCCGTCGTCGTCTTCACCAGCGACACCTTCGAAATGAAAGGTGAAACACTGGAAGACGGCGAGGAGAAATTCGTCTCCATCCTGGACAACGAAGCCAAGAGCAGGGCGGCCCTTTGCGAATACAAAAACGGCCGCCGCCTCCCCGCAGGCGCAGCCCTTGCTGGCATGAAAGAAGGATACTTTGCGTTCCAGAGCGAATACATGAACGAAGAAGGCACGCCATTTACACTCTCCTTCGACCCTTTGGAAGAAGTCATGACAGCCCAGGAAGCAGGGAAACTCTACGGAATCCCTGCCAAGAACATAGAAAAAGACTGCGAAAGCGCAGGCCTTGAAAGCCCCCTGAAACAAGGCGAAACCAGACACTCCGGCAACGTCTGGCTCCTCCAGAAATCCGCAGCAGAACGCGCCTATGCAGATAAAGAAGGCAAAACCTACGCCGTGAACCCGCTCCTCCTCGTCTTCTCCACCGTAGAAGGCGCCGACATCTGGAACAGAGACAGCGGAGTCGTCAGAAGCGCCGCAGGCGGCGCCGGCCACATGAACGCCAGAATGCACGAAGAAGAAAGAAAAAAATCCGGCCGCGTATGGCTCGTCACCCGAAGCGCCATGGAAAGACTCTTCGGCCAGGCCCTCCCGAACAAAATGAAAGAAGCCATGAAGGGGATATAAAGGAAATCCCCAAGCGCCGCTAACACTTGCCTTCCCAGACGGGGAAGGAGGGCCACGTAGTGGCGGTTAGGGTTCATTTATCCCCAAATCCCCATTACCATAAAGGAGTCCTTATGAAGAAAGCGATTTCTGATTTTGCTGATCAGCAGGGAATTTTAATAGAAGATAATTTCACCTTTGGCGAATGGGAAGCGCTCCGGATCCGCAGGGGAAGAGACCTTCGCGGATTCATGAAAGCAGCCGACCTCGTCGGCGCTAAAATCGAAGCGATTGCCGCCCCTGATGATTACCTGCACCGGTTCGGCAAGCCCCTTACGTGGGAAGCGGAAGAGCTCTATTCCGATGGAGACGAAGCGCATGAGGCGCTCATCAGGTCGTACCTGAATAATCCCGACTGCATCATGGGCCTCGGTTCTTATGAGCTCTATGAAAGAATATTCGTCGTGACGGACAAGGGGACACTCGAAGTCTATTTCGTGGACGAAGATCTCTATATCACCGTCGATTCCGCTGACCGTTCCGTCTATGCGAAAAACCACGACAGATATGCAAGCTTTGACGTCCGCAAACTTTTTGGCAGCGTCAAAGGCGATACGATCACAGGATACTGGGTCATGGACAGGGAAGGGAAAGATGAGGACGACGATGACTTCGACATATTCAAGGACCAGAAGCCGTGCATCACAAAACTCAGCCTTGCCCTCGAAAGCGGACGGCGTCTGAATTTCTCCCCGTACATGGACGTCTTCGACTTTGAATTAGTGAATCCGGACGGTAACGTCGCAGGGATTTCCTTTGCCGAAGTACTCCGGTGCCTGAAATAAATCCCGCGATCGGGAAATGCACATAGATTTCCTTGACAAGGACGGCCGCACCGGTCTATAATAACGCCAATATAAGCGATGACTGGGAATAAGTTTCTTTCCGAAATCACAGAGAGCCGGGCAGGTGGGAACCGGTATGGAAGAGGAAGCGTGTCGCCCGTGAGCTCAGAGCCGAATGAAGTAGGCGAAGCGTCGATCCGCGTTAAGGATAACCAAGCTACAAAGCAGGGTGGTACCGCGCATAAGCGCCCTTGTCCGATGGGACAGGGGCTTTTTTGTTAGGCATCCGCTTTAGCAGGTGAGAAATAAGTGAGAGTGGTACCGCGCACATGCGCCTCCCGTGCAGGATTTTTTCTGCGCGGGAGTTTTTTATTAGGAGGCAGGGCATGACAGGCAGAAGGAACCGAGTCCCCTCGGGGACATATGATTTGATAGTCCAAGTCCATTAACCGTTTTGTCTTTTCCCTGAGGAGGATCTTACTATGAAAACAGCTACAGAAAAAAGAATCGCATTCAGAAACATGCTTAAATCCGGAGAAATCATCGTTGCACCGGGCATCGGCGACGCACTGTCCGCCAAGATCGCAGCCTATGCAGGCATCAAAGCCCTCACCATGGGCGGCTACTCCGTTTCCGCATCCCGCCTGGGACAGCCGGATGTCGGCTTCCTTTCCTGCACGGAAATGGCTGAACAGCTGACCGGCATCTGCAACGCCACCGACCTTCCCGTCGTTGCCGACGGCGACACCGGCTACGGCAATGCACTGAACGTCATCCGCACAGAGCAGATGTTTGAACAGGCCGGCGCTGCCTGCATCTTCTTCGAAGACCAGGCATGGCCGAAACGCTGCGGCCACATGGACGGCAAGCAGGTTATCTCCGCCGAAGAACACGCACAGAAAATCCGCGCCGCCGTCGACGCACGCCTCGATAAAGAAACCATGATCATGTCCCGCACCGACAGCCGCGCCGTCTACGGCATCGACGACGCCATCGAAAGAACAAAACGTTACATCGACGCAGGCGCAGAAATCTGCTTCGCCGACGGCATCGGCACCAGAGAAGAACTCGAAAAATTCGCCAAAGAACTCTCCGGCAGCGGCGCCTACCTCGTAGCCAACATGATCGAAGGCGGCAAGACACCCCTCATCCCGGCCGAAGAACTTGAGCAGATGGGCTTCTCCCTCGTATTCTGGGCCTGCAGCGCCGTCTACACCATCTCCAAAGCCCTCTACGACCTCTTTGGAAACCTCGCCCAGGACGGCACCACAGAAAAGAGCCTGGACCGCATGATCGAATTCTCCCAGTTCAACAGCATGATCGGCCTCGACACCTACAAAGAATACGAAAGAAAATACAAAGTAGACAGAGACGACTGAGGATATATAAGGAAAAGGAAATAGAAGATAAATGCAAAAATGGAGCCCATCGAGGACTCCATTTTTGCGTGGGAATATTTCCCGAATTAAAACGTAAGCCTGCTTCAGCTCTTTGCTGGGCCTTTCACTTCACGACTTTTCTTGCCCCAAAACCGCCATTTCAAGACGGGGAAACGGAAATGCCAATGATTCCCTTTATAATAGGAACAGAGGGGACGGAGGATATGATGAAAGTCTCCAGCGGCCTCCTAAACTCCGGCTGGGGCAGCAAACAAAGACACGTTATCTATACAATGGGTCTGCCAAGAGCATTCAGCCCCGCGGCAATCCGCCGCATCTATTAACCAGTTCTCCCTTATCCACTCCAAGGAGATAAAGCAGCAAATGAAAATCAGGTATTTCATTTCCCGGGAATACCTGATTTTCATTTGTGTAGGATTAAAACTGGAACAATGTCCGAAGTGCTGATAGGGTTGATCACCATGATCGAAGCGAGGTTTAGCTGTCCCCGTTAGGGGAAAGTGGCGCCGGAGGCGACGAAAGGGGTTCATTGCTTATTTTCTCGAGCCTCAGCTCGTTTGTCCATTTTTATCACCATCCTCCCATCTTTTTCCAATGTTTTATTCATTATTTCTTAGCTTATGCATCTTTCGCATGATTATTACGTGAGTTTTATTTTTCATGATATAATAAGGAAGTTTTACGAAAACAGGAACATTTCTTGAATTCACGAAATATATTGCGAGGTATTGTATGAAAAGAGTCATTCTTCCGTCATTAGCCTGGACGGCGGGACTGTCGCTCTTGATTGCGCTGATCCTTCATCTGGGCGGGGATTTCCCGGACCTTCGAAGCTATGTCCAGCCGCGTCTGGGCGTGGGGGTTCTGGTTTTCCTCATTGTTTCCCTGGGACTTTTCTCTGTCTTTGACAAAGCGTTCCTGAAGAAATTCTTCCCATGGGCGGCGGTGCTGCCGATCCTCTGGATGGCGACCTTCACCTGGGCGTACGGTTTCGCGTCGCTTCCTGAAAAGAAGCACCTCGGCGATTACTATGTCCTGGGCGGCGTTGCTTTCGGGCTTCCTTACGTCTACCTGACAATTACGGAGGAAATCAATCAGCGCCTGCCGAAGCTCCGTTTCCTCTGGGAACTCATTGCGGGCCTTTTCGCCTTCTTCATGACAATCTGCCCCTTCATCTATATCGGCTACTACATCCTCTTTGGCGGGGAAATGGACATGTTCGCCATGATGGCCGTCCGTTCCACCCATATGAAGGAAATCCATGATTTCCTGGCCACGATAGGATCGCCTGTCAGAATCATCGGCGCCGTCTTTGCCTTCCTCTTTGTCCTTGCCGTTTCCTTCACCTTTGTCCATTCGATGGTAAAGGCAGCGCGCGGCATGAAATCTCCGCTCCGCGGCACGTCCAAAGGATACCTCATCGGACTTGGCGTCCTCTTCGTCCTTTTCTTCGGCGGCTTCTACCGTCAGATCATCCACGTCTTCCCGATCACTATCGTCCGTACGATGGACAGCAAGGGAAGCGAATTCCAGCTCCTCCAGAAACTCACGGACAACCTGGATAAGAACGTGAAGAAGATGACCTTCGTCGATCCCGGCGCAGGCATCACAGAAGGTACGCACATCGTCATCATCGGCGAAAGCGCGAACCGCGACCACATGAAAGTATTCAACCCGTCCTATCCGGAAAACACGACGCCATGGCTCTCTTTCGTCGCCAATACACCGGACTTCGCACTGGGCTACATGGCATACTCGAACTTCCCGAATACGCTGATGTCCCTTTCCTATGCCATGACATCGGCCAACCAGTACAATGACAAATCCTTCGCTGACGTCGTAAGCATGGTCGACGTAGCCAAAGCAGCCGGCTACCGCACGGACTGGATTTCCTTCCACAACAGAAGCTCCCTCTCCAGCGCCGGCGTCACCATGATCGCCGAACGCTCCGACGGCTCCTACTGGGAAAAGAACTACGACGGCTACACTTTGGAAGTCCTGAAGAAACTCCCGCCGGCCAAGAAACGCGTCATCTTCATCAACATCGACGGCAGCCACTACACCTACCTCGCCCGCGTTCCGATCGACAAGAGAGACGAACTCGGCATCCCGTCCAGCGACCCGTACCATGACTATGACCTGACCATTGCCTATGACGACGAAGTCATCCGCGACATCTTCGAATACGCGAAGAAGAACCTGAACCTCCAGACCATGGTCTACTTCTCCGACCACGGCGAGAACATGGAACACTACCACACAGCGTCCCCGTTCTACTACGACATGGTCCACATCCCGTTCTTCGTCTACCTCTCGCCATCCTACCAGGCAGCCCGCCCGGGCCTCATGCCAGCCCTGAAGTCCCATGAACACCAGGTCTTCACCAACGACCTCACCTTTGACACCGTCACCGGCATCTGGGATGCAAAGACGAACTACTACAACCCTGAATATGACTTCTCCTCGCCGAAGTACAGCCTCAACATGGACAACGCAAGAACCATGGAAGGTAAACACAAGATCTCCGACGATCCATTTTTGAAAAAATAGAAATAGGAAATAAGAAATAAGAAAAGGCTGCGACGAAATGAGCAATCATCTCGCCACAGCCTTTTTGCATCACTCTTCATTCTCAAAATCAATCATATTTCACTCTTCTGTATGACACTGATAACAAAAAGATAACGAGATAAAGCGAAAAATAGAAACGTTTGTCATATTTGGAATATAGTTCGAGTTTATGGTTAATTTCGGTGTTTTGTATTCTTTCGAATATGCGGAAATAGCAAATGAAATATAACTAAAAAATAAATAATGCATTCTAGTGAAATTGAGAATGTTTTGTGCTATATTAAGGCTAATAAGGCGCATATGCGCGAAGGTGGATATTCTTAATTCCCGGGAAAGCCCCTAGTTAAGAAACACTTTTTTATGGGATGAAAAATGATGAATGAGATAGATTTGACTAAGGTCGATTTTGAGAAGCCTTTCATGGCCGGTCTAATGGACGGGATGCCTGGAGGCTTTTTTGTGTACCGCGGGGATGAGACCAAGAAGATTATTTATGCCAATCAGAAGCTTCTGGATATTTTCGACTGCGATACATGGGATGAATTCGTCGAGCTGACGGGAGGGACATTCATCGGGATGGTCTATGCAAGAGACCGGATGATCGTCCATGATTACGTCCGCCGCGCCAGGGAATCAGGAAGGACGTCCGGCGTGACGAATTACAGGATCCACACGAAGAAGGGCGTCTTCAAGTACGTGCAGAATTACGCCAATTTCGTCAATGATTACGTGGAAGGCGGACTTGTCTACGTATTCATCGCAGCGGCAAGATCCACGCATGACCGTCTGACAGGTCTTCCCAGTATGCTGAATTTCCTTGACTACGCCAATTCGCCGAAGAATGAAATCTTCAGGAGCGGGAAGATTCCTGCCATGGTCGCTTTCGATTTCTTCGGCTTCAAAGTCTACAATACCCGCTACGGCATACAGGAAAGGAACAAGCTCCTCGTCGAGTTCTCCATTATCCTGAAAGATATTTTCGGAAAGAACAGCGTCTCCCGCTTCGGAGAAGACCATTTTTATGTCCTCACCTGCGCCGGCGGGATCAGGGAGCGCCTCGATGAAGTCTTCGAACGCCTCTCAAAAGCCAATCATGGCCGCACCGTCCCCGTCCGTTCCGGCGTCTATATTTATGACATGGATGATGCCGTCAGCGCCTCGGAAGCCTGCGACCGCGCGAAGATGGCCTGTGACGTGGACCGCCATTCGTACATGTCCTTCTACAACATCTTCGACAAGAACCTCCTTGAGAAGGAAAGGACGAGAAGCTTCGTCTTCCTGAATATCGGGGATGCGCTCAAGAACCATGAAATAGAAGTCTACTACCAGCCACAGGTCGATGCCCGGACAGGGAAACTCTGCGGCGCCGAGGGCCTTGCCAGATGGAATTCGCCGAAAGCAGGCTTCATGATGCCGGGCAAATTCATCCCCGTCCTCGAAGCAGCGAACCTCACCTACAAGCTCGACATTTGCATCATCCGTCAGATTGCCAGAGACTTCAGGAAATGCATCGAAGAAGGCACACCAATCGTGCCCGTTTCCTTCAACTTCTCCAGAACCGACTTCGAGACCTGCAATCCGTACGAAGAACTCCAGAAAGCCGTTAAGGAGTACAACCTCGAGCCGAAAATGTTCCGCGTGGAAATCACCGAGTCCACCCTGATGTCTGATCCGGCCAAGATCAAAGAACAGATGACACTCTTCCGCAAAGCCGGCTATGAAGTCCTGATGGACGACTTCGGCAGCGCCTATTCCTCTCTCGCTACCCTGCGTGACTTCGACTTCGACGAAATCAAGATCGACATGGGCTTCATGAGGAACTTCAGCGACAAATCCAAGAAAATCATCAGACCCATGATCATGCTCGCCCAGTCCCTCGACGTACACACCCTGACCGAAGGCGTGGAAACCGCCGAGCAGCTCAGCTTCCTCCAGCAGGCTGGCTGCGAAAGGATCCAGGGCTACTACTTCAGCAAACCCATTCCCTACAGCGAATTCGTCCAGAAACTGAAAACCATGGACTGCTGTGATGATCTCAAAGACTGCGAAAAATAATAATAACAATAACAAAGAGGAGAAAAACTATGTCAATGATCGATTCAGAAGCACAGGACTTCACCGTCAGAGCCTACCAGGACTACGAATTCCGCCCCGTTACCAAAGAAGACCTGAAAGGGAATGGAGCGTATTCTTCTTCTATCCGGCTGACTTCACCTTCGTCTGCCCGACCGAACTGCAGGACCTCCAGAACCACTACGAAGCATTCAAGAAGATCAGCTGTGAAATCTACTCCATCTCCTGCGACTCCGTCTACGTCCACAAAGCATGGCACGACCACTCCCAGGCCATCGGAAAAGTAGAATTCCCCATGATCGGCGACCCCGGCCAGGTCCTCACCCGCGCCTTTGACGTCCTCGCCAAGAACGGAGAAGAATCCCAGAGAACTACCTTCATCATCGATCCCAAGTGCCAGGTCGTAGGCTACGAAATCATCTCCTCCAACGTAGGAAGAGATGCCGAAGAACTCCTCAGAAAAGTAGAAGCCTGCCAGTTCGTCTACGAACACGGCGACATGATGTGCCCCGCAGCCTGGCACCCCGGTGACACCCCGCTCGTATCGGGAAATGACTTGATTAGTGATATTTAAAAAGAAAAAATAAGGAAATAAAAAAGGAGCTGTAGCAAAATGATTGCACATTTTGCCACAGCTCCTTTTTCGCTTTTTCTTTCCTTATATTATCTCTTCTTCAGTGACGGATTTCTTGTTTCAGCGATCCAGGACTTGAAGGTCTCTTCGCTGATGCCGAATTCCTGCTGGACGTAGGGAGCCCATTTCATGGACTTGCTGCGTGCTTTGACGATGTTTTCCATCAGGCTGCCTGTGTGCTGTTCGATGAGGTAGGCGAGGCGGAGCCAGTGGTTCGGGTAGCCTTCGGAAAGGAGTGTCTCTGCTCTCTTGGCATCCATGCCGTAGAAACGGTGGAGACGGTCGGCTCTGTGGGCGATGTAGCGTTTGCTGTAGATCTCCGGGGTCAGGCCGAGTTTCTTTTCGATGCGGCCCCATGGGTCGTCTTTTCTCATGTCGAGGATTTCGCCGGCTGTCTTGCCTGAGAGGCAGGAGAGGAGGGCGGCTTTGTCGACGTCGTTGAAGCGGAAGCCTCTGGAAAGGATTTCCTTCGCTTCGTCTTCAGGAATCTGGTATTTATGATGGATGCTGCGGATCTGGTCATCCATGGACATTTCGGTACTTCTCATCATGGAAAGTGCCTCCTTTATAAAAATTTTATGATACTTTCTAATTATATCATAAGAATTGAATAAGAAATTTCATAGGATGATAGAAAATAGAGATACAAAGTGACGGGTTCCGCATGAAATTTGAAACAAAACGTGTTTTTTGTTAAAATAACAACGTTATTCTATTCTTCCCCGAGAGGTGAATGATGTTTTTACATGAGATTATAAAGGGTGCCGATCCGGCGCATCTGGTGTTCGAAGGCGATGCCGTCGTCACCTATGGCGAGCTGGAAAAAACAGTCGCCCGCTACAGAAATACGCTGTATGAAATGGGAGTCCGCCAAGGGGAACGTGTAGGCCTCTATACCGCCAACCGCGCAGAATTCGTCTACGTATTCATGGCAGTGGTCAGCCTTGGCGCTATTATCATCCCGATCAACAATTCGCTCGTCGACCGCGAAGTGGATTACATCCTCCGCGATTCCGGTTCCATGCTGCTCATCACGGACACTGTGCTGGAAGTTTCCTGCCCGTCCATCGGCATCCATGACCTGGACTACAAGACGAAGAAGGAAATCGCACCGGCTGCCCCGGATTTCCCGGAAGATGTTACCGAAGATGACGTCTGCGCGCTGGTTTATACGTCCGGCACGACAGGAAGCCCGAAGGGTGCTATGCTGACGCACAGGAACCTCGTGTCGAATGTGGAGCAGTACCTGCAGCGCATCACTTTCGTACCGGAAGACAAGGTCCTCTGCGTCCTGCCGATGTTCCACGCTTATGGCCTCACGACCGTCGTCAATGCCGGCCTCTACGCGCATGCGACCATCGTCATCCTGCGCTCGAAGAGCCCGTCTGAAATCACGAACACGATCGTGGAACATTCCGTGACGATTGCCATCATGGTACCGCCGATGTACAACCTCCTGGCCCGCCGCGGCGAACCGGAAGTCATGAAATCCGTGCATACCTTCATTTCCGGAGGCGCATCGATTCCGCAGCCTGTATCCCAGGCATTCCACAACCGCTACCACCATCCGGTTCAGGAAGGCTACGGTCTGACCGAAGCATCTCCGGTCGTCTGCATGATGCCGGCCGGAAAACCTAAGTACCTGACAAGCGGCCCCGTCCTTCCGGGCGTCGAAGCCTATGTCAGGACAGAATCCGGCGGCCCGTACGTGCCGGGCACCGTGGGCGAGCTCATGGTCCGCGGCAGCAACGTCATGAAAGGCTACTGGGAAAAGCCCGAGGAGACCAGGAAAGTCCTCACCGAGAACGGATGGCTCCATACGGGCGATCTGGCGTACATGGATGACGAACAGTACATCTATATCGTCGATCGTATCAAAGATTTGATCATAATGAACGGGGAAAACATTTACCCCGGTGAAGTCGAAGACTGCATCTACGAAGTGGAAGGCGTCGGCGAATGCGCCGTCGTCGGTCATCCGGACCCGCTCCGCGGCCAGGCCGTGTGGGCATACGTCGTCATGAAGGACGGCTATGAGTTCGATGAAATGAAGATCAGAAGGCACATGTCCAAGAACATCGCCAGCTACAAGATCCCGCGCCGCTTCATCCCAATGGATGCCCTCCCGAAGAACGCGACAGGAAAGATCCTGAAACGCGCCCTCCAGGACAACTAAGACTGACCGGAAATCCCCGAAAAAAGGGGAGCTGCGACAAAATCCGCAATCGTTTTGTCGCAGCTCCTTTCATGTCTTTATTGGACAAACGGCCGTTTTTGATTCGAAGGAAATCACGCCCATCGGGCGGGTTTATGCTATAATAATTTTGTATGGAGTCTTGAAAGACTAATATTTTTTGACTCCGCAGTTTCGCATGCAAGGAAACCGCGGGCATTCCTCAACAGGAAGGAAGAAGGACACATGGCAACAGCAATGGTAATCGGCGCCCAGTGGGGCGATGAAGGCAAAGGCAAGATCGTTGATTATCTCGCCGCGAAGGCAGACGTCGTAGTACGTTCTCAGGGAGGAAACAACGCAGGCCATACAGTCGTAACGGGAGGCAAAGCATATCCGCTGCGCCTGATGCCAAGCGGCATCATGTACCCGGGAACGATCTGCATCGTCGGCACAGGCGTCGTCGTCGATCCAAAGAGTCTTCTCGAAGAGATGGAAAACCTTGAAAAACAGGGCATCGACGCAAAACACCTTCAGATCTCCACGAGAGCACAGGTCGTATTCCCATACCACATCCGTTTCGATGAAGCCGAAGAATCCCGCAAGGGCAGCCGCAAGATCGGCACAACAAAGAACGGCATCGGACCGTGCTACGCAGACAAGATCAACCGTATCGGCATCCGCATCTGCGACCTCATGGACAAGGAAACTTTTGCTGAAAAACTGAAATACAACGTAGAACAGAAAAACCTGCTCCTCGAAAAACTCTACGGCATGGAAGGCTTCGACTACGAAACCATGCTCAATGACTACCTCGGATACGCAGAAAAACTCCGTCCGTACGTCAAAGACACCAACTACACCGTCCAGCAGCTCGTCAAAGAAGGCAAGAACGTCCTCTTCGAAGGCGCTCAGGCATCTATGCTCGACTGCGACAACGGCACCTATCCGTACGTCACCTCTTCCCATCCGACCGCCGGCGGCGCATGCATCGGCGCAGGCATCGGACCGCACATGATGCAGAACATCTTCGGCGTCGTCAAAGCATACAGCACCCGCGTAGGCGAAGGCCCGTTCCCTACAGAACTCCATGACGAAACCGGTGAATACCTGAGAAACACCGCTCACGAATTCGGCACCGTCACAGGCCGCCCGCGCCGCATCGGCTGGCTCGACACCCGCGCCGTCCGCTACGCAGCAGCCCTGAACTCCTTCGATTACCTCGCCATCACCCGCCTCGACATCTTAGACGGCATGGAAGAAATCAAAGTCTGCACAGGCTATGAATACGAAGGCAAAGAAGTAGAAGAATACCCGGCTGACCTGAAATTCCTGGGCAAGATCACCCCGGTCTATAAGACATTCAAAGGCTGGAAAGAAAAAATCAGCGACATCCGCGATTACAATGAACTCCCGGCCCTCTGCCGCGAATACCTCGAAGGCATCTCCAAACTCATCGGAGTACCGATCGGCATCGTATCCGTAGGCCCAAGCCGCGAACAGACCATTGTCCTCAAAGACGTATTCTAAGATTAGAATAAGAATAGGGAACCCCCCGAAGCCAAGCTTCGGGGGGGTTGTCGTGGGGGGAAAAGGGGAGAGAAAACAGGAAAACCGCCCAGGGGCGAGAAAAAAGAGAAAACCGGACAACCGCTGCGCGGGAAAAACCGCAGAAAAGCAAAGGTACGCTTTCAGTTTAGAAAAGATGGGAAAGAAAGCTCTTTCTTATCAAACCTTCACAACCGCCCCAAGGTGCGAATGGGAACACCATACGACCAAGGCTTCGCCTTGTGGAGATGAACCTCCTCAGGCGCAATGCGCGCCAGCTCCCCCTACGGGGCGAGCTCCAAAACCATTTCCTTGCTTCGCAAAGGGAAAAGAGAAAACCGTAAAACCTCGCTGCGCTCGTGGAACCTTTTTATAAAAACTAATGAATACTGCACCCCTTTCGTCAGCAACAGTTAAATGATTGGCTGACCGCTCCTTCCCCGCTGGGGCAAGTCAAAACCTTCCGCATCGACGCGAATCACCTTTATCAACTGCGATGTACTGAGTCCTGATTTTCAGGGCCGTAGGCCGGTCTTAACCTTGCTCCGGGAGGAGAAGGTGGCGGCGGACACTCAATAGACTCTTTCCTATTACACCTTCACAATAGCGATGTACTGAGTCCGGATTTCCTAGACGAGAAAGCTGTCCCCGTTAGGGGAAAGTGGCGCGCATGCGCCGAAAGGGGTTCATTACCACGCAGGAAAGCTGCGGTTGTCTGGTTTTCTTGTCAATATTTCCCCACATCCACTCCATTTTCACAAATATCCCCCTCCCTCATCCTCCCATTTCCTCTGATTTTCTTCTGATTGTGGGATTGTGATATAATATGAATGATTATTGTTTTTTTATCAAAAGTCAGCTATCCGTTTTGACGGGGCTCTCACAATTTGCATAGGAGTGCGCGTTTAGTTTATGAAGAACTCTGACATTCGCCGAGAACGGCCCAAGAAAAAATCTTCCATGTTCAAGAAGATTATCATATTTCTTGTCGTGATTTTCTTTATCGCAGGAGCAGGCGCTGCTGCGGGATTTTTTGTGTCCGTTTCCGGAAAGCTTCCGGATGTGACGGCTAATATTACGCCGAATGCGTCTTCGCGTATTTATGATACGAAGGGCCGCCTGATTACGACGGTGCATGCGGAGGAAAACCGTATCCCCGTACCGATCAGCGAAGTGCCGAAGAATTTGCAGAATGCATTCGTGGCAGCGGAAGATGTCCGTTTCTATGAACACCATGGCGTCGATCCGCGCGGTATTCTCCGTGCCATCTGGGCGAACGTGGTTTCCGGCAATGCGACGGGACAGGGCGGTTCTACCATCACCCAGCAGCTCGCAAGAAATGCATTCCTGACACAGGAACAGACACTGAAGAGAAAGCTCCTTGAAGTCGTCCTCGCTTTTGAAATCGAAAGCAAGTACACCAAGCAGCAGATTCTTGAAATGTACATGAACCAGATCTACTTCGGCCAGGGCTGCTACGGCATCCAGACCGCATCCCGCGTCTACTTCGGCAAGGACGTGAAGGATCTGTCGCTCGCGCAGTGCGCTCTGCTGGCAGGACTTCCGAACAGCCCGAACTACTACTCGCCATTCAGAAGCGTAGAAGCAGCGAAGTACCGCCAGGCGATCGTCCTCGATCAGATGGCTAAGTACGGCTACATTTCCGAAGCCGATGCTGCCGCTGCCAAGAAGGCCGACCTGCACCTTGCCAAACCGCAGTCTGCCAAGACGACAGAAAACACAGCTTCCTACTTCGTCAGCTACATCATTCAGACCATCAGCGACAAGTATGGCTCTGATACCATTTACAAAGAAGGACTCCAGATTTACACCACACTCGATCTGGATATGCAGAAAGACGCTGAAAATGCGCTGAAGAACGACCTCCCGGCAGGTTCCAAAGACTCCAAGGGCCTGACACAGCCGCAGGGCGCTCTCATGTCCATCGAAGTCGGCACAGGCCAGATCAAAGCCATGGTCGGCGGCCGCGGCGAAGACCACTTCAACCGCGCTGTCCAGATGGTCCGTCAGCCTGGCTCCGCATTCAAGCCATTCGTCTATGTCACCGCCTTTGAAAACAAATTCGAACCATCCGATCTTCTGAGCAATGAAAAGAAGACCTATGCAGGTGGCTGGACACCGAAGAACTATGAAGACGAAAGCGGCGGCAAAGTCACCCTCGAACAGGCCCTGATCGATTCCATGAACATCCCGACCATCGACCTCGCCAACCGCGTAGGCATGTCCAAGATCCTGAAAACCGCACAGGACGCAGGCATTTCCACCCTCGTCATGAGCGGTAAGCAAAACGATGACAACCTCGCAGCAGCCATCGGCGGTCTCACTAACGGCGTCTCCGTCTACGACATGGCAGAAGCATACTCCGTCTTTGCCAACGACGGCAAACTCGTCAAACCAATCGCCGTCCTCAAGGTCGTCGACAGGAACGGCAGCGTCCTCGAAGACCACACCGGCACACCGGAATCCACACAGGTCATCAATGAAAACGCAGTCTACAAACTGACCAGCATCCTCCAGGAAGTCATTTCCAGAGGCACCGGCGGAAACGCATACATCGGCCGCCCGGCAGCAGGCAAGACAGGCACCACCGACGGTGAACACGACGCATGGTTCGTCGGCTACACCCCGCAGCTCGTCACAGCCGTCTGGATCGGCGACGACACCTCCAGCAACGCAGGCTACACCGGCGGCACCATCCCGGCAGCCATCTGGAGAGACTACATGAAAGCAGCCCTCTCCGGCTACTCCGTCAAGAACTTCTACATCCCGGAATCCATCCGCCAGCAAATCGAACAGCAGCGCGCAGCCAAAGCAGCCGCTGATGCAGAAGCCAAGAAGAAAGCCGAAGAAGCCAAGAAAGCAGCTGACTCCAAAGCCAAGGACGACAAATCCGCAGGCAGCAAACTCCTCGACCGCATCACAGGCAAGGACGCCAAGACAGATAATACAGCTGATGCAGCAAAAGATACAAAATAAGGAAATAAAAAAGGACCGCATGAACTTCGCGGTCCTTTTTTACGTGGAGTGGGGAGGAGGAGGGAAAAGGGGCCGTAGGCCGGTCTTGACCTTGCTCCGGGAGGAGAAGTGGTGCGGATTTGTTAATACAGACAAATAAATATCATAAAAAATCTAACCGTACCTTAATCTTAATCATGCAGCCATT
>PPYF01171768.1_pt1 | contig 47847 bp, 35 predicted proteins | sample 1559871 | NCBI WGS metagenome assembly PPYF01 (sample SAMN08240021, study PRJNA423297) | Human gut metagenome, whole genome shotgun sequencing project.
AGTCTTTCCTGCCAGCCGGCATTCGAGCCGGAGCTTATGTACCTGATTTTCGTATGCGTGGATGATCGCGTTTGTGATCGCCTCCGAGACCGCCGTCTTAACGTCGGCTACCTCCTCCAGCGTAGGATTGAGCTGTGTCATAAAAGCCGCCACCGCCACTCTGGCAAAGCTCTCATTGCAGGAGCGGCTGTCAAATTCCATCATCATTTCGTTCGTCTGTTCCATAGTTTCCCCTTTCTCTTCCCTCACAGATTCCATGATTTTTCCGGCACCACTTCGATCACCCTGGATACGCCGGAAATCTTCAGGATCTTCCGAACTCTCTCGTTGGCGTGCAGGGCCCGCACTTTTCCCCCAAGAAGCTGCAGTTCCCGGAAACGTCCCATGACGAGTCCGATCCCCGAACTGTCCATAAACGTAGTCTGTCCAAAATCAAAATCAATCTGGCGGATATTGTGTGTGCTCTGTATCGCCTCCGCTCCGCTGCGGATCTCGTCCGCCAGATGATGATCCAGCTCCGCCGGTACCCTTATGGTCAGTATGCTTCCTTTGATCTGAAATAATTCCTCATTTTTCATATTTTTCTCCCCTTCTGATATGCTCCCGAATAGAAAAGAAAGCCGGAGATATATAAAGACTGTTCTCCATATATCCCCGGCTTCGAGGTTTCTCTCTGCTTTATGATCTTTTTATTCCGTTTCTTCACCGTCCGGGTTACTGCTCTCCCCTTCGCCCGAACTTTCCTCATCTGCTGCGGAGTCTCCTTCCGAAGAATCCTCCGTCGAAGAATCTCCTGCTTCCAGATCCTGCGGCGTGCCGCCCAGCTGTTCGATCTGACTTGCCGCTCTTGTAGCGCGTTCCGTTCCAGGGAATGCATTGATGATCTCCTGGAAAGTCGCGATCGCATTGTCCGTGTCCCCGGTTTCCCGGTAAGCATGAGCCAGACGGTTCAACACAACATAATCCTGAGCGTTAATCTCCCGCGCTTTGGTCAATCGGTCAATCGCGGTGGTATATTCCGCATTGTCAAAGGCCTCCACACCTTCATCCTTCAACTCATTGAACATATCATCCTGGATATCCTCATAGATTTCATCATAAACCGCCTTAGCTTCCACGGAGAGATTATCCGTATTGACTTCCATCAGCGCGTTGGACGTCTGTGAAGTGTTTCCCTGCTGATATGCATCCACTGCCTTCATCAGATTCTCATAACTGGTGGTCTTCTGGTTTGCCGCGTCCACCTGCTGCTGGGCGGAGGCTGTCGTCTCATTCAGCGCGTCCACCTGGCTCTGCAGCTCACTGATCTGCGCCTCCTGGCTTGCCATGGTCGCCGTATACTCGATAATCTTTTCGTCCGCCTCGCGGGTGATGTTCTGCTCATGGCCCGGTCCGATCAGGAACCAGACCACCAGCCCGCCGAGTACAAGCCCAAGGAAAATATTCAGCAGCGTCGCCATATAAGAACTCTCCCGGAAGGTCGGAGGCTGGATCACCGCGTCGCTCGCTGCAAGACGGTCCGTCAAAACTTTCTCCACATCCTCCTCCGCTTTTCCCCGGCGGGCAAACCGCCGCGGTTCCAGAGAAGTCTGTGTTCCTGTCTGCTGGTCGACTTCTTTCAGGAATCTCAGCGTAGTGGAGTTGGTCTTGTCGATCCTTGCCGCCTTCTTCAGGATCTTTCTTGCTTTTTCGTACTCCTCTTTTTTGATATGGATCAGCGCCAGAAGATGATAACCTTTGATCAGCTTTGGATTCTGGCTCAGGATCTTTTTCAGCTGGATCGCCGCTACATCTTCGTTGCCTTCCCGGCAGCATTTGAGCGCGCTGTTGTATTTCTTGATCGTCTGATTGATCATATCCAGCTTCGCAGGCTCCGCCTGCAGCTTGGCAATATATTCCGAGGCAATGTTGTGTTCCGGCATGATATTTTTGCTGATGATCCATTCGCTCAGCGCAGATACCGCTTCACCGGTCTCAAAATAAACAAGTCCAAGAAGATTTCGTGCCTGAATATTCAGCTTATTAAATTTGAGACTTCTGCGCAGCATGTCGATCGCTCCGGACAGATCCCGGATCTGTGCCTTGTCCAGCCCAAGATTATAATACATATTGGAAAGGGACATACATTTTCGCTGTACGCCCAGGTCAAATCCACAATACGGACAGAAATCCATCTCCTGATCAACGACTGCCTTACAATTCATACAATTCATCGGCACACCTTACTCTTCTTTCTGTGTTTCTTGTTCGGTTTTCATCATTTCCTTTAAAATATCTATGACATCCGTCAGATCACGGCTGTAGATGGCATTCTCCACCTCGTCCACATCGAGACACGGCTTGAATTTCTTCAGTTCTTCCTCATAATTGAGCATTTTTTTCCTCCTTTGCTCTTTTGCTGATATGGTCCTTCAGCTCTCCCGCCAGATACAGCGAGCCCACACAGAACAGCATTCCATCCCCCTTCATCGCATACGCCTGTTCAAATGCCTGCGCCGGATCCGCCTGCGCATATACTTCCCGGCAGCCAGCCTTTCGAAAATCCTCTGCCAGCTCCTCCGCCGGCACCTCGCGGCTTCCTTCGATCTGCGTCGCAACGACCCTTGCCGGGCGGATGCCTTCGCTGATCTTCCGGATCATCTCCTCGTATTTCTTGTCACACACCGCAGAAAACAGGATGGTGATCTCCCGCTCCCTGGCAAAATGTGCCGCAGTTCGGATAAACTGCTCGATGCCGTCCTCATTATGCGCTCCGTCGATGATCACGCCAGGCAGCACCGTTTCCATCCGGCAGGGCCAGTGGGCTTTGGCAATCCCCTGGGTCAAACCTTCCTCCGAAATCCCGTGTATTTCTCTCAGACACTGCATCGTAAAATAGGCAAGACTTGCATTCATCATCTGATAATCCGCGATATACGGGATCTGCAGCGTCACCGGTTCCGCTCCCTGGCAGTCAAAGGTAAAGGTAATTCCTTCCTGGCTGACCGTCTCTCTCCGATACATGGATGGAAGCAGCTCGTAGGCAGGGCTGCCCAGTTCTTCCGCCCGGCTCCGGATCACCTCCGACGCTTCCCGGCAGTGTCCGTCATAGATTACCGGAACGCCCGGCTTGATGATCCCTGCTTTTTCCCCGGCGATCTCCGGAATCGTCTCTCCAAGATATTCCGTGTGATCCCGGCTGATCGATGTGATAATGCAGGCAAGCGGATGCGGAACCACATTGGTGGCATCCAGCCGTCCGCCAAGTCCCGTCTCCAGGACAATGTACTCCACATCCGCCTCGTCAAAGATTACCATTCCCATCAGGAACAGCAGTTCAAAATAGCTTGGATGATCGCCGCCCTCGCGGACAAACCGGCGGACCATTTCCATGACTTTTTCAAAAGCGCTGAGAAAGGCTTCGTCGCTGATATTCTGCCCGTTGATGATGTAGCGTTCGTTGATGCGGATCAGATGCGGCGAAGTAAACAAGCCGACACTCTTGCCGCCGCAGCGCAGCATGGAATCCAGATAGGAACATACGCTCCCTTTTCCGTTGGTTCCCGCCACATGAATGATCTTTCTCCCTGTGGAAGGATTTCCCAGGCGCTCCATCAGCATCCGGGTGTGTTCCAGAGGATGTTTCGTTGTAAACTTTGGTATATTATCAATGTAAGATACTGCTTCTTCGTAGTTCAAAAATTCCACCACTCTTATCTAATGTACTTGTGCGGCAGACGTTTCCGGAACACACGCCGTCAGACCGGCTGCAGTTCCAACCTGAAACGCTCCGTCACCTTACCATTATATAATAGTGGTGGAATATGTCCATAGATAAATTGAAAATTTTGTGCGCAAATTACGATTTTTTTCGGACGGAAAGCCTATGGATTCTGGGCATCGGCAGCATCCGCGCCGTCCGCCGGTGCCGGTGTTCCGGCCTCCGCCGGATCCGGTGTGACGGACGGCGTCAGCGTTACCGTTGTCTGACAGATCCAGGGATCCGTTCTGGATAGTACTTTCTTCGTGGAGCTGTTGCTCTGCTGCGCGATCGTCACCTGATCTCCGTCTTTCAGTTCCAGATCATTGACCATCAAAGTGTTGTTGTCCAGGAAAATCGTTTCCATCATTTCCCCGTTCACTTCCACCCGGCTGGACGCAGTGAAATTCTCTCCGTAGAAATACCAGGTATGATTGCCCACACTCTCCGCCCCGGTCAGCGTAATCGGAACGACACCCAGCTGGATCGACAGCCGCTCATAAGGCGTTTCTCCGTCCAGGCCATAGGAATAACGCTCTCCATACAGAAGATCGTACTGCAGTACCTCCAGATCCACCTGGTAATTCCTCGTATTCCGTCTTGTCTGATGATAGCGGAAAATCGTTCCTTCATGAATGCCCACACGATCCAGAACTTCCGCCGCGATCTGGTAGGACGCCAGATTCATATCCTTCTTTTCCAGCCCCATATTGTCCCAGATCACATACTGGGTCTGATACAGATATTTGTTGGTCAGATCTTCCATTTCAAGATCCATCGTCGGAAGATGGTCGCCGTACATCACCAGGACCGTCGGCTCATCGTATTCCTCCAGGCGTTCTGTCAGCTCTTTGATAAACTGATCCATCTCGTTGATCTCATTGACATAATATTCCCATGCGTAATTATTCTTCGCCTTGCCTTCCGCCCCGGTCACTGTGATCTTCGGATCTTCCAGCACCGGTTCGTTTTGATAATCGCCATGTCCCTGAACGGAAATGGTATAGACGTAATCCGGCTGATCCGGCGTGGAGTCCAGCGCCTTGATGATCTCATCGGTCAGGATATAGTCCTTGACCCACCCTGTAGGAGTCGTATCGGAAATATCCGGCATATATTCCTCAGAAGTGAAGGTCTCAAATCCCAGCCGGGAAAAAACTGTCCTTCGGGAATAGAAATTCGCCTCGTTGTTATGGATCGCATGAGTGGAATATCCCAAATCCCTCAGCACATAAGGCGCGCTCTCACAGGTTTCCTCCTGGAGGATCGACTTGTACGGATACTCGCCCGGTCCAAAATAACGAAGGCTCATTCCCGTGATCGTCTCAAATTCCGTATTTGCCGTTCCGGCGCCCACAACAGGGACACGGTACCAGCCGGAAGAATAATCCTTCATCAGCTGGCGGAACGTAGGGATCGGGTCCTCGGAAAGATTCAGATATTCCACCGTCTCCGGATCAAAAAAGGATTCCAGCTGAAGGAAAATAATGTTCGGCTTCACCGTATCGTTTTCCTCCTGCCCTCCTTCACTTTCCTCAATCTGCTGCACCAGTTCCTCCGAATATCCGTTTGGCTCATTGATTCCTGTCTCAAACAGCGTCACTGCCAGACAGTAAGGGTAACCGTAATCCTCATAGGCAAACGCGATGTTTACAAAATAACTGGAAAGCACACGTTTTTCCAGCGCCAGATTCGTTGTACCCACAAACAAAAGCACCACCGCCGCTACCAGCGGCAGATTCACATACCAACGGATCCTGCCTCTGAACTTCGGTCCCTTGAACCAAAACCATACCAAAAACAGGAGCACGGCTGCCAGCGCCGCAAACGCCAGGATCACCGTTCCTCCCGAGAGATATTTGGTGACCACCTTGGCTCCGTCACTGAGGTTCTTCAGATCCGGTCCGGTAAACGGCGTGACCCTGTTGGACAGAATCACACAGTTGATAATACCCAGCAGCAGCCAGAAAAAGGTCATGAACATACGTGCCAGTGTCCTTCTCCTGAACAGATATACGACCATAAAAGTAGTAAAAATCAAAAATGCATTATACAGAAAAACCAGAGGTTTTTCTGTCATAAACGTCCATGCCTGCGAAAAGGATCTGCGGGACAGCGTCTCAATGATGAAATACAAAATGCAGCACCCCGCCGCATGCAGCGGCAGGGAAAGCAGATTGCAGATCTTCACGGCTTTTGCGCAGCCCGGGCTCAGTTCCTTCGGTTCTCTGGCATTCTTCTTACGCCATTCCTTGAACCTGCAGAAACCGTTTTTTATTCTCTCTTTAAATTTCTTCATTTACTTTGAAAGCTGCTCCAATCTTGTACGGACCTGTTCCATCATCTGCTCGTAATTCGCCAGTTTTTCTTTCTCCGCCTGAACCTTTGCCTCCGGCGCTTTCTGGACGAAGTTCGGATTATTGAGCATTCCGTTGGAACGGGCAATTTCCTTATTCAAACGTTCTTCTTCTTTTTTCAGACGTTCGATCTCTTTCTCAATATCCACCAGCTCCGCAAATGGAATATAGATGGCAGCCTGCGGGATCACTGCGGAAACCGCATCGTCGGCGATGCCCTCCTTATCCTTCTGTACATGAACCTCATTGGCGGATGCCAGAGTTCCGAAGAACACGCTTCCGCTGCGGAACGTATCCAGCACGGTATCGTCCTCGCTTACCACGTAAACGCTGGCTTTCTTTGACGGCGGTACCTGAAGTTCGGTACGAACGGCGCGGATGCTGCGAACGGCTTCCTTCATCCGCTCAACGTCCGCCTCTTCCTTCTGGAAGTTCCACTCCTCCGTGAATGCCGGCCAGGAAGCGATCATAATGGACTCTTCTTCCGGATTCAGCGTGCAGTAAATTTCCTCTGTGATAAACGGCATGTACGGATGCAGAAGCTTCAGCGCGTTTCCAAGTACGGTCTTCAGCGTCCAGAGCGCCGCTCCCTTGGTCTCGTCCGTCTCACTGTACAGGCGCGGTTTCACCATCTCGATATACCAGTCACAGAACTCTTCCCAGATGAAATCATAAACCTTCTGTACAGCGATACCCAGCTCATATTTGTCCAGGTTCTCCGTTACCTCAGCGGCAAGGCTGTTCACCTTGGACAGGATCCATTTATCGGCGATGGTCAGATTTTCTTTCGGCATCTCTGCCGGAACCTCCGCCTTTTCCAGGTTCATCATGATGAAGCGGGATGCATTCCATACCTTGTTGGCAAAGTTGCGGCTCGCCTCCACACGCTCCCAGTAGAAACGCATGTCATTTCCCGGCGCATTTCCTGTCATCAGTGTCAGACGCAGGGCATCCGCGCCGTACTGATCGATCACCTTCAGCGGATCGATGCCGTTTCCGAGGGATTTGCTCATCTTTCTTCCCTGGGAATCTCTCACAAGTCCGTGGATCAGTACGTGGTGGAACGGAATCTCACCGGTCTGCTCCAGAGCGGAGAACATCATACGCATTACCCAGAACGGGATGATATCATAACCCGTTACCAGGACATCCGTCGGATAGAAATATTCCAGTTCCGGCGTCTTCTCCGGCCATCCCAGTGTGGAAAACGGCCACAGAGCGGAACTGAACCAGGTGTCCAGAGTATCCGGATCCTGGGTGAAATGGGTGTGTCCGCATTTCGGGCAGACTGCAGGAGCGCCGCCTCTCTGTACGATCAGCTCCCCGCACTTGTCACAGGTATAAGCCGGGATCCTATGTCCCCACCACAGCTGTCTGGAGATACACCAGTCGCGGATATTTTCCAGCCAGTGGAAATACGTTTTTTCAAAGCTCTGCGGAACAAAGTTTGTTTTTCCGCTCTTTACCGCCTCGATCGCCGGTTTAGCCATATCCGCCATCTTTACGAACCACTGGGGTTTTACCATCGGCTCGATGGTTGTCTTGCAGCGGTCATGGGTTCCTACGTTGTGAACATGATCCTCTACTTTTACGAGAAGTCCCTGCTCCTCAAGATCCGCAACCATTGCCTTTCTCGCCTCATAGCGGTCCATACCTGCGTATTTTCCGCATTTTTCATTCATGGTCGCGTCATCATTCATGATATTGATCTCCGGCAGGCTGTGGCGTCTTCCCACCTCGAAATCGTTGGGGTCATGTGCCGGTGTGATCTTTACGCATCCGGTTCCGAACTCTTTGTCTACATAGGCATCCGCGATCACCGGAATCTCACGGTCTGTCAGCGGAAGCTTCAGCATCTTTCCGATAAGATCCTGATAGCGCTCATCTTCCGGATTAACCGCAACAGCAGTATCTCCCAGAAGGGTTTCCGGACGGGTCGTAGCGATCTCAACATATCTGCCTTCCTCTCCAACGATCGGATAATTGATATGCCAGAAATGTCCCGCCTGTTCCTCGTGCTCTACCTCGGCATCGGAAATGGAGGTCTGACATACCGGACACCAGTTGATAATGCGGCTGCCCTTATAGATCCATCCTTTTTCGTACAAACGGCAGAATACTTCTTCTACGGCTTTGGAACAGCCTTCATCCATCGTGAAACGTTCTCTGTCCCAATCTGCGGAAGAGCCCAGTTTTTTCAGCTGGTCGTTGATCCGTCCGCCGTACTCCTTTTTCCATTCCCAGCAGTATCTGAGAAATTCTTCGCGGCCGATCTCATCCTTGTCGATGCCTTTTTCTTTCAACATCTCAGTTACTTTGACCTCTGTGGCGATCGCCGCATGGTCGGTTCCCGGCTGCCAGAGGGTCTCATATCCCTGCATTCTCTTAAAGCGCGCCAGGATATCCTGCATGGTGTTGTCCAGCGCATGGCCCATATGAAGCTGGCCGGTTACGTTCGGCGGCGGCATCATGATGGTAAACGGTTTTTTGTTTGGATTTACTTCGGCATGAAAATATCCTCGGTCCATCCATTTCTGATAAAGTCTGTCCTCGATCCCTTTCGGATCGTAGGTTTTGGCAAGCTCCTTGTTCATTTTCTTCCTCCTTGATCCTGGATGGTGCTGCCGGAAATAAAAAGAAAAGCCCTTTGCACAGCAATTGTGCAAAGGGCGAAACGTTCCGCGGTACCACCTTTGTTTTGTCTCTCTCAAAGCGCACGGATCTTGTCACATGTTCCCGTATCTTTTCCTGTACGCTCCTGTCCTTTAACGCTGACGAGGCGTGAGAATCTACTTTGCACAACCACTTGCTTTCTGTTGTCTTTCAATCCCCCGGTTCAAAAGCTACCTTCCATGACCACTTCCCTAGACGGCCTTTCAGCCGGTGAACCGTCCTCTCTTTCGGGGTTCTTCATGTACTCCTCTTTCTCATTACCTTTATTTGTTCAGGTTGTCCTTATCATAAGCGTGTTTCCGTATTTTGTCAAGACGAAAAAAAATTAAGATTTTTTGTAGTATTCTCTCGGGGCGCAGCCGTACATGGTTCGGAATTGGCGGAAGAAGTTGCTGTAGTCGGAGAAGCCGCTTTCTTCGGCGGCTGTGCGGGGCGGGATTCCTTCTTTCAGGAGTTTTTCTGCATTCAGGAGTCTTTTCAGGAGCAGATACTGATACGGGGAGCCTCCTACTTCTTCTTTGAATTCTTTGGACAGCTGGCTGTAGTTTTTTAAGAATTGTTTTTCCAGCTGGCGGCTGGTTACCGGGTTTTTGTAATTCTTTTCGATGTATTCTGCCATTTCCCGGACCGTTGCGGTCATTTCTGTTTTTTCTGGTTTGGCTTTTCCCTGCTGTAATTTTGCCCGGACCAGCAAAACAAAAAAGCAGGTCAGCAGTGCATGGATCACGGTTTCTTTACCGTATGCATTCCCTTTGTCTTCACAGAGGAGTTTCTGAAGCAGTGTTTTCATTTCCTGACGCTGTGGTTCCTCCAGACAGTATTGCTGTGCCGGGATATTTTCAATGCCGGACCATTGGATTTTTTGATCTTTTCCATTCAGTTTTTCCGGCAGCTCCTGGGAAAATCTCAGAGCGATCCTTTCTGAACAGTGTCCGCTGTGAATGCAGGGCTGATGCAGACGGTAAGGAGGGATCAAAAGCAAATGTCCTGGTTCCATCCGATAGGTATATCCTTCCACATTATACAGAATGTCTCCTGATACGGCAAAAAAAGCTTCGTAGTGATCGTGATAATGAAGGGATACCTTTCCGTTCAGGGGAGCCATATTGTGACGGATCATGTATACACTGCCTGCCGGGAGGGAAATACTGTCTTCTTCAAATCTGGATTTTATTTTCTCTCCCATTCTGTCACCTCTTTTCCTGAAATCAACAATCTTTTTCTCATTTTTGGCAATATTTTTCTTTGATTTCTGCCTTTATACTTATTATACAAAATTGATCCGCAAACAACAAGAAAGGAAGTGTCTTTATGGAAAAAGGTAAGATTGGAGTACAGATGATGATGCTGAAGGAGGAAATCCGCCGGGACGGTATGCGGCCTGCCATGGAAAAGCTTGCCGACCTTGGTTATCACGCGGTGGAAGTTTCCCAGATTCCCATGACGCCGGAAAATATCCGGGAACTTCAGTATGCAGATCAGAATCTCGGAATTCAGACCGTTTCCATGTCCTGCGGGCTTGAGGACTTGTCTCCGGACTACAAATATCCGGGCGATACGCTCGCCAACGATTTCAATAAGATCGTCGAGGACTGCCAGGCGGTCAACTGTGGGATTCTGCGCATCGGAATGCTCCCACTTCATTCTGCCGTCTCGCCGGAAAAAATGATGGAAATGATCCAGCGCTGTGAAGAATACGCGGCTGCGCTCAAAACACACGGAATTGATTTTTATTATCATGCGCACACAATGGAATTTTATCGCTGGAAAGGAAAACCCGTCCTTACCCATATGAAAGAACAAACAAAAGTGCTAGGTTTTGAGCTGGACAGCCACTGGATGTGGCGGGGCGGTGTGGATCCGGTTTCCTATATCCGAAGTTTTCAGGGACGTGTACGTCTCCTTCATCTGAAAGACTATCGCATCGGACTGGTCTCCGATCCCACACATATGCCGTCGGATATTTTCGGACCTCTGGAAGAATTTGCGGAAGTCGGCGAAGGCTGTCTTGACATGCCCGCGATCATTCAGGCAGGACTGGAGAGCGGAAGCGAATATTTCCTGATCGAACAGGACAAGCAGTATGGCAGAAATGTTTATGATTCTCTTCGTATGTCCCGTGACAATCTGATAAAAATGGGATATGCTGACTGGTTTTAAACACGTACAGCACAACTCCCGCAGCAGAAAACCTGCCGCGGGAGTTGTCCCTGTCAGATGAGTTTTTCAGATAAACTGATTTCTCACTGCATCATATTCATAATCAATCGCTGCCAGCCTGTTCCGCAGATCATGTTCACTGACCTGCAGGGAACTGCACAGTTCCTGAAGGCTGGGATAAAAATCCCGAAGCTGAGTATTGACATAGCTCAGCAGCATCACCGGATCCTTGGGCATTGCTCCATTACCTCCACATTTTATGCCTCGACCACTTCCACTCTCGGTCTTACCGAGGCGGTAAGTGTTCCATCCTGAGCGTCCAGCACGATCGTGTCTCCGGTGTTGACCTGTCCGCCGAGGATCATACGGGCAGCGGTCGTCTCCACTTCCTTCTGGATAAACCGGCGCAGAGGCCTTGCTCCGTATACCGGATCGTATCCGCCTTCAATGACGTACTGCTTTCCGGCTTCGGTCAGTTCCACAGACAACTCCTGATTTTCCAGACGTTCATTCAGTTCCTTCATCAACAGGTCTACAATATGCCCAATATTGTCTTTTGTCAAGGGTTTGAACATAATTGTTTCATCCAGACGGTTCAGAAATTCCGGACGGAAGTGGGAGCGCAGATCCTGCATTACCATATTTCTCGCTTCCTCGGAAATCTCTCCGTTGTCCTGGATACCCTCCAGAAGATACTGGGAACCGATATTCGACGTCATGATCAGGATTGTATTTTTAAAATCCACAGTACGCCCCTGAGAATCGGTGATCCGTCCGTCATCCAGCACCTGAAGCAATACGTTGAAGACATCCGGATGAGCTTTCTCCACCTCGTCGAACAAAACGACCGAATACGGTTTCCGGCGTACTGCCTCGGTGAGCTGGCCGCCCTCCTCATATCCCACATATCCCGGAGGCGCTCCGATCAGACGGGAGACGGAATATTTCTCCATATATTCACTCATATCGATACGGACCATGTTGTTTTCGTCGTCAAACAGCTTCTGTGCCAGCGTCTTCGCCAGCTCCGTTTTTCCGACGCCGGTAGGTCCAAGGAACAGGAAGGAACCAATCGGCTTCGTCGGGTCCTTGATTCCCGCTTTGGAACGGATGATCGCATCCGCAACTTTTGTCACCGCCTCATCCTGTCCGATCACACGGGTATGAAGCTCCTGCTCCAGTCCGAGGATTTTCACACGCTCGCCCTCCGTCAGTTTTGCAACCGGAATGCCGGTCCACCGGGACACGATACGGGCAATCTCCTCATCGGTAACGCTCTCATGCACAAGAGAGAGATCCGAATCCTTGACTCTGGCTTCCTCCGCCGCCAGCTGCTGCTGGAGTTTCGGAAGTTCTCCGTACTGGAGCTCTGCCGCCTTGTTCAGATCGTAAGCCTGCTGAGCTTTCTGGATCTGTTTGTTGATATCCTCGATCTGCTCACGCAGAGCGGACAGTTTTTCTACGGATTTCTTTTCATTTTCCCACTGAGCCTTCTGAGCCTGGAAATTATCTTTCAGTTCCGCCAGTTCTTTCTGCAGTTCTTCCAGACGTTCTTTGCTCAGATTGTCTGTCTCCTTTTTCAAAGCCGCTTCCTCAATCTGCATCTGCATGATCCGGCGGTTCAGCTCATCCAGCTCCGTCGGCATGGAATCCAGTTCCGTTTTGATCAGCGCACATGCCTCATCCACAAGGTCGATCGCCTTGTCCGGCAGAAAACGGTCGCTGATATAACGGTCCGAAAGCATCGCCGCCGCCACCAGCGCTCCATCGGTAATCTTTACGCCGTGAAATACTTCATAACGTTCTTTCAGGCCACGAAGAATGGAGATCGTATCTTCCACGGTCGGCTCGTCGACCTGAACCGGCTGGAACCGTCGTTCCAGAGCCGCGTCTTTTTCAATATACTGGCGGTATTCATCCAGTGTGGTCGCACCAATACAGTGCAGCTCGCCCCGCGCCAGCATCGGCTTGAGCATATTTCCGGCATCCATCGCGCCGTCCGTCTTTCCGGCTCCTACGATCAGGTGCAGCTCATCGATGAACAGGATGATCTTTCCATCGCTTTTGCGGACTTCCTCCAGAACGGCTTTCAGACGCTCCTCAAACTCTCCGCGGTACTTTGCTCCTGCCACCAGCGCTCCCATGTCCAGGGAAAAGATTGTTTTATTTTTCAGGCTCTCCGGCACATCCCCGTTGGCAATACGCTGCGCCAGCCCTTCTACGACTGCCGTCTTACCTACGCCGGGTTCACCGATCAGAACCGGATTGTTTTTGGTCTTTCTGGAAAGAATACGGATCACATTCCGGATCTCTGTGTCACGTCCGATGACCGGATCCAGCTTCTGGCTTCTGGCTTTTTCCACCAGATCCTGTCCGTATTTTTCCAGTGTGTCATAGGTTGCTTCCGGATTGTCCGTGGTGACTCTCTGGTTGCCCCGCACGGTGCTCAGCGCCTGAAGAAAGCGTTCCCGGGTAATTCCATACTCCTGAAACAGCTTTTTCATCGTCGGGCTCGGGTTCTTCAGCATCGACAGGAACAGATGCTCTACGGAAACGTATTCATCCCCCATCGCCTTTGCCTCGTCCTCCGCGCTGACCAGCGCTTTGTTCAGATACTGGCCGATGTATGGCTGTCCGCCGGATACCTTGACTCTGTCATTCAGAGCCTGCGTTACCCGGTTGACAAAGTGCTCTTTCTGAATTTCCATCTTCTCGATCATTTTCAGGATCAGGCTGTCCTCCTGGTGGAGAAGATTGTACAGCAGGTGCTCCTGCTCTACCTCCTGATTTCCAAAATCATAGGCGGTCTTTTCCAGGTCCTGAACAGCCTGCAGTGATTTCTGCGTAAATTTGCTGATATTCATATCTGTAACCTCCTTGTATGGCTTATTTTCCTTTTGTTCTACGCAGAATATAACACTTATTGTTAGCACTGTCAAGAGGTGAGTGCTAATTTTTTTAAGATTTTTTTAGAAAGTCCGAAAAAAGCTTGATTTTACGGGCTTTCTGAGCATTTACAATTTTTAAATCTGCTTCAAAAATGACTTACTACACCATTTTTACACCATTTCTACACCATTTTGCGCGAAAACTACGAGCCATGCAAGCGGAAAAATGAGCTCTCGTTGAGAGCTTGCTCTCATAAGTAGAGATCGTTTTTTTCGCTTATACGGCGACAGCCGTGACCGAATGAACGCAGTTCATGAGGTCCATGGCGAGCAGTTCTGTAATCATTCTTAAAGAAATCTGAGCCATCACATGATCTGCACCAAATCCATCTTCGCGATCTCTTTTTCAATCCTGGACCGGTCTGTGATATGGTTATAAACTTCCATCGTGACACTGATGTTCGCATGTCCCATCACATACTGAACGACCTTCATATCCAGATCTGTCTCCGCCATACGGGTACAGGCGGTATGTCTGAGGATGTGGGCGGTAATTGTCGGCAGCTCTTCCGGCTTTCTCCTCTCCCGCTTCGCCCGCTCATTTTCCTCTTTGTTATACGCCTTCACAATATCCCGCAGGATAAAATTCACGGACGCAGGCATCATGGGGCGTCCGCTCCTGCTCATGAACACAAAATCGGACAGCCCTTCGATCTCTACATCTCTTGGAATCCCGGCCTGAAAATTCAGCCGTCTCTGGACCTCAAAGGCTCTCGCCACCATTCTGCTCATGGGGATCTCCCGGATCCCGGCCTCCGTCTTCGGCATGGTCACATGAAAACTGCATCCGTCCCCATAGTTCTTATAGATCAGCTGATGGTTTACGGATACGGTCCTGGTCTTCAGATCCACATCCTTCCAGGTCAGTCCGATCAGTTCCCCGCAGCGGAGCCCCGTTCCGATCATCACCTGCAGCATAGGCAGATAATTCTGAAATGCCTCGCTGTTCTTCACAAAATTCAACAGATTTTTCTGCTGGTCAAAGGACAGGGCGGTGCGTTTCTTCTCCGGCTCTCCATAATCCCCCAACGCTCTTTTTGCAGGATTCTTCCGGATGATATCATCATCTACAGCCACCTCAAAGCTGGGAAAGATCATATTATGGAGAAACTTGATGGTACTGTGGGCGTATTTTTCTTTACTCAGCCGGGAATAAAACAGCCGTACATGGGATGGTCTCACCTGTACCACTTTCATCTGACCAAGCTCATTCTTCACAAGACTGTTCCACATCCTTCTGTAATTGGCGCGGGTGCTTTCCGCCAGCTTCCTTGTTTCCAGATAAATGTCAAACAGCTCATTGAGCGTCATGCTCTTGAACTGGGTATCGGTCAGGATCCCTTCGTCCTGATCTTTCTCAATCTCTTTTTCTTTTTTCCTCAGTTCGGCCAGATCCGGGGAATAAACAGCCAGCCGTCTGCCGGTCCGTTCATCCTTGTACCGGTACATATAGAGGCCGTCCTTGCGCTGGGATTCCCCGGTCCTCAGATTTCTTCCTCTATTATCTTTTCTTGCCACAAAACCATTCCTCTCTGTATCTTCACACCTCCCTGCCTCAGAGAATGGTCTTGTCCTGCTTAAGGAAAGTATATCACAAAACCATCTCCATGCACATCAGGGTTCCTCTATCCCGCTATCGCTTCCAGATATTTTTCCACCTTTTGGACCGAGTACAATACCCGGCGTCCGATGGTAATCCGTGCTCCGGCATCTTCCCCGATCTTCCTTGCCGTCATCTGTCCGCAGGAAAGCATAGCGGCCAGCCCTTCAATATCCACTGCCAGACGGCAGCTGCTCTCTCTTTCTTTTGTCTGTCTCATCTACTCACCTCCTCCTTCATGCTTTCTTTCATCCGAGCCAGCTTTTCTCTGGCTGTCAGTTTTCGGAAACTCTCTCCTTTAAACTGCACCGGGACGCACATTTCCTGCAGCCGGTCATAAATCCTTGCATGTGCCGTATCATGCGGATGCGTCAAATCGTGCAGAGTCAGGTTCGTGGTCACGATCAACGGCTTCCCGCTGCGGTATCTGCTGTCGATTACCGCATAGATCTGTTCCAGTCCGTACTCCGTCCCTCTCTCCATGCCGAAATCATCCAGGATCAGCAGCGGGAATCTGCATAAATTCTTTATGTACTCGTTCTTGTCTGAAAAGTTGGCGGACAGGTCATTGAGCACCTCAGCAAAGTTGGTCATGCGGACGGGGATTTCCTGTTCCAGCAGGGCATTGGCAATACAGCCTGCCAGATAGCTTTTTCCGGTCCCGACCGCTCCCCAGAAAAGATAACCGATGTTTTCCTCTTTCATCCTCTCCCAATGCTTCACATAGAATCTGGCGGTTTCCGTATTTTTTGAAATCCCTTTATCTTTCTCAAAGGTCCATTCCTGCATGGCTTTCTCAGAAAAGCAACGGCTCTTTAATTCTCTCACAGCGGTTTCATGGCGCTGTTGTTCCCGGTACTGCTCCTCCTCTTTTCTCTTTTTCCTACGGCACTCACATTCCCGGGGATGCTTTTTCATCCCGAACACCATATCTTTTCCCGGATCAAAATAAGCCTCCTTCGGTTCATGGCATTTGCCACAATACAGGAGTCCGTCTTCTCCGATGTAATCCTCTTCGGTTCTTTCTCCCGGCTGCATCAAGTTCCTTACGGTTTCTTCTATCATCTCGTTCACAGGCTGTCCTCCTCACTGCAGGTATAATCCGGAATGTTTTTTACCGGCGCTGACCGTTCTGCCCATCTCTGCAATGTAGCCGCATGATCGGCATAATGTTTCCCGGTGGAACGCATATAACCGGAAAGTTCTTCGATCAGCCTGTCCGGTTCCCGGATCTCCTGCTTCAATTCCTCATATTCTGTTTCAGAGAGAAACACATTGTGGTATTTCCCATAGGCGGAGCGTGTTTCTCTCTCTTTGTTTTTCTGGCTTTCAGTCAGTTGGTTATTACTCAGTTGGTTAGGAGCTACTTTTCTATCCCTCATATAGACACTTTCCTTTCCCTCACAGATATCTTTTTCTTTCTCTCCATGGGATACTTTCCCTTCCTCTCTCAGACTGCTGTCCTGCTCCTCTGCCGGGAGCCTGACAAACAGCAGATTTGGCTTTGAAAATCCCTGCTTTCTTTTTTCCAGAAGTCCGGCATTCATCAGCTCATTCAACGCCTTTTTGATCGTCATATGGCTCTTCCCCAAATCCTTTGCCAGATCTGCGATCGTATAGATCAGGTAAATATGCTCCTCCCTGTCCTTCCATCCGTTCTTTCTGGAAAGCGTGGACCTGTCCAGCAGCAGAGCGTAAAGGACTCTGGCGGTCTGAGTCAGATCCATATCCAGCAGGAACCGAGGATAGGGAAGAAACGCCGGGAGCCTTGTCTGTTCTGTCATATAAGTCGTCTGGATTTTATTCTCCACATCCATTTGCCTGTTCCTGTCTGATCTTCCTCCGTAGGCTCCGCTTGGATTCATAGCAGGGGCAGCATACAATCTCCGTTCGGAAACTCTGCTTGCAGTCCCCGGTACATTTCCTGCAGGTCAGATTGTGCGCAACCCGGCCTCTTTCATTGAGAAAAAAGGCCAATTCCTGTTTCCTTTTCTTGCTCATTCTCGGCACAGACATTCCTCCTTTCCGCCGTCCTGCCAGTGCCCGCACACAGGACAGCAATTATGGTCACGTTTCGGTATCATTTTTCGCATTTTTTGCCCTTTACGACAGGCTTTTTTGACCTCAAATATATCTGCATGGGGTTTATCCTGTCTGAAGGCAGAAAACGCTGTTTGGTCGTGTTTCGGTATCATTTTGGAACAATTCGTCTGGATTACTTTAACTCCCCCGATAAAACACGGATAATCTCACTTCTGTTTCCTTCTCTTTCTTGTCATGAGTCCTCCTTTCTTCTGAGTCCTGTCACGTCAGTAACACACAAGTGGAAGAACCGGCATCTTTTCCGGAATTCTCCTTTTGTGCTGCGTTCCACTTTTCAGTGGGCGCCAATATCTGCCAGATCGGCAGATCATCGAGGGTATGGGGAATCGAAATCCCCGGCAAGATCACGACCCAAAGAGGAAGGCCAAATCCATATAATATGGATTTTGGTATTACGGGGTGGATCTTGCCCTTAGAAATTCCAAGCAAGATCACGACCCAAAAGGGAAGGCCAAATCCATAACATGAATTTCGGTATTACCTGGGTGGATCTTGCTCTATAGGATCAAACCCTCTCACTTAACGTATTCGGGAGCAGTCAAATTACAGGGGCTAAATCAAAAAATGTTTTTAAATCATTTCGTATTACTCGTCTGCCATAAAAAAATCCTTCTATCTATCCAATTGTCCGATGGGACATATACAACAACCTGATGAGGATATATTTTTATTTTTTTCATTGATATAAAAATCACCTCACTTAACAGAAAGGCAAGCAGAAAATTTTGCAGTTTCTGGAAACAGTATCTTTAAAATAGAGCATAAAAAAAGCACCCAGTTTCAAACTGAATGCGCATTATCCATATTCAATCTATGATTAGGAATACTTTTTACTATATAGCATCTTCTCCGTATTTTTCCCGGATTCTCCGGCATAAATCTTCCCAGCCAACACTTAATTGTTCTGGGGAAGATTCTGGTATATCTATATCTGCATATTTCTCATTCACTTCATCTTCAATCCTCTGGGCATAAATTGCCAGAAATTCCGGATATTCAAGCAACATCCTATTGAATAGATCATCCGCTGCCGCTCCCAGTTCCATGCAACGATCCAGGATAGAACTGTAAATCTCCTGTGTCATGGGAATTTGATAATCTATCGCTGCTAATTGTTCATCTGTAAATTCAAATGTCTCAATAAGGAAATTACAAAATCCCTTATTTGTTCCTCTATGCATAATAGGAGCCTCCCGTTCACATATCTATTATATAGCATTGTGGATATCTCCACAATATTGTTTTTCAACGGTAACTCCTATAATTGAATTATCTTTAAGAGGAAAGGGGTGTTCATTATTATTGATTTTAGCCCACTGTGGGAGACCATGGAACAAAAAGGCATTACTCAATACCAGCTTTTAAAAAGTGGTATCGATAATAAGACCTTGGATTCTCTGAAAAAGAATAAGAACATTACACTGAACACCCTTGAAAAACTTTCAAAGATTTTGGATTGCGCTGATTTGAATAAGATAGTAAGGTTTTATGATTAAAGGCTACACGAATAAAAGAACCTGGTAGCCTTTAATCGTTTTATTCAAAATTTAAAACTTTTCTATAAAACCAACAATTTTTATCTAATTATTATATCCGATATTTATGTTTCCGCAGATCAAATGCGGACTTTCCTCCTTCAAGAATATCGCAGATCTGTTGCTGAATTCCTTGTTTTCCGAGTGTATCTGTTCTTCCTGCTTCTTCAGGTAAATCATCCTCTATTGAGCCCGAACGATACTCAAAGCGAAATTCTCTATTCGGAGAATTTTTCCCATTTTGATTAGCTACTATTACTTCGTCAGAATCCGCCCCTAAAACCACATTGGCATTATGAGTAACCACAATAATTTGTCTCATAATCTTTTTCTTTTTGATAAAAGGTATAAGTTCATCAAAAATAGAGCGATTATCCAGATCATCCTCCGGTTGATCAACAAGAATAGGACAAGTACTCTCTGCAAGACTTATCAACATTTTGAGTAAAACCAGAGCTTTTTTCCCTGGAGACATTTCGTCAATTAAATCTCCATCCATGCTAACCTTATAGGTAGAATTATACCAATCTCCTAATAATTCTCTCAAAACATTTTCCGGTGTTTTATTCCTTACAAGATGTATAGTTCCATTTACAATCGCATTTATCAATTTAGATACATTGTCTACTCTAACCCAGAATTCATCGTATTTTTCTAAATCGATATAACTCCTAAATGAAGTACGACGATCAAAACAGGACTGAATTTCTTGAGTAAATGCTTCTCTGCGGAAAGGAGCTTCTGCTGAAAACTCCAAATCTTCCGTCGTTAATGCCTTATTCTCATTAATTGCATCAGCATATACTTGATGGAGCTCGCGATATTTCAAGAATTTAGTTGTAAGCTGCTGTAAAAGCTCATTGTATTTTTCTTCAATTCTCTTTGTTTGTGTCTCAACATCAACGAATTTAACCAATTTTTCTTCTTCTTGCTTTACTGCTTTAGACAATTTCTGTATGGCTTCATTTTCGGAAATTTTAACTGAAAGTGGTTTCGCAATCGCCTCTTTTTCAGCACGTCTGCATTTTATTTCTTTCAAATTTCCCCGTAAATCATTAAGCAGCACCTGTTTGTCCTTGTACCACACCTCATCTGCTGCTTGCACAGCTCTTTCCTTGGAACTTTTTATTTTTAGTAACATGTCATCTGAAAGATCGTAATCTTCATCCGCAGGTATTACTAATGATTGAATTCCTTCTATAATTTCAATATACTTTTCTATAGCCTTTATACTGCTATCTAGTAAGGATATCTCTTTACTTATTTCGTCATATGTGCTTATTTCCTCTTCAGATAGAGATAATTCTTTTGATAACTTCTCCTTTTCATCTTTTAATTTCTTTATCTCCTTTTCAATACCTGTTTTTGTTCCAATTTCGGCAAGTGACTTCAACTGTGTTTGCCATTCAGTATACTGTTGGATCAAGGTATAAATTGTTCTATCAATTTCCGATTTTAATTCTCCCAGTCTCTGATTTAGCTCATCATATGAGTTTTTTGCATCAGAATTAAGCATAACAATATCATGAATAATTTCATCAATTTCAGTTAATTCCTCATGCTCATCTGAAAGTCGATTCAAATAGGTTTGCGGAAGATATACAATTTTGTGCTGTTGTGAATTGGCATCTTTCTGGCTGATTGCCCCATCCTTCCAATAAACTTTCACGTCTGTTATTGTCTTATTGCTATTTTTAGTAATACCAATCTTTTCAGATACCTGAATTGGATCAATTGCCATTGCCATATTATGTAACAGCAGTGATTTTCCTGTCGATTTACCACCAATAATACATGTCAGCCTATCATTAAAATAAACGGGCGTAGGTGCAAATTCCTGATCCAAAATTTCCACTCTGTCAATCACTTGATAATCTGGTTTCATTTCCGGTTTTATTGAAGAAATACATACCCTATCTTTTGGCTCATAAAGGACTTGTCTAAAGCCATTAAAAGTAGGGTCCGCCTTGATCCAACAATATCTTTTATTATTGGGTTCAAACAGCTTTTCACAAGAATGAGCATCTGAGCCATGAATACACGGTTTTAATGAACCACACTTTTGTATCACCGTTTTGCAATCATCTGCCGAATCACCAACGAAGTATTTAATATCTGACTCTTTTGCGGAAAAAATCATATCGGAAAATTGATAAACAGCTCTTCTTGTTGCATCCATCTGGGAAACATCACCCAGAAAGTATGCCGAATGTTCAACAACACCAGAAACACCATCACCACTACTATTAGATACAACAATAATACAATGCTCTCTCAGCTCCTGATCTTCGTCAAAAATTTTCTTCAGGGATGAAAATTCTAAAACGAACTGATTAACCCCAACAATATAAGCTGAATCTTTAGAAAGCGTTTTATCGTTTTGGTAATCTCTTCCCAGTCGTATCAATTCATCATGTGAAGCACTATATGAACTGTCGCCAAATGAAAACTTGAGTTTACTAAAAAACCTGCTTTCCAAACTATCGGCATATGCAGGATCAAAAATACAATGAATATTTACCGGGTATTTTTTAGCCAAAGGCACCATCCGTAATTCGACATTTGGCAAAACAAGCTTTATTGATTCAGGAAGCCTTCCATCCTCTATTACCTTGTTGTAATTATCTATTGACAGATAGTCTGTAATTCCAATTACCTCAATTGTTTTAAGTGGATCCGTTCCATCCCCAATATAATGATTAATAGTATTATAGAAATTATCCCACTTTTCTTCTATTGTCTTGCCCTCATACTGATCATTTTTCAGCGTCCCCGGTGTATGAATATGTAAATCCCACCGTCTCCATTCTGATCCTCGCTCGTATTTCACCATAATAATCTCCCTCTATTCTACCCCCAGTGCCTTAAACACCGCATCTTCCGCACTATTATAAAAAATAATATTAAAACTTCCCATCAGTTCTGCTGGAACACTTCCCAAATCACCTGCAGAAGTAATTGGCAGCAAAATCCTCTTTGCTCCACTGTCCAGGCAAACTTGTAACGCATTAGCCAGCTCATCTACTTTGATGATTGTTCCACTGATACTGATTTCACCCAAAACAGCTAGTGTACTGACAGTTGGTTTTCCCAGTGCAATCGAACAAAGAGCAATTAACGTGGGAAGCGCAAGTTTACTGGTCATTCCGATACCCTGCAGATCCTGATAGTTGATGATATAGTCCTTGGTAGTCGTGCTGATCGTTCCACTGATCCGACTGCCGTTGGCTTTTAAATAATTGAATGCAGTATTAGTTGCTTCTTTAGCATCACGATCACTGCCAAGACCGGTTCGATCGAATTTTCCATTTCCGGGAAGCATTTGTGATTCCAGCCGGAAAACTCCGATCATTCCTGTTTTTCCGCGCGATACAGTATAAACCTGTCCTGGATTGCATATTCCTTCGGGAATAAGCTTTCCGCCTCCCTGCTCCGGTACAGAGACGTAATGTTCTTCAAAGGTCTTATTATCTATGTAGGAAAAATTTACATCATAGAATTCCATACCGCCTAGCTTTTTCAACTGCTCTTTGACACGGCGGCGCATCTCTAAAGAAATCTGAAGAACTTCTTCCAACTGTTCTTTGGTAAATTCTCCATTCGGATAAAGTAACTTTACAAAACCGCCCACCATCTTACGAACAGCAATGGTGTCACGCTGATTTAAATTCTTTCCTAAGCGGAAATACTTGTCCAATGCATCGCCATATTGCTCTTTCCGCAGTTCCCGTAAAAACTCTGCCAAATAGTCAGTGATAAATCCATAGTCATCCGTAAAATGTTCCGGACGGAATTTAGGTATTTCCCATCCGGGGATATAACAATGGATACGATCAAGGAAGGCCGTGTCTGTTCCCATTTCAGGCGGGAAGGGATCAAACAGACTGGAGGTTTTCAAAAGCACGTCCACACTCTGATTGATATTTCCCACGAAAACCATAGAAGCGGAAGCTGCCTTTTCCTCCTTGCCACGGGCAAAGGAACCGGACGCCATATAGTCCTTCATAATCTGGATGCCATCTTTATCCTTAAAATGGATTCCGGCCACTTCATCAAAGGCCACACAGTCCCAAAGGCCCACAAGTCCAACCGTCTTTCTTCCCATATTATAAAACAGATTGGCAACCGTGGTTTGTCCGCCCGATACCAGAATGCTATTCGGAGAGATTTCCTTATAGAGATGGGATTTTCCGGTGCTTCTCGGTCCCAGTTCGCAAAGATTAAAATTATTCTCCACAAGTGGAAGCATACGAGCAAGAAGCAGCCACTTTTCCCGTTCTGTCAAGGTATCCGGCTCCATACCAATGGAACGAAGCATTACATCCATCCACTCTTCCTTAGTAAACGCTTTACGTCCCTGCTTCAATTCTTCTATATCTATATGAGGCATCTGGATCGGAGTCAGTTTCCTGATATTGATCGGCGTTGCATCTTTCTGGCGTTTCTTTTTTGACTGGATGTAATCCCCGGAAGCAGAAATAATTTCCGGTGCGAATTCATTTTCTGTCTCATAATCCAACTGCACAATACACCAGATTCCGCCGCAGAGCAGCCGATCATACTTAGTCGGATATTCTTCGCTGATCGGAATATTCTTCAGACCAAGGTTAGAGAATTCCGCTTCATACATATCATAGCGGATATTCAAGCTTACCGTAATCTTATCAATTACTGTATAACTTCCTCTTTGCCGGAGAACAGACAGGATTTTTTGTGCTTCATCCGGACGGACAAAGTTATCTGCCAGAATGTGCTTCACATTTTCTACACCCTGCTCAATAATTTCCGGATCATCAGAACTGCAGTACTGTCCCAGCAAAAATTCCAGCACATAAACCGGAACATTTGCGCCTTCCTTGATTTTCTTAGTCAGATCCTTGCGGACAATCTTGCCGTCAAAATTCTGGCGTAATTTCTGTTTGATGATCTCTCTCCTATCTTCAGTTTCCATGAAATCTGTCAATGAATAACGCCTCCTCATCCAATCTTAAAACCCGAATCCATAGTCATCCGCAAATGCAAGATCCATGGTTACAGGATGGCGGAAGACCTCAAGGCCGGTAGTCTCATCATAAACTACAAGAAAATATTTGTTCTCTTTATCATATTTTTTATTTTTAAAGGTAAACCGCAGCCGTGATATTCGCTTCAATGGATCACTTTCTCTGCTGTCTGCAACCAAAATATTCTCATTGGAAATCTTTTCGTTTTCATCTGAGAGAAAATAAATACGATACGTTGCTTCTTTAATTATATCGCTGACCGGATCAGACTGTATAAAATCCATAGTTGTAATCAGATTCGTAATCTTCTGTACCATAGATATCAGCGCAATCTGTACCGGTCTGGTTTCCATATGACCACGTTCCATCTTAACATCCAGCACAGGGATCAGCATTTCCTGAGGTGAAGATCCGCCATGGACATAATTCTGACCTCCTCCTGATACTTTAAATACATGACTGCTGACCGGGAAAGAAACCACTTTTGCATCTTCATTTCCAAGAATTTTTCCCAAGGATAAACAGTCAATACCGTCTCCTGTTACTGCTGAATCAGCGACAATAAAACGTCGATTTACAAAAGCCTTTTTCCCATTGACACCATTGATCTTCTCACTTTCTGTAATCTTATCTCGTTTATACAGAAAGCCGTGATCCGAAGTAACAATAAAGTGATATGTATTGGCACTGGTAGAAATCCTATGGATAAACTCCATGATTTCTCTGACCGCCTCCTCACAGGCCACAAATACTTCATCCTCCGTATTTGCTTTATCTCCCCGGGCATCAATCTGATTATGATACACATAAAGCAACTGTCTGCCAGTAAAAATTTCCCGAAGTTCCGCTATCTTTCGATTCTTTATATCGTCAAATTGAAGGCACAGAGCATCCGGCTGATACATTTGAAGAATCATCTGTCGCTCCGTCAGATTATCACAGTTTTTCTCATCCACCAGCACAGTATAATCCTCTTTCATAGAAAGAGTGTTATGAGGAAGCAGCGCTGCCATTCCCAGTCTTGTATAGGATGGCAGAATTCCCAGCATTGTTTCCATTCTAGCTGTACACTTTGGATCATCCTGCATCTGCAAAAATAGCTGCCTGCCTACTTCATAGCGCATGGCGTCTGAAATAATAACCACTGTCCGTTCCTTACTGTTTTTTATATAACTATTATAAAAATTACGCTGTAATGGCAAAGTCAGAAAAGCACCTTCCTCATGAAGGGCCGCATTCCATTTGGGGAGCTGAATAGCCAACACTCGGTTGGTATAAATATTCTCCACCATATTTTTTAGTGCCTCAAATCCATCTCCGTTTTCCATTGCGTCAAAAGCCGTATAGAATCTTCGATATTCCTGATCAATCATCCAGTCTTTTTCCTGATATTGTCCAATGATTTTCTTAAAGTCATCCGGGCATTGATAATTTGCCGCCGTCGCCAACACATAGGCGCTTCTGATCACCCGATATTCATTTTCGGTTCTTCTTCCAAAATGCATCTTCATCCGCTTCTCACAGATATCCGGTATAGAAAACTGGTCTAATTTGGCGCCGATATCTCCTGACAGCAATCGTTCTGTCAGCCACTTGACCAGAATCTGATCCACACACAGAAATGCATCACAATCCAACAATTCTTCAGGGGCATAACTCTGTAGAGCGGCTTCGGCAATCAGCCCGGTTTCTACATGAAGAGAAAGACGATCATAAGCATCCCGGTAAAGAACATTATTCATCAGACTGTCCAGGAACGCAATGATCGTTCCGCCTTTATAAGACTGAAAACTCTTCCAAGCCTTGGGAAGTTCTCCGTGAAGATATCGTCCGGTATAAGTAACAAACATAGTCACCAACATTTTTTCCAAGGTCGGTTTCACATCTATATAACCAAAATACTGCTCGCAGAGCTTCCAAAAATCTTCCAGAAGATCATATTTTCCCATCTCTTCCAGGAATTTGTTGTCTGTTAGATCCCCTTCTGTCAGCATCACCCGAACAACTTCTTCAAAAGAACAGGTTCGAGTACGGCAGACAGCGCTGAGCAGACCAACCAAAATATTTTCCCGGTTAAAATTTTCTATTTCCAGATCATAAAATCTCTGGGTGCGCTCTTTATTTTTGAAAAACTTGATATGTTTTTCAATCACCGGCTTGTACTTCACCTCTATGCCTAAATCCAACGACAACAGAGAGGCGCGATCTGCAAAGAAACGCCGGGAATACAGCAATGTATCCTCCAAATGATTCTCTCGTACATCCGGTTTCGGGAATGGAGCGTAAATCAAATAATTGGTAGTCGTATCCACCCGTTCCAGAAAATACTTGGTATAAAACTGATTATCCTGTCCCAAAAAGTAGACTCTGGCATTTTCTAGCTCTATATCCTTCATATCTTCTGCAAATTCTCCATTATCGTCATACCAGAAAACCAGCTTCCGGGCATCTCCGGTAAATTCCATATTAAGACAATCTATAATTTGTTTTAAGTTTAATTCAGCCATATGTTATCCTCGATTAAAATCTCCCAGTACCCTTTTTGGCTGGTTCCAACGCGCTTAACAAGATTCTGGCGCTTCATTTTGTTGAGATAATACTTCACACGATCAACTTTCCAACCCAATTTAGCTGCTATTTCTTTCTGAGTGATACTGTGCTGCTCTTTAATTGCCGCTAATACGGCCTTATCTTCTTCCGTCAGCCTAACTTGGGTAGTACCTTGGGTAACCTGGGTAGTGCCTTGGGTGGCTTGGGTGGTTTTTTTAGCACCTTGGGTAGTGCCTTTCAACGCATTCTCTGTATTGCGATAAAGGTTGATACGGAATCCGATCTCCATATCACGGAACTCCGGCTCACGCAGACCATATTCTCTCATGGCTTCCATCAGCTTCGGAATACCGCTGCCCCATGCTTCAATCAAATTCATATAGGAAAATGCATGGGCAAGCGCACGATTTCGGATCTTGGAATATCCCTCTTTCATCTTGTTCAGCGTTACGCCAGGCATTAGACCGCCAGGAGAGGTGATTTCCAACCGATCATCATAGACAGCTACCTGAATATGAGAATTTTGCAAATAACTGCAATTCATAACGGCATTAATAATAAGCTCCCTGATACTGTCCGGCGGCAACTCATAAATGTCCTTACGATAGATACCTTCCAGTTTTGCCCCAAGATGAATGTTGCGCAGCACAAATTGGAACGCATCATCAACCTGCTTCCACAGCGGCCCGCCGTACTCACGTTTATCAACAAAAACGGCACGGGTTTTGCCTTTGAACATTCCACATTGAATATAAGAAAGAAAATTATCTTTCCCCAACAAAAAGACATATCCATTAGTGGGGTGAATGCTGCCGTCCTCCGCTTCAGCCAGCAGTCCCCAGCTGAGCAGTACATTCTTGGTCACATCCTTAACCGCTTCTTTCTGCGATTCAGATTTGGCATTGGCGACAGCTACTTCTTTCATCTGACGGCACAACTCCTCAATTTCCTCATCCGTTACCGTCAAATCTCTGCGAATCACCTTATCATAGGAGCGGCCTTCATCTTCATAGTACATCTCTGCCGTTAAATCACGCCCGGCAGGACGAGATGTACCAGAGACTCTGATATAGGTACCATCCTTGATTCCCAAAGACTTGATATAATAGGGCCGCTGTTTTCCCGGGCTGATCTCTGCAATGATAATGGTTTTATCATCGATGGTCTGCAAATAAACATCTGGAATGACAACCGGCTCACAGCTATCAGAAATTGCCGATGTAATGGCGTCAATTTCTGAAAAAACAATATCTTTCGGGATGCCGACCACTTCGCGGGTTACATCGTCAACGCCAAAAACGATGCGTCCGCCCTCGCCGTTGGAGAAAGCAACGACCGTTTTCATATATTTCACACTATCTTTCGGTCTCAGAACCTTAAACTCAACATTCTTAGATTCCCCGGCCAGAATTTCTTCGATTGTCATACGATCTCTCCTTGTCTGCTGCCTTTATACTAAACAGGCTTAAACATTGTGGTATCTACGGATTGCTCCGCACTTTGTGTCGCTTGTCTCATCATATTATTTTTCACGTTGTTTTCCCATGATATTCTTAGAATCCGCCAGCACTTCATAGAATTTTCCATCTCTTGCAGTCTGTACTTTACGATAATTTACTTTCACACCGTCATCCAGATCCAGTTCGATCCGGCTTAAAGCCAGATGTCCGATCTTCTCATCATACTCCCGGCACTCTTTTAACTGCTTCTGAAGCTTATCCTTTCGTTTCGTCGAAGCTGCTACTTCACGGGCATTGGTACTGTTATCGACCATATCCTGCATCCGGTTTATCTCAGACTCATATATCCTCTGCATCCGGTGGAGATAATCCACACGCAGGTTTCCAATGGTATCTGCATTGTAACGGTGCAAGTAAACAAGTGCCTTAAATCCATTCTGCTTACCACTGTCAAAAAGCCAGTAAATCGGACGCTTCTGATAGGTCTTACAATGATCCTTAAAGAAATCTTTCAGGAAATAATTGCGGATGACTTCCCGACTGGAATTACCTTTATTTCCTAATGCTTTGGCTATGAAATCCAGATTTTCCTCCAGTGTATCCGAACCATACACCTTTTTCACCCACGCACAGAACAAACCTACAATATCATCCTTAAAATATTCCTCGTCGGTAATAGGAAGGATATTGTCTGCATCCGGGATATAGGTAGTATATTTGGAAGAATCCCAGTCACCACCGGCATAAGCCAGACCTTCCACATCTAGAGAATAGCGCCCGAACATACAGCCGACGGCATAAGAAAGCAAGGAGACAATCTCGTCACGCTTGGTACGGACATAGTTGCTGCCCTGCATGGACTGAAGCACATCTTCCTTGGTATCAAAGATGCGGTGAACAGTGACATTCTTATCCGCCACATCGGGGATCAGTTCGTCCTGCAGGCCATAGATATCAATAAAGATGTGGTTCAGATCTTCCTCATTGGCTTTGAGTTTTTCAAATCGCCCTTCACATTCCAATTTCCATGCTTTATAAGCAGAGGAAAGGCGCATTATATGCGTTTTGTCACCCCAAGCGTAGATACCAGCCAAACGCAACCGCACCAGCGGATGACGCTTAAAATCCCAAGAGGTTTCGTAAGAGTCCCAATCCATCCGAGATAGCCGAACGCATCCATCAAATAAGGGGATAATCTCACTCGTCCTACTTTCATCATACTTCACAGGTAATTTAGCAACTGAACCAGCATTATAATCAAGTGTAGGAGCTAAAACATTAAGATACTCATTTGCTACCACAGAATTCAAGAATGATGTAAAATAAGGAATTTTCCTGTCATCATCAAAAAAACAAGTTGATCCTTTTGTATCGAAAAGAAAGCCTGCGCCGCTATAACGAGCATTAAAACTTCCTGATGCAAGTGTTGACCATGTAACACCCGGTCGAAAATAAAACTGGATATTTTTTATCGTTCGTGTCACACAACGATAAAGTCGTTTGGCAAGAGTCTTTACCTCAAAACCGTCATTTTCCCAATTTATCAAGTAATCATTGTTGCCATACCATTTGCGAAATCCACCGCCCTTATTATAAGGGAACCATTTCGCACCGGATGCGACTGCATCTTCGCTAGTTTTTGCACCTATGTATATTCTGGTATTATTAACTTCATACCAAAGTCTTAAAAACCTATCATTATCTGAAGTTGCCATACCTTGACGCGGCTTTGTAAACTCACCTAACGTAGGGTTATCAAAGTTGGAAAAAGCTGTATCACTCAACCAGTATGCAATCGATTTTTCAGTCAACAAATTAAACTTTTGTTTGGCTACGGTATATCGATACGTTTCTTTTCCAAAAAACTGTTCCTTTTCTTTTTCAGAATTACCACTGATTAAACGAAAATAAGTGGTTCTATATGCTGCGAGATTTGTTCGTCTATTCACAAATGAGGCTGATTGAACAACTTCTCCATTAATTTCATCAAAAGCTCGTGGTCCAAGGTGAAGAAGATTTACTATATCATCATTCAGGAGAGCGTTGCGCAGATTGGAAAAACTGGTTAAAAACATCCATCCATGCTGCGTTATCATAGCATAATATCGTGTTATACGAGTCATTTTCTCGCACTTTTCAATAAAAACAGAGTATAGATCAGCTTTGCTCCGAGGATAATTCGTCTCTACATAATCATACAATTTTGGATTCATACTACCCCGGCTCCCCATATATGGTGGGTTGGTCACTACCACATCGTACTGCCGTGCCAGGGCCTCCGCCACACGAATCAACGGCAGGATGGTGGTCAGTACGGCTTCTCGGTACAGGCTAACGTCGTTTTGCACCTCCACCACACGGGCATACAGCGCAACAAAATCCACCGGTGCCACCGTAAGGATGGAGCCATACTCTTTCGCGTCACAAAGGTCGCTGATGATGCTGTCCAGCGCTACTTTCAGCTTCGGGTCACCGCCACTGAAGTAGTCCTGTGTAAAGATGTCAATGTCGTTACTCTCCGCAATGGCATAAACATGAGGCTGGATGCCGCGAGAGAAGATGCGACGGTCATATTGACGCGCCTTCATCATTACAGCAAAATAGGCGAGCTGTGCCGCACGATCGTCAATATCCAGCCCATATAAGTTGTTTATCAATATACTCTGCGCTGCATTCCGTCTTGTATACCCCTGCGCTTCATATATTTGCATCAGTACGTCAAATAGATACACAAGAATATGCCCGCTCCCCATACAAGGATCTACTAATTTCAGGTATTTGATACAATCACATTTTTCATTTTGGAAATGAACACCTTTGAACACCCCTTTGAACACCCCCCCTGAATAATTCAGAATATGTTTTTCATATATGATAAACAAGTTGAGGAAAAGTTGTCTCAAATGCCAGAACATTTTTTTCCAATTCATAATCCATTATCTGTCGATTTCCTGTAACCAAGCATAAAATAATGTATCGATACATCCAATCTAATTTAATTGCATAAAAACCACTTTGCCCGCCACCTAATGCCCCTTTGCTATTAGTTTTTACGTGAAAAATTTTGTTCCGGGTTTTTACAATATGTTTTACTAAACTTCTTTTTCTTCTGTACTCAGTCGAAAAGACGGGCTTACCATAAACTCTTATAACAGACTCCAGACAGGAACCCAAAGTTTTTCTTGATCTGTTTTTGTTTAAATGCTGATAACCACACTTAGAGCACGTTATGGGTTTTGCAGGCAAAACTTTTTGCACGGTAATATATCCTCTTTTTTCCAGTTCAAGTGCAAAAGGTTCATAACATTCTGCTAACATTGCAATCCTGATATCAGCAGTTATCCCTCTTGTATTGCTCGCATACAAAAGCATTTGATTAATTAAGTGAAAATTTTTTTCTAATTTGATCCAATTGACAAAATGACGCTTGTAATCTCTGTCATTGAATTGAAGCTTTATTATATGCTTCCCACGCTCCATTTGAAAATAAGCATTTTCGGATTTTCCAATTATCTGTGTCAAATCAACCTCATCAAGACAGCATTTGCACATAATGTAAAATGAGCCATCAAACAAATATTCAAACCGTCTTATTTGGCAAACCCATGAATATAATATTTCTAACTCAACTAATTCATTTGCCTCCACTTCAATGCGCATCTCATCACCACAAACTGACACCAAAAAACTATATTTTATGTAATTGCGCTTAACAGTAAATTTGTGTTTCCTAAAAGATAGACTCATGGAGTGGTTGCCTGTCCAAAGAATTTTATAATACTTATCTTTCTTAATATCTGTATACGTTGTCATGTAAATATCATTTTCTTTCCAAAAGATTAAATTCTGTATTTGTCAATATCGATTTCCTGTAGGCTGGGCTTAGACAATAACTGTGACATATGTCCGTTCTCGTCTTTGAAAAACACGATATGCCAGTGAGAAATCTCTCCGTCCTCATCCACAGAAGAATTCATTGATGGTGTCAGGGACTCAATCACAGATACCGGAATAATTAAAACTTCCCTGGCCTCTCGGCATCCATAAACAACATATTTATTTTCGCATTGCCTTATTGCTTCAATAGGGTTTCTTCGGTATCCAAACCAATATTTTTCTTTTTTTCCTTGTATATATGCTTTTGAAACGCAAAATACGTATCCCTTATTGCCATCTGAGGAAACAAACGCACTTCTTCCTATCTTATTCAGAGATTCTCCTGTTTTACGTTCCACCCGTTTTATACACTCACCGATAAAATTAGTTGTGTCTATTCGCGTCTTGGAAACTGGTTTTTCTACATCTGAAGATTCAGCTATTTCTTTTTCTGAAACTGCATTCATGGCTTCATAATCAATTCCCATTGATTTACAGAATAATTTTTTCAGTATCGAAAATCTATTATCGCAGAATTCAAAATAAAATTGCTTTAAAGTTTCAAAATCATCTCTGCCTTCATATGGCATATCCATCCATTCAAGATCATCACTTGAAGTAAAGCTGTACTTTTTCTCAACTTCATCCAGATTTATATGCTGCAAATACTTCTTATCCTGATAAAAATTTTTGTCTTTTTTACTACGGTTAACATATTCAGGCAAATAGCACAAATTAGCTATAGAACTAATAGGAAGCCCCGAACCTTCTGTAACAGCAATTAGTTTTTTCATTTGCTCCTTTGGCGCAATATGCTCTATGTCAAATTTATTAATCGAAAGCTGATCCATAGCAGTAAATGTGTTAAGATATATACAATTAAGGAAGACTATCTCTTCACTTTTAGGATTTGCTATTTGTTTGCTTTCTGCTCGAAACATAGATCTGTCAAAAAATGCATCTAAGGCATTTTTCCATGCTCGTGTAGAAATTTCAGTCATATACCTATTGGGTTTTGCCGCACTATGAATCTTGTTAGTACCTCCCTCACTCCAATAATTAGTAAGAATGTCATATACATAATATAGGCGAAGATTCTTAGAAATAATATCTTTCTTTGAGTTCCAACTGTCACTTACCGCTGTATAATTCATCCCATCGTACATTTCTTTAAATGTAGTCGAAATCATTGATAATATCTGGTACTTTGAATGAAACATTTTCGTACCCGATCGACTGTTCCCTTTGAAACGAATAATAGCTGAAACGGAACTAATCACGAAATCAATAGCCTTAATTAATGCACTCTCAAAAACATCCACGTTTTCTATTGCATAAATATTTTTATACAAAACCTTTATTTTATTTGTATCATTAAGACATGCATTTACCAGTTCAAATCCAATAGGATTTACGGTATCATCTGGTAGAGATTTCTGGAAGCCTAATATATCATATTTTGAAACAATATATTTTCCCAACCCAAATAAATACTCAAATGCATTTACTTTCTTAGATAACCGCATTGTTTCTCTATCGTAGCCATGAATGGAAAAACCGTCTTCTACAAAAGCATCATATTTTTTTATGGCACATTCTACAATTTCTGTATTTGAAATTTTAAATCTTTGACTTACTGGCCATGCAGCTGCATAAACCTCATATTGATCCAGAGGCGTTCCCTGTGAATTAATCCTGTCAAATATCTCTGGTAAATTTTCTTCTTCCCCGTGATAAACAATTACCGGAATAACAGTAAGTGCGATTTGATCATATAACGCTTGGCGCTCCTCAAAAAATTCCGCTATAACATCAATCAGATCACCAATTATTTCTGACCCAGATGAAAAATACTCAGCTATATCTTTTGCAGGAAGGTAATATTGCAAATTTTTAAACGATTTCTGTTTCTTGATGAATTCTGTTAACTTCGATCGCACCACATTATAGTTTTCGGTTACATTAGCATTAACAATTTGCAGTATACTCTGACAGAATTCCTCTGATATATTTTTATCATAAAAGAACTCCGTTGGATTATTCATATACTTCTTTATGCTATTTCCACGTTGAAGACCGTCCACAAGAATATATGTTTGCACTCCATCCTCAAAAGTTTCATAAAACAACATAGTGCCAACTGGAAATCCTTTAATCAAGGAATCAATAAATGTTCTTTGTTGCTGTGAACTCCATCTTTTTCCTCGCTGAAACATGGGTACAGCAATGCGTTTATTGTCTTTGTTCATATCCTGCAATGCTGATGACAGGCTTTCCAATGTCCAATTCTCTACTGTACAACTTGCCATACCCTATTCCTCCCTCTTCACATAAGTCAATTCCACATCATACCCCAGCGACTCCATGATCTGAACAAAAGTTTTATTCAGCACCTTATCCCCGCTGTTTACAATCCGGCTCACATATGGAGCAGAAGTTCCGATTTCTTCCGCAATCTTAGACTGCGGCTTATTTTGCTCGATACATTTTATCTTTACGTCTAATTCGATATTGTTTCTTAGCATATTCTCTTTCTCCCGAAAATGCGTTCACTTGTTTCACTAATCAGATAAGGTATTATAACATAAGATTGGTAAAAATTCTACAAAAAAAGACGCCCCACTCCAAAAAAGTGAAGCGTCCTCTGTTGTTTTTCATCAGACCTCGATCTCCATGCCGCTTGTCATGGTAAACACGATTCTGTCCTTGCTGTATACCGTCACCTTCTCCACCAGGCTGCCCCAGAGTGCCTCATCGAACCTGGTGATAATCTCCGGCAGGTTCTCCACCGACTTGATGAACCGTCCGAACTCCCGCCTGCGGACCCCCTTCAGGGCAATCTCCGCAGTTACCTGCTCGTACCGTTCTTTGGTTTTGTCAAAACGGGAAACCAAAGCATCGTACCGGAGATTGTACTCGGTCTGATCCTGCGCCACCCGTGCATTCTGTGCAATCAGTTCCTGCACCGCATCTGCGTCAGCATTCATCTGCTCCGCCAGCTGTTTCTGCTCTGCCTCCAACTCATCTGTGCCGGTGAGCGTCCTCTGGATTTCCCGCAGTTCCTTCAGCACAAGATTCCTGTCTGAGACCAGCTTGTTTGCCGCCCGTACAAAAGCGGCTTTGACCTCATCCTCTGTCAAATGGGGAGTGCCGCAGTGCTTCTTCTCTTTGAACTTGGCATTGCACTGCCAGATCACCCTCCGGTATTTGTCTGTGCTGTGCCAGACCTTGGAGCCATAGGCCGCACCGCACTCCCCGCAGTAAATCTTAGAGGAGAAAATCGTCACACCGCTGTATCCCCGTTTGGAAGCCCGCTGCTTGATCATGTCCTGCACCCGGTCAAAAATCTCCGGCTCGATGATGGGCTCATGACTTCCCTGCACATAATACTGGGGAACCTCACCGTTATTAACAACCTGTTTCTTGGTCAGGAAATCCGGCGTGTAGCTTTTCTGAAGCAGGGCATCCCCTTTGTATTTCTCGTTTTGTAGGATGCTCTTTACCGTACTCTGGCTCCATTTGCTTTTGCCGCCGGGTGTCTTAATGCCAAGAGATGTCAGGCGGTCAGCAATGGCGTGGTAGGAAAGCCCGGCCAGAAACTCCCCATAGATCAGCCGGATGACCTTGGCCTCCTCCTCGTTGATCACCATGCTGCCGTTCTCGCCCTTGTCATAGCCGATGAACCGACTGTAGGCCACCGCCACCTTGCCGTCTGCCATTCGCTTCCGATGTCCCCAAGTAACGTTCTCTGAGATAGAGCGGCTTTCTTCCTGAGCCAGAGAGGACATGATAGTGATCAGAAGTTCTCCTTTGGAGTCGAACGTCCAGATGTTTTCCTTCTCAAAATAGACCTCCGTGTTGTGCTCCTTCAGTTCCCGGATGGTAGAAAGGCTGTCCACCGTATTTCTGGCAAAACGGCTGACGGATTTTGTGATAATCAGGTCAATCTTTCCGGACAGAGCGTCCGCCACCATCGTCTGGAAGCCTTCTCGTTTTTTTGTACTGGTCCCGGTCACCCCTTCGTCTGAATACATTCCGGCAAACTCCCAATCGTCATGGCTCTTGATGAGGGTGGTGTAATAATCCAGCTGTGCCTCATAGCTGGTCAGCTGCTCGTCATGGTCTGTGGAGACACGGGCGTATCCTGCAACCCGCCTCTTTTTCCTGCTGTCGATGGGAGATGCCGTAAACTGGCTGACCGTTGCCGGGATCTTCATTACCTTTTTCGCCATTCACTTCCTCGCTCCTTCCTCAGCTTTTTCATCCTCTCACTGGCGGCCTTCCGCTCTTCCTCCGTATAGCTGCGCCTTGGCTTTCTATCAAAGGAATCTCTGCGCTCCTTTGACCAGGGCGGCATCTGCCGCTTGTATTCCCATGCTCTTTTTTCTTCCCGGCCATCGCAGAATACAAAAGTCAGCTCTTTCTCCTTACTCACGACAATCCGGTCAATCTGCTCAAGAAATTGTTCTTCATCAAAGGCCTCCGTTCCCATCACTTCTGCGGCGAGCTTCCTCAGAAGGTCGTCACGCAGGCCGGGAGTGCCGCAGACAGAAGCGCCTGTGCTGCACCGCCAGTGCTTCATCTTGCCGTCTTCCGTGGATAAGCAGCTCTGTGTCTGTCCCCGGAAGTTGCATCCGCACTCTGCACATTTGATTTTGGACGTAAAGCAGGATACCCCCTTCTTTCCCATAGCTGCATGCTCCCTGCGGTATGCAGAGGCTCTGGCCTTATATTCCGGAGTCCAGCAGTCCCGATGACCGGTATTTGGCGCATCCTTACGAATCACCGTCCCGTCCTTTAAGAAAAAGTCCAGGGTATAACTTTCCGGCACCTCGATGTGGTCTACCCTGGCAAGAAATACATCCTCATCAAATGCTTCCAGTCCAAGGACTTCCACGCATGCCTTCTCCAGAGCCTTCTGGCTGATTGAGCCGTTCACCGGGCAGCCGTCACCCACCTTCTTTTTCTTCCTGCTGCCGCAGTTCCAGTATTCCTGATAGCTGCCATTCTTTGTGCGCCGGTTGTGCATGTAGCTACAGCCGCAGTGCGGGCACTTGATCCTGCCGGAAAAGCAGCAGGTGTTCAAACTCTTGTTTGCCAATGCCCCCAGTTCCTTTCGCCTTTCCATTTCTTCCTGCACATACCGGAAGGTCTCCCGGTCAATGATGGCCTCATGGTGTTCCGGCACGAAATACTGGGGAAGCTCCCCTCGGTTCTGCCTGCGTTTTTTGCGGATGGGGTCAGAAATGTATTCCTTCTGCAGAAGAAGGTCTCCTGTATACGTGCAGTTTGTGAGAACCTTCTTGATGTTGGAATCCACCCATCGGCATCCGTCCCTTGTGGTGATCCCTTCCCCGGCAAACTCGCGTTCCGTCTCAAGCCTGGACTTTCCATCCAGAAAGTTTTGGAAAATGCGCCGCACTACTGCCGCTTCCTCCGGCACAATGAGCAGCTCATCTCCTTCCCAGCGGTATCCGTAGATCCTGAAGTGACCGTTTGGAATCCCTTTCTCAAACCGCTTTCGGATTCCCCATTTGCAGTTTTCTGAAATGGAGCGGCTTTCCTCCTGGGCAAATGAAGCGAGGATGGAAAGCAGCAGCTCGCCATCCCCGTCAAAAGAGCGGATGTTTTCCCGCTCAAACCACACCTCCACACCGATTTCCTTCAGATGGCGGACCGTCTCCAGAAGGTCTACCGTATTCCTGGCAAACCGGCTGATGGATTTGGTCAGCACCAAATCAATCTTTCCCGCCTCGCAGTCCGCAAGCAGCCTGTTGAATTCTTCCCGCTTTGCTGTTCCGGTGCCGGAAATTCCATTATCTGCATACACGCCTGCAAAGAGCCACTCCGGGTTCTTCTGAATCTTGTCATTGTAGTAGCTGACCTGAGCTGAGAGGGAATGCTGGAGACGCTCCGTATCCATCGACACCCTGGCATAAGCCGCCACACGTTTTTTCTGTTTTACCACGGGAGCTGTCGGCTCAATCTTTGTGATCTTTCTCATACGCACATGCCTCCTTTCCATGTGACATGTTCGCTCTGTTTTCCGCATATATCAAGAACTTTCCGCTAAGTAAACTGCCGGTTTTCGGCCCCCATTTTTCCAGATTTCTTGTATCAATCTGACAGTATTCCTCCTCCGAGATCAGCCCCTCTTCAAGAAGCTTCCTCACGAAATGCATCACGGTCTGATACTGCCGCTCCCGTTCAAATTCCTCGGCTGTCATTCTCATCACGCACCTCCGAATCTGCCTGCGATATAGCAGGCGTGAGAGCAGTATTTGCGGTTTCGATTGCCGTAGGCAAAAAACATCTTCCCACAGGATGGGCAGGTATATGGATACATCGCCCTGCGCTTTACCTCAGACAGATGGGCGTTCCACCATTTATTCCTGCAGGCATCTGAGCAGAACTTCTTCTCCTTGCGTCCGGGATACTGGACGATCTCTTTCCCACAGTTTTTGCAGGTATGCGTGGTGACTGTGGAAGGCGCCGTTTCTGCAGCGTCCCCTGTCAGGCCGTTCCTGCGGCAGAAGGTAGAAACTGTGTTTTTGGAGATGCCAAGCTCCTGGGCAATCTGATTGTAGCTTGCGCCTTCGCTGCGCAGTCTGGTGATTCTGGTCTTCTGGTCTGTATTCATTGGGCCACCTCCAATCGTTCACCTTCCTACGCCCAGAAACAGACCGAATTTACAGTAAAAAAAATAAGGCGGCACTGCTCCGAAGAACAATGCCGCCAATATAAATCAAATCCGTTCCGCATACGCCAAAGAAATCCACCCTGCTCCTGATTTCAGCTTGCCCCAGCCAGCCGTAGAGCCTTTGCCGGACTTCACATCAACGATGGTAAATACGCCGATGCCGGTAAACTTGCCTGTTTTTGCATGGTCTGTTCCCGGCCCGGTTCTGATATTCAGATCCGTGATGCTGACCTTCACAAGGAAAGGCACATCCGAAGCGGTAGGTGCATAGACCACCTTGCCGGATGCATCAAAGACCCTGTATCCCGGATTCTGATCCGCGCACTTCTTTGCATTCTCCAGAATCTTGAACGCACCGATCTGTGACTGGGAATCCTCCCAGGTCTTGCGGACACGATACCAGACCACTGCTTCTTTCTTCACATCGTACTGGGTCAGGTTCCACCGCTCGATGATAGAGCAGAGCTTCTCCACATAGGTCAGACTGGTAGCATACCCGCCGTCCTTGATGATCTGCACCGCCTTCTTATAATCCGTACAGCCTTTCAGTCCGTCATAGCGCAGCCCGCTGCCGTTCTTTGCTCCCAGCAGATAGGCACTGTGGTCAGCGATAGAGTCCTCCACACAGGGATACTTACGGAAATCAGCCGTAATGGTCACATAGCTGCCATCCGCATTCTGCTCCTTTGTCTGCTTGGTGTATTTACTCGTCCCGTCCCAGACGGAGCCTGCCCAGGTATTGCCGGAGAGGGAGCACTTCATGCCAAACACATTGTTGGCGTTCTGCGCCAGCTCACTTTTGCCATACCCGGACTCCAGAATGAACTGTGCCAGGGACACGGACGCCAAAATCCCGGTTTTCTTCTGGTCAGCCGTGAACAAAGCGCCAACCTTCTTGATCACCTCTGCTTCTGATAGACTGGCAAAGACAGCTGCCTGCGTTCCCTTTCCAGCAGTGCCTCCTCCAGAATCAGAACTACCTCCAAGCTGTGCCGTGACCTTCTCAGCCAGATCACCCATTCTGGCGTACATCCAGTTGCCCGGACAGGACTTGTTTGCAAACCACCGATGGACGGTCAATACCATCTCATCAGCCTTTGGAGAGTAGTTCAGCGTCGTATCCTTGTCTCCAAACCACAGCAGCTTCTTCTTACCGTTTCTCTTACAGATATCCACGCAGAGTGCAATCAGCTTCTGATACACCACATCCCGAAATGCATAGGGTTCTGAAGTGTCCGAGGCACACTCGATGGTGATGGCTCTCTGGTCATTGGCGTTCGAGGAGGAGCACCAGGAGCGGTTCTTCTCTTCCACATACAAGCCGACACGCCCATCCTTGTCGATGCCGTAATTGCTGGATGCTTTCGTAGAGGACTTGACAAACCAATCTCCAAGTCCCTCTGCCGTACACTGGCCAACCACGCAGTGCGGCGTGATGCGGTCAATGCTGTGCGTCCTCTGCCCGGAATGATTCGGGCTGAGCTTTGTATATGCCACCATAGAACTATTCGTATATGCCATTATTCGTCACCATCCTTTCCATCGGTATCCAAAGCCCTGTCATGGATCTGAGCCAGGGCAGCCTTCAATGCCTCCGGAATCGGCAGTCCCAGATGGGCTGCATTCTCCAGAATGCTCACACCTTCATTGGATAAGTAAAAGAAGATCACCGCTGTCCGGATCACACTTCCCGTACCAATGACCTGCACATCAATGATGTTGGCGATGCCAACCAATAGGAAGATCAGCACCTTCCTGCAGATTCCCTTAAATCCCACATGGCTGGACAGTTTCTTGTCCGCCACGGCACACATAATGCCGGTCAGATAGTCCACCACCGCAAACAGCACCAGAGCGATGAGCAGGCCGTCACATCCCCCAAGGAAGTACCCAAGCCATCCGCCCATAGCGGTAAAGACCAGCTGGATCATGTTCCAAAATTCTTTCATAACGAAGTCCCTCGCTTTCCTGAAATAAAAAGGACGCCCCATAAGAGCGCCGACTGTAGGTTTCTATATAAAGTGTCTTAGTACACAAGCCTGCCGCCAGAGATTTGTGCAGTTTATGACACAGAATTAAGTTGCTATTCCTGCCGGACAGAGTGATAAATACAATCACAAAATCAAACAGGAGGTAATCGCATGAAGCAGAAAAACATCAAAGTCGTATACAAGTGCCGAAGTACCGGCGGCTCCTACACCCAGGTACCGAAGATCCAGATGGAAGGCCGTTGGCTGGAGGAACTGGGCTTTTCCATTGGCAGCACCATCGTAGTGGAGTACGGGGAAGGCTCCCTGCATATCCGTCCTATGACGGCAGAAGAGCTGGCAGACCAGCAGAGAGCCGAGCTGGAAAAGGAACTGGCTGCCAAGTCTGCCGCCATCCGCAGACTCCAGAAAGACCTTCATGAAGGCTCTCGTAAACTTTCCCATGTAGCTGCGCCCAATCCCGGATACAGCTCCCTATCTAAAAAATCCCGCTAATCCCCACTTACGCCTCCGTCAGCGTGTAGGTGATCTTCATGGTCTTATCCACGGTTTTCACCACCGCTGACGAGAGGTTATTAATCGTTGCCAGATACGGTGTCAGCAGGTAAGCATGCCGGTATTCATTTCCATAGGATGCCGACCAGCAGATACAAAACTCCTTATACTGGAAGAGCGGCGTGGCGATATTCGTAAACCGCACCTCTCCGAACGTCTGCGTCACGTTGTCGCCTATATCCACCAGAAAATCCCAGCCTATGATCAGGTCACCTACCAGCTGCAGATAATTCTCACAGCTTCCGCTGCCGCCCAGAGGCTTCATCTCTGATGTGAAGCCAAAGGGAATCAGAGTCACATCCACCTGATTGGACAGGTTGATTTTGTAGATTCCCGTATCGTCATAGGAAGGGATATACAGATAGCCATTCCGAATCACTGCCCTGGTATCCCTCTGGGGATAATTGGTGGTAGTGTAGCTTCCGATGGCAGGAATCGTAACATTGGAGAGAGTCCAGCTACCTTCCGTAAAGGTCAGGTCATCCTTCTTGATCTTAATCCAAAGCAGGGTGGCGTCTCCGGAGGAATTGGCCTGATTGGAAAAGCCGTACCAGTAACCGTCCTTCCCGTCAATGAAATCTCCGTATGGCGTATAGCTTCCGTAGAACTTAAATGTGCTGCAGGTCAGGACGGTTTCATCCTGAAGAGTCAGCGTGGAATCATCCAGCCTCTCATTCAGGCCGATATCAAACACCGGGCAGCGATACCGGCTAACACGCACTGTGCTGTTTGCGTATGCAATGGTATATAAAAGCCCGTTCTCAAAATCCAGCTCCACCACCCGGAACAGCTCATTTAAGACTTCATCCGACAAGGCACCGATGTCCACTTCCCGCAGCTGCAGGAATGGAGTGGCTGTTCCCACATCGCTTCCGTATGCATTTGCACCTCCCTGCTTAGAAGTAAGCCCCACCGCCGCAATGGTGCCGTTTCCCTGAGAGGGTGTAAACTCCCATACAAAACGGTAACCATTATCCAATGCCTTGCTTTCCGTCTGGTTCATGCTTCCCCTTCTTGTATTCGCTGTAGCGTTTACGTCATTGGAGGCATAGGCCACAGGGAGCATGGAAGAGGAAGGATAGAGGTTTCCTGCATCCTCCGTAAGCGCAGAGGAAAACAGAAGGATACCGCCGATCATGTTGGGACATATGGGCAGCATTTCCTCATTCCAAACCATGCGGGTGTCATATTCATCCGAAGCATTATAAAAAATCCCCATGGGATTGCAGCCTAAAATATCATTGACCGCATTCGTGATCATGTTTTCTTCCGCGACGGTCTCCACGGCTCCCGTGGCTTCATCCGTCAGTTCAATCGTCATTACACCTTTTAAAACCATCGTCATTCCTCCCTCTATGCAAGCGTCACTGGGCGACAGAACGCGCCAATCGATGTCCTGCCTGTAATCGTATCCGAATAGCTTCTCTGTACCAGTTCCATCGTTTCCACGGCCATCACATCCGTATATCCCTTTACCTGCAGGCCGCCGCCAATCGCAAACAGACCAATGCTTTCTTCAATCGTAATCTTTCCGTCCCATGCAGCCGCAGCCGCCATTGCCTGACCGCTGATGGAAGCGATGCAGTCACCGATACCCACCGTGCCGGAGCCATTCTCCATCCGCAGATACACGTTGAAGGTATTCGTGATGTTAGGCACCACGTTCTCAATCGGGTAGTACAGGGACAGGATATGCTTCCCGCTGTGCCATGTCTCCACCGGATGGTGCAGCAGTATCTCCGCATCATTCAGTTCAAAGGTCACATAGCAGATCACCTTTCCGTCCTCCGTCCAGGTGACCGGAAGACTGACATCCACGGAAACATCCATCGTATCTGCTGATGTGGAAGTATCCTCAGACGTATCGGTACCTCCATCCGAAGAAGCGTCTGTGCTACTATCAATGCCTCCAGCAGCAGATGTGGGAAATGGCACCACAATTGTGCCGTTGGCGTTTGCTGTTCTTTCTACCGTATCAGCCGCCGCATCCACCACTACCTGTCCAAAGAACTGTGCGTGGTTTTCCTCTTTGGAAGCAAACTCAATGCTGATGATCCGCACATTTGTCTCTCCAAGTGTGTAGGCAGAGGCATTGGTAAAGGTGTGGATGCCAATCTTTCCCGCCTCAATTTGATTTAAGAGGCCGGAGATGTTCTTGTCATTTTTGGACTTCGCCTGAGACAGCCTTGGGTTCTTTCCTACGCATTTCAGGCTCTGCCGCCCGCCAATCTTCACGGTAAAAGACGTCACGCAGGTGATCTGCTGACTGTCCGCCTGTCCACCGGAGAAGGTCAGTACATCTCCCAGATCCAGAGCCGGATTGCCAATGGTATCGGAATCAAAGGGAACGTAATTGACCACAGACAGGGCTATGAGAATGTTCCGGCACAGTTCCTCCCTGGTTTCCTCCAGACCGAACTGGAGAAGGGGATTGATGCCCAGATTCATGGTCAGCCCGTCATCCTCTTCCAGAGCATAATACTCCGAAGTCTGCGTCCGCAGATTGGTAGAACTGACTGCCGTATAGCGGGTCACAAAATCAGAAAAGCTGCTGGAAAACCGGTGCTTCTGCAAAATCTCCATCACCGGGGTATTTCCATACTGGCGAAACTCCAGCCTGCCCTCCCGGTTGATGCAGAAAAAACCTCCAAGCACCTGGGCTGTGAAGTACAGCACATCCCGGTAGGTTTCAATATCATTCTCCGGGTAGATGGAAAGCAGTTCCGATCCATTGGGAAGCGCCTCGATCTCTTCCTGACTCTGGGCCAGCTCCACTCCACAGGCCGTACTGCACAGTGCCATCATTCCATAAGCAGTGCCAATAGTCTCAAAGCCATTGAAATCCCGGTCAAACCGGAGCATGTAATCATAGGCCTTCAGTTCCAGCACATGAGCTGTCCGGTTGGCTTCACTCACCTCAAAAATTCCCATGGGCACTGATTCATAGCTGCCGTCTACCAACCGCAGATGATAAGACAGCTCCACCTTTGCATCCTCCAGCGTGTACCGGTCAATATCCAGAAACAGGCTAATTCCCATCTCTGCCGCATACACCGCACCCAGCTCAATCTCCGAATTGCCGCAGCACTGAGCCGTGATGTAACCGCTGCCTTTTACGATATCCTCCTGCGTGAAGGAATACTCCACACCGGCCACTGTCGTGATCTTTCCCGTCCAGTAAATGTTACGGGTGTTCTCCTGCACCGCCTGCAGGAACGCTTCACTTACCGGGTACATAGGACACACCTCCTTCCGTTTTCAGGCATAAAGAAAGCACCAATCATTTCTGACTGATGCTTGATTGAATCTTTTTTTCATTTTTGGTGCATTGGCAAAAGCTGGAAGTTATAGCATCACAATTCACGTATCGCTAAAACTGCACAAATTAGAAGTAAAATCAGTAGTGCATATAAAATAGTTCCAACTAAACAAATCGAAAATCCACTCCACCATAATGAGTTGTTATTTTCTTTATACTTTCTTGTCAAAATTGCAGTAACAATTCCACTAAAGAAAGAAATTGGGGGTAATAGGATGCATATATTTAAGGCAAGATTGTTACTACTATCTTTGACTATAAAATAATCTATAAATGCCATAATGCCGATTATCCCTAATATCAATGGGATAGAAACCTTAAAAGAAATTTTGTTCATTCTCTACATCCCCAACTCCCGATTTGCTCCACTATACCATATCGCCTGAAAAAATGAAATACGTTTTCAAAACTCCCTCAACGTAAAACTCACCGTCCACAGCCCCTTCCGGGAAGTGTCCTTTACCAGAGATGCCTTATATCCTTCGATATACATCTCCGCTGTCTTTGCTGCCAGTGTTTCCGTGTCAAAGTATCCCACAGAAATCTTTTCCTTCTGCTTAAACTCCGTCAGGATCTGGAGCCACTTCGCGGAGACGGAGAAGCTCACCGGAATACTCACTACACCAAGGCGTACCACATCCCGCTGCACCGTCCCGGCCTCTGTTTCTCCGCCGGAATCCGCCTCCACATCATTCATCTGCACTTCATAAGAATCCGGCAGAGGAAGGGCAGTGCCGTCAAAGGTCAAATACTGAATAAATGCCATGCCTTACCTCCCTCCTGACCGCAGGTTCTGTCTTGCCTGAGCCGTCACTACCAGTTCATCCAAAAGCGTCCCTCCGACATACACGGGGATCACGATATTTCCCTGCTGACCGGAAAAGCCGGTCAGTGCCTCCGATACCGCAGAGTAAATCCCGGAGATCATGTCCGCCATACTGCCGCCTGCCATGAGCCCGTCGGTATATCCATATCCAGATGCATTCATCTTCGGAGTAAGCACCATATCCGATGCCACATCCTTCACCGCGTTTTCCACCAGCTTCCGGTTTCGCTCAATGCCGCCTGCCAGTCCTTTCATGAAGTCCGGCATCCATTTTTCATATTCCGAGAGCGGCCCTTCATCCGGCGCTGAGAAATGCAGGAAGGATGCAATCTTGCTGGCTATGCCGGATACGGTATCAATCACAGACTGCACCATGCTCTTAATACCGTTGATCAGCCCCTGAATGAAATCCTTGCCCCACTGCAGGGCTTTCCCCGGCAGGCTGGTGATAAAAGAGATCGCCCCGGAGAAGCCGTTTTTAATCACAGACGTCAGACCGGACAGGGCAGAACGGATGCCGGAAACCAGATTTTTAAAGGCGTTCACCGCAGCGTCCTTCAGCCCGGAGACGATATTTACCACCGTATTCTTGATGCCGTTCCAGATATTGAAGGCCGTCTGCTTCAGCGTGTTCCAGATCTGGGAAATGAACTGGGACAGAGCCGAGAAGATATTCTGAACTCCCTGCTTCAGCCCGTTCGCCGCATTGACCGCCGTCTGCTTGATGGCGTTCCAGACCTGCGATGCTGTATTTTTGATATTGTTCCAGATATTGACGAAAAATGCGGAAATCTGCGACCACAGGCTACTCCACCACTGGGGGATGGCAGAGAAGAAATCCACAAATTTCTGAGCCGCTGCCGGGATCGTCTCCGTAAAGAAGACCACCACCTTGTCCCAAAGCTCCATCAGCTTTGCGGATACGGTTTCCCACAGCTGCCCGAACCATTGTGTGATCGCACCCCAGTTTTTCACCACTGCGATGATCACCGCAATCGCCGCAGCCACTGCCGCAATGATTCCGATGATGGGAAGCAGGGAGATGTTCAGCGCCCCGAAGGACACTGCAAGAGCCGCAATGATCGGCACCAATGCCGTAAAAGCCACCAGCAATGCACCCAGGATCACCACAAAGTTCTGCACCGGCTCCGGAAGCATCCCAAAGACCTCACTCACCGCAGTGATAATCGCCACCAGAGGCGGCAGTACCACGTTGGCCAGCTCCACGATCTTTTCTCCCAGAGGGACCAGAGCCTGCTGCAGTTTCCTGGTGTTGGCTTCCATCTCCTGAATGGGAGTACCCGTCTGGTCGAACAGGTTCTGCGCGGAGCCTGCCACGCTGTCATAGGTCTCGCCCACGGAAGTCAGGGAAGTGATGAATTTCAGATTTCCATCCTCGGCCATGGTTCCAAAAGCCTCTGCCGCCATGTTTAACGCCTGCTGCTCACTGGTGCAGTTTGCGATATCCGCCACAATGGAATCAATGACCTGCTTCTGAGTGGCCTCCCCGTTCTGCCATGCCAAAAACAGTCCCTGTGTCTTCTGGGAATACAGGTCAATAGAACCTGCGATGGTGCCGTCCGCCAGTCTGGTGGTCACCTCATTGATGGCGTCATTCACCTTATCCAGATTGTAAGCGCCGCCCTGCAGGCCGTTCTGCAGAAGCTGAAAATACTCAGATGCGGAATACCCTGCCTGAGCGAATTTGCCGGAATACTCGGAGAGATTATCGCCCAGCTCATTGGTCTTATCCAGACCGTTCTGTGTACCCTTGACGATGTAGTCCATCGCCTCCTGGGCTGTCATGCCATACTGCTTCATCAGGGCATTAACACCACGAAGGGTCTCGTTCATGTCGATGCCATACAGCTCATCCAGCGTCAACGCCTGCTGCGTCAGGTTGGTCAGGTCCGTATCGGAAAGCTCCCCAAGGTTCTTCTTTACCATGATGACGGCATCCGCCACGGACTCCATGCTGTCGCCCACGCCAGCGCCGTAAACGTCCTTCACAATCTCAGCGCTGGCCTCAGCCGCCGCCCCGGTTTCCCCGAAATAGGCATTTACCTTCGTGACCGCATTTTCCGTCTCCGCATAGGCAGACACCGCCTTGTCACCAATGTCCTGGATCTTATCCCCGACAACAGACAACTGATCAGCCGCTTCCATAAGGGCAGCTCCCTTTGTGGCTTCCGCAATCTCCCCGATATCGCCTGCGGCATCCTGGGCAGCGTCCCCCACATCGTTCAGATCCTCAATGAGGTTCCGGATGGCCTGCCCGTCATCCACCGTATCCAAAGCATCCGTCAGCTGCCTGATATCCGCCTTGCCGCCGGTAGCAGACCGTCCAATCTTCTCGATGGCAGTCTTTAACTGATCCGAAGAAGCGGTGCCGCTTTTGATGGCATTCACCAGCTTGCTTCCCAGCACGTCCGCATAATCGTCCACGTTGGATTCC
>PPYF01602934.1_pt1 | contig 47790 bp, 71 predicted proteins | sample 1559871 | NCBI WGS metagenome assembly PPYF01 (sample SAMN08240021, study PRJNA423297) | Human gut metagenome, whole genome shotgun sequencing project.
TTTTTTTAAATTATCAGATACAGCACTAATCTTTCTACTTTCTATGTTATTAAATATAATAGCTCTACTATTTATTTTTTCTTCGCTATCTTCTAATAAGTTATCATCTAATATATCTTTTATAGTAGTATTTAAATTATCATTTTTTAGTATAATAATATCACCTATTCCACTTAATCTAAATACACTCTTTATTTTAATTAACTCTTTATTATTAAAATTAAATACTAAAGCACAACTTCTAGATTCTGTAGTATTTAACTCCTTTAAATTTTTAAATGTCATATTAAACACATCCCTTCATTTTATAATTACCTAACATTTTTTAATTTAAAACATATATTTTTAAATTCATTTATATTAGCCCCTACTTTATTTACCTTCTAGTATATTAACCATATTAATTAGATATAATTATTGTATTTGATATTTTATCATTTTACAGTAAAATTTTCCAATATTTAAATAATTTATTACACTAATGATGTCAAAATATATATTTATATAGCTAGCTTATTTTGTATACAACTAATACTACATATATTTAATTAACTTAGTTTTTATTATTGCTTAGATAAATTAACTATAATATAATGAATAAGTTATACTAAAGTTTTAGGAGGTCCTTTAATGAGATTAAATAACTATATAAGTTCAACTGGACTTTGTTCAAGAAGAGAAGCTGACAAGCTTATTGAACAAGGTAGAGTTACTGTAAATGGAAAAAAAGCACAAGTTGGTCAAACTGTAGAAGAAGGTGCTATGGTTAAGGTAAATAATAAGCTTATAAAGCCTAAAAATAACAATGTTTACATAGCACTTAATAAACCTGTAGGTATAACTTGTACAACAGAACGTCATGTAAAAGGAAATATTATTGACTATGTTAATTATCCAGAAAGAATTTTCCCAATAGGAAGATTAGATAAGCCATCAGAAGGTCTTATTCTTTTAACTAACGATGGAAGCATAGTAAATAAGATACTTAGAGCAGAAAACAAACATGAAAAAGAATATAAGGTTACAGTTAATAAAAATATAACTCAAGAGTTTATAAATAAAATGTCTAATGGTGTTCGTATATTTAATCCTGTAACTAATAAATACGTAACTACTAACAAATGTCTTGTTACAAAGGTTAATAATCGTACATTTAAAATAGTTTTAACGCAAGGTTTAAATCGTCAAATACGTAGAATGTGTGAGGTATTTGGATATTCAGTTGAAAAACTTCAAAGAGTTAGAATCATGAATTTAACATTAAAAGGTATACCTTATGGGAAATGGAGAGTATTATCTAAGAGTGAAGTATCTGAATTAATAAAATAAAGTATATCTAATTTTCAAAACTATGTATATATGATATACTATGCTATAGTTTAAAATTTAATATGTATTTAGGGAGGAATATTTTTGTCATTTTTAATTTTAATAATAGGATTTGCATTACTTATAAAAGGTGCAGATGTATTTGTTGAAGGTGCTTCATCAATTGCAAAAAAGTTTAATGTACCTTCTATGATTATCGGGTTAACTATAGTAGCTATGGGTACAAGTGCACCAGAAGCTGCTGTTAGTGTTACATCATCTTTAGCAGGACAAAATGATATGAGTGTTGCTAATGTTGTTGGATCAAACTTTTTCAATGTTCTTGTTGTTCTAGGAGTTTCATCTATTATAGCTAAACTTCCAGTTCAAGAAGAAACTATAAAGAAAGATACTCCATTTTTAATATTAGTTAGTATACTTTTATTAGTATTTGGAATTAATTTAAAATTAGGAAGAATTGAAGGGTTAGCGCTTTTAGGATTATTTACTTATTTCTTAGTTAATACTATAAAATCTGCTAAAAAAGCTACAGAAGATGATTCTTTAGAAACTGGTGAAACAGCTATAGCTATAGAAACACAAACTAGTAGCGAAATATCTCTTCCTAAAACTATATTAGTATCTCTTGTAGGTATTGCAGGTATTGTACTTGGTGGAGATATGGTTGTAAATTCTGCAACATCTATTGCTACATCTCTTGGTATGAGTGCTAATTTAGTAGGACTTACAATAGTTGCTGTTGGAACTTCTCTACCAGAATTCGTAACATCTATTGTAGCTATAAAAAAAGGTGAAACGGAGATAGCTATAGGTAATGTTATAGGGTCAAACTTATTTAATATACTTTTAGTTTTAGGATTAGCGGCTGTAATAAATCCAATATCAATGAGTATGTTAGCTTTCATAGATATAATATTTATGGTTTTAATAACATTACTACTATATATGTTTATGAAAAAGAGAAATTCTCTTGTTAAAAGCCAAGGAATAATATTAGTAGCTTTATATATAGCTTATATGTTTTACTATTTAATTATATTTAGAACGTATCGTTTATAAGTTAATAGTATTTATTAATTTAAAATATTTAGTATAATAATATATAAATAAATACTATTTTAATTAAAAGTTTTGAAAGGAATACAATTATGTCAAAAAAAACAGTAGTTATAACAGGGTCGTCTAGAGGTATTGGACGTGCTTGTGCTATATTATTTGCAAAAAACAATTATAATGTAGTTATAAATTATAATAAATCAAAAGAATTAGCTGAAGAGCTTTTTAATGATTTAAAAGAAGCTGGATATTCTGTAGATATATTTAAAGCAGATATATCTAATAGATTTGAAGCTAATTCACTTATAAATCATTGTATAGGAAAATTTGGTAAAATAGATGTATTAATAAATAATGCTGGAATTAGTCAAAATAAACTTTTTACAGATATAACAGATGATGATTGGAATGAAATGATGGGTACTAATTTAAACGGTATTTTTTACACAACTCAAAAGGCACTTCAATATATGTTGCCTGAGTGCAGTGGTAAAATAATAAATATATCATCTATATGGGGAATGGTTGGAGGCTCTTATGAAGTACACTACTCTACTTCAAAAGCTGCAATAATAGGAATGACTAAAGCATTAGCCAAAGAACTTGGACCATCTAATATTCAAGTTAACTGTATAGCTCCTGGAGTTATACAAACAGATATGTTAAATGATATAGATGAGGAAATTATAGAAGGTTTAAGAGAAGAAACACCTTTAATGAGAATTGGAACAGTTGATGATATAGCAAATTGTGCACTATTTTTAGCTAGTGATAAATCAGATTTTATAACAGGACAAGTTATAAGCCCTAATGGTGGATTTGTTATATAAAATTCGCTTCGCTTGAGCGACGTGTCGGCGAATCATTTAAAAATGTTATTTATACATAAAAAGATGGTCATGAATTACCATCTTTTTATTTTTATAGTTATATTGTATTTATAGTTACTATAGGTTTTCTTAACATATAGTTTTTATCTACTTTTATATCTAATTTAAGTTTAACTATTTGTCTTGCATGTGGAGCTGATTCTATAGGTTCTCCATCTTCATTGTACATTTCCTCTATAGTAGCAAACATAGTTTCTTTGTATGGTCCTATAACTTCAACCTTATCTAATACATTCATTTTATTTCTTTGCTCTACTATATATAAATCATTTTCTGCATCATAATCTCTAACTATACCAACAAAGTCATAGTTTCTAATATATGATGCACTTTCATAGTTGTGAGCTTTATCACTTGGTCTATCAAAATAGAATCCTGTACTATAATCTCTATGGCTACCCTTTTTTAACTCTTCTAACCACACAGGATTAAACTTCCAATTTTCTGGGTCTTCATAATATGAATCTATAGCCATTCTATAAGCTCTAACAGTAGTAGCAACATAGTAAGCTGTTTTCATACGTCCTTCTATTTTAAAACTTGTTATTCCACATTCTATTAATTGAGGAATATACTCTATCATACATAAGTCTTTTGAGTTAAAGAAAAACGATGAATCTATACCATTTATAACTTCTTCATATTCACCATTTTCATTTTCTTTAACTAAATTATACTTCCATCTACATGGTTGAGCACATGCTCCTCTGTTTGCATCTCTTCCTGTAGTATAGTTACTTATTACACACTTTCCAGAATAAGACATACACATAGCTCCGTGCTTGAAGTTGTAAAAGGTATGGAGGAAGTTGTTCAAGTTCTTCACTTCTAGGTATTATATTTATAGTAACAAAAACTTGTTTTCCTAAGTTATGTGCAAACTCTACTCCTTCTTTCATTTCTTCTATAGTAAAGTTTTTCGCAGCAGATCTCATACCAAATATTTCTCCACCTATATATACAGCATCTGCTCCATAAGTAAAGGCTATCTTTAATCTTTCTAAATCACCTGCTGGTGCTAATAATTCTATCTTTTTCATTTTGTCTCCTTTATCTACCTATACTTTTATAATAAGTTATATTACCCAATTATAGTGCATATAAAACCTTTTTATTATATCATTAGTTTTTTAATCCTTCAATACTTTTAAGAGTGTAAGATAGTTTATAGTATTAATTTTGTATATTTTAATATTTTTATAAGTATTTGTGTATTATAAAAGGTAGTATTATCTATCTATTTTAATAATACTACCTTTTTATAACTTAAATTAGCCAATTATTTTAGTAATAAAAACAAAAATCTGCTTCTACACAGAATTGATTTCTACTTAAAAGACCACCGTAAGATATAGTTATATAATTCATTTGTGAATCTAAAATTTTATTTATTATTATTTTATAACCATCTACATCGTATAAGTTATCATTAGCATTAGGTTCATCAAGTTCAAGGTCTATTTTTGCCTCTGATGTCATAGTTATACCTCTTGTAAGTATTCTTATACATTGTTTATCGCTATTTTCTAATAATTTATCTAGTTCTCTTTTAGCTTCATTAGTTATTAATATACTCATTTCCATTTGCATCTTCTCCTAATGTTTAATTTCTTTTTTTATAATATCATTTTTAATAAAAAATAGGTAGAGTTATATCCACCTATTTTAAAAATTATTTTATATATTATTTTCATCTTCTACAAAATTTGGTTTTAATTTTGGAAACCCATATAATTTTTGTGTTCTTATAAGTATTATAAATATACTAAGAAGTAATATACCTTTTAATATACTAGATATACTTATACTCCACCATACTCCATTAAGACCTAATATGCTAGGATTTGATATTAAATATGCAAGAGGAATTCTACTTCCAGTTAAAATTATACTAACTAATGATGGGATTAAAGTTTTTCCAAGCCCTCTAAATGCTCCTGCTATTACTATTTCTATACACATAAATAACTGAGAGTATCCTAATATTTTAAGGTAATCTGCTCCTTTTAATATTGCTTCGCTTTCATTTATAAATATGCTAAATATGTATTTTCCTAAAAATACTAAAAGAATTGTATTTATAGTTCCCATAATTATAGCTATTAAAAGGGTTATTTTACATCCACGTTGAATTCTATCATAATCTTTTGAACCATAATTTTGACCAACAAAGCTAGATAGTGCTGCTGCTATACCCTCTGCACTCATCCATGATATAGATTCTATTTGAGACCCTACCTTTTGAACTGCTACGGCTACTGGTCCAAATGATGCAACTACTACGCCTAGTGTCATAGAAAATAGTGTAAATAATCCACTTTGTAATGCTACTGGTATACCTAAATTATACAATATTTTATAATAATTTAATTTTATATCTTTAAATGGGATAATCTTAAAATATATTTCTTTACTTTTTAATATCTTTAACATAAAACAACTTGTTACAACTATCTGTGCAACCACTGTTGCAATTGCAGCACCTGCTACACCCATACTTGGTATTTTACCTAATCCAAGTATTAAAATTGGATCTAGCACTATATTTGTTAATAACCCTATAGTATTTATTAAAAATGGAGTTTTACTATTTCCCATACCATTGAATATAGCAGTAAATACTGGATTTATAAAATAAAATATCATCCCAAAAGCTACTATTACTAAATACTCTTTTGACATAGATATTACATTTTCATCACCTAATCTAAAAAATCCAATCAATTGGTCTTTAAACATTATAAGGAATATAGTATATAAAATAGAAAGAATTATGTTTATTTCTATTGCTGATTTTATATATAATTTTGTCTCATCTACATCATGTTGACCCATACTCTGAGCTACTTTTACTTCTGCACCTACTTTTGAAATTGTAATAAACGCCATAGCAAGCCAAGTGAAAAATCCTGCAGTCCCTACTGCTGCTACTGCACTACTTCCAGCTTTTCCAACCCATATCATATCAATCATATTATAGTTATAAAAGAATAAATGTTTAAATTTCAATATTTTATTAGATTGTAAAAATAAAAATGTCAGTTAATTGTCAGTCGACTTTTTATTCCAATGGTTATTTGGAAGTTATTAACAATTTATCCACAAAGTTATCAACACCTCTATAAAAATTTATTTTTATATATAGACATGCACTTTTTTATATTCTTTTTGCATATGCTATAACATGCGTAGCGAATATGTAGCAAGTGAAACGCAGTGAGCTTGTGGAATATGAGCGAAGTGGTTATGTTAGCCTATAGCAATTTAGGGAAGGTCTATGTATTTTTAAATTATAAATAAAATAAATAAAAGGAGGAAATTAATCCTCCTTTTTACTTTAATAAACTTTTATATCCTTTTGCATTTGCAAATAAATCCTCTATCTTAATAATATTACTTATCTTTTTACTTAATACAGAATTAAGAAGATCCATTCCTCCGCCCTGAAAAACTACAGCCGATGTATTAATAGGATAATTAAGATTAAGTTCTGTATAAATTTCTTTAAATAAATCATTACAACTCTTTATAGCAAAATTTATATTTTGCCTTTCTCCTTTATAGTAAAATCCTTTTTCTAAATAGTCTTTTATATCATCTAAATTAATCTTAGCATCAAAATATTTAGCTTCTAAAGAGTTCTTTATACAATTATATATATCTATCGTACCAGTATTTACTTGCGAGCTTTGTATTACTTTTTTATTCTTAATTAAAGCTATATCAGTAGTTTTGCCACCTATGTCTACTGACACTATATCCTTATATTTAACATCGAATAAAGTACTATTAAAATGAGCAATTATTCCTGATACAGACTCTGGAAATACTTGAACATCAGTTATTCTTATTCTTCTCCTAATATCATTAAATGTAACATCATAAGTTTTATTAACTAACTTATCTATTAACTCATTTTTAAAACTATTGTATTGTTTTATTGGTAATCCTAAACCTATTTTATTTTCTATAGAATTACTACTTTTACATATAGATCCTAATAACAAAGGAATGTAATTATCTTTATCAAACTTTCTATAATCTATCTCTAATCTACCAGTACCCAGATAATAAGTTTTACTATCTATTTCTATTTTATCAAATTTATTACCATACTCTATATTTTCACTTACTGCACTTTTAAATATTATACCTTCACTGGTTTTAACATTATAATTACCTATATCTATACCTAAATTCATTTAGATCCCCCTTAGAATTCCCAATCAACATTATCTATATCATGAGTTTCTCTTCTACCCTCTTCTTTTGTTGGTAATTTCTTATCTTTATTATCTAAATAAAATCTAATACAATCTTTAATAAATGCACTCTTATCATAGGCCTTTATAACTTCTTGATATAGCTTATTTTCCGTATCATTATTTTTAAAGCTAACCTGTATTCTAGCCATATTTTTACTCCTTTTTAAGGTAATTTGCTCAAAAGTGTGTAAAGTTTAATAATTATAATAATGTATATTTACACACTTTTAAACATTATTAAGGTAATTTGCATATAATATTAGTCTATTATTATAGATATATTTAAATCTTGGTAACTTTGTATAGACTTCTCGAATGCCTTTAATCCCATTCTATTATTTATAACTATCAAATCCCTATCTATTTTATATGTGTATGTTCTTTCTTCAAATTTTCTAGTAGTTATAGTATTCTCTGTAATACTTATAACCTTATGTCCTGCCTCTTTAAATATATTATTTATAGCTTTTACTACTCTATCGTTCATTTTAACTTACTCCTTTTTTTATTAATTATTTTTAAGTTCCGGAGGAAGTGTTGTTACAAGAGCATCATATCCATTTTTATTTTTTATTAGATGTAATGCTCTGTATTGTTCTAAATTTAGCATATCATCTAAGCAATAACCATGAACACTAAACTCCTCCTCTAGCGCTTCAAATGCTTTTTTATCTACACCTGATATTAATGTATATGTTGTATTAGCTCCTTTTAAAGATGCCAACGCTTCTTTGCTTAACCCTTCTAAATTATGCAATGTGAACATATACTTTAATCCAAATTTTGCACTTTGAAGGAATGTTTTTTCTAATATTTTTTGACATGTAGGAACTTGAAATATTTCATCTACTAATAGGGTAACCTTTGGTGGTATGCTACTTATTTCTTGAGTGCCTTTTGTAGCTCTTAGTTTAGCTGCTAACCATATTTTTTGCATAAAGAATGTCATCAATACATCTTTAGAAGTTTCATCTTCAAAATCACAATCTCTCATACGAATTATAACTATTTTCCCTTGTTCCATAGCTTCTACAAAATCTATATTATCCTCTGGAGACTTAGAAAACATTGCATCTATAACATCATTTTCTCTAAATAAGTCTATTCTATCTATAATACCTTCTACTTTATTTTCTTTAGTTCCGCATACTTCTGTAATAGGATTGTCTTTAGTAACTTTGCTCCATTCATCCAATTCTTGTAATGACATTATACTATCCTCGAATTTTTCTTTTAATTCATCAGATAATTTATTTATAAAATTATGTCTTATTGTATGATTTTGCAATATTCTCATTACATCTTTACCACTTGAATTATTAAAACAAAATGCTATTCTTGCAGCCGCTCCTAAATACTTTCTCATTTTAGGTGCTAATTGTTTATCATCATTATTCATTATATTTATTAACTCTACAAAATTACTCGCTTTTCTTCTTGCTATTTTAGAAATTTCATCAAATGTCATTGTATCAGTTACTTTTAATTCATTTATTGCTAAAGCTTGAATACATTCATATTTAGATAAATCTATGTCTATAAGTCTTTCTGATGGCGTTAATTTTGCTATTGTATCTGCAAATTCACAATTCCTAATAAAATCAGGTACTATTAATCCCTCACCTGCATCAATTATATTTTTACAGATATTTATACTTAATGTACTTTTGCCACTTCTACTTCCTCCCATAATTACATGAGGTAAACATTTAAGCGGATTACTATTATTTAAAAATACACCATCTTTAATACTTTTATAAACTACAGGACCTAGATAACAAATTCCATTTTTTAATTCTTCTGGTACTGGATTCTCTCTAGTTTGCTTATGTTCTATATATTTATATTGATTTAATAAACTCGCTCCAGGAAGTGCAATAAAATTATTACATTCATCTTCACTGGTCATATTTACAGCTACATCATTTATAATTGTTGAATATATATTAATTTTCTTATTGATTTTTTTACTTACTAACTTATTATCCTCAGATATTTCATCAAAACTATTACAAGCTGATAAAGATAACTGTTTTTCACGCTCTTTTTTATCACTTTTACTCAAAATTATCACTTGAGATTTACATATATTATTTTTAGCCTTTCTAATAGTGCTAGGAGATTCTATTTTATTTGTAGATATAAATAGTTGATGATTAATTTTAGATGTGCTTAAAATCGAATTTACAAGGTCATCTAAAAAGGTTATTAAAAATTTAAGTGTAATAATGCCTAAATCGATAACATTTTTACTCTTTTTTAAGTTTTCTCCATTTTTATATCGTTCAATAGCTTCTTTATATGTTATCTTAAAATAATTACTTTCTTGTTCACTAGTTGGAATAAAGTTATAAAATATACCTACGCATTCATTTTGCTCTAGAACTTCTAAAACTGACATATTAGAAGATAATAACTCATTATTTCTTTTATCTACGCTTAAGCTCAAAGAATCATTCATACTATATCTAAGTTGATACTTGGTGCATTCATTAGGATCAATAGGAATACTATCAACTTCCCTTATCTCTATATTCTTCCAAACTTCTGTAAACTTGCTTTTAAATTTTATAAAATGTACTTTTGGTATTATAAAATAAAATCTAACATCTCTTTTAGTTATATGAATGTAATAAGAAGCTTTTAATGTATTTTTTATTATTAGCTTTTTATTCTCTATAGTTATAAGTTTATTAACTTTAACATACATACTATTAATTAATGTTGCTATGCTACTTGTAGCGTTATTTTTATTTGACTTTGTTGGTATTAACTGTACTGTTATATATTCAGCTTTCTTAACTTCTAATAATTTACTCATAGGTACATTTTTAGTTCTCTTAAATGCCAACTAGAACACCTCCTATGATTCTTATTATTAAATATATTACAGGGCTTATAAATGCAATATCCTTCCCTTTTTTAAGACCAAATAAATATAATATAAGACCTATCAGCCCTCCTATAAGGCATATACTGTAACTACTTAAAACTAGATCTTTAAATATCTCAGTTATAATCATATTTATTTTATTATGTGCTCCCGTTATCATTATTTCGCCCCAATCAAAAGGATTCCATAAATTTAAGTTGTTCATATATACCCCTCCTTAGAATTTTATTTTGCTAAATAAATCAAATAGTTGAGGATATAAACTTATAAATACATACGCTAGAATATATATTAATCCATTATTTATAGCATTTTTAACATTCCCACCATTTAAAACAGTTACTATCATATCTTTTACTCCAAATCCTATGCATCCCCATTTTGCAAATGCCATTAATAACTCTAATATTTGCATGCCTGCTGCATCTAAGCTAGTGCTAAAGTCATTTGCAAATACAAAGTTTATATTAAAATGTAATAATAAAGCAGTAATAAAAACTAATCTAGTATACATAATTTTATTATTTTTTATATTATCTATTAATCTCTCTACTAAAGTAATATCTTCACTTGTGTGCTCTTTTCTAAATTCTTTTAAAGTGTAACTTTTAACTCTATATCTATTTAATAACATGAATAATCCCCCTTAAATTTGTAAATAATAATCTTATAATTTTTATCGGAGGTGTTTTTAATATGCCATCGTTTGTATATTGGTTTGGAGCTGCTGCTATTATAGATGTTGTTCAGAAAATACTTTTCTAATAGTTAATCTTTGATGTGATTTAAATTTATCGGTAGTTTAAGTACAGAACGTACAAATAATAGTTTCTTAGAATTTATTGAAGGGTTCTAAAATTTTTTATCGAATTGTATAACAGAATTATATTTTTATAATTCATTCACATTTGAGCTCTATGGATGGCGGTCCTGGAGCTCTTTTATTTTACTCACTCTTTTGCATAAGTTCAAACATATGCATTTTTATAAATCCACTTGGTCCTACTCCTTTAGACTTTCTTTTAATCCATTCATATAACTCAACTTCATCAGGATCTAAACTCTTAAAGGATACATTGATTCTTAAATCTTCTCTGATATTACTTTTATTCTTAGAACTCATTATATTATGCTCCTTTCTGTGTTGCTATACTTCATTCTATGTTAATGGGAGCATATTGATGCACGTCCAAGTTATATTTTTTATAAATTTTGGAAATAAACTTTATGAGGTGATATTGTGAATTTAACTTATTTAGGATATGGATTATTAATAGGACCTGCTATTTTAGTTATAGGAGGTATAGTTTGGTGTTGCTTAGTTATAAATAATGATATATAAACCTATTTATTATGTTTTTTTCTTAAATAACTATAAATATAAACATAAATCTGCTACAATCCATTTTGTGGGGAAAATTATAATATTAGGGAGGATTATATGTTACAAAAATTTAAAAGTTTAAGTAAAAGAAAGAAAATTATATTTGGTGTTTTAGCTTTCATTTTGTTACCAGTAACATTGTTAGCTTTAAGTTTTGAATTAGCTATTAATGGGGCTAAAAATAAAAAAATAGGTAAAATGATACTGGGTATTTGTACTTCTGCATTTTTAATATTCTCATTTATAGTTTCTGAAAATCAAACAGATCCTAACACTACATCAAATAACAATGGGAATATCGAAGTATCTAATGATGATACTAGCACTAAAGGCAATTTAGAAAAAGAAACTTTAAGCAGTGAAGAACTTATAAGTAAATTAGAAACATATGAAGGAATATATTCAGTTATACCTGCAGCTATACAAGAAGCATCACAAAACAATGATAAATTAGAAATGCAAAAGACATTTGCAGATGGTCGTGATATTCTTGAAAAATGTTGGCAAGAATTAAGTGATTTAAAAAGAGATTATAGTAATGATAGTAACGAATATAAAGCTATAGATAATCTACATTTAGCTTTCTTTACTCTTAGAGATGCTTGTAAGTCTGGTATAAAATATTTAGATAAAAATGAATATAAGTATTTTGAAAAGTATGAGGAAAATTGTAATTCTGCTGGAGCATGGATTAATGATTATTTAGTATATAAAGAAAAAATTCAATAATATAAAAATAAAATGCCAAGTATAAAAAACTTGGCATTTTATTTTATCGTTGATATTATGCAAATTTGGTTATCAGTTACCACCTGTAGTAGCTAAAGAATCTCTTATGTGTTCTACTACTAACACGACGAGTTGTTACTTATATTATAGCATGATATATTGGTATTAAACTCCAAAATACCTTAAAATAGTGTAACCTTTGATATATGTATAGCATAATCTAAAACTAAATATATTATTAATATAGAGGTTATAAAGATATGGACTTTAAAGTAAATAAAGTTAGAGAAGAATTTTTAGCGGATAAAAGTGAAAATGCTAAAAGGGCATATAGATTAATTTTCAAGAAAGCTAATGATTTCGAAGATGAAATTGGTAAGCCATTTGAAGAGATAACTGAAGATGAATTTAATATATTTATGAAAAAAAAATTAATAGGAAAATCAACTGATGCTGTTTGTGTTAAAGTTTCAGAGTGTAAGAAGTATTTAAACTATGTTGGCAATAATTGCGCTGATAATATAACTAGGGGGGATATTAGAAAATTAGTAGATGAATCAGAATACGAAATAAAATATGTAAATTGGAATGATTTGAAAGATAATTTAAATAAATTAGAAAATGAAATAGATAGAGCAATAGTATGTTTATTACGATTAGGAGTATCTGGAAAAGATTTTCAAGAATTAGTAAGATTAAAAGTCAAAGATATAGATTTAGAAAATAAAAGAATACGATTGAATAATAGAACTATTAAAATAGAGGATGATCGCATCTTACAAATGTTAAAATATGCTATAAAACAAAATTCATATTCAGTAATATTACATGCAGAAGATAGTAGTCCTACATCAACGGAATATAATTTTAACATGTCATGTGAATATTTAATAAAGCAGAGACCTACCGTAAATAATGACAATGGTTTAAATTGCTATAAGTTTAGTGGTATAACTGCTAAGCTTAATAGAATATTTCACGTGCTAGATATGGGTATATCCGCAATAAATTTACTGCAAAGTTATTCAGTTGATAGATTAATTGAGGAGGAGGAGAAAATAGGAAAAATATTATCAACTAAAGAAGCTAAAGATTATTTAAATTCAATTGGATCAATACAAGATGCTTACGATATTGTACACATTGCAGAAGTTATTAGAGAAAAAAATAAAGATGAATTAGGACAGGTTAAGTGCTTAATTAATTTAAATAACTATACTAATATAGATGAACATGAAGAAATAATTGATATTAAAAACTTAGGAGATTCAATTAGAGGAATTGAACGTTTAAATGAAATTTATGCAAATACAAATATAGAGCAGAAAGAGAAACTAGTTAAAGTTATAGAGAGAGGAAAAATAGCCAATAAGATAAAAGAATACAGACAATACAAATGTCAAATATGTGAATCATTAGGACATAATCCATATTCCTTCAAGAAAAAGAATGGAGAATATTACGTTGAGACACATCATATAATACCAGTTTCAGATACTAAAAATTCTAAATTATCGGTAGATAATTTGATATGCTTATGTCCGAATCATCACAAACAAGTACACTATGGTAACGTTAATATTATAGATAATAATGATACGTATGTAGAATATAATATAGATGGAATACAAGTAAAAGTATATAAAATAAAATTAAATTAATAATATACTCCTATTATTTTATCAATTTAATGATATTATTTTTAGTGCATAACTTTAATATATTATGAACAATTTATAGTAAATTAGATAAATAACCACATCCTAGGTTTTGAGGTATTGAAAATACTAAGGTGTGGTTATTTTTTATGCTACAATTATCACGAATTAAACTAGCATAGCCTTATAATAAAATATATATAATACAAAGATATCTATTATCTTTGTATTATATATGTATCTTTATAATTTTTTATATTAACTCTAAATAATCTGTACTTACATATCCTAACCCTTTATTACCTTTATATCCCTCAATAGATACCCAACCATTTAAGCAATAATTAAGTAACACTACATCACCTTTTTTAAGTTTTCCTATTACATCATATTGAGTTCCTCGGTCATATCTAACATTTAAAACATCAGCGGTTACTTTTGCTCTTCTTCCGATATAACTTCCATTTTTGAATCCTTCTGATTCAGTTTCATACGAAGATGATATATCTTGATTTAAGATACCTTCTGCTATTTTTCTTGCAATCAAATCTTTCTCATGAGCTTCATCTCCTCTTTGATAATCTTCTTTACTATCACAGAAGAAGCATTCAACTAATATAGAAACAGGGTCAGTTTGAGTTAATATGTATAAGTCATTTCTATATTTTATCCCCCTATCGGTAAATATATCGTCTAGTTTATCATTTACTCTTTGAGCATATTCTTTGCCTTTACTAGAATAATATAATACTTCTGTCCCTTTAGCTGTTCCATTATAAGCATTTAGATGAAGTTCTACAACTAAATCATATCCCTTGCCATTTACCTTGCCTAATTTATATGTTTTTTCCTGTGAAGCTTTAGTAAATTCTCGCTCAGGACACACTATAACATCTACTGTATGCCCTTTAGATTTCAAATACTTTTGAACTATTGGTGCAAGTTCTTTACAGTATGAATACTCCAAAACTTCCCCTTTAGCACTTGTACAAGTTCCATTTTTTAATATGCTATGACCAACTATTATGGCTATTTTCATATCTATACACCTACCTTATCTAATATTTTATCTACTTTTACAGTTAAATCTTTAGCTAGTACATCATTTGTTGCCACTACTTTGGCTACAACTTCTCTGTTATATGCTATTTCATTTAATAGCCTGTCCTTATCTTCTTTAGCATCTTCTCTTAATATATCTATAGTTTTTTGTGTATCTTCCCTGTTATTTTTTATTTGTTTATCTACCCATATAGCAAGTGCTACCATACAAGCTCCGTAAAACCCTATACTACCTACTATTTCTGTGAAATTCACTCAATACACCACCTTTTTCATAAAAATAGCTAGATGAAATTAATCACCTAGCTTTAAATATTTTTATTTCTTCTTTTAATTTTTTTATTTCAAGTATTGCCAGTTTAAGCAATCCGCTTTCATTGATAAATACATCATCTGTTTCTTCGCTTACTTCGACCAGTTCCGTATCTTTCAACTTTGTTACATCCATTTGTAAATTCATTTCTTCAGAATAATTGCTAATAAATTCTATATTATCTATTGCATTATCTAGTGTTACATCTTCCTCTGTAAAAGCTTCAATATCTCCTACAACTATCCCATCACTCGAATAATTATTAGTAGCAAAAACAGATTTCCAAGCTCCCCAAGGTGTTCCACATTGCATTTGACCACTTAAATCATCTCTAGGCTGAAAAGCACATTCACTTCCACTATATAATACTACTCCTGCATTACCATTATTAGATTCAAGATATAAGGTTTCAGGTGATCGTAAATATTTAGCTAAAACGTCAACAGCTTCAATTAAATATGTTCCAAAGCATCCATTCCCATTTTTTTCAAAGATAGAAGCTAATTCCCTTCGCTTACCTGCTTGATAATAACGACCTATAGAAACTCTATAATCCGGATTTATCTCAATCTCACCATTTGAATTAAACCTTATAGAAGTGTAGTTATCTTTTACAAATTGATAAGCCCATTCTGCATAAGCCGCATCAGATCCTATTGGATTATATTTAGCTGGATAGCTCACACCTGCTAAATAGTTATGACTTTCACCAACTCCATCATGACCTATTGCTAAGAAAGGAGTATTTGATTTTTGTCCTGTAATTGGAGATTTAAACCCAAACATAGCTTTTACATCATTACCATCTTTAATTGAGTACATATCACCTTCAACGTAAACATGTTGACCTTCACCATTTGGAGAAGTCCTAAGTATACATCCTTCAATTAACCCACTTTTTAAATAAGTTGCGTTAATGTATAATTCACCATTTTCCATAATAATAGCTTTCTTTTTGCCGTTATCAGTAAGCTTATTAAATATATCTTCATGAGTTTTCAAATCAAATACATTTTTAGATATTTTTTCATTTGCAATTTGTATACACTTTCTTATATGTTCTAACTTAATTGTATAGTCTTTAAGAGCTCCTTCTAAGCTTTCAAGTTGTTCAGGGGGAATAATATCCCCCTTATTAATAACCAAATTAAAAGCATTAGATACAACTTCTTTTTCAACCAATACAGGAGGGATAGCAGCTAATTTATTAATAATTAAATTAAAGTTATTAGATATAATTTCCTTATTCATCATTTCCTCCTACTTTGGGAATCCATTACTCCAACCTTGTGGCACAGTTGTCATAGAGAATCTTCTCCATTCTTTAGTGATTTCTATCATTTTAGGTTGACATACACCTTTATTATGTTGCCAACTGTCATGGAACATTAATCCTTCTTTTAACCACCAGTCACCACCACAGTTGCTGCAATAATGAGTTTGATCTCTATCGTCTACACCATTTTCATCCCATTTAACTTTTCTCAAATCTATACAAGTATAAATATATTCATATTTAGTATCAAAATTCTTAACATCGGAGAAAGGATGATACATACAGTTTTCTGTTTGAAGTTGTCCAGTATTCCAATTCATAGCATCAATTTTATTCTTTTCTCTAAGTATTATAGTTTTAGATGTAGAAGTTTGCTTAACACTATCCGCAAAATACTTATTAACATCTCCACCAAAACTTTCAGGATAGAAATTACCGTTAGGAACTGGTAAATGTTGAACTAGTTCCCACTTTCCATTATACCAACCATACACCTTGATATCTTTCATTTCTACACCAGTATTTTGGCTAAAAGGAGTCCCCTCTACTCTATATATATTAGACCAACACCCTAGTGCTTGAAACGCACCTGCTCCTGGGCATCCACTTTGTCCACAACTATGAGACATAGCATATGGCCTATATTGATTTTCCCATCTACTATTGTGCTTCCATGTATCTGTGATTAGTCCGCTTGGAATAGCTTCATGTGATTGCCCCATAGGATACATTTTGTCAAGTATATATTCAGATGTGCAAGATTGTGTATATTCTTCATTTATTGTTGAATCCCCACTTGCACTTCCACTAGTAACTGTTACAGAACAAGAAGTCTCAAATTTCCCGTCAGAAGTCCTAAATCTAATCGATGTGCTACCTTGTCCTACACCTGTTATTCTGTATTTATAGCTTCCTAAATCAGATACACTAGCAATAGCACCATTACTACTCATCAACACTTGTATTATTTGAAAACCAATTAACATTTTGATTTGTAGCGTTCGCAGGAATCACTCTTGCATTTAATTGCTTTGTTTGTCCAACTTCTAATTTGACATCCCAGTTATCCACCTCAATACCTGTAACTGGTATTGTATCAGAGTTATCATTTTCCTCATAATAACCTTTCAATTTGCAGTTATAATTATTATTACTCATACCGTTTATATCAAATATAGCACTTGTTTGTGTCATGCTCACTTTATCTTTATAAGTGCTTCCGTTATCTGTGCTTAATTTCACATCAGTTAATGTTTTGTCGCATGTGAAGTTAACTGTAACAGTATTTTGATTAATTTCAGACACATTTATAACACTTGGACTTACCACTAAACTAGCCATTATTTTTCCCCTCCTTCTAATAGTTTATCTATTATCGCAACTAAATTATCTATAGAACTTATATAGTTGCTTTCAGATTGCTTTAAATCAATTAGTTCACTAGTATTTACTAACATTGTACTTTGCTTTATTATTTCAGTTTGTGCTAGTATATCAGCTTTTTCTCTTAATAAATTTTCTCTTTTCTCTTTTAAAATTTTCTTTTCTACATCACTAATAACACCGTCTTTGAATATATCCAATATAGAATTTACTGTAGTATTTACACTATCGTCTATTACCTTGTCTATAGTTGTGGAATGTATTTTTAAGCTTGTAACATCTAAATTAACATTTCCGAAGCTATCAATATCTAACGTTCTTTTACCATTTCCGTCAGTTACGCTTAATTGTCTAGCATCAATATAATTTCCTTTTAGAGTACCTATCCAACCTCTATCAAGGGAAAGTGTACCTATCAAAGCTTCACTTATTGCCATATTTTCAACGTAATTTGATAAATCTTCTATTTTGGTAGTATTTACAGTTACTTGATTTGAAAAGTTTGTTCTTTCTCCATGTGTGTTTATAGCACAAACCTTAAAATACCATGTTTCATTGGGTTTAGCTTGGAACATATAAGTTGATGCTTGACCTTCGAATATTAAATCAAAAGTATTAGGCTTAAAATCTTTTGTTTTACTTCCATAAAGTTCATAGGAATAATAGACTTTATTCTCAAAAGTCCAACTCAACTCTATATTAGAAAAACCATATACAAAACTTTCTAATACTGGTGTACTAGGTAAGGTATTAGGGAAATCCCCAATATTTCCATCTTGCCCTGGTGGACCTTGTGGACCTGGAGGACCAACTATAGGTTCATTATTTCCACCACCTATAACATTACCTAAAGAAGTTCTAGGTTCCCCTAATTCCATGCTTTCATATCTATTTTTAAGCACATTGAAAACTGTTTTAATAACTTTAGATTGAGTTTTAATATTATATCTAGTATCAATTATAGTAACTGTATCGCAAAGGCTTATTTTATCCTCTAAACCTTCATAACCTACACATTTAGATAATGGTATAAATTCTATCTTAAAATTTTGCTTAGGTATATCTACTTTATTATTTTTATATTCTTTTCTTGCTAAATCTTGAAGCTTGGAAACCGTAGGAATTTCACCATCTCCAAACTTATCAGAATAATCAATGCTTTTTATATAAGGGTGTGAATAGTTAGCTATCAATGTAGAGTCTACATAATCAGCTTTTACTATAATCTCTTCATTAGTTTCACTATCATTATATTTTGCATAAGGTGATATTCTCGTTACTAAATCAGTCGTATCTTCTTCCAACTCAAATCCAATTAAATTTTTCTTATACTCAATAGTAACTTCATTATCATATCCTCTTTTATTTAAAACATGAATATTTTCATTATCTCTAAGTATTTCTGCCCCAGTTCCAAAAGTGTCAATTATAGATCCTTTTTTCCCTCCTATAGCTTCTAATACATTAGCCATACTCATACTATAATTTTGAGCGTTTACAATATCAGAATAACCTTTATAGTGTTTACTAAAATTAGAATTTCTAAATAATTGATTTAATACATATTCGCAAGACTGGTTTTCAAAAGACACATTATCTATATAGTCATACATTAAATCAAAAGATATATGTCTAGCGTATACCTCTACCATGTTATCCATAACTTTTCTAGTCATATAAATTCTAAATTTTTGATTAAGTAGAGTGTCATTAGCATTACATTCTATTATATTTTCATCTACTAAATAACTACATAGATTACTCGATAAAGGATAAACAAGACTGACTTCAAATAGTCCGTTTCGTTCTTCTTCCACTAAGCACTCTATACAATCAGTCAAATCCCCTATTTTAGTTATACCATCTTTTTTGTAAAGAGTTATCAAGCTATCACCTCCACATTAGGAGTAACTCTAAAGATTATTTCAAACTCACATAAATCTTCTATAACTTCACTTAGTTTTATTTGATTAAAACACAAAGCTTCATATTTAAATTTATGATTTTTAAAGATTAAAGGTTTATATGAAACTTCTTCTTGTATCCAATTTTCTATATCCTTAGCTAATACATCTATACTTTTATTAGATTTTTCAACGTCAATGTGTCCAGTAATTGTTATATCTTTACTCTTCTTTCGTTGATTATCTATTATTAACTCACCATCTCGACCCTTAATTTCTATAAGTTCAACATCTCTTTCAAAAGTATCTAAGAGCCCATCTATTTCTTCTATGACCATAAAAAAAGAAGTGCTAGACACTCCATTATAAGTAAAGCTCATTAATTCATTTTCATTAACATAATATTGCATCTAAACACCTCCCAAAGCTATTTTTTTTCTTCTTATATAAAAAGCTAATTCGCTAGCTATTTGCTCAATAGACTTGTTATCAGAATTAACCATTTTATCTACATTTACATTAATATTTATACTATTTTCTGTATTTACATTAGCTTGTTTATTATCAGTTTTAATGCCTTTAGCAAAGTCTTTTAATCCTTCTATCATAGAATAATTAGTAGCAATTACATCTGATACGGTAGTTTGTTTAGCTCTAGCATAATTAAATCTAGTTTTAGAATAATCATTATCAGCATAACTAACTAAGCATTCTTGTTCTTCTTGTCGTGGATCTTCTGCCATTCTAAACATTGAAGTAACCTTTTTGATACCACTTGTAACTTTATTTATAGCACTAGTTATCCCTCCAAGTATTCCGCTAATTACAGATTGAGCAGCTTTAAATGGTGCAGTCATTATATTAGTTAATGTGTTAAATACGCTTGATATAGTAGACTTAACTAAATTAGCCCCAGTACTTACAACTGATTTAATTCCATTCCATGCAGTTTGTATAACTGTTTTTATACTATTCCAAATAGTAGTAACAACAGATTTAACTGTATTAAATACAGTAGTAACAACAGACTTAACTGCATTTGCACCAGTAGTAACTACAGACTTAATAGTATTCCATACAGTCTGTATGACTGATTTTATAGCGTTCCATACTGTAGTTGCTACAGTTTTTATAGCGTTCCATATACTAGATAATGTACTCGTTATATTATTCCATATTCCCAATGTAGAAGTTTTAATATTATTCCATACTGTATTAACAGTTTCTTTTATTGAGTTCCAAACTTCGCTACACTTAGCTTTTATAGTGTCCCAATTATTATATAATAGTACACCTACCGCTATTAATGCAGTTATAGCAGCTATTGCTATACCTATAGGACCACTTAAAGCACCTATCGCAGCACTTAAAATACCAGCACCTGCACCACCTGCACTAAAGAAAGTTACTAAAGCACTTATAGAAGTTGATAATTTAACTATAAATATAATTACATTTCCAACTATTAAGAGTAATGGACCTAATATAGCTAAAAATCCACCTACACCAATTATTACATTTTGAATAGCTGGATTAAGATTATTAAACCATGTAAATACATTAGTTATTCCTTCGACTAAGTTTTGAAATATAGGTATAAGTCTTTGACCTATAGTTATTAAAAGCCCTTCAAAAGCTGATTTCATATTATCTATAGCACCTTGCAAGTTATTTTGCATAGTATCATACATTTCACTTGCAGCACCGTCAGACTTTCTTATACCATCCTCAAATTCTCTTATCTTAGGTACACCAGCTTCAAAAGCCATATTTACACCTTTTAAAGCTTCCGTTCCCCATACAGAAGATAAAGCCATATCTCGTTCAGCTTGTGTCATTCCTTCTGTAGCTTTTTCGACATCTGCTAATATATCGGTCATATCTCTATAGTTTCCATTTGCATCAACTATTGCTACATTTGTATCGCCTATAGCTATTGCTCCATCTTTGGCATTTTTCTTCATATCTCTAAACATAGCATTTAGAGTTGTCCCTGCTGAACTTCCTTTAAGTCCCTGGTCGGCAAAAGTCCCCAATAATGCAGTTGTATCTGCTAAATCATAACCCATAGCATTAGCAGAAGCACCACAATATTTTAAAGCTTCTCCTAATTGTTGAACGTCTGTATTTGAGTTAGCTTGTGCATATGCCAACATATCTGTCATTTTAGTAGCTTCACTAGCTTCCATACCAAACATTGACATTGTATCTGTAACAATATCCGTTGCAAGTGCTAAGTCCATTCCTGCTGCACCTGTTAATTTTAATGAAGGCTCAAGCCCAGCTGCCATTTGTTCTGCATCCCAACCAGCTAAAGCCATATACGAAAGAGCTTCCGCACTTTCAGTTGCACTATATTTAGTAGTAGAACCCATCTCTCTAGCTTTTTCTTCAAGCATCTTCAAATCATCACCAGTTGCACCACTTAAAGCAGATACCTTAGACATTCCAGCTTCAAAATCACTAGCAGTTTTTATTGCTCCTGCTCCTAAAGCTAATAAAGGTAATGATACCGCAGTAGTTATTGCACTTCCTACTGTCTTTAAAGAACTTCCTAAAGCTTCAAATCTAGTCCCTGCATTATTACTACTATTTGTAAACTCACTTAAAGTTGATTGTGCATCTTTTAAGCCTGCCTTAAATTTACTTGCATCCAAATCAAGATAACCAACAGCAGTACCAACATTTACACTCATATACTACCTCCTTTCTTTTCTTAGCTTTTCAGCTAATTGAAGGTTAATATTTCTTTTTTCTTCCTTTGTTTTCTGTTCTTCCCTCCATTTTGGCTTTTTCTCTTGCTCTAATTGACTAATTATATAATCACAAGCTTCATCAAAGCAAAATGCAGTATATTCATCATATATCCTAGCAATTTCAGAAGGCAGTTTTTTGAATCTTATAGATTGGTTGAGTATCCTAATTATTTGCTTGCTGGTTACGAAAGTTTTCTAAGGCTTTTACTCCACCTTGAGAATACATTAATATTGCCATCAATTGATTTTCTGTTAGTTCTACATTAGCTTTTTTAATATCTTTATAGCTTGGTTTAACTAAAGAAGCTTCTGCTAATACTTCCATCATTCCTACTAATTCTTTTAATGTCTTTATATCCTCTGATGCTTTTCCCATTACTTGACCAGTTTTACCATTAAACATTTCAGTAGCAACAGATAATAAAGTATTAGGTATTTTACCACTTGTCATTAATTGCATCATATTAGGTTTTTTAATTTCTACTACAAAAGGAGTTCCATCCTCAAATGCTGGTAACTCAACTATTTCTGTTTGTTTTATTGCTTGTAATTGTTCTATACTTGTTATTTGCATAACTACCTCCCAAATTTCTAAAAAATACAATAAAAAGGACTAAGGATATACCTTAGCCCATTAATCTTTTATTCTTCTATTTGTTCTTCTTCTACTTCTAAAGCAGGATGTTTAAAAGCAACAACTCCTACTGGTAATTCTTCTACTAAATCTACTGTATAAAGAGAAGTATTTAATGCTGGTCTTGATTTTATTGTATATTCATTAGCATAATATTCTCCATCTTTAAAGTTAGGAGATATAAAAGACCCTTTACAATTAGGGAAAGTATATTTTAAATATTCACCAGTTGCTCCGTCATCCCCAACAACCTCAACATACACTATGAAATCAAAAGTTTTTGTATTTGGTATAGCCCCAACATTAGGAGCAGTATATTTTGTAAATGATCCACTACTAGCAACTGTCCCGCCTTGTACATCTGCAAGTAATGCAGGAGTAAATACATTATCTTTACAAGTTATATCATGACCTAAAACCATGTCCGGAACTTGTTTAGAAGCTATTAATTTATTTTTTATAGTAAGATTTTTAGTTTCCCCTTCTTCTATTACTGGTTCGCATGATATTTCATCAGCAGTAGCAAAAGAATGAGTAGCCCCACCACTTACTTTTATTTGTGTCATTACAACATCGCATAAAGCAAATTGTTCCATTTTAAGCACCTTCTTTCGTTTTAATTTTCTTGTAAGTAAATGAAGTCATATATGCTTTTTTATCATCATCAATTATAGTTGGCATAGCTTCAATAACTCTTCTTATACCTCTTTGGTATTTCATCACACCAAGTATTCTTTTTTTGTAACTTGATAACTCTGAATACCTACCAACTGGATAATATATTAATAATTCAACTGTATCATTAATTAAAGAAGTGCCTGCAACTTCACTTTCTCCATTTTCTTTTACAACAATATATGGGCTTGAGCATATTCCTTCATGTTGACCTATAGAATACACATCAAACCCATTATTTTTTAAATGTTTGTATATTTGTGCAAACATAATTTACACCTACTTTAATATCTTATTTAGCCCTTTTATAGCTTGAGGACTTATTATATCTATAGTTGGTTTTATAATAGCATATCTTTTCTCATTACAAAGTTCTAAATAAATACCATAATGAACTCCATGTGATAACTCTACTCTAGCAACATCACCTATCCATTTCCATGATCCATTAAGCCTTTGATGTGCTGCACCACTTCTTGGAGTCCATTTATAGTTAGATTTTGCATGAGTTTCCATTTTCTTAGCTACTGTATCTGCATATAATCCAAGTGCTGCTCTAGTTTTAATTTCTCTTTCAGCTATTCCTTTTATAAGCTTACTAGCGTCAAATTTAAAACTCATTCTAACACCTCTCGACTAACATATCAAAGTAAATATTTAACCTATTTTGGTTACCTAAATCTTTTATAATATATTTAACATCATCAAGTAAGAAATAATCATTTTCTTTTATCTTAACAGTATCTTCATCATAGATAACCATTAAAAACATCTGCTTACTTCTTTTTACTTGCCCTTTATCAGTAGTAATAGCACTAATTTGAGTATTACCTTCATGGTAAAAGCCTTTTACACTACATACAAGGTCTTTTCCTCCAGGTTCTCCAAACTCATTTTTAACATCCCTATAAATATCAACATAAGTTGGGAATTTATCTATTACTTTTTTAACTTTAGGTTTTATTTTATTAGCTATCATAAAATCCTGCTCCCATTAGGTTTATATTTCTTTGCTAGTCTTAACCAGTATGCACTATTATTAGCTAAAGTAAGCCCTCCTGGAAGTGCTATACTGTCATCTTCAGCTTTTAATAATAGGCACTCATATGCAGTACTATTTATATTGCCATTATTTTTATTTAAATAATATGCTATTTCTTCATCAGTAAAAAAGGGAGAAGTTTCCTCCCTTAATATTAATTTAAGTTCTTGAATTTCTCCCATATTACACCTACTTTTTAAATTTACATAAAACAACTTTAGCCATATTAGATACTGCTACAGTATAATGTTCATCAACTGATATAGCAGTTTTTCTAGCTAAAGTATTTCTTTCTGTTTCTAATCCTAAACCTTTTTTAAGATATATAGTTAATGCAGGAGCATCATCTTCTGTTTCTACATCATTATTTAATTTTATTAAAGGACAATTGTAATATGCACTAGTTCCATCTAGCTCGACCTTTTTAGAAGGGACTATCCTTGTATTAGCTATTTTACCAACTTCTCCAGTCATTATTGTATATCCTGGGTATTTGTCAGCTGATATAAAGTTAGCATCTTTTCTTAAAGTAGTTACTTGTTTAGGATTTACAAATAATACTTTTTCTGTATTTACTTCTTCATTAAATAAGTCTAACGCATCAACTATAGTTTCATAAGAGATTTGTTTTGTAGCTCCATCATATTTTAATTGTATTGAATCATCTGTTAAAGCTGACATTGCATCATTATCTATTTTAGAAGCTATGGATTTAGCTAATTGATTATTAGCTTCTCCTACTGGATTGCCATATCCACTTAATATAGCTTCATCTGTTAATTCAACTGCTTTCATGGCTTTTTTAACTGTAACTTGAGTTGTAGATGCTGTTAATATTGTAGTTCCACAAGCTACTCCCTCTGCAACATCTTCTGCATCTCCTATGTATGAATATTGTGGTATAGTTATTGTATTCCCTGCTTGTCCTTGTAAAGTAGTATCTATCTTAGCAAATGGTGCTACTACTATTTTTTGAGGTACTTTAGCTGATATCATATCTGCCATTACTTGTGGGTTTATTAAGTTATTTAATTTAGTTGTTCCTATTGACATTTAAAATCACTCCTTTTATTTTTATTCTCCAGATAACTCTGTGTACATTTCTGGATTCTCGTTGTAAAGCTTAACTCTGTCGTTGTAACTCATTTTATTAAAATCTTCTTTAGTGATAGATACTTTCCCACCTCTACCAAAGTTTCCTATACCTCCAGTATTTGATGGAGTATTATTTAAATCAAATAAGTATGAAGCATCTTTTTGTAAAGCCTCTATTTGTTCTTGTAACCCTTCAAGTTTGCCTTCTTGATACTTTATACTATTCATATCTAATAAAGCTTTTATAGCCTTATTATTTTTAGATTTAGCATTAGTTAGTGCACCGTCTAATGCATAGTCAAACTGTATCTGATTTATTTTATTTTTATAATCAGTAATAGTTTGTTTATTTAAAGCTTGCAAGTCTTTAATCTGATTAAGTAAGTTCTCATTATCTTTATTATTTTTAGATAAGTCAGCTAGTTGTGTATCTCTGTCTTTTAACTGTACTTCTAAGTCTTTCTTAGCTTGATTAACCTGGTCAAACCTAGATTTAGGTATAAAATTACCATCATCAACCATTATTTTTTTATCACCAAGCTTTTCTGTTACTTGTGAGTATAGTTCCTCACCTAATAATTCTTTTAACATAATATCCTCCTACGTTTTTTAACGTGGTTTCGACCACTTAGATTAAGTTAGCATTTAATTCTTTTACGTCTATTAATAGCTAACCTAAAAAGACGATAAAAAAGAGAACTTATAAAAAGTCCTCTCCATAATCTTTAAACCATTTATCTAGCTTATTATTTGTATCTCCATCTATCCAAGCTTTAAGTTCTGTACCTATTTCATCTAACGACATAGATATTACTGGTACTGTAGTACATAAACCGTTCGGATGATCTAAAGGAACATCTTTAACACTAAACACTTGATTATCTCGTTCCCTGCATAATTCACAGGTTCTCCCATGAGAATTAGCACTAATCCATTTAATACCTTCTACATAAGGATTTTTTTCACAACTTCTCTTTTGTGCTTGTTGGAATGCATGATTAACTGCCGTTCTAGCTAATCTTTGAGCATTATAATCTACTTTCTTACTAGTGTTAGGATATACCTTATTCCAATCCCAATCTTTAACCGTATTAGGATTAACATACTTTTCTAAATCTTTAGCTATTTCATATGTACTTTTCTTAGCAGCAATACCTTCTGCTATAACATAGTCTATATCTTTACTAAATTTATTATTATATTCCCATATCCTTTCAGATAAGCCTTTACGGTCTTTATAAGCTTTACCAAATAGTATCTCATTCATTGCATCTTTAGGTATCTTAGAAAACATACTTGAAAAAGTATCCTTCATATTCAAGTTGTACTGATTATTAATATCCATAAAAAAATCTAGCTGTACATTATTAGCTAGTTCCGATGATTTTTCTATATTCTTTTTAATAATCTTTCCAACTTGCCTATGAATAGTTCTAATTTCTTTCTCTAGTTCCTTTTTAAGCTCTTCTAAATATCTTTCTGATAAAGTATTAGGATTAACTTTATTAAGCTTTTTAGATACCTTTAAATACATATCATCGTATATCTTTTTTATCTGTTGTTCCTGCTTTTTAGCTAATTTAAGTTTTTTATTTTGAGCTTCTTGGCATAGTTTAAGATAATCTTTAGATGCCATTATTCTTCATCCTCAAGATTAGTTTCAAATTGACTGTAGCTATCTTCTAACATCTGCTTTTCTAGTTGTATTTGTTTTAACTCTTCTTCTGCTACTTCATCAGTAGTTGTTTGCCACTTCTTGATATATGTTTTTCTACTCATAACTTGAGTATTAACTTGTTGCATATCTAAAGTCTTTTCAGTATCTTCATCTTCTTGTAATGGATATTGATTTTCTACTTCTACTTCAAATTCTTTTAATTGTGGAAGCTTCTCTATATTATAAACTTCTACCATTTCAAGTATAGCTGCTATCATCCATTCAAGAGCAGGTTTCCAAGACTTCATTTTTTCCTCACATCTAGTAATTAGTTGCCAATATAAAGCTTTCATTGTTTTTCCTGATGTCATCATGCCTACCATATCTGCATTATTTATCATAGGTATATTTAACACTTCATGCATATCTGATTTAACTCTATTTAAAGTATTTTCCATTCTTGCATCATAGCCAAAATCAGTAGCTATAGTATTAATTTGTGCTTGTTTTCCATCTGCTGTAATATCTGTAGCCACATCCCAATAAGCACCTGGTTTTAACTTAAATTTTTCACTAGCTTTAGGATCTACATCTACACCATAGATAATTCTATTCATACCTTTTCTTAATGCATCTATATCCTCACTAGCTAATTTATTATAAGCCATAGCATTATCAAGCAATTCTTCTATATCTGATTCACCTTTTAAATCACCACTAAGGCCATCATTAAGTATTACATATGCAGGAATACCAGAAAGTTTTAAATCAACATTAACTGCAAGTGTTTCTATTAACTGACCATATCCATTATAAAAGGCTTCGTTTAAGATACATTTCCCTCCAACCATTTCATACTTTTGCTTCCATATGATCTGCTTAGTTTTATCTTGTTCCTGATTCATTTGATGGAAGAATATAATCTTTTTAAGTTCATCTACTCTATCTTCAAAAGGCTCATATACAAATTCTAAACTAGGTACAAACATTATACGTATACTTTTAGTAATTGTATCTGCATGAAGCTTTATAGCTATTCTTTTACCTATAAAACAATCTCTAGCACCTTTTATAAGTTTATCTTCAAATAAGTTTTTCTTAAGCATTTTTCGTATATATTTATTAATTTCTTCTGCTTGATCCTGCAGGCTATCTTCATCAACTTTAACAGTAAATGTAGGAGCTTTACCAAATAAGAATCTAGCTTCTTCTTTTATTAATTTCTTAATATAATTAGTTTTTTTCTTAGTTGGAGTATAATCTTGTTCATCAACTATCCAGTTTTGTCCTGGACCATCATAAATATCATAAAGTTTTATTATTTCATTCATTTCCCTTATAACTTCTGAACCATACAATCCGCCTAACTCTGTTTGTATTATATTTTGCATATTACACCTCCTATCTACTGTTATAAGTTCTCTTTAAGTCTGCAACTTCATAATCATCTAATCCATACCAAATAGCACTAAAACTATGAGAGTCTATATTAAATTCGTCATATATTATGTTCCCTTTCGTATCTGTAGCATAGGTTAAGTTTTTAAGTTCTTTAACTACATCTTTACATGCATCAGAGCAATATATATTCCTAAATCTTTTAACTTTCTTTGTATTTTGAAGTCTACTTCCTGCGAACTTTTTACATTTTCTCATTCTAAAACCTTGTTGTTGATAATACTTTATAGTTTTAGGTTCTGCACAATCTGCAGTTATTAACTTATCCTTATAATCAGCTATTTCAATAACAGTTTTATCATCTGTCATTTTATTCTTGTAATATTGATTAAATATATATAAATCTTTATTTTCATCATCTATAGCCATACTTATCAATGCATTGTATGAAGTTTCAAAACCAAAGTCCATACCATATCTATACCATCTGCTAGATATCCCTCCAACTTGCTCTTGGATCCATTCGTCTGGCATAACTTGAAATTGTGGTAATACTCTTGTACCATTTACACCATATCTTCCAAGCCTGGCAACTCTATATAAATCAATATCATATGTTTTCATCTTTTCAAGTTCTTCTATATAGTCTTGTGGCAAATAATAATTATCATCACAAGTTGAATGATGGTAATATGTATTATTTGTTATAATTACTCTTTTTTCATACAATTCATCATCATTCAGAACCATGTTGTCATTTTCTTCATCTATAAAATAATGAGAATATGTCCAATTAGCTTTTTCTACAGGGTTAGTTGAACAGATTATATGGTTAGTATCTGTTAAATGCCTTAAACGACCTCTTAACTCTTTAAATGCAGCATACTTACATTCACTACATTCTTCTAACCATACTATCGATACACCATTTATCGATTTAAGTTTAGCAGGTTTATCTAGTCCTTTAAAAATTATTTGAGAACCATTAGGAAATAATATTTTCATAGGAGAACTCTTAAACTTTATTTTATCTTCTAGTCCCATAGCTACAACTATATCTTCAAATAGTGAGTAACAAGAATCTCTTATAGTGTCATATACTTCTCTTACAACTAGGCACTTTCTTTTTTCTTGCTGAAGCTTAAGCAATATCTTAGTAGCAACATGATAGCTTTTAGAACTACCATATCCACCAACTAAAAAATAGTCTTTGTAATCCCAATTAAATATAAAATCTTCAAAGTGATCATTGACTGCAAAACTAACTTCTTCCATGTTTTTCACTTGCCCTTACTACTTTTATAGTTATATCATTATCTTGTTTATTACTTAACTTTCCTACCTCAGCTTTCAGTTTTTCTATTCTTAATCTTTGTTCTTCAGTAACTAACTCTAAGTTATTATTAACCATAGAGTCATATTGCTTTATTAAGTTTCTAAGTTCACTCATGGCTCTACTTTGAGCATTTAAGAAAGTTGCATTTCTATCCCATGCAAATTGAAGTTCGTACTCTGTTTCTTCTCCATTTTCACTTGATTTAATTTTCTTGAGCTCTCTAGCCATATCATCTTTATCTCTAACATACATTATCTTTTGTGCTCTTATTATTGCAGCATATTGTATTGTTATTTGCTCCCACAATATATCAAGTTGATTTTTCTCGAATATTGCTCCTATAAGCTCTTGTGTTTCTTCTGGTAAATACTTAGAAAAGAATCCAAACTTCTCTGCATTTTTATTTTTAAGTTGTCCACCTTTAGATTTTGTTTTTTTATCATTTTTTTGTGAACGTTCACTTTTATTTTCCGAACGTTCATTATCCCAACTGTATGTCTTTTTCCAACGCCTTACAGTTCCATCCGGGACATCTAATTTCTTTGATATTTCAACTAACTTATAACCTTTTTTATAAAGTTCATATGCCTCTTTTACCTTTTCATTTGGCGCTCTTGCCATACCACCACCTCATATATTCGTTTTGGAAAATAAAAAAGAACCCTATTTCTAGAGTTCCATTAATTTAAGTTAAATCTAATATTACACTTTTAAAAAGTGCTAACTCTTTTAAATCAACAGTCGATTTAACTTTTGCATTTTTTAATATTAATTTACTATCTCTACTTTTACATATGACAGCTATTTCTTTTAAAGCTAAAGTAGTGTACTCATTAGCATCAAGTATAACACTTCCTCCAACGGTAACTATATCTTTTATAGATGCAACTGATTTTCTCATTTATCTACCACCTCCATAAAACATATAATTCTATTTAATTCGATAATTTCCTTCTTTTTTCTTATATTTATCAAACTTAGGTTTCTTTCTCATTTCTATATCTAATTCTCTTAACTTACTATCTTCTATATCATGTATCATTTTTATAGCTTCATTTGCATCTTTCCAAACCTTAGCCATATCCCTCACCCTTGTTTTCAATAAAAAATACTCACACATGATATAAATGTGTGAGCTTGCTGATTTGTTGAAATAAAAATACATCAAACAGTAACTTAAAAATAATAAACGTAAAATTTAAGATACTTGTTGCCCTTATTACTAAAAAAGCTCCCTCCTATCTTACCAATAAACAATTATTATTTTAGTTTATAGTCTGCTTTACCTTAACAGACTTGATTCTCTTTTTTTCGTTAAGTTTTTTTATTAAAATTTGTGCAAGTTGTAGGAGTTGCACCTACCAATACTCTTACTTACATATTAGGTAGGAGGGGAGTCCTACCTTTTAGAGAAATATACATATTAGGGGAATAATTGAAATTATATAAATTTCTATATTAATATAATAACATATATAAAATTATATTTTGTCCCAACTTTGTCCTTAAAATGTCCCTCAATTTGAATTTGTAAAATTATTAAATAATTCTCGCTCTAGTATATCTGGATATATAGAGTTTATAGCACTCCTTACTAATGATTCTCTTAATTCATAGTATGTAGTTTTGGATATATGCATTTTATCTAATATTTCATATCTAGGAACTCTCTTTCTATTACTCATATATAAAATATCAAATAATTCTTTTTGCTCTAACGTAAAATTATTTATAGCTATTTCTATCTTCCTTTTTTCTATTTCTTTTTGTCTTTTTCTATATTCTAAGTAATTTATTCTTTGTTCTTTTTTTATAACTTCATTTTCTACCAATCTACTTATATTATATGTCGGACCTGTTCTTTCTTCATAGCCTATTGCTCCACATCCTATATACTCATTTTTTATTTCCTCTATATCTAATTCAATTTTTTCTATTGCACTTTTTATCCTCTTATAATCGAATAATTTACCTTCTGTTTTTCTAAATAATTCACTATATTCTTCTTTAGTCATACTAATCCCCCTCTACATTTTCTATACTTACTTCTATACAAGCCTCTTCTGAATATTCTTTTTCAGCTAATATTGCATAAATATATCTATCATCTTTAAAAGCCTTTCCATTAAGTCCATCAAGTACACTTTTAATATAATTATCAATATCAGCTTTAGTCGGTCTTATTTTACCTTCTAAAGCGTCTATTCTTTTCTTTTTGCTGTAGCTCTTTGGTACTTCAAATTTAAACTTCATTCTTATTCTTATATAATTATCATCAAAGTAATGTCTAGCTCCATATGCCAAACTTACTAAGCTTTCAAATATCCTCGTCTTATCATCTGTAAAAGCTCGTCCTGTATTTGTGTTAAATCGAGGACGCGACTTAGGTACTGGTGCTGACGGAATTGTAAAATCAACTCTCATACTCATTCTCCTATTTCATTAATTAATTTCTGAAATTTATTCTTCAAATGTAGTCTAAAATTCAAATCCTTTTTCTATATTAAACTTATTTGTTCTGTAAGCTCACTTTTACTTAACAACTGATTAAATACTTCATATCCTACCCAATTTTTATTCTCCCATATTCTGCATGAATATAAATCTAATGCATATTTGTGAGCTTCCTCCTCCGTATTAATCCAAGCTAAATAATCTAAACTATATTTCTTTAATCTATTAAGTATATCAGTTTCTAGTTTTACCTTAACTTGTTGTAATACTTTATCTTTCCAAACATCATAATCATAGTACTTGTGATCTGTTACTACTGTTGTATGATATGTATGTGTAACCTTGTCTTTACCTGCACCTATTTCTACATGCCTTTCAGACCTGCCTATTGTATATTTACATCTTAAATTCATATTTAACCTCTTTATCATTCAGTTATCATTATCAATATATCGACCGAGAGCGACCATTAGTTGACCTCGGTCGATACCAAATTATTGTTTTAAGCTCTTAGTTATAAATCTAATCATCTTATTGTAATATTTCTTTTTAGTTCTTTTTTTCTTAGTTCTGTTATATATTGTCATTAACTTTCTAAATTCTTTATTATTAGAATAAATTTTAAACAATGCTTTCTTTGCACCATCCCATATTTGAGTAAATATCTTCTTAATATTTCCAAATGCAATTTTTATATCTTTAAAAATTCCACTTGCTTTAAAATTATCAAGTTTTGTATATATTCCATCATTAAGATCATCTTTTGATTTTTTTAACTCTAACTTTTTTATTCCATCCACTTGAACTCCATTTATATGAAAAGTTCCTTCCTGTACTGACATTTCCATATTAAAACCTCCCTTCGTCAAATAAAGTCTCCCTTTTATTATCTGATTCCTCTTAAAAACTTTATTTTACTTAGAGTTCTATTCTTCATCTATGCTAAAACTACTTAAACATGATTCTATAACATTACCTCTTCCAACTTCTTCGGGTATCTGCCAGTCTTGAACTTCTATATCTATATCGTCATCTGTTTCTTTATTAATAAGACCAAATCTCATCTCTTTTGCGCATAAAACTATATCTATCGCTTCTTCTAACGAATTTGCCTTTATACCATTAAAGTTAAAATTAATAACTATACTTGCATTTCCATAAAATTCTTTCATAATTTCCTCCTAAAACTCCTATCTTACTTACTAAAAACTCTTTCTATTTTTATATTTCCATTTTTATAACATCTTATCTTTAATTCAATTCCACAGTGAGGACAAGATACTTTAACTATTTCAAATTTTTCAAGTACATAGTATTGCCTAGGACAATTAATACATTCTCCTGGTTTGACTATAACCTTTTCGCCATTTAAAACTCGTTTCTCAGCTTCATTTCTCTGTTCTGGTACTATATATTTCATCACTAAAGGACTTATCATAATCTCCACCTCCTATTTGTTAATACAATTATTTATATAATTTTCAATGTATTTCCATTGTTGCTTTATATATGGATCATCTAAACTTCCTCCACTCGAAGTCCAATCTCCTATTCTATTTTTTACGTCTAATAGTATTTCAGTCGGTATATTATAATTTAATATCGCATTATTAAAATCTTCATGAGTATTTATTTTCATATTAAAACTCCTCTTTTAACCTAATAACTCTGGATTTTCATATATATTTCCAATAACTGATATACGTTCTAACCAATAACCTAAGTCAATTCTCATACATATATCTAATTTCCACTCTATATAAAATCCAATATTACTAATTCCATTTATATTTGTAGCTGAATATCTACCAAACCTTACTATTCCTATAACTCCAGTAGAAGTTTTTACAATATCACCTTCATAAATTTCATTGTTATCATAATCCTTTAATCCTGTGTATTGCATTATATCTGCATCTATAGGCTCATAACACTCTATATAATAATCTTCTCCATCATCAGCTTTTACATTAAATCTATCTACCATTTTAGTTAACTTGAAATTGAAATTACTAACTATGTCAAATTCAAATTTATATATACTTCTTGGATATGTTTCATTTGAATAAATCATTTTTTCATTTTCTTTATTCCAAGCTCTAAACTTAATTTCTCTCATAACTTCCTCCTATTTTAAATACTTGCTCAATTTACCAATGTCATGACCATTTGTACTTATTATCTTTGATGTTCCTTTTATTCCCAAATCCAATGCTCCCAATATTTCTTTTACATCTTTTAAAGAATTTATCTTATCCGTATCTATTTTATACACCTCCTATATAATCTGTATCAATAGCACATGTTATCCAATTCTCGTTTAAGTTATCTTTCATGACTTCCTGCATAATTCTTTGGTATTCTTATTGCAAATGTTTCTCCGCTATATTTAATGTTTTTCATATCTACTTCCGGTTCTCCTTAATATTTTGATTTTATTTATTTAATTTCCATAACAATTCCAAAATAATTAAACACAGCATAACTATTATTAAAATCATTATTATAAACAACATCACAACATACTTATCTATCTCGCCACTCCCCATCTTCTATGTGATAAATTGATATTTTTATTTATAAATATATACAGGTGTCAGTTTCAAACACATCATCTATTGGGTAACCACACTCACCCTCTCTGACTTCTTTTGTTTTATCTTCTATTTGTTCTAATCTTTCAATTAATTCTTGTACTGTCATTTTATACACCTCCTATATAATCTGTATCAATAGCACATGTTATCCAATTCTCGTTTAAGTTATCTTTCATGACTTCCTCCACTTCCTTTAAAAGTTTTATTTTAATTAGTTTTTATTTCTACCTTATCTAAATAATCGTTTACTTCTTTTAGCTCTTCTTCTAGTAATTGTATTACTAGATTCCCAACCTTTTCTGCCTGCTCTTCATTTAGCTTTACTTTTAAATTTTTACAAAATCCTTGATACTTAGGATAATCTGATACTTCTACTTCTCTAGCAAATTTCAAGTTATTACTTTTGATTTGCTTTATTTCATATTCTAAATCATGTTTTTTGTTGTTATATACAACTATTTTTTTAAATAATTCTATATCCATGATAATCCTCCAGATTTACTCTTGAAAATCTATCGTATCAAGGTCATATTCTTCCCATTCTTTTTCACAATCTATGCATATATAAGTTCCGTATTCCTCATCCTTTTCAAATTCTCCACACATACAGTTCGGACAAACTTTAACTACTCTCCACATATTTATAACCTCCAATTTTCATTAAAATTCTAAAACTCCTCTTTTACTATCTAACATTAATTTGATTCATCTTAACTCTTCCTACTTTACCTGGACCACCGTTATCGTATGAATCTCTATCTATAAATATAAATTCTTCTGTCCTTGGATCTACAGCTATATATAAATTAAAACTTTCCAAAGAACTCTTTATAACTTCAGCGATTAATCCTACTTTACTTTGAAACTCTTCTATACTCATAATATCCACCTCTTAAAATATGTTTTTTATTTTTCTATACGTTCTGGCAATACTCCATTTATTAAGTAATGTTCTAACTCTTTCTTACTCATTTTATAAGTTTTAACTTCACTAGCATGTTCATTCTTGTATTTATACTTAAGTTCATTTGATCCATGTCCCCAGTCTGAAAGTAATGGATTGTGTCCTCTTTTTATAAAATTATTTTTTAACTTCATACTCCCACCTTATTTTTTATACTTTTTAGCTACAATAGCCAGAGCATCTAATGCTCCAACTACTGCAATAATAATTACACTTAATATTATTAAATCTTTCATAGCTGCTCCTATCTACCTTGATATGTCGCACCACATTTACACTGATAGATTATTCCTAATGATGTCAAAAGCTTGTACACTACTCCATTACAATGCTCACATTTTTCTGCATATACTCCTAGTATTTTAGCTTTCATAACATCACCTACTTATCAATATCATCAATTACTTTTATTTCGGCAGGTATACCTCCACCTACATATTGAGATATATTGTAAATGTATGCTGATAAATTAGCCTTATTTATTTTATCCGACTCTAATATTTCTTCTGCTAATCTCTTTAATTGTCTAGAACTTTCATTATTGCACCAGTTTTTCCTGTTAGCATCATTAAACATCTCTATTAATTTTCTATTAGCTTGATCTAATTCTTTACACTTAACTTCTAATTCCTCTAAGTTAGTTTTTAAAGTGTTGTTATCTGCTTCTAATGTATTAACTTTATTTTGTAAAAAATCAGTATCTTCACACAACATCATGTTTTTATATTGTAATTCTTCAGTTCTTTTTGTTAAAACTTCTTTAATTTTTTGTTCTGCTTTTAATTCATCTTTTTTAACAGCTATAACCCTATTTTTTTCAGTTATTATATTTATAGATCTCTCTAGTTCTGCTTCATGTGTTTTTCTTAACATTAATGGAAATTTCATCTTTAGTTCCCCCCCTATTAATAATTTAATATCTCTATATCAAAATCTTCACTTATATTTATCGGTGTGAATGTGGAAGATCCACACTCACATTTATATAATTGACTATACGTATCTACTTCTAAAAAGTCCTCATAGCTTTCCTTATTGCAACTATTACATCTAAGTAACATACTATCTTTATTTCTAAATTGTTCTAACTTTCCATATATTAGCCCTTTATCTGTTAAAGCTTGTACATATACTTGCTTATTTTCATCTAAATAAGTTTTTAATACTGTTCCAACTGCTCCTGATTCATGCACTATTAAATCTTTTTTCTTTAGTTTCATATTAATCCCCCCTATTTGTAATATAAAGTTATTAATTCTTTAGTCGTCCTATTAACATATGTATAAGTGCGCTCCTTATCATTTTGTCTTTCTAAAAGGTATTCCATAAAATCGTATCCAGCATTAGCTAATACTTGCATTTGTCTACGTGTTAATTTCTTTAGTTTTTTCATACTCAATTTCCTCCTAATTTTTATTTACTTTATCTATTTGTTTTTCTACTATATATCTATCTAATATCTGGCTTAAATCTACTACTATTTCATGGTTTCCATGCTTCAGATATAACTCTGCAAGTGCATTTTTTAATTCTTCCATATGCCTTGCTCCAACTCTAAGATATTCTTATCCATCTTTTTATGATAAGCTTCTTCCAGGTCATTTAAATCAAATCCTAGACTGTATATCAATTCTACAAACAATGGCAAGATTTTATCTGTTAATGTATATCTAGCAACTCTTTTTTTCCAAGTAAGTCTATTTATTTTGTCATTTAAGCTGACTACTATAACCTCTGGAGCTGTTATTTGCATTTCTTGAACTTCTGTAATTAATTTAATTTCTAGAAAATTTGCAGTATTTCCTATCCAACTAAGTAAGTCTGCACATTCTTCTATAACGTGATCTCTATCAATTTTTTCTTTACTGTAACTTTTATGCATCTTTGCTGCATTAACTATTTCATATAACTCACTATTTAAGCCTAAAATAAAGCTATATGGCACGTTATATATATCACTTGGTTGTTTTATACTTTTCTTCTCTTCTAAAAGCCTAGAGAACGTTTTTTGTTTCTCTAGTGCATATGTGAAATCAATTACTTTATTATTCATTTTCTAATTCCCCCATTTTCATTTGTTTTTCAAATTCTTGTTCTGACCATTTAATCGCTTCAAATGCATTCATAGAATATTTGTCCATTAAATACTTTGCTCTAGCTATTAGAGCCGTTCTATTCTCTAATTTAACTATCATATCTATATCTCGCTTTAATACTGTGAGTTATCTCACATAATTTTTCTATATATTCAAATTCACGTCTAAATTCTTGTATTTTTTTAGCTATAGCAACACTAGTACATCCAAGTGTTTTTGCTATCTCCTTTTGTGAATATCCTGCCACATACATATTTAATATTTTTTCCATATTTTTAGATTTAGTGTGTTTAGCTCTTGTAAATGCTGCTGCTATCCTTGGGTTCTTATATTCATCAAAACTTGATAGTGTATCTAGTAAAGTTCCATCAGAATCATCTGTTTTTGAACATTTTATGTCTGCACTTAAATTATTAGTGTAATGCTTTTTAAAATATCTAGTTATAAATATAGTCATTTGACCTTTAATCCACCATGTTGCATATGTACTAAACTTATATCCTTTGGTTTCATCAAATCCTTTAGCGGCTTTAACAAGTGCTAAACATCCTTCTTGGTAGATATCATCTTTTATATATGGATTCTCTTCTACAAAATTCTTAAAATGCTTTATAAGTATAAATCCAACTAATTTCAAATTCTCTTCAACTAACTTTTCTATCTCTTCTTTAGTTCTCATATTTCTCCCCTAATCTATAAATTCTACTTTCCAACCTCTAGCTGGTTGATTTCTTTTCATGTTATAGGTAACAGAACTTGGAGCTATATTTATAAACTTAGCTGCTGATTTTAGGCTTTCAAATTTTTTAACTTCATTAGTTTTAACATTTGTAATTTTAACTGCTCTAATATTACTTACCTTACTTGCTTCACCAACTCTATATATTTTATAAGTCTTTTTATATACAGCCCCTTTGCTTATATAACCAGATATATTATCATATGTTATTCCTATTAAGCTGCTCACACCTATTAACCCTGCACATTCTGTTTTCTCACCTGTTTTTATATTCTCAACAATATATTTTAAATTTTTATTACTTCTTATATTTAAACCAAGCCTTTTCATTTCTTTAGCTTCATCTTTTAACTTTTCTTTTAGCATCAGATTAACTTTTTCTTCATTTGGATCGAATAATTCGAAGGCTCTACATATATTATTTACACTCGCATATCGTCTCTTATTATTAATCTTGTATCCTGCTATACAATAAGCTAAGGCTTTATAATTAAGTGCAGTTTTATCGTCACTATAAACATTAGGTCCTAATGAATTATTAAAATTACTATCTGCTCTCTTTAACATTTTTCATTCCCCCTTGAAAATTGTTATTTCTAGGGAGCATTAGCTCCCATATATTCTATGATTTAATTTCTCACCCACCATAGTTGTTACATAATCTTTAGACATTTCATATAATCTGCTTCCTATAGCTTCATCTATTTCTAATAAATCACCTATAGATTTTTCAGTAGTAACTATCACAGGTAGATTTTTAAAGTATCTATAATCAAGTATTTCATAAATTATATTTATATCTGATTCAGTGATCCTTCCTTTGAATAAATCATCTATCATTAATACTTGTGCATTTTTGTATATATTAATTTCTCTTTGATAATTTTCTTCATCTGTTATAGATTGCTTCAAATTGGTTATACTACTTCTGTAGGGCATATATATTACTCCGGCCCCAGTGTCTAATAATACATTCCCTATGCTCATTGCTAAGTGGGTCTTTCCTGACCCCACTTGACCGCAAAATATTATAGAATTTTGTCTAGCTACTCTTAACTCCTCAAATTTTTTAGAGTAGCTTTTTGCTTTACTATAAGCTAACATCGTTTCTTTACTTTTAGAGTAATCAAAGTTTTCAAATCTCATTTTTCTAAACTCTTCAGATACTCCACTAGCTTTTAGCTTATCTTCAGCTATTCTAATAGATCTACACTCACATGCTTTAGCAGTTCCATCTTCTTGTATGGTAAACATCATATCTCTACATTTATTGCATTTATAATTACTCTCTTGATAATCGTTCACATTCTTTAAGTAATCTGTAGTACTCTTCATCTTTTTCATCATCAACTGGTATCTGTTGTTCAAATTGTTTAGTACGCTTTGTGCTGCTTCCATTAGTTTTCACACCCTTTTGTTTAGACTGTTCTTGTTGAAGTTTATACGCTTCTAATTGTTCTAAAGTTCTTATGTTTGCATCTAACCATTGTTTTATAATCCCTTTGATGTATCCTAAGTTACATTTACCTTTATCAGTTGCTATTTCTATCGCTCTTTTAAAAAGGTTAACATCTATAGTTTCAGATAGTTCTATAAGATACTCTGCTGTTATTCCATTTATAAGTCCTATATTTTGTTCATATAAGTTTTTAAAAGTTTTTAAATCAGATTTATCTACATACTTATCTTCTTTTTCTTTATCTGTATGTATATCTATATCTTTCTCTAACTCTTTCTCTATATCTATATCTATCTCTGGTGGAGTTTTGTCGGACATTTGTCCAATCAATTGTCCGGACATTTGTCCAAGTGATTTTTTCTCTTCTTCAATTTTACTTCTATATAATCTTTTTCTATCCGCTTCTGTGCTGCTTTTACCTATAAAATTTTGTATATCTAGCATATATATCGCACCATTATCTAGTACTTCTATTAATCCTAATTCTTTAAAGATAGCTATTGCTTTCTCAACTACTGCTACAGGAAATCTAGTTACATTGGCTAACATACTGGCATTGTAAGGAATCCTATTATTAAACATTAATTTACCTTCATTTTTCAAACTTCTTAGATATAGCTTTAAAAGTATATTTGAGTACATATATCCATCAGGCATACTTTCAAGTATTATCATTTCATCTCTCTCATAGAAGTTATCAACTAATTTCAAATAGTAGTACTTTTTATTATCACTCATGATACTTCACCCACTTTTTTATCTGCTGTATAGTTTGATTGCTTGGAATACTCCAGCTAAAACTAGAGCATCCCATATAATCAGCATTATTATTAAATTCATTATTTCTTACCCTCTAAATTCTCAAATGTTGCTTGTCCTTCTATATCTTCTTTGACTTCATATTCAACTTCTAGACTTTCAGATTCATCTTTAACTAAACTCATATCATCACTTATTTGAGTTTTTACAGTTTCATCACCTGCCATAGCTTTTTGAAGCTCTATAGACAGTGGAGCATATTTTAAAAGTTGTTTTATAACAGTCTTTTTAGCCATTGCATCAAAGTCTGATTGCCATGGTCCAAATTTAAAAGTCTTACTAAATTTTTGAGCATGAGCTAATATCTCTGATTTACTCATAAATACAAAACTATGGCCACCAGTATCTAAATGATATACTGCATAATATCCAACTACTTCTCCCCTGTCACCTTTTAGATATGGTTTGTGAGTTAATGTTTGATTTAATCCGTAGTCCATATCAAACTCATCATTTTCTCTAACTTCATGAGCATATAATGTTTTTATTTTCCCGCTTCTTTGAGCAAGTTCTAAAAGTCCTTTATATCCTATTTGGAATTGTACCTGCATACCATTCTTAGAATTAAAAGGTATTAAATACGCTTGTCCTAGTGGTGTGTTTGGCTCTAATCCAAGTTGAGCACTTTCCATCATTGCTCCTATAAAACTTACTGGGTCACATTCCTGTAACTTTGGGTTACTACTGAAAGCTGTTAAAGCTACTCTTTGGAATCTTTCAGAACTTACCATACTTGGTAAAGCTGCTGCTATTTCATTCTTCATCTTATCTAACATTTGTTTCATACCTTGATTAGGGCTTACTTGTTTTACTGCTCCTGCTGCTTTAGCTTGTAATTTATTTTTTAAATCTGCCATTTTATTTACCATCCTTTTTATATTTATTTACCTACTCTAAATGTTCTTGAAGTACTTGTTTTCATATACTGTTGTGCTATATCAGGCATTTCAGCTTTTAACTTTTTACTATCTATCGTATTTCTTGAACTTGATTTCCAAGTTACTTTTCTATCTCCTATCTTAGCTACTTCAAACTCTTCCATATAAAGTTGTATTTCCTGCTCTATTAGTTTTTTCTCGCTTTCTAATGCTTTTATATCTGTAACTATTTCATCATATCTATTAAGCTTATCTACTCCATTTTCTAGTAGATGAAGTTCTATAACTTGTCCGTTTGATTTGTCATATTTCTTCTTTAAGTACTCTGAATAAGCATCACTTCCATCTGGCATAGGTACTACATCTTTTTCAATGTTATTCTCCCAAAAGTCTTTTTCTATCTGCATAAGATAATCTATTGTCTCTTGATCTCTCTCTATCTTGTGCCATATAAAATCACTATTACCTATCAGTGCTGCTATATAACAATGTGTAGCTCCTGTTATAGCCATATAATGCAAACATTGTATTTCATAGTGAGCAGGTACTCCTTCTTCCCACTCTTTAAGAGCATAACTATTTGTAGTTTTACATTCTAAAAATGCTTTTTCTCCAACTATTGCTCTATCTATATTTGCTAATGCAAATGGGTATTTATCATTTTTAAGTATTCCATTTACATTTCTAACTTTTAATCCTGTAGCTTCTGTAAATAATTCAGCTACTAAACCTTCTAATCTGTTGCCTAATTCCATTCTTAAGCTTTTTTGTTCCTGTGGATTTTCTTCTTTCTTATCCATATAAAGTTGTATTGCTGATTTCCAAGGGTTCAGTCCTGCTATGCAACTTGCATCACTTCCACCTATACCAGCTTGTCTATGCTTAAGCCATTCTGTTTTTGGCATATCCTTTGTATCAGCTATAATCTTAGCTTCTAAATATTTTCTAGTTTTTTCATCTTGTGAAACTATTGCAACACTGTTCATAATGTGTTATCCTCCTATTGTTAAACTTATTAATTATATTGTCTTTGGAATAGGCCTGTTGGCGCAGGTCTTTTTCCTATATCCAAATTTTTTATCATTGTTAAGCACCTAACTTTATCTTTTTATACATTCTTAAAGCATAGAATTTTTTGTCTATATCTTTATCTTTGAATTCTTCTATAAAGTCTTGAAGTATCTTTATATTCATTTAAATCACCACCTTTCTACATTGAATCTAACCATTCTAAGAATGAATCCCTAGATATCTTGTAATCTCTACCTACTTTTCTAACAACAAACATATCTTTAGTTGTCATAGCCTGTCTTATTAAGTTATAAGCAGTGCCTTGAGATATGTTTAAGATATTCATTATGTCTTTCGTACCTAAAACTTGATTTATCTTCATATTATCCTCCTATGCAAATGCTATCTGACTATTTAATCCATGAATTGCATATTTTAAAACTTCATCTTTTGGTTCCCAAGCTTCTATAAAGCTAATTGCTAAGTCATAGTTTTTAACTGATAAATTCTTATAACTATTAACTTTAAAAGTTCTCTTTATATCTCTATAGAATGAAGCATATAATTTTTTATTCAGCTTCTTGTATGCTTCTGCATCTTTTCCACCTAACAGTTCGACTGCTCTACAATTTATTGCACTTCTAAGGTTTTCAGCTAACTCATAGTTAACAGTCATTTTATCTTCTATAGTTGTTATTCTGTTATCTAGCTCCTGTTGTTTTTTATCAACTAATAATATTGCTTGAAGTTCTTTGCTCATATTTTCATATGGATTAAATCTATTCAGTCTTAAATCTTTAAGTAGCTTTTTAACCTTCTTTTTAAACTGTTTAGCTATAGGTTTTCTACTTTGCATTAATACTTCATATAATCCATCTTCTGTTAAAAACCACATTTCTTGATTTCCTCCAAGGGTACGAACAATATTCTTAACCTTTTCATCTTCATCTACAGACTTCATCATTTTAGAAACATCGCTATGCTCTATCCAGTTAGCTACATCTTTAGCTAGAAATAACGGATTTTCTAAATCTCCATAAGTTGTTACTTCATGATCTAATATGTTTCTTTTGTCTATTACTTGTAATTCCACTTTCTATTACCTCCAATATGTATGAATTTTTGTTTTTAGTTTTGGTTAAACTAACATAACACGAATCGTGTGATTTTTAATTAAAAAAAATTGAATCGACATCAGCTTCTTTAAAAGCTTGTTTAAACTTGACTAAAAAGTTATAACTAGGATTTCTTAAACCTAATTCTATCTTAGAGTATAGGGTTAAAGTTATACCTAATCTTTCTGCCATTTGTTTTTGAGTTAATTTATTTAAGTTTCTAAAATTAACTAAAGTATTCACTATATGCACCTCCTTTGATGTTTATCACACTTTTCGTGTGCCTTATAACTACATATTACACCACACATTTTGTGTTGTCAATAATTATTTTACACTTTTTGTGTGATTTTATTCAATAACTACACAAAAAGTGGTATCATTGCATAGAGAGGAGTTGATAACGTGTTTAATGATAGACTCAAAGAACTTAGAAATAAAGCCGGTTTAAAGCAAAGCGAACTAGGTGAAAAAGTTGGTGTATCCGCTAGTACTATAGGTATGTATGAGCAAGGTAGACGTTCACCAGATAGAGAAATGTTAATTAAACTTTCTAATGTTTTTAATGTTACTTTGGATTATTTAGTAGATAATAACAACATAAAGACTGATGATACTGACTTATTTAATTTAAAAGGGGACGTTAGATTCCTAAAAAAAGTTAAAGATAGTGATATGATTAAAATTCCAGTTTTAGGGGCTATAAGAGCTGGATTACCATTATATGCAGATGAAAATATAATAGACTACGAGTACGTGCATCAGGAGGAGTTAGTAATGGGGGAAGAAACATTTTTTCTAGAAGTTAAGGGAGATAGCATGATAAATGCTAGAATATACGATGGAGATCGTGTAAGAATAAGAAAACAAAATCATTTAGATAATAATGGAGATATAATGGCTGTTCGTGTGAACGGTGATGAAGCAACATTAAAGAGAGTTTATCTTCAAGAAAATGGAATAGCTCTTATATCAGAAAATCCAAAATATGCACCTATGTTCTACCCTGCTAGTGAAATAGAAAGTGGATATGTTGAGATAATAGGACGAGCTATGGAAGTAAAAATAAAATTATAACATCAGTGAGGTGTTAGACATGAATAACTATAACATCAAAAGCTCTTTTCTTAGAAAACGTGGTGACAACTACAATGTAATAGTTGAATATTACAACGAAGATGGCAAGTTAAAGCAAAAGAGCTTAGGTAAATATGAAAATAAAAAAGATGCTGAAAAGCATCTAATCGATTTAAAAAGTTCTATTAATAACAATAAATTTATTATAAGTAAAGATATAACTTTTGTCGATAGGTATAAAAAATATATGTATGATGAGAGCAAAAAGTTTTCTCCTCTTACTGTATCAAGAATGGAAGATATATTAAAGACTAATATAGTCCCATTTTTTAGAAGTACATTATTACAAGATGTAACTCCACATATGTTGCAGTCTTTTATGAATTGTTTATTCTTGAAGTATGCTAAAAGCACAGCTACAAGTAGAGTTGCATTAGTTAAGTCTGTTTTAAATGAATCATATAGATTAAGAGAAATCCAAGAAAACCCATGCGACTTTGTAAAAATACCTACATCAACTAATAAAGGTTCAAGAAATACTGTTAAAGAGCCTTTTACAAAAGAAGAAGCACAAGACTTTATTCAAAAATTAGAAGGTAGGTTTTTTGAAGTTCATTTACTTTTAATGCTTCTTGGAGGACTTAGATCAGAGGAAGTTTGTGGATTAAAATGGGAAGATATAGACTTTAAAAACGGAACTATAAGTATAAAAAGAGTTTTGGTTTATACTAAATCTACTTTTTACTTTAAAGATCCTAAAACTAAATCATCATTTAGAACTATATCTATCCCAGATACATTATTAAATAAATTAAAGAAATTAAAAACAAAGCATAATAAATTAAAATTAGAAGGGGTTTTAAATCTAAAGGGTGAGTTTGAAGGTTTAGTTTGTTTAAAATCAAATTTAGAACCTATGCACTCACAAAGATTATACGAAAACTTTTCTGATTTTTGCAGAAACTATAATATTAGAAAAATAAGAATGCACGACTTAAGACATACTCATGCTACTCTTTTAGTTTTAAGTGGAACTGATTTTAAAACTATATCTAATAGATTAGGTCATGAGGATATAAAGATAACTTTAAATAGATATAGTCATGTTTTAAAAGAGATGGATCATAAAGCATCTGATGATATATCTAAAACTTTAAATTTATAAATGTCAGTTTGCACTATTATTTTTTTACAAAAAGTCAGTTAAATGCCAGTTGAAACTGACAATGACTAATATAATTGTCAGTTTACTGTCAGACTAATATTTATCAATAAATTTCTACAACTATTGAAATTTCAACGTTATTTAATTTTATATAATGTAAAGCAGTTTAGATTATATCATATCAATCATATTATACGCCATTTGTATAAATGAAGTTGCCATAATAGGAAGTGATAGCTTTACTAATTTTTCTGTTATTTTTCCTTGTGTTAAATCAATTCTACCTTTCATAATTTCACCTCTTATTATATTTATAAATATCTATATAATTGATTCTTATATTCTATAATATATCTTAATATATATTCTTAAATGTATATGTATTTAGATTACTTTAAAAGCGCAGAAAGTAGCCATATAAGTAATATATCTTTCGTATTCATTCCTATCGACTCTTAATGTCTTTTTCTATTTTAATTTTAACAAATAATAATACTAATTTAAATAAAAAGAGCCTATCAATCAATTTAAATAAACCCTTTGCTATTTAATATATTTTATCTTATCTATATAAAAATAAAACCTTAAGAATTGTGTCTTAAGGTTTTATTATATTTAAATTTATTTTTTAGGATTTTTTACTCTTACGAAATACTTTGTATGAAGTAGTTCATGAGCTTT
>PPYF01638433.1_pt1 | contig 47785 bp, 40 predicted proteins | sample 1559871 | NCBI WGS metagenome assembly PPYF01 (sample SAMN08240021, study PRJNA423297) | Human gut metagenome, whole genome shotgun sequencing project.
ATAGCAAACATCAATTTCAGGCGAAAGCACCTGCGTTTCATAACCCCGTCGGTGCCTTTCGCAGAAAGGCGGATTATAGGAATGAATAAGTCCAACGAGATCATCCAGATCACCAGTTCCGTGCTGGAGCGGTATCGCAGTTCTATCCCTCGAAAGGCATTTGCCGAGGCGATGGAGCGCGTCATTGAGTTAGTGCTGGGGCCGGGAGAATGTCCGGCAAAATCAGACTGCCCCGGGCTTGTTATGCTCCGGGCACCGAACATGGATGCGGAGCATATAGCACAGTTGATCTGCGGCGCCTGTCCACCGTTCCCGCTCGAACTTGGCGACTTTTCCTGCTGTGAACAAGATTGCCAGTCGTGCTGGAAAGCATGGCTGGCAACCGGCAGGCCGCCGCAGGCGGAAGCGATGGCATCCGAGTGAAGCCTGTTCCGCTTCAACTGTGGGCCAGTACGGAATTACGGCCGGGGGATTTGAGGCTCAACAATCATGATGCGGTAATACATAGGCGGGTGACCTACCCGTATCACAGAACCGAACAGCCTAAAATGATTATACGAGGTGAATATAAAATGAAGTCAAGAACGCTTGTAAAAATCAAAGCGGAAGATCAATACCTGTTATTCCGCACGATCTCCCAGGCAAAAAAGTCGCCAACCGCATTTTACATCCCGCGCAACAGCCTGGAAAAACTGGATGGCTTGTACGACCCGGTGGTAGTGGTCAGTAATTTTCCTGATTTCGCTGAATTTCGGCGGAATGTAGCCCGTGGAGAGCTCCAGGTCCGCTTCAGCTGGATGAACTGTACCAACGACCACCTGACTGGCTGGACGGAGGCGGTGACGATTCCCTATGAGGCGTTCGTCCGCTTCCTGCACAACGCCGCGGAAGGTGAACAGTGGAGCGTGCTATCCTCAGAAGAAAACCTGTCCCCCAGGCTGATTTTCTGCGGGGGGCAGACCATTCGGGAGGTGGCGGCAAACAAACTGGTGCGCCGTAAGCTGGCCCGATTTCTGCGGGACCATTTTCAATGGAAAAGCGGCGGAACGATCCATTTTTACAGCGACTATGTGCCGTACAGCTTTTTCTTCCGGGAGATCCTGAGTGGGCAGCCCGGAATCTGCGGAGGTCTGATCCTCCACGGCCAGGAGGACCTGAAAACAGCCCATTACTCCATTCACACATAAGGCGGGAACGGGAGTATGAAAAAATGTGACAGCTGTGCAAACAGAGGCACAGGCTGGTGCCGGGGCTGTGAGCATAACTTCCCCGGGCTTGAGCAGTTCGACTTCTATCAGGAGATCGCCCGGAGCAAAACGGACCCGGAGGCCGATTCCCACAAACCGGAGTATTCAGGAGCTATAAAAGTATAGGAGGAGCTTATGGAACAGGTATTTGATATGCAGGATTTCATTGTGGCCACGCAGGCTGACGAAGGGCACGTGCTGGGGAAGTTCCTTTATTTCTCCCTGGCTAACCTTCTGGTGGAAAAAGACGCCCTCACCAAGCTGTGTGAAGATATGGGCATCCCGTACTCAGGCGGGGTGCGCCTGTCCGTGGCCGACGCATTCCGTAGCGCCACCGGGGACATCCGGGAGCGCATCCCGGTCACGGCCGATGGGCAGACCAATATCTATCTGGCCTACTGCCGGGACAACAAGCGCACGGCCAATGTTCTCTCCCGTGAACTGGTGAAGGAGACACTGAATCAGCAGACCAACCACTATGAAAAACTGGCGAATATCAGTTATGACAAATCTGACGGCGTGTTCCGCTGCGATAACCTGGTGCCGGACGATGCGGTGGATGTGCGCGGGTGCTGCCGCCGGGCGGAGGAGTTGTTTGAACTCTACCAGCGGTGCGCCAACCGCAGGCAGGTGGAAACCATCTGTGCAAATTATCTGCGCTCTTTGGAGTCCACCAAAGTCAGCATCGCGGGCCATATGTACTTTGTGCCCCGCACTCATATGGAAAAGGTAGATATTTTTGAGGACTTTCTGGCGCTTCTCAGCAGGCTGAACCGAAATGGTACGCCGCTGACCGTCAACAGCCTCTATGTCATTGACGACGCCAAGCAGCGGGATAAGATGGCACAGGAATTTTATATCGCTGTAAAGAAGGAGATCCTGGAGTATCAGGACAAGTGCGATTACTTCATTAAGAGCGGAAGCAACAGCCCCGCGGTGATGGACCGGTGGGTACTGAAGGTGCAGGCTCTGGAGGAGCGCAAGCGGCACTATGAAGCGGTGCTGCGCCAGGAGCTGAACGGGCTGGACGACGAGTTCTCCACGCTGAAGTTCTTGGCACAGGAGCTTCAGCTCCGTGCCAATAGTCTCCGGGCACAAAAAAAGACGCAGAAAGGAAAAAAGGACCCTATGCAGCAGACGATAGATCTCGCCGCATAATGGTCCCGGTTTCGTGCGGGGAGGGCAATCGCCCTCCCCGCTTTTTTTCGTTCAGCAACTCTTATTTGAAGCAACGGAAAGAACATATCGACATCTGCGCCATATTACTTTGATACAGGAGATTTCCTGTATTTTTCAATTCATTGTGTTTGACTATGGCAATGATGACTTATATAATCGCCAACGATTTCTGTCAGAATTTCGGAACGGTTAATTTGACCAGCTATGGCTCGGGCTCCATTGTGGTTTGTGATGTAGGTTGGGTCCCCAGACAGCAAAAAACCAACAATTTGACTGATTGGCGCATAGCCACGCTCTTGAAGCGCCGCATATATAAAATTTAACCGTTCGATGTCTGTCATATTACCCGTCTACTCTCTTTCGTATCCCTATCTCCTGCTAAAGTGATATGGCTTCCGTGTTCTCCTTCTGTTTCACTGTTACTCTTTCGCTTCCAGCTTCTTCTATGTGTGGACCGGCAGCCCATTGACTGTCACACTGTCTGCCGGAAACAGCAGGTATTGACGCCCATCAATGACCCGCATCTCCAGCAAATAACTATGCTCCGGGTCAAGAGACAGCTTGGCGTCTGCTGTTTCCACCTCAAATTTTCCGCTCTCGATGAGATTCACTGGGTTGAGTACGACGTTGGCGCCCAGCCGTTCTCCACACCGTTCCAGGAACGCGGACACCCGTTCCTCCGGTACGGAGCAGTCCCGCAGGATATTCCCAATATCGCCGGCGGTGAGGGCCAGCGGCTCCGGGTCCTTGGTTTCCTTGTGCTGAACAATCTGATCCCGCAGACGCTCATGAACTGCCTGTACTACTTCTATGCTGCAGGCATCCTCCAACGCACCAGTCAGCGCCCCCTCAAACGCCTCCCGCTGTTCCGCCGCGGACAGCGGTGGCTCTGTACGGAATACCGCATTGATGAATTCCTGATGGAGCTGGTCCGCTTTTTTAGAATAGAGCAGAGCATTATAGATGTTCGCCGCCCGGTCGTCGAAGGCCGGAAAGAGAAATCCCAACTCTGGCGGAGCTACGATCTGATTTGCCGCGCAGCTATGGAATTCATTTTCGCCGGAGAAAAAGCCCAGTTCCAACTTACCATCCTTGACTGGGCAGACACAGCAGATGATATAGGAAAAGACGGTGTCCGATGCGTCATCCTGTAGTTCGCCGTCCCGGCCCTTATAGGGGACATCGTATGCGTCATGGGCCAGAAGGATCAGGTAATTGCTGCCGTCCATATCCAGAGAGGCGATAACTTTATCATAGAACGACTGACGGAGGGCCCCATCCTTCAGTTGGGAATCCCGCAGTCCCATCAGAAAGCGGTGTTCGTCGCTGTCCATGACCTGCTGAGTCGAGAACACAATGTCTACAAGATTCCGGCCAAGCGTCCCGGAAAGGGCTTTTTTCAAGAGGCCCAGGTATTTCTCGGCCTCCTCCTGCGGCATCATGCCCATAGGCTCATCCAGATAGGAGATAATCTCCCGGCTTCCATTGACGTAGCAGCCATAAATATGGCTGATGGCGCTCTTTTCCGGGCGAAACCGGCGGCGCAGTTCGCTGAGTTCTTTCTGATTCATGGTCCTTGCCTCGCTCGTACAAAATTTGGTGCGGATCAGACCGCTCTGGTTGTTATCATATCATAGGTTTTCCGGTTTGTCACGGCATCGGCGCTACAGTATGGGCGGCGCATTTGGCCGCCAGATCGTCAGCGGACACTATAGGCCGCCTCCCCATCCAGGCTACCAACCGCAGCACTTCTTAATACCCGTAGCGGTACGGGACGTTCCGACCGCTCTTGGCGCTTTGACTGCTGTGGAATATGCTTGAGAAGGACAAGTACCATTCTATGTAATGTTGGACAAACCATATATACACCCTGGCATGAGCTGTCTGGAATATGGGATTGTCATTTTTTGCATTTCTATTTGGTCTTAGTCGCATCGTGCGTTATGATAAAAGAAGATGGAATATACAGGAAATGAGGGATGTCCCATGAAGCTGGTTTCCTGGAATGTGAACGGACTGGCCGCCTGTAAGCGCAAAGGATTTTTGAAATCCATCGCCCGTCTCCGGGCGGACATCGTATGCTGCCAAGAGGTACGAACGAACTGCCCGCTGAATACCCCGGAGTACCTTCAATACTGGAATCTGGCGGAGCAAAGCGGCTATTCCGGGACATTGATCCTGGCTAAAAAGGAACCGCGCTCCGTTCAGTATGGGTTTGGGATTGACCAGCTCGACTGTGAAGGAAGGCTGATCGCGCTGGAATATGACTCCTTCTGCATCGTCAACGTGTATGTCCCTAACTCCCAGAGCTCGGACGAGCGGCTGGATTACCGGATTGCATGGGATCAGGCGCTGCTGGATTTTCTGGACAGGCTGAACAAGCCGGCCATCCTCTGCGGGGACTTTAATGTGGCGCGGAGCTATCTCGATGTGTACCCCGAAAACCTCCGCAACGAAGAAAATCCGCCCGGCTTTCTTTCCGATGAACGGGAGGGAATGGAACGGCTGTTGACTCGCGGCTATGTAGATGTGTTCCGGGCGCTCCATCCGGAAAAAACCGGCGCCTATACCTGGTGGTCCAACCGATTGAACAAACGCCTGGAAAACCGGGGCTGGCGGCTGGATTATTTCCTGGTGTCCGACGCCCTGCTTCCCTCTGTCCGAAGCATGGAGCATCACACCGACATTCTGGGGTCCGATCACTGTCCAATTTCCCTGACCCTGCAAGCCGCGCCTCCGCGAAAGGAATTGTCTGATGAGGATATGGCGGTCATGTGGCGCGCTATTGACTGGGGCAAGATGGAGAATCAGCTCCTGCGCGTTCAGCAGCGGCTGGCCCGCGCCGCATATAGCGGGGACAGCGAGGCCGTGACCGCGCTCCAAAAGCAGCTCGTCCGCTCACTTCCGGCCAAGGTCTTGGCGGTGCGCCATGTAGTGCAGATCAACTCCGAGGCAGGGGTGGACGGCGTGCGCTGGCAGACTGACGCGGAGAAAATGCGCGCGGCCCTGTCGCTGACCTCCCGTGGATACCATGCCAAGCCCTACCGCCGTATTATCGTATCGGAGCGCGGGAAGGAGCGCCGTATCCACGTCCCGGCCGCCTATGACAAAGCGATGCAGGCGTTGTATGCCTACTCCCTGGACCCGGTGGCCGAATCTACCGCAGATAGGAAATCATTCGCTTTTCGCAAGGGGCGCTCCATGTTTGACGCGCACGCCTATATCTGCGCCGCATTTGAAGGAGACAATGCACCTGATTGGGTGGTCCGCGCCGATGTAAAAGCCTGCTATGATACCATCAGCCACAAATGGCTTTTAGAGCATATTCCTATGGACACCAAGGTGCTGCGGGAGTTTCTGCGGGCGGGAGCTGTGTTTGCCGGGGAACTGTTTCCCTCCGAACAAGGCATTTCCATGGGGGCCACGCTCTCCCCAATCTTGGGCAACATGACGTTGGATGGACTTCAACGATACCTCTATGAGCACCTTTACCCAGACGGAAAGATTGATTACAAAAATGGGAATTTGATCCGCTACGCCGATGACCTGATCGTATCCGTGCGGAGTCTGGCGGATGGGATCGCCGCGCTGAATCTGCTGACCGATTTTCTGGCGGAACGCGGGCTGAAACTGAATATGGATAAAACCGGGGTATTTCATCTTGCGGTCGGGTTTGACTTCCTCTCCCGTCATTACGAGCGGAAAGATGGGGTCTTGATGGTCCGCCCCTCACAGAAGGCGGTCAACGATTTTGAGCAAAGGCTGTCTGAATTTATCTTGAATTTCCATGGCTCACAAAAGACTCTGATCCAACGTCTCAACCGCAGGCTGTCCGGCTGGGGCAACTATCACCGAATCACAGACGCCTACGACGCCTTCCGGCGGATCGACACAGTAGTGCAGAGCCTGCTGGTCAAAAAGATGCGGCAGCTCCATCCAAAGCGACAGTGGGAGCATATCCGCAAGCGGTACTGGTTTCGTACAAACCAGGGCGAGCATATCTTTGCCGTTCAGAATAAAAAGAGCATCCAAGTTCTCCGACTGGCCGCTTTGAACTTTACAGAACACAAGGCCATCCGCACCGGTTTCCACCCCTATCTGGACCAGGAGTATGGTCTGTGGCTGCGGTGCCAGCGGGACGATCAAAAGGTCAGCGGGCCTCAGCGGCGCTCTGTTTGGATGCGGCAGGCCGGGCGGTGCTATTACTGCGGACGGCCCATGCTCCCGGACCAAGAGGTTGAATTAGTGGAGATCGCCCCAGGAAAGGGGCGCAGACTACAGAACATGGCGTACATCCATAAACGATGCGGCTATGACGTTGTGAAGGTTCAGGGGGAGGAGAACGGCATAGATGTGCTCACGCTTTTGGAGGGAGCAACGGAATTCCCTCAGATGGAGGACCCCTATTATCCGCTGCGGGAGTTTTTCCGGCTGTGTAGCCGCTCACCGGTCACGTTGACTTTTTCAGACATTGAGGAGATCATCGGGGACCGTCTGGACTGGGAAGCCTATTTTTGCGAGGCGTGGTGGTTTGATGAAGCCGCTGGAATGAATTCCGCGCTCTGGAAGCTGGAGTTTCCCTTCCACGCGATTACCCCTCCGGAAAGAGAATACTGCATCTCCAATGCGTGGATCAGCCAGGGCTACCGCATTATGCGGCTGCGGCTGGCAGACCGCCGGGTGGTGTTCCGCCGAGTGGCGGCAGGTGTTTCCGGGCTGGAGATTCCAAAAGCCCTGACAGAACAAAAGCTCCCGGACAAAGCGGTATATGAGGCCAAGGATTTTTTTGATTATCTGATCAAAAAGTACGCATTGTAGGAAGAACGCTTAGGTGTTAGCGCCCGGCGAAACCCTCTCCGGGTTAATTTCTCAAGGTCTTAACAAAATCCTTGCAATCTATTTAAAGTTATAAGAAGCGGGCTAAAATGGCCCGTTTCCCTATTCGCCCCCCTAGATAGGGCTCAAATCTCCGATTTGTCTCTAAGGAGTCATCTTATTCTGGGATTCCGTTTGTGCTGCGTTCAAAAACTACGGCACAGCGGCTCTTTTCCCTCTTAACCAGTAGGTAATTTTGCTATTCGTCTTGACCCATAACCGCAAAAGCGTTATACTTAGTTCGCTTTGACTAACAATAAATAACAAAATTCCGTTTTTGAGGTAATTCTATGCGATGCGGAAACAGATTCTCTTAATGTGCGACGACTTCTCTTTTTGCAGAAGATTCCAGGAGACCATGCAGGACGACACCACAACCATTCAATACTTTCTAACCGTGGCGGATGCTCTGGACAGCTATACCAGGCAGCGATACTGCCTGGTTATTATGGATAGCTGCCTGGAGAATGTGGACAGTCAAAAACTGCTCCAAATGATGCACAGGGCCAAACCGGTCCCGATCCTGGTGCTCACAGATGGGAAGCCTGTTGAGGACGAAATCAAATTTTTCTCGCTGGGGGCAACCGTTTGTGTCCCGAAGCCTGTTGAATTACGGCACTTCATTGCTCAGTCCCGCACTCTTGTCCAATTCTATATGGTGTCGGAGTATTCAGAAAAGCGCTGCTATACCTTGTCCTTTGGTATGGAATTGACCATCGACCCACTCCATCGCCAGGTGGTCTTAAATGGGAATTGGCTGGAACTGACCCGAAAGGAGTTTGACGTGCTGTACTTTCTGGCCAGTTATCCGGGCCAAGTTTTCACACGAGAGCAGATCTATCACAACGTCTGGCATAATGAGGCGGACTACAATGTGGATGAAGCAGTCAAGTCCAGCATCAAAGCGCTCAGGAAAAAATTGGCCCAGGCGCCCAAAGAGTATATACAAAATGTTCGCGGCGTTGGATACCGATTCGCGGGATAGGCGTTTTTATATCGCAGGGTCGAGCAGAGTCGAAAAAAAGCGAAATCTCCCCCTGTCCCATCTCTCTTATTCCCTTCTCTCGCCCCTTTTCGCTTATATAATCCTGTTTATGTCAGAAAATTTTAAAATGCTTTATTGCCAAAAAGCAGGATCAGGAGATGCGCCGGGCATGAGGGAATAACGGAATATCGACAAGTCCATGAGGTCATCCGCACAGGCGCACATATCCCGAAAAGGGAGTATGTGCGCCTGATTTTTCCGACAGGATTCCTCAATGCTGGACAGAAGATGCCCGATGGGGCGACGACTTTCTGCCGGCAAGCCGCTGTTCCATTGGGACGCGAGGATACGATTTTCCGCCATGTACCGGCCGCGTAAGCGGAAGAGGGGTACGCGATGGGGCAGAATATCCATCGTATTGAGAGAGTCCTCCGTTTGGGTGCACCACGATGTTCCGTGCCTGGAAGAAAAGTGGCGGCGCTCTGCTTTTGCCGCGGCCATTGCAGGGAACGGGCAGACCGGTCCGAAAAGCCTCCGCCTGCCCGATCAAGCGATGGCCCGGTATCATTCCGTGCGTATCTGAAGCGTGGTGAGCCGCGTCATTCGGATTGGCTCCTCTTTCGCTTTGGTTGGCCTCTCAGGTGCAGGGGTCCCCCAGTCAAGGGTGTTCAGCGAAGCCCGGATAAAAACTTGACTGGAAAGGATTTTGACTTATGAATACGGAAATGAAAAATCGCGTACTGGAACTGCTGGACAATTACCACAAGCGGGCCCGGCTGATCGCCCTGCTGCGCTATGAACTGGCTCACCCAGCCCAGGTCACGGAGAAAGACCTGATCGGGGCGATGAATTTTGCGCGCCAGGAGGGCGCGGGCCGTCCGGAGGGACATATTTCCAACAAGACGCTCTACATCGCCCTGAATTACCAGGACCAGGCCAGGCAGCTCAACGCCGAGACCTTCCAGGAGATCTCCGCCCAGCTGATGAAGCTGGAACAGGAGCAAGATAGACTGAACTATTACCTTTCTCTGCTGGAGCCCCGACAGGAGCAGGTGTTACGGAAAGCCTACCTGGAGAAAGTCCCGCAGGAACAGGTGGCCCGAGAACTCGGGGTGTCTGTGAGGAGCGTGCAGGACATTAAAGCCAAGGCCATTGACGCGCTTGCGGAGATGTATGCCTTTACTGCCGGGCTGAATTGAGTGGCTGTGCGTTCGCTTCGCCTTTTCTGCATGAAAGTTGTACCATATTTGTGGGTTTAGATGGCTTGTAACTTCGCCTCCAATTATGGTATCATTAGACTGTCAAAAAGGAGTGCTCTCCGGTTTTACTAAACCGGAGAGCATTTCTTTTCTTTCATTAGGTGGGACGGCATCCATGATGGGCAATACCAGTGAAGATCACGATTCCTTTGAGAGCAGTTTGGTATTGTGGGAAGATGGATCTGTGACCGCACGGTACGGTTATGATTCTGCGGTTCGGCGATTGCATGAATACGAGGTTTCCGGTATTCCACCGGACAGAGAACGAGCAGGCCGCTGAGTGGAGTGCTGGGAACCGTACACTGTAATAGCTCCAAACGGAGAAATTTTCGCACGTCGAGGCTGGGAGTGCATACTAGGCCGGCTGTTTGCTTATGAACAGTCAATGCTGATGCCAGAACAATGGAGACGACGGCACAATACCACCATGCCTGCAACGGGCCGGATTCAAGTGGATAAGAAAGCACCTTCATTTTGACAAAATTTTTGCGGCGAAGACGTTTAAAAATAAAAGTGCTTCAGACAAGAGGTATGACTTGAAATGCCCGAAGAGCTATCGTAAAATAGTTCTATGAGTCAGCAAGTGTACCTTGAAAATTAAACAGACTTCGATCCGCAGCACAATGAGGAGGATCATCATGTGTAAACAGACTCAGGAAACATTGACGGTGAAAGAGGTGCGGGAGATTCTGAACATCGGAACCAACTCCGCGTATAATTTGATCCACAGCAAAGCCTTTCCTGTCATCAAAATAGGTCAGAGTTACCGGATTCCGAAAGGGCCTTTTTACGCATGGCTGGAGAATCCCGGTGCTGCGAAACACTAAGCCAAATCTTCAATTATGACGTATTTAATTGGAGGTATTTATGGCTAAGAAACGTTCAAATGGTGAAGGTAGCTTTTGGCAGCTTTCAGACCGCACATGGGTCTATCAAATCACGGTTGGCCGCAAGGAAAATGGCGCTCCTGAGAGGAAATCCTTCAAAGGCCGCACGAAAGCGATCTGCAAACAGCGCAAAGAGGAATGGGAAGCACAGCAGGCCGCGTTGAAAGCACAGGCCAAGAACGAGCAGCGAGAGACAGAACGGCTTGAAGAAGAACAAAAGCGGCTGGGACATTCCATAGAGTCGGAGACACTGTTTGAGGAGGCTTTTCTGGAGTGGCTTCGGCTTTATAAATCCCCTCCCACACGCAAGCCCTCTACCTATGCCAGCTATATCGACACCTATAACACTCATTTTGGCCCAGCATTCGGCGCCATGCCGTTGTATCAGATCACGCAGGATGTGATACAGGAATACTACCAGATCAAGCAGCTAAACGGCGGCCGAATGGATGGGAAGAAGGGCGGCCTCTCGCCCAAGACGATCCGGAACCACCACATGATACTAAAGGACTTCTTTGCATACGCCATCGGGAAGTACAAGCTGCCGGGCAACCCAACGCTCAGTACCACACGGCCGGAAGTCGTTCAGAAAGAGATGCGTGTTCTGAGTCCTGATGAAATGCGGATTTTCATTGAAGAAGTCATGAAGGAAACCCAGCGTATCGCAATCCTTACAGATTTGTTCGTTGGCTTCAGAGTGGGAGAGCTGTTGGCGCTGGAAATTTCGGATTTGAACCTGGAGCGCCAGACCCTTACGATCAATAAAAATCTCATTCGGGTGAAAACTGAGGCGCTGTCCCTGGAGAATCCAAACATTAAGATTCTCAACTACGACCCGGAGAAAAAGACCCATCTTATTGTACAGAGTACGCCTAAGACGAAAAGCTCAAACCGGGAGATCGCGATTTCTGATGGGCTGTGCGAACTGCTGGTGCGGCATATCTTCACGCTGGCACACTCCAGTTGGCCTAATCCGGATAACCTGCTGTTCCCCTCGAAAGCTGGAACTTACATTGATCCCAAGTCCTTTGAGATCCGCCTGACCGCCATATCCAAACGGTGCGAGATCAAAAAGGTAAATCCCCACGCATTGAGACACACATTGGCGACCCGTCTGGTGGAAGAGAAGACGCCGCTGAATATTGTACAGGGCATCCTGGGACATTCATCTATTGAAACGACCAGAAAGTATCTGCATAAGAATGACGATGTGGAGCGGGACGCGATCACCGCCATGACGGATTATCTGGACATGGAGAAGCTGTCAAATGCGCCTCGGCTCAACGGAGCCAAGAAGCGGGCGAAATTTGCGGGCATTACGCTGCCGAACTTTTCGGAGTGACTATGCATCCGCAGGATCGCCGGTCAAGAGATGATTTTGCAAACTCTGTGCGGTTGCCTACTTTATTGCAAACGGAGTTTGAAGAGCATTTCGAGCTGGATCGTCGTTCTACAAATTGGAGGAACTTTTTATGAGGGAATAAAAAAGAAAAATCCCGAGGAGACTCTTCGGGAAAATCAACTGCAAATTGCAACGGGGTAAAGAAAAAGTCCTGAAACCCTTGAGTTTCAGGACTTTCTGGTTGCGGGGGGTGGACTTGAACCACCGGCCTCCGGGTTATGAGCTACTGTCAGCAGTTCAATCTGTTGATTTCAGACACTTTCCGGCCCTTTTTGTTCCGTAAATCTGCCAAATCCCGGAGGTCATATGCTCTTCGCTTCGCCGGGATTTTTCCCGTTCTGGGTCAGATTCTGGGTCAAGGCGGCAGGCCTACCTCAAAATTTGCGCCAGATATAAACAAAGAAGGTGCCTTGCAGTTCGGGGATGGCTTTCACGGCCTGATACGGATCCGCTTCTTAGGGTACAAAATTGAAAAAGTGGCTTTACCAATTTCCGTGATCATGAGGGGAATGGGAGAACAACCCTGCTATTATCAGGGAGAAGATAAAGGGAGGATATATGCGCTGTTGTTTGACTGTCTCTTTTTCTACCAAAATCTACTTTCAGAGACAGCGGTGTATCCAAAGGTGGACTGCGGGGAGAAAAATAAAAAATCGGGCGTTACGGTCGAATTTGCGAAAAGCCAAAATGTGCTGCGGCGCAATGAATTGCGGGAATATGGATGTCGATGGGAAGCTTTGGCACAGCATTTGCTGATGATCATGGACGCAACACCCCCTACCGAAATACGTGTGACCCTTACCCGAATTATTCTATAAGGAGGAGTCGTTCATGAGACTGAAGGAAAAAGTTGCTATTGTGACCGGGGCGGCAAACGGGATCGGCGCAGAGATCTCCCGCACCTTCGCACGGGAGGGCTGCCACGTGGTTCTGGCGGATCTGGCCGCAGACAAGGCAAAGACGCTTGCCGCGGAGATCACCGCAGAGTCTGGCGTGAAGGCGATCGCGGTCGGCTGTGACGTGGCCCAAAAGGAGGAGCTTCAGTGTGTGGTGGATGCCTGCGTGGCCGAGTTTGGCACCGTGGACATCCTGGTGAACAACGCTGGTATTACGTTGCCAGCCTGTCCAGTAGAGGACATCACGCCCGAGCGGTGGAAGAAAGTACTGGACATCGATCTGATGGGGACGATCTATGGAACCCAGTGTGTTATCCCGGTGATGAAGGCCCGCAAATCTGGCAAGATTATCAACATGGCTTCCGTAGCCGGCCAGGTGGGCGGCGTGTTCACTGAGGCCACCTATCCGGTCTCCAAGGCGGGCGTGATCTGCTGGGCCAAGGCGGTGGCCAAACAGGTGGGCGAGTATAACATCACTTGTAATTGCATTGCCCCTGGCACGATTCTGACTGCTATGACAGAGACCCTGGGCTCTGCCGATGCCTCTCTCAACGTCCCCCTGCACCGCCTGGGCAGTGTGAAGGACGTGGCCGGCGCGGCTCTCTTCCTAGCCAGCGATGAGAGCGATTTCATCACCGGCGCCACCATCAACGTCAACGGCGGCATGTCCATGATCTGAGCCGGACATTGCCCTACTAGAAAGGAGAGTATCTGCTATGGATATGTATGAAAAGAGAGTTCGCCTGCGGGAGTTGATGGCCGCTCCCGAGTGTGTGCCTGTCCTGGGTGCTTATGATCTGCTCAGCGCCAAGCTCATTGAGGCCACCGGTTTTCCCGTGGTGTACACCGGCAGCTTCATCACCGGCGCGTCCCAATTCTTCCTGGCCGACGTGGGGTTGGTGCAGTTGAAGGATCTGCTCCCCCTGGCCTATGAGATTGCCAAAGAGGTAGACCTCCCCCTCATCTGCGACGTGGACAACGGGTGGTTTCATTCCGGAAATATCTGGCGCACCGTCCATGAGTTTGAGGCGGCTGGTGCCTCCGGTATCCAAGTGGAGGACGGCATCATCGGCAAGCACGTGTCCACTGGCCCCATCGACATGTCCAAAGAGGTCATGGTGGACCACATCCACGCCATGTGCGAGGCTCGCAAGGACAAGAACTTTGTGATCATTGCCCGTACCGACGCCCTCTGGCTCAAGAACGACCTGGAGGAGACCATCGACCGTTGCAACGCCTATCTGGACGCCGGCGCCGACGCCTGCTTCATCACCTTCCCTGGCTCCATCCGAGGCATGAAAGAGTGGCGGCACCGCATTCATGGTCCCGTGGTTACCACCCCCATCAAGTACGAGGACTCCATTGATCAGGAAACCGAGGCGGGGGCCTGCATGTCCGTCTATTGGCCCAACACCATCTACGCCGCCTTTACTGCGGTCCGGGATACCCTGAAAAAGTTTGCCAAGACCCGGGACATGACCAAGGTGGACGCCAAGTTTGACGAGGACGAGCTGCTCAAACTTCTACCCCTACAGAAATACTACAACCAGATGGACAAATACCACGGAGAAAAACAATACCTCAAATAAACCGGCGCGTACCATCCATTTTGCGGAAGAGAGGAGCCTGAAATGCTGTCTGTGATTTTTATTATCCTGACCCTGGCGCTGGTCATGTTCCTGGTGTTCAAAAAGGTCAATATCGTCATCGCTTCCATCATCGCCAGCATTGTCCTGGCGGTTCTGGATGGACAGAATGTTGTCACCGCCATGAGTGAGACCTTTATGACCGGAACGGCCAACTACGTCAAGAACTTTTTCCTGCTGTTCTTCGTCAGCGCCTTGTTCGGCAAGATGATGGAAAGTACTGGCGCCGCCGCTGCCATTGCCCGGGGGCTGGCCAACCTGCTGGGGGAAAAGTACGCCATCCTGGGTGTACTCTTTGCCGGCATGGTCTTATGCTACGGCGGCATCTCGGCCCTGGTCATCGCCTTTACCATGTATCCTCTGACACTGGCTGTATTCAAGCGGGCCAATCTGCCCCGCCGACTGATTCCCGGTGCCATTGCTGCGGGCTGCTTTACCTTCGCCGCTGCGGCCCTGCCTGGTACGCCCCAGACCATCAATGTGACTCCAATCCCATACCTAGGCACCACCGTCACCGCCGGCGCTACCCTCGGTATCATCTGCGGCATCATTGGTATTGCCGCAACCTGTGTGTACATGTACTGGGAGGCGGCCCGGGCTCGGACAGCAGGCGACGGCTTTACCGCCGATACGGCGACCCTGGAGGCCCTATCCAAAGCTGATGAGGCGGGCTCCAATATCAACCCCATCATCGCCCTGATCCCCATTCTTGTTATCATCGTCCTGCTGGTGGGGTTGCAGATCAACGTTCTCATCTCCATGCTGTCTGGCAGTGCGGTCTGTGCTCTTCTGTTTTTCAGGAACGTCAAGAACGTCCCCAGTCTGCTGGGTGACTCTGTTCAGAGTGCCACGAGCGCCGCTATCACTACCGGGTGTATTGTGGGCTACGGCGCCGTGGTCAGCGCCAGCACCGGCTATGCCACCCTCAGTGCGGCTCTGCTCAGTCTGGACGCCCCGCCGTTGATCTCCTACGGCCTCACCACCACCATCCTGGCCGGCGCCGCAGGCTCTGGCACAGGCGGCCTGGCCATCGCCCTGGAGAACCTGGCGCCCCAGTATCTGGAGATGGGCATCTCCGCCGAGGTGCTCCACCGCATCGGCTGCCTGAGCGCTATCGGTCTGGACTCCCTGCCCCACAACGGCGCTGTGGTGGTTCTGCTCACCCTGGCCGGTATGACCCACAAGGATTCCTACAAGCAGATTTTTGTCACCACCGTTGTCCTTACACTTATTGTGGCCGCTACCGGTATTGCCCTGGCCACAATCATGTACTGAAACAGCTGTAGTGCAGGGATTTCCTGGTTATACCGGATAGGAGGGTATCATGGACAAACTTGTGGATTTCTCATCCATGAGCGTGGAAGAACGTCGGGACTGGGTATCGCAATCAGCGGGGTTTACCCCAGAGCAGCAGAACCTTCTCCGACAGGAAGGCGGCCTGTCCCTGGAGACAGCCGACAGCATGATCGACAACGTCATCGGCACCTATGCCCTTCCCATCGGCGTGATCCGGGGGATGGTGGTCAATGGAAAGGAATACCTGGTCCCCATGGTCTGCGAGGAGCCCTGGGTGGTGAGCTGTGCCGAGAAAGGGGCCAAACTGGCCGCCCAGTGCAGTGGGTTCCATGCCACCTATACCGGCTCCATCATGATCTCCCAGATACAGATTACCCAGGTCACCAGCCCACATGTTGCTTGCCTTAAGATCCTGGAGCACAAGCGGGAAATTCTGGAGCTGGCCAACCAGGCCGACCCAGTTCTGATCTCTCTGGGCGGCGGAGCATTCGACGTTGAGGCAAAGCCCCTAGATACAGAAGTTGGGGGCATGGTCATCACGCAGCTGTTGGTGAATACCAAAGACGCCATGGGCGCCAATACGGTAAATACCATAGCGGAAAAGGTGGCTCCGTTGTTGGCTCAAATTACAGGGGGCAAGGCGTACCTCCGCATCCTCTCCAATTTGGCAGTTCACCGACTGGCACGCGTTCATGTCTCTGTAAGCGAAGAAGTCCTTGGTGGCAGCGCGGTAGTGGAAGGGATTTTGGCGGCCCACGCCTTCGCCTGGAACGACCCCTTCCGGGCCTGCACCAGCAATAAGGGAACCATGAACGGCGCCAGCCCTGTGGCCTGCGCCACCGGGAACGATATCCGGGCCCTGGAGGCCGGGGCCCACGCCTACGCAGCCCGTAGCGGTGTGTACCGTCCAATCACCTGCTGGGAGCGCAATTACTCCGGGGATCTGGAGGGGATGATCGAACTGCCCATGGCGGTGGGCATTGTGGGTGGCACCACCCGCACCCACCCCATGGCGGGACTGCTGCTACGCATGATGCACGTGGAGTCCGCAGCGGAGCTGGGCATGGTCATTGCCGCCACCGGGCTGGCGGAAAACCTCTGGACCCTGCGTACACTGGCCACTGGTGGCCTCCAGGCGGAGTTCGTTCCGTCACTGGAGCGCAGGAAGGAAACTTAATTTAACCCCAAAAGAGCCAGCAGTGCTCCGCTTCTGCGGAGCGCTGCTGGTTCCTGCCGATTTTCCGTGACAGGCACTGCAAAATATTATATGATAATTTTGATAGGGGGGTGTATATTCGTGCATACAGATGATCTGGAGTCCGCCAACAAACTGCTCAATCTCATCCTGGACAACAGCTTTGGCAATATCTTTGTAACAGACGGCTCAGGGAGGATTATCTATGTCAACGACCATGCGGTTCAGGCACTGAAGGTCTCCCGAGAACAACTCCTGAAGATGTCTATCTACGATCTGGTCAGCAAGGGCATTGCCAACCGTGCGGCCACCATTGCCGCTCTGGAGACCAAGCGGGAATCAATCCAGCTGGTAGATCTGCCCGGTGGCAATATGGCAGTATACTCCAAGCCCCTGTTTGACAGCAACGGGGCAATCCGATATGTGGTAACCTTCAGCCAGAACCGCACCGTGGTGGAGCACTTCATGCACAGTGTCCAGCGGGAGAACCAGGTGGTGCGTCAGGCTCTGGACCACGTGCTTCATGACGCCGAAAATGGTGGTGAGCTGGTAGCGGAGAGCCCCGCCACCCGGCAGTGCCTGCACATGGCGGAAAAGGCGGCCCAGCTGGACAGCACCATCCTGCTCCATGGGGAGTCGGGCACCGGCAAGGAGGTCTTTGCCCGCTTTATCCACAGTCACAGCCAGCGGGCCCGGCAGATCTTCCTGCCCGTCAACTGCGCGGCCATCCCACAGGAGCTGATGGAGTCAGAGTTCTTTGGCTATGACAAGGGCGCCTTTACCGGGTCCAGCAGAGAGGGAAAGGTGGGCCTGTTTGAGATGGCCCACGGTGGGACACTTTTTCTGGATGAGATCGGTGAGTTAAATCTCCCCCTACAGTCCAAACTCCTGCGAGTTTTGGAGGCCGGAGAGATCAAGCGGGTGGGCGGCACCAGCATCAAAAAAGTGAATGTACGCATCGTGGCCGCCACCAACCGGGACCTGCGGGCCATGGCCGACGAAGGCTCCTTTCGGGAGGATCTCTTCTACCGGCTGAACGTCATCCCTATCACGGTCCCGCCTCTACGGGACCGGCGGGAGGATACCGCCGTGCTGGCAACCCAGTTTTTGTGCCGACTAAATAAGAAGTACTCCGCCCATAAACAATTCTCCCGGGCCGCACTCTCCGCCCTTCAAAATTACAACTGGCCGGGAAATGTCAGGGAACTGCGCAATGTAATCGAGCGCATGTTTGTCATCGTATCCGACAACGTGATCACCGAGCGCCACGTCTGCGATATTCTGGGCGTCGGCACCGCCTCCGTTTTGGCGGGAGCCCGCCAGGAGTCCTCCCTGGCCGAGCAGTTCTGGGACAGCTCGTTGCAGACCGCCACGGAGCGATTCCAGCGCGCCTATCTGGCCCGGGTTCTCCGGGCCTGCGGCGGAAATATCCGCGAGGCCGCCCATCAGGTGGGGCTTGGCCGTTCTGGACTCTACAAGAAGCTGGATCGGCTGGGTATGATGGAAAAGTCCCACTGGATCGACCCAGAGGATGCCCCATGAGTACCGGTCTTAAAATTGAAGTTCAGAGAAAAATCAGACCTCATAAACGCACCTGGATCCATTTGGGGGGACGATTTTGGAACCCGGGCTTACCCCACCCTTGGGTGGGGGCAAGCAGAGTATTTGGCTTGCCGCAAGCGGCCGCCAAACGCCTTTTCGGGCAGAAGTCCGCACCCACTTCGTGCCGTGAGCATCCGGTGTGCTCAAGCACGAGGCCGGCAGGCGGGTGGAAATCCCTGTCGCGGTCGTGTCACCCCTGTGTGCCGGGTTTGGAGCGGAGGCAAGGGCGGTGCCCCTGAAACGGGTATTCCGGCGGCGCTGGGCCGCGTGTGGACGAAAGCTGGCGGCAGGGAGGATCTAGGTAATCCAGCACCTCTCAAGGCATCATCAATTTCAGAGAAAGAACACCTCCAGAGGGTCACTTTTCCAGCACTCTGGAGGCGTTCGATTTTAGTACTAGGATAAAGGGAGGTGGTCGCAAGCGCCCACCTCCCGGCCACAAAGCCCCGCAGTGCGGGGCTTTTCCGGCTTTTGCGGAAGGTGCACCTTTTCTCCACAGTCGGCGGGCTTAGGTGGTCGGTGATTTGAGAAGTCCAGTGTTCCCAGCCGATTCCAGCCTTTTTGACCGCCGCTGCGGGGACGTTTGACCCGGGTCGACTCTTTCCCCGGGTGTCTCAAATCCTGCGCCGCTATAAAACAAAGAGAGTGGTTTTTCCCCCAAGCAGAAAATGATACGCCGTTAACAAGGAGAAGCTCCGGGCGGCCAAATGATAAGGATCTGTTAACTCTGCGGGTTTGGCCTGGATATTTCTCCCCTTCTGCGGTATGTTGTGTTGCTGCGAAGGAGGGATCAAAACTATGGCAAAACGCAGAGCAAACGGGGAGGGAAACCTCCGCAAACGGAAGGACGGCCGCTGGGAGGGCCGGTACACCGCCGGCCGCGACCCGGAGACGGGCAAGGCCATCTACAAAAACGTCTTAGGCAAGACACAGGCGGAGGCAAAAGCGAAGCTGAAAGCCGCCATCGAGGAAGCGAAGGGGCTGGATGCGGCCAGAGCAGGCCAGTACACGGTGGGCCAGTGGATGGAGGTGTGGTTCGAGCACTATGCCAAGATAAAAGTACGGCCATCCTCCCACCAGACCTACCGGGGTTACATCGACAACCACATCAAGCCCAATATCGGCAAAATCCAACTGGAAAGGCTCACTTCTCTGGAATTGCAGAAGTTATACAAGAAGCTGTTGGAGAAGGGCAGGGTGGACCGACTGGAATCCAGGCACCAGGCTAAGGGCTTGAGCGCCAAGACGGTGCGGAATATCCACCAGATCATCTCCTCTGCGATGAACTTGGCTAAAGAGCAGAAGCTGATCACCGCCAACCCGGCAGAGGGCTGCGCCCTGCCCAGGCTGGAGCACCGAGAGATGCAGACCCTGCCGGTGGAACAGCTCCAATCCTTCCTGAGAGAGGCTAAGGACAGCGGTGTGTTTGAACTCTACTACCTGGAGCTGGCCACCGGGCTCCGCCGGGGAGAGCTGCTGGGGCTCAAATGGGAGGACATTGATTTGGAGCGGGGCGACCTCCGGGTTAAACGGCAGGTCGCCCGGATCAACGGCGAGGTGGTGGAGGCACACTTGAAAACGAAAAACGCCTACCGTACCCTGCCCCTGGCAGAGGATACGATAGGCGTTCTGGAGGCCCAGAGGAAGAAAACGGAGAGCAGCCCCTGGGTGTTCCCCAGTCCCGCCGGCGGGCCGATCTCCCCGGACAGCGTGCTGCACATGCTCCACCGGGTGCTGAAGCGGGCAGGACTGCCTAGGGTTAGATTCCATGATCTCCGTCACACATTTGCCACCCTGGCCCTGCAGAACGGGGTAGACGTGAAAACGGTGTCCGGGATGCTGGGGCACTTCAGCGCGGGGTTTACCCTGGACACCTACGCCCATGTGACCACAGCATCTCAGCGCCAGGCGGCCAAAACGATGGGCAGTATCCTCTCCGGTAGTCTCCAGCCCTGACCGCTCCGAGGTCCCGTATGGGTCACGGTTTGGGTCAAGTAAAAACGGCAAAAATAATTAACCCGAAAAAGTGATGAAAATAAGAGGAAACCCGTCAGAATCCACGGATTCTGACGGGTATATGGTTGCGGGGGATGGATTTGAACCACCGACCTCCGGGTTATGAGCCCGACGAGCTACCAGCTGCTCTACCCCGCGATGTTCACTTTTCCGCGGCTTCCGGTACTGCCCCGGAAGTGCTGGTAGCTACTCGGGTTATGAGCCCGACGAGCTACCAAGCTGCTCTACCCCGCGATATGGTGCCGGAGACCGGGGTCGAACCGGCACGGGATTCCTCCCACGGGATTTTAAGTCCCGGGCGTCTGCCAATTCCGCCACTCCGGCGTGGAGGGCTCCAGTCTCTTGCTTTTGAGTGCTCAATTAGAATACCACAGCCAAAGCCTCTTGTCAACCCCTATTTTTAAAAAGCCGCCCGACAGGAATCGTATACATCTTTCCCTCCCTCCGGCATATACTGATATGTACACGACTTACGAAGGAGGTATCCCCATGCAACACACGCAGCAGGACGAAACCATTCTGCGCACCGAGCCAAAAGAAGACATAGATGACCTGATTTTCCGCGCCGATCCCGGCTGGATGGTCAGTGAGCGATAAAACCGCCCGCCCTCGGGCGGTTTTTTCCTGCCACTCTCTTTACAATTTCCACTCTTTTGGATATAATATGAGGGCTATTTTATGGAAATGAGTGTGGTTTTACATGCTTCAGTTTGATGAATACAAGGTAAAGCTCAACAATCTGCGCCCGGAGCTGGACGAGCTGGACCAGGCCTTGGGCCTGGAGACGGCCATCCGGGAGGTGGAGATGCTGGAGTCGGAGAGCGCTTCCGACGGCTTTTGGGACAACCTGGAGAAGGCCCAAAAGGTGCAGCAGCGGGTCAAGCAGCTACGGGACAAGATTGAGGGCCAGCAAAAGCGCAAGACCCAGTGGGACGACCTGATGACCCTGTGCGAGTTGGGCAACGAGGCCGAGGACGAGACTCTGGTTCCCGAAGTGGAGGAGGGCTTCGCCAAGCTGGAGGCCGAGATAGAGGAGGCCAAGCTGTCCACTCTGCTCACCGGCGAGTATGACGGCTCCAATGCCATCCTCACCTTTCACGCCGGCGCGGGCGGCACCGAGGCCCAGGACTGGGCGCAGATGCTCTTCCGCATGTACACCCGCTGGGCGGAGCGCCACGGCTACGTGTGCAAGACGCTGGACTACCTGGACGGCGACGAGGCCGGCCTCAAGAGCGCCACCATTTCCATCGAGGGTGAGAATGCCTACGGCCACCTCAAGAGTGAGCACGGCGTGCACCGGCTGGTCCGGGTCTCCCCCTTTGACGCCAACGCCCGGCGTCAGACCTCCTTCGCCGCGCTGGAGGTCATGCCGGAGATTCCCGACGATGTAGAGGTGGACATCCGCCCGGAGGATGTCGAGATGCAGGTGTTCCGCTCCTCCGGTGCCGGCGGCCAGCACATCAACAAGACCTCTTCCGCTGTCCGCCTGATCCACAAGCCCACCGGCATTGTGGTTTCCTGTCAGACCGAGCGCAGCCAGTTTCAGAACCGGGACACCTGTATGCGGATGCTGCGCTCCAAGCTGGTGGAGCTTCAGATGCAGGCCCACGCGGAGAAGATCTCCGACATCAAGGGTGTACAGCTCAAGATCGAGTGGGGCAGCCAGATCCGTTCTTACGTGTTTATGCCCTACCAGTTGGTAAAGGACAACCGTACCGGCTATGAGACCAGCAACATCAACGCCGTGATGGACGGCGAGCTGGACGGCTTCATCAACGCCTATCTGAAGGCGGAGGCCACCGGCAACTGGGCTGAAAAATAAATTATTTCCTACACGAATCTTTTGAGCAGCGGGCTCATAAGATTCGTGTGCTTTTTGCACACTTTTTTTCTCCGCCACCTTGTATTTTTGTTTCCAGTTTGTTACCATTAGGATGCCCCAAAAAACGCCTTTCATAGGGAAAGGCAATGAGGAAAGGTGGAATGTTTTCTATGAGAAAACCCGCAAGCAAATTCCTGTCCCTGTTCCTCGTGCTGGCTATGGTGTGCTCCCTGTTCGGGGCCGCCTTTGCCGCAGAGGAAGAAACCGCAACCCCCTATGTCATTCCCGATGTCGATGGTAAGGTTGTTATTCTCCATACCAACGACACCCACGGCGCGGATCTGGACGAGGAGGGCACTTCCTTCGGCATGGCCGGTGTGGCCCAGCTGAAGAAGGACTTCGAGGCCGCTGGCGCCGATGTGCTGCTGGTCTCTGCCGGCGACTCCATCATGGGCAAGCCCCTGGTGAGCGCCGACCAGGGCAAGAGCGCCATCGAGTTCATGAACGCCGCCGGTTATGATGCCATGACCGTGGGCAACCATGAGCTGGACTTCGGCATCGACAACCTCAAGGCCCTGGCCAAGGATGCCGACTTCCCCATCCTGTGCGCCGACATGACCACTGAGGCCGACGGCAAGACTGTCTTCGACTCCAACAAGATCTTTGAGATCGGCGGCGTGAAGGTGGGCGTGTTCGGCCTGGCCACCCCCGAGACCCTGACCAAGGCCGACGCCTCCAAGATGCCCGGCATCACCTTCCCCCAGACCGACAAGCTGTACGCCGTCGCCCAGGCTCAGGTCGATGAGCTGAACAAGGCCGGCGCCGATCTGATTGTCTGCCTGGGCCACCTGGGCATCGATGACGAGAGCATCGGCAACCGCTCCATCGACGTGTGCGAGCACGTGGATGGCATTGACCTGTTCATCGACGGCCACAGCCACTCCACCACTGCCGATATCATTGCCAAGGTAGGCGATACCAACGTGGTCAACGGCGCCAAGATCGTCTCCACCGGCACCGCTCTGGCCAACGTGGGCGTGGTGATCTACGATCAGGAGACCGGCACCCTGACCGACGAGCTGGTTCCCGCCGCCTCCTACACCAAGACCGACGCCGATGTGGCCAAGCTGGTGGACGACCGCAACACCGCCGTTGATAAAGTCTACGGCGAGAAGATCGCCACCACCGAGGTGGATCTGAACGGCTCCCGCTCCGGCGGCGCGGCCACCGATCCTGTTACCAAGGCCGAGATGACCTTCCCCGAGGGCGAGGGCGTCCGCACCACTGAGACCAACCTGGGCGACTTTGCCGCCGACGCCATCCTGTGGCAGGCCCGCCAGACTCTGGGCGAGGAGAACGTGGACGCCGCGCTGACCAACGGCGGCGGCATCCGCGAGGCTCTGGCCAAGGGCGACATTTCCAAGAAGAGCCTGCTGGCCGTCTTCCCCTTCGGCAACACCGTGGCCACCATCGACGTGACCGGCGCCCAGCTTCTGGAGGCCCTGGAGGCCGCTACCTGCACCACCCCCGAGGCCATCGGCGCCTTCCCCCAGGTGTCCGGCATTGAGTTCACCCTCAACACCGGCGTTCCCTATGTGAACGGCACTCAATACGCCAACTCTACCTACTACGCTCCTGCCAATCCCGGCAGCCGCGTCACCATCTCCACGGTGAACGGCGAGGCCTTTGATCCCGCCGCCACCTACACCATCGCCACCAACGACTTCACCGCCAAGGGCGGCGACACCTACGGCGTGTTCAAGACCGCCGGCGGCTGGAAGGATGTGGGCGTGTCCCTGGAGGACGCCCTGATCAACTACACCACTGAGGAGCTGGACGGCACCATCACCGCCGAGCAGTACGGCGAGCCCGCCGGCCGCATCACCATTGTGGACGAGCCCGCCAACTATCCCGCCGATCTGGAGACCGGCTCCTGGTACTACAACGCCGCCGTGTATGCCTTGGACAATGGCATCATGAACGGCACCAACAAGGGCTTTGAGCCCACCGGCACCGTCACCCGCGCCACCGTGTACCAGACCCTCTATAACATGGAGGGTAAGCCCGCGGTTGAAAAGACCACTGTGACCGGCACCGAGGGCGAGTGGTACGCCAACGCCATTAACTGGGCCGCCTCCGCCGGCCTGTTTGAGGGCACTGAGTACGGCACCGACACCGTAATCACCCGTTCCGGTATCGCCACTATTATCGCCGATTACGCCTCCTACAAGGGTATTACCGTGGACACCTCCGGCATGGCTATGAAGGAGGCTCCCGACTACGACTCCATCCCCGCCGCCGATCTGGAGGGCATGACCTTCTGCTATTATGGCAAGGTGATGACCGGTGACCAGAAGGGCAATCTGAACCCCAACGGCCAGCTCACCCGCGCTGAGTTTGCCCAGGTGCTCAAGAACTTCAGCGTCCTCAAGCCCACCTATGTGGAGACCGTGGTTTCCATCCCTGTAGCCGCCCAGGACGGGATCCCTGCCCATGAGATTCCCGCCACCCTGACCCTGCCCGTCTCCGCCTCCAAGGACGCGAAGGTCCCCGGCGTGGTGATGCTCCACGGCACCGGCTCCAACCGGGACGAAGCCGGCATGGGTTACGCCCTGGCCGCCCCCCGTATGGCCGCCGACGGCATCGCCACCCTGCGCATCGACTTCATGGGAAACGGCGACTCCACCGCCAGCTACCGGGATTACAACTACACCTCCGCCGTCATTGACGCCAAGGCCGCCGCGGACTACCTGGCCGGCCTGGAGACTGTGGACGGCGGGAACCTGGGCGTCATGGGCTGGAGCCAGGGCGGAACCGACGCCCTGCTGGCCGCAGAGGCCCACCCCGACACCTTCCAGGCTGTTGTCACCTGGTCCGGCGCCCTGGAGCTGAACGGCGCCTCCCTGTTTGCGGGTACCAGCTTTGAGGATGCCTATGCCCAGGCCAAAAAAGAGGGCTTTTATACGATGACCTTTGACTGGCGGGAGCCCTTGGAGCTGGGTGAGCGCTGGTTCCAGGAGGTGGCCGAAACCAACATTCTGAAGGTAACTGCTGACATCAAGGCCCCCATTCTGGCCATCAACGGCAAGGACGATACTACCGTCACCCCCGATAACGCCGAGAAGATTGTGAAGGCCGCCGCTAACGCCGACAGCCAGTTGCTGCTGGTGGATAACTGCGACCACACCTACAACGTGTTCTCTGGCGATTTCACTGCCCTCTATCAGACGGTGGACGCCACCGCCGCTTTCTTCCAGGCGCAGTTGATCCCCGCTGCCGCCCAGGCCGCGGCCTGATTGATCTCCCCCTACACACCAGGCACCCCCGGAGTCCAACGGCTCCGGGGGTGCCTTCGTATTTCTTGCTTTTCCGTATGCCGGAAGCAGCAGCTCTTTTTAGCCCCGTCGACAGGCCACAGCCCTGCAAAAAGGCCCGGAACCAAATCGGTTCCGGGCCTTTTTTCTCTCTGGCTCAGTACATGCCGCCCTTTGAAACCCACAGAATAGGAGCGCTCTATAAAAATCTTTGGAACTCTACTTTTCCTTGTATTTCAAGGATTCCAGCGATTTTCAAAAAAATCATCCCCCACGCAAATCCACGTAATTCTGCGTAGATTGATGGGCAAATGGTGTAAGTTTGGTGTAAGCTCGGTGTAAGCCGGCCAAGGCCCGACCATCTTCTTAAACCCTTGATTTTCAGAGGTTTACGACGGCACGGGCAAAGGCTTCTTTCACCATTTCAAAATCTGTATGTGTGTAAACATCCAGGGTTACACTGGCATTGGAATGGCCCATTAGGTATTGAAGGCTTTTTACATCAATACCGGCTCTCTGCATATTGGTGCAAAAAGTGTGACGCAGCACATGAGGAGTAACTTTGGGCATTCTGGTTGTGAACGCCTTTCTATATCGTTTCGCAAAATTCCTCATATAGTTTTCCAAGTGCATAGCGACCTTTGGCCTACCCAGTTTGTCGAGGAAGAGGAAGCCGCTGTAACCATCAACCATCATTTCAACTTTGGGAACAGGACGCTCTTTCACGACGCGCCTTAGTGATAGATACGCGGTGTCCGTCAAAGGAATGGTTCGGATACCGCTCTTGGTCTTTGGCGGTGTAATGAAATATGGTTGATCCGCGGTTCGGCACAACTGATGCCGGATAAAGATACAACGCCGCTCGAAGCTGACATCCGATTTTGTCAGTCCATACAATTCACTCACGCGGAGGCCGGTTTCCAGGAGAATCACAATATCATCATAGTAATTCCCTGCATTGTCGTCCCGTATTGCCTGCAAATACTGGATCTGTTGTTCTTTGCTCAGCGCGTCTCGCACATAGGCGTCATCGGGAAGTATATCCGCCATTTTGAATTTGAATGGATTTTTCCGAATGATGTCATCGTCTACGGCCATCTCGAATGCTGGGCGGACTACGCTCTGAACCACACCAATGGTATTTCTTTTTAAGCCTTGGTCGTGCAATGCAACAAACCAGCTTTTTGCGTCAGACAGTTTTACGGAATTTACCTTCTTCTGGCCAAATGGCTCTGTATGTACCCGGTTGATTGCGGACTTATAGGCCCTCATCGAATTCGGCTTCAGACTTCGTTTCAAATTCACATACCGATCAACCAACTGCGCGACTGTGATCTCACCGGCAGAATAGTCAATCCCATCGCCCAGATCGTTCCTGATTATCTCTTCCTGCTTCCGCAACTCTTCCAACGTTTTTGCGTAGATATATTGCCGTTTTTTGTGAATGTCAGTGTAACGATACATATAGGAGCCGTTTTTCCGTTGGCTTTCACCATCTTTTAGAACCCGGCCTTTGCTATCTCGGCGCTTTTCTGACAAAACCAACGCTCCTTTCTTGAAAAGCGCTTAATAAGCACTTCTATTATAGCACAAGCAATTAAAAAGATGAACAACAACATGTATATTTCTACATAATCCTACACATTATCTTATCAAAGTGCTTAAATTGAGAACTCTTCTTCGATATATCGGTCAAATAACCGACGCTTGATCAGGCGTTTGGTTCCGACCCATAAAACGAAACGGCAGTCCTTGCTGTTCGTAAGCTCTCTCAGCTTATTGATCCCAATTCCTGAGTAGGCAGCCGCTTCTTCAAGGGTCAAATTGCTCTTTTCCCAAATCGGAATTTCTTTCATACAGACTCCTTTCACATACACAGTTCAGCCCCCAAGCAGGCTGCTATTGTAAAAAAATGAGGGGCGGTACCGCATATGGATACCGCTCCCATCCAAACATAGAAAAATCATGGGTTACCCCACAGACCATTTCCTGCGCTCTCATTCCAGACCGCGTATTTGCAGGCTGCCGCTGTGCGACACTTCCTTGGCAGGTATGCAAGCAGCATACTATCTGCTAATCCTGTATAACTTCTGCAGGCCCCTATTCTCCCCTTTGCACAGGGTACTTTGTCAAGGTACAGGTTCGGAATGGGCCCTAACATACGGCCCCATCCATTCATACAATAAACAGGGATGGGCTAAACGAATTTTTACACCTCCTCCCAAAATCTACATATTGTTTTTTTGTATTGACAACCACTATATATTGTGCTATATTTCCTTTGTAATTGATTTCTGCGCGAAATCCTCACCCGTTGAGGCACGGGCTTTCGGGCCTGTGTGTGGAGCGAGAGCTCCACCTGCGCACGTTGTTAGGTTTGTACGCAAATGTCAGCAGAGTTATTGCGCCCTTCGGGCCTTTAACGGCTGACTTTTTTATTTATCGGGGACATCCCCATCTATTGCGAGAATGACGACTGCCCATTGAATATCGGGCGGTATGGCTTTTGCCTGAATCGTCGTTCTCGCTTTTTTGTTGCCCAAATGCCGGAAGGCTTTGAGGATATATCAAGAAAGGTGGAATTCAACATGAAGTTCAAGAAGAAGTGGCGACATGGAGGCCGTCCCAGACAGGGGGCGCGTTCCAGCTCCCAAAATGTACTGTTCTGCACAGGTAAAGCCAAAAAGTTTACCGTCGTAAAAAAGGGGGACAGACATGGTACTAAGCAGGGAATATGCTCCGCAGATCGTGGTCAAAACTGAAGGGCTGCCGCGTGAGGATTGGCTGGAATACCGTCGGCTCGGCATTGGAGGAAGTGATGCAGCTGCTGTACTTGGTATCTCACCGTTTCAGACTGGGCGGGATCTCTACTATGACAAGCTTAAAATCGTTTCCGCAAACGATGATGACAACTGGGTGGCTAAGAAAGCCGGCACGCTGCTGGAGCCTTTAGTTGCTGAAATTTTTTCCTATCGGACAGGACTGAAGGTCTATCGAAAGCCATTCATGTATCAGCATCCAAAGTACCCCTGGATGCTGGCCGATCTGGACTATTTGGTGGAACTTCCAAATGGGAAAATCGCCATCTTGGAGTGTAAAACCACCAACCCATTTGGCAAGGAAAACTGGTGGTACAACGGCTGCGAGATCGTACCTCTGAATTACGAAGTCCAGGGGCGTCACTATATGTCCGTGATGAACATAGACCGGGTCTACTACTGCTGTTACTACACAAATACCGCCGAAGAGGCGATTATCCGCCATACCGACCGTGATGCCGCCTATGAAGCGGAACTCATCTTCCTGGAGGAGGATTTCTGGACAAACCGCGTCCAGGCCCATGTTCCGCCGCCCTATATTGAAAAAGATGGGGAACTGATCCTTCAGAGCATCAAGCGCAGATTTGGCCCCGCTGATCTGGATGCACCACCAGTCATGCTGAACCCATCCAATGCCATTCCGGTGCTTTCCTACTATGATCTGCGGAAAAAGAAGGCTGCGCTTTCCGCAGAAGTAAAAAAACTTGAAAATGAAATGAGCCGGGCCAAGGCCTACATCATCGAGCAGATGGGAAGCAGCTGTCGGGCCAATTACACTGGTGCAGATGCGGACTATGCTGTGTCCTATCTCCCAAGCTACACAACCGGCATTCCGAAAGACAAGCTGGAACGGCTGAAGGAGGTACATCCGGATATTTACAATGAGTACGTGGTCCGTTCAGTGACAAGAAGATTTACTGTCAAAAAAATTGCCGCGCAAGCGGCATAACAGAAATGGAGGTGACTGCCTGTGGGCATTGTCGCAAGTCTTGATAAGGTCTTATTCTGCAATACTACTACCAAATACTCTGTTCTCCGCATGAAGACCGACGATACCAGCATACCGGAGGACGCACGAAGCCCCTACCGCTACCACGACCATTTGATCCGATTTACTGCTGTTGGGTATGAGATCCCGCAGACAGAAACAGTAAAACTGGAACTGATCGGTGAGTGGAAAAACGGAAAATACGGTCTTCAGTTCCAAGTGGAGCGATGGCATGAGGTCGTTCCTCCCACTATTGCCGGGATACGGAATTATCTTGCCTCCGGACTTCTGAAAGGAATCGGTGAAAAAACTGCGGATGCCATTGTCTGCCGGTTTGGTCTGGAATCTCTGAACATCCTGGAAAATCAGCCGAAACGGCTTCTGGAAATCCGGGGGATTACAGAGGAGCGCCTTATAGAAATACAGGACGCCTATACGCAGACCCGCCGGATGCGGGATCTGCTGACTTTACTGGCTCCATATAATGTCACGCCGACTTCTGCCCGGAAGATTTATGAGTACCTTGGGCCAACCTGCGCGGATCTCGTGCGGGAGAGTCCATATAATCTGTGTCAGGTACCCACATTTGGCTTCAAACGGGTGGATGCCATCGTGCAAAAGTCTGGTGGGGATCTGAGAGACCCAAAGCGAGTGCGCGGCGCACTGTTCTATGCTCTGGAAAATGCTCGCTCAAAAGGTGGACATCTGTATCTGGAGGGGAATACGCTCCTGAAGGAATCCTCACAGTTGTTGAATGAGCGGGTCCCTCTCCCCCAAATGCGCGTCCCGCGGGATCAGGTCGAGCAGGAACTGTCTGCCATGATCGTCGGTGACGAAGTGGTATCCAACCAGGGCAATATCTATCTGCCCCGCGTATTTCTCCAGGAAAGCGAAACTGCTCAGCGGATCGTAGATCTGCTTCTGAAAAAACCGGAACCGATAAGCATTTTACTTGCTTTGGAGGATGTTAAAGCCAAACTTGGCATCAGGCTATCCAAGAAACAGCTTGACGGCGTCGAAATGGCTTTCCATCACAATCTCTCGATCATCACCGGGGGCCCCGGAACAGGCAAAACCACCGTTTTGAAAACGGTGATCGAAGTATATCGGCACCTGTATCCAGGGAAAAAACTATCTCTGGCCGCCCCGACCGGAAAAGCCAGCCGCCGCATGGCTGAGACTACTGGTGTAACGGATGCCCAGACCCTGCACAGCCTTCTCGGCCTGTACGGGGATGATGATGAGCGGCGAGCCCGGCAGCAGGAGCCGCTGGATACCGATTTTCTCATCGTAGACGAAACATCCATGATGGATATGTGGCTTGCACACCAGCTGTTCAAACGACTGCGCCTGGGGACAAAAGTCCTTCTGGTCGGTGATGCCGACCAGCTGGAGAGCGTCGGTGCCGGAGATGTGTTCATACAGCTGATCAACTGCGGCATTGTCCCGGTAACTGTGTTGGACGAGATTTTCCGCCAGGCAAAGGACAGTAGGATTGCCTACAACGCCAAATTCATCAATGAGGAGAAAACAGCCCTTTACTATGGTGAAGATTTCACCTTTACCAAGGCGGAAAGTCAGGAGGAGGCTGCGGAGTGGGTTCGTAAGCTCTATCGGGAGCAGACGGATCTGAGTGGCATTGAGCAAGTGGAGATCCTGTGCCCCTTTCGCACGGAGGGAGCAGTGTCCGCGCTCAACCTGAATGAAACGATCCGCGAGGACATCAACCCGCCCTCTGAAGATGCGCCGGAAATCGCGTGCGGCGGGAAGCTGTTCCGTCTGCATGACCGTGTGATGCAGACAAAAAACAACTACCACATCAAGCTCCATGACGAGACAGGCGCTTCGGTTGGCGAGGGTGTCTTTAACGGGGACATCGGCACAGTCTGCTCGGTACAGCCGGACAAAATTGAGGTCAACTATGATGGCAGATTCGCGGAGTATTCCAAAGAGGCGCTGGATGAATTGGAACTTTCTTACGCGATCACGATCCACAAAAGCATGGGATCGGAATACGATATTGTTATCATCCCTTTGATGGCGGCTCACAGAATACTGCTGTCAAAAAACCTCATTTATACGGCAATTACCCGTGCCAAACGGCGTGTCCTGCTGATTGGTGAAAAAAAGGCGCTCTATATGGCAATCAAGAAAAACGGCAAGGGAAAGCGCAATACCAATCTGGGACAGCGTATCCAACTTTACCATAAAGCAGTGACACACAGGCCTGTACCGGGTACGATGGTGGCCGATGAGAAATTGAAAAATGCTAGTTGATTTTGAGATGCGTGTGTAAAAAAAGGCACCGGCATCTCTTGTTTTATTTTTGAAAGGAGTTTGCCAATCATGGAGAATAACAAAGTCATGCTGATCAACGCGGTCCCGGCAGCGGCCCATCTTCGGGAGGTGGTTAATTTCAATCCGAAGAAGTTTCTGCAGCGTGGGGCCGACCCGGAAACGGGAGAAGTCCGGATGCAGATGCAGCTTCGCTACAAGAAACTCTGGTTCCGCCTGGCATTCCCCAACGGGAGCATGAACTACCGTCCGATCCGCGTCACGGATCGGACGGCAACCTATGAGGCCGCAGTCTACCTAGACCGCAACGATGAACGTCCAATCTCGGCGTTCACCGTCACCAGATCTAAGGAAGATGTAGCGGATGGAGATTTTGTAAAGGCTGCCCAGGAAGCGGCTTTGGACACTGCTTTGGACGATGCCGGATTTGGAATTCAGCTCTGCGAGGTGGATTGCGCAGTCGTTGAACCGACGCCCGCAGCCACCCCCAATCCCGCTCCACAGGTTATCCCTCCCCAAGCGGGAACACAGACACCACCTTCTTTCCATCCGCCGGAAAACACACCGCAGACGCAGGAGTCCTGCGAGGCGAGTGCGGGTGACCATGGAGCGGTCGAGCACCAAGCCGGAGATGCAGATGTTGAACACAAAGACTCCGAATCTGCCCCCCCACAGGACGCCGGAGGCATTACTGCGGCCCTAGGAGTTCTTCGCACGCTTGACGGGCAGGGAGATAAGCCCGATGCCCATCCCGATGCTTCGTCCACGGGCGAAGACGCCGCATCAGGGGATAACGCATCCCACGCGGATCATGTGGGCGTCACGGATAAGTCGGCAGACAGCCATTTGGAGGAGCCGGTTCAGGTCAAATATACAAATGACATGACTGTGGAGGACATCTGTGCCCGGATGACTCCGGAGGAGGCTGGAAAGCTGGTGGTTTCCACAGGAATCAACATCGGCTGGACGCTGGCACAGATTGCGGAGGAGCGGCCTTCAAGCTTGAAATTTTACGCTTATTTGGATGACGAATGCGGCAATGTCATCAAGGCCGGCGCTCTCATCCTGATAGATGCGGCCCCCAAAGCCAATGCAAGCTGATGCTTGTCTTGAAGTAAAGCGACTTTTTCAAGGGAGGTGCCGGAGTGCGCTATCAGAAAAAACACGACTTTCCATTCGGCATTCTGGACGTGGCCGACATCCTCCGCCTGAATATCCGAAGAAGGCTGCCGGATCAGGTCTATGCAGATTGTCCCTTCTGCAGCGACCGCAGAGGCAAGATGAACCTCAATCTTGAAAAAGACACCTGGCGTTGCAACTACTGCGGAAGAGGCGGCGGGATGTTGGGCCTTTACGCGGTTCTGAATGGGGTTGACAAGTCTCAGGCATATCACGATATCTGTGATGTGCTTGCCATAGACGGATTTGAAACGAACTATCCCATTACGCCAAAGGAAGAGGTGCCGGAAGCAAAAGGGGCCGCGGCGGTATCCCCGCAGGAATTGAACCGTACACTTTCCGCACTTCTGTCAATGCTGTCACTGACCGATGCACACCGGAAACACCTTCACGAGGCCCGGGGCCTCTCTGATGATCAGATTGAACAATTCAAGCTGCGCAGTACGCCGCCGCCTTCCCTGTGCAGGCTCCTTACGGAGCGTCTGATCCGGGCTGGATATACGGTGCAGGGCGTCCCCGGCTTCTATCTCAATGACTATGGAAAGTGGACGGTAAAGTTTTACCGTCGCACCTCTGGAATTATCATCCCAATCACAGGGGCTGACGGGCTGATCTGCGGTATGCAGGTCCGGCTGGACAATCCCATCAAGGATGAAAACGACCCGCCGGAAAAAGAGGGAACCAAATATCTCACATTATCCTCTTCCGGCAAGCCAATGGGAATTACTTCAGGGAGTCCACTCCATTTTGTAGGCGACCCATCCTCCCGTGTTGTCTATGTGACGGAGGGATGCCTCAAAGCAGACATTGCCCATGCTCTGACCGGCCGCACTTTCGCGGCAGTTATCGGCGCAAACAATGTGGCAAAGCTGGACGGCCTGTTCGCTTTTCTGAAAAGGAACGGGACAGAGGTCATCATTGAGGCTGAGGATATGGACAAGTTCTGCAACACCGCGGTGGATGCAGGAAGCGCTAAAATCGCGGCATTGGCAAAAAAACATGGCTTGGATTGCCGGCGTCTTACGTGGAACCCCAATTATAAGGGGATCGATGACTGGCTGCTGGCTCTGCGGCAAAAAAAGACTATGGAAAGGGAGAAACCAGTGATGACCTTTGAGGAGAAGTATTTAAATGGCTTGTGCGCATTCAGTGATGTTGACGTTTATGTTCAGCAGTGGCATGAACAGGAAGATATCTCAGCCACGCTTCCCGCTTTCCTAGGCCTGACGGATCAGGAATATGCGGCTTATGTCCGTAGCGGAACGAAGCTTCAGAACATTCTGAATGCCCAGCGCCGCCCACAGAGATTTCGCATCTATCAACTGGCATTGGATGATGGGAAGACCTGTCCCTTTGCCTTTGGCGGAATCAAGGCGCTGCAAAAAGCCGGCTATGAACAACCGCCTGCCGCGGATTATCATCTGGTCTATGAGGGCTCCATCTTCGTTCCCAGACGCCAGACGGTCGAGTATATTCTGGCACGGATCTTGGAACGGTTCCAGGATCGTCTGCCTGCGGATTATCCCGGTCACAGCATAGCCCCGTCTGACGTGTTAGAGCTGTATGGAGAAGGCAGGAGACAGTATTTCTACCGGGACACCGCAGAATTTGTGCCGGTTAAATTCTCTCCGGCATTGGTAAAAAAGTGCTCGAAACCTTCCGCCATCGACGGTGAGCGGCTTCTGAAGGAATTGAATGAATTGTCCGGGGATGTCATGGTACCCCGGTTTCATATCAACTCGCCGACGAACAGCATACCTCACCTGGCGGATGTGGTCATACGACGGGAACACGGGCAGGACATTTCATGGACAGTCTCATTTGGCGGTGAACAGCACGAAGATGCCTATATCTCTTTCGTCAATGCTCTGAACAAGAAGCTGGCAGCGCAGGCCGACGAGTTTCAACACATGGAAGTATTACCCAAACAGAACGGCTATCCCAGTTACAAGGTATGCCGCTGCTGCGGCGGGCACAGGCTCTATCATCTCGAATTCCGGACCGATCACGCAGCCCCGCAGCTCTATGATCCGGTAAATGCAGAGAGTCCGCAGATCAGTCAGGATGATGTTCCCTACCGCGTTTCCGGTACGTACTGCTTGGATTGTGATAGCTTTTGCGAGACAAGAACCGTGCTGGGCAGGCTAAATCCGGGGTGCGGCGATGCCGACAACGATTGAGGCATCCTCCCTGAAAGATCTGTCCGCCGCTTGCCAACGCCTTGGCGCTGATGTGCGGTACCGGCCGGAGGCCCACTATTTTACTGCGTTAGCCTGCAACGAATGGGGGGCGTCTGCTTTAGAGGAAGCCACCGCACTCCAACAGGCAATTCAAAGAAAGGCAGCTTCATATCCGGGAATCAAATGCTATTGTTTTGACCCGTTCAGTACACTGGTTTACCAGATATAAGTATTTTTTGAAAGAAGGGCGCCATGTGCTTTTAGCAGCACACGGCGTCCTTCTACAATTTCTTGAACATGAAAGGAGCATATCATGGGCTACTATTCAGAGTTGGCATACGATACGGAGGTCTGCGAAACGAATGAAGCCCCAAGCGGTAAAGGCGGGGAAGCAGTCATTTCTGGTGATGCACTGTCCGCATTTGGTGAAGGTGATTTCATCCCTCCGCAGGCTGTCCCAGGCAGCTCGTCAAGTGCGGGAACACCACCCCAGTCGGTGGAAAAGAGCACGCCGCCGGCACAGGATGCCGAGGCACCCAAAGCCACCAAAACGGAGGAGGAAGAGAACGAAGATGCGGCCCGGAAAGCCCATAAAGAGGCGGAGGCCAAACGGAAGGAAGAGTGGGAGGCCAAGCATAAGGCAACAAAGCAGGCTGAACAGGAGGCTATTCAGGCCGCAATGGCAATGAGTGAGCAGGAGGCTTTGAAAGCCGCCGTTACGCAAGTCCGCACCGGCACGGAAAAACTGACCCGGCGCAACATGAAGGAGTGCGTATCAGAGTACATCCAGACCAAATGCCTGGAGGACACTGCTTTTGCACGGTTGATCCTCCATCCCCGAAAAAGCATGGTTCACTGTTTTCAGTATATCAACCGGAAATCGTATGACTATATTCAGGACGAACTGAAAGCAAGCGGCTTCAAGCCTGGTCCAGATGCGACTGCGTATGGCTGTGATATTCCGGATGACCTGTGCTACAGCTGGGCGGAAGAATATTTCCGGAACCCTGACGCCAAAGAAGACCAGGAGCAGGAGGAAAAATTCGTCCCCCGCCCCTATGTGAAAAAGAGCAAGCCTGTCAAGGCAACGGCGGCAAAGAGCGCAGACAAGGGATCCGCTGGGACAAATCTGCCAAAGGGAAAGGACTCCAGCAAGCCAAAGCCGGAGAGCGGTCAAATCACTCTGGGCGGCTTTGATACGCTGGGAAAGGCTGGGTAAGCGATGTTTGCATATAAGGGATTCCAGCGTGGGCTCAAGTGCCGGGGGTATCAGTTTTCCATGGGAAAAAACGTGACCGAAGCGGCGAACTGCGGTCAAAACGGCTTCCACTGCGCGGAAAATCCTCTGGATTGTCTGTCCTACTATGGCAATATCAACTTCTCCGACTATTGCCTGGTCATTCCGGGCGGAGATATGGATGAGGATCAAGTTGACTCGAAAATCTCCTGTACGGAGCTTACTATCGTCAAAAAGCTGACGATTCAGGAATTTTTCCTGCATGGACTGGCCTATATGGTGGATCACGCCAACCGTAACTGGAGCAGTCATGTCCAAAAGGACCGCGGAACCGCCTCATCCGGCTACTGCGTTGTGCGGGGCACTGACCCGGTAGCCTGTGGGGCAAAAGGGAGCATCCTCGCTTTTGCGAAAGACGATCCGGGCAGCGGAAAAATCATCCAAATCGCACTCACCTATGTAGACGGCAGAAAAATCCGGGCCAATACCTGGTATGACATTGATTGGAAAGAAAGGAAAGGCGCATAGTCATGGTAAAAAAGTCACTTTTGCAGATGCCGATGCTGATGGCCACCAATCAGATGATGAAGCTGGCCGCGCAGGACGCTCCGCAAAAGCATACGTTCCAAACGTACTGGGGATCAACTTATACAGTCACATCCCGAAAGTATAGGCTGTTTCTGCGTTGCAAAATAGAGGGCAACATTTTGAGGGTCTCCCTCTATCTCCCGGACAGTATGCGACTGGGCGCACGGCGGCCGGCTTATGAAACTTTCATAGAGGTAAAGACCAAAAGATTCTTGACCTACGACTATACGGTCAACAAGTGGCGAAGCGCCATGCTGGACAATTTGGATGTGCCGACATGTAACAATACGTCACGCACAACGGAGGTATGGCTGTCCCATGCTGACCAGAAAAAGGTCAAAACGGCCCTCGGCTGCTCCAGCGGAAATTTCGATGGAATTGTGGCCTATCAGCACGCGGCCCGCACAGAAGTACTAATCCGGCGCGATCAGAGGACAACGGACAAGTGGGACCAGGATATGGCCCTCACACCAGCGCTCCCCAAGGATTGGAACCGGTGGGTGGATAAGGTCGGCATCCCGGAACAGTTCATGTTCTATGCCTACAAAAAGGGCAGAGCTAAAACTGGATACTGCTCCTACTGCGAACGGGAGGTGCCGCTCCTGGAAAAGCCCCGCCATGGGAAAAGCGGCACTTGCCCACGCTGCCGCCACAAAGTCACATTCAAGTCGATTGGTCGTCTTCCGCACCATTTTTACACTGAGAATACCTGTGTATATCTGATGCAGCGGCGGCCTGACGGCTTGGTGATCCGTGAGTTCTGGGCATACCGCACTTATTACAAGGAGAATTATCAGAAACCGAAAGTATGCTGCACGGAACATCTGCGCCACCTGTATGACCCCGCTATGTGTGATCGCCATTACTATTGGGGCGATTTCAAGCACCGCGGCGACCGCTGGCTCGCCGGACTCCCACCCCGGTCTTTCTATAGCTTTGCCCCCGGATATGCCTACTACCTCAGAGGGGACAAGCCCGGCCGGATCTACGGCAAAACGCTCCCCTCCCTGCACAAGGGGATCTTAAAGTCAACTGGACTGGTAGAGTGGCTCCACGCCAATCACATGACTGGGAATCCGATGGATTTCCTATATCAGCTGAAAAGGCATCCGATTTTGGAGCGGATTGCGAAAGCCCATCTGCCGCAGCTCACTGAGGATATCATCCGCAGAGACATATGGGCGAGCGAGAGCGTGAAGAACCCCGAAGCTCCCAGTCTTGCCAAGTCTTTAGGAATAGATACGCAGCGGATAAAACGTCTCCGCCAGTGGAATGGTGGATACCGAGCCTTGATATGGCTCCAATGGGAAAAATCTTCCGGCCGGCTGATCCACGATTCGGTGATCCAGTGGCTCGTGGAGGAAGAAATATCCCCGGATTCCCTGAAGTTTATTCTGGATCGGATGAATCCGGTGCAGATCTGCAATTACCTGAAACGGCAGGCGGCTGAAAGCGGAGAAGATGTGCGTCAAGTCCTGTCCACCTGGCAGGATTATTTGTCCATGGCATCCGGTTTGGGCATCGACACCAATGATGAGATTGTGTACCGGGTCAAAAAACTGCGCCTTCGGCATGACGAACTAATGCTGCGCACCACACAGGAGGCCTGCAAAGAGCCTGCTGTGGAGATTCAGAAGGCATTTCCGGATGTGGATCATATCTGTCAATCCCTTCAGGAGAAGTATGCGTATGGAAACAAGAAATATCAAATCGTAGTTCCAAAAGGCGTGGCCGACATCCTGGCCGAGGGGAAAATACTCTGCCACTGTGTCGCCCGCAATCAGAACGATGTCTACTGGGACCGCATCTCCCGGCATGAAACATACCTGCTCTTCCTGCGAAAGGCGGACGCCCCGCATGTCCCTTATTATACCCTGGAAGTCGAACCAGACGGGACGATCAGGCAGAAGCGGACCAAGTTTGACCGGCAGGAAGAGGATATTGAACAGGCGACCCAGTTCTTAAAACATTGGCAAAAGGTCATTGCCAAACGTCTCACCACGGAAGACCGCCAGTTGGCCGCAACCAGCCGCGTCCTCCGGGAGGAGGAATTCAAGGAATTGAGGGAAAAGGATGTACGGATTTATGTCGGTGATTTCCAGGGCCAGCGGCTTGTAGATGTTCTCACCGCCGACCTTCTGGAGACGGACCGCGCCGCGTGACGTTGACGCATCCCAGGAATTCATATTTTGGAGATAAAACGGACGATGCGGGGACTCGCTCTTCTTCTGTTCCCCGTACATAAAGAAAGGATGGCGATTTGCCACTATGAAAAACGAATATCAGGTTTCCGAGCGTAATGCGATTGTAGAAGATCATCTCTGGTGCATTGACAGTGTGATTCGCCAGAACTATACCTTGATAAAGGCCGCCAGACTGGATCTGGATGATGTCTATCAAACGCTGGCCTTGCGCCTCATTCGGGCCGTCGCAGGGTACAATCCTGAAAAGGGCATCTTGCGCCAGCATATCTTCGCACAGCTCCAATATGAGCTGCTCAGTTGCAAAAGCGCACGGGCCCTGTACGGCTTCACTTATGCCCCCTTTGATCTGTGGGGCACCGTTGTGTCTGTTGAAGCGATGGAGGAAGCCGGTGTGGATTGGGAATCCCAAATTGCAGCGTGATGCGGGTACCGACATGGAAGAAATCGCAGTCCTGTTTCACCGGCTGCTCTGCGTGAGTCCGAAAGGAAAATATCCCGATGCACAGGTCTTTATGAAAATCAAGTAGATACAGCCATGCTACGGCTATAAAACATTCAGGAGCGGGATATGAACTCCTCATATCCCGCTCCCCCAAATAAGGAGGTCAGCTATGAAGCAACTCGGAAATCTGGCTATTGTCTGTGCCCAGCGATCAGATGTGCTGTTGGAGATCCACGGAGGTCTTGTCTCGATCCACATGGGTCAAAATACGCTGTGTATCTCCTGGGACGATGACTGTTTCATCCAGCACATCATCCATGAATTAAATTTCGGCAAATACGCAAATAAGAGGTGACAAGAATGACAGGCAAAATTACAACAGATGCAAAGGACTTTTCGGAAGCGTTATCGCAGGTCAGCAGTGTGCTGCGGCATATGGGAGACCCTGTGCTACATGCATTTTCTGAGGTGCTGGTCCGCTGTCGGGAAAACCGCTGCGTTCTGACTGGTACCGACCTCAATACCTGGCTGGTCAAAGAGATCCCCGCTCAGGGAGATGATCTTGCGTTCGTGTTCAAGCGAACCAAGGAAATCGCCAAAGCCTGCCAGCTTTTTAACGGTGAATTGACCCTGGAAGTGAGTGATACCGGTGAGAGCGACAACAGGTCGTTGAATCTGTGTATGCGATGCGGAAACAGAATCATGGAGTTTGAGGCGCTGGAACCAGGAAATCATCAGGATTACACCCCCATCGAAGCAGAAACTACATTTTCTATCAATGCCGCTACACTTCTAAAACGTGTGGAACGGGTCAGCTACGCGGCGCCAAAGTCCAACGACAGCCGCCACTCATCCGCTTCCGGCGTACAGCTGGCAGGCCATCAGGTTTACGCATTGGATGGAATGCGGCTTGCCTGTGATACGGATGAGCATTACTCGTTCCCACAGCCTTTTATGGCATATGGCGATGCGCTTTCTTATCTGAAGATATTTGGAGATGAGGAGGTATCGATCTCCCTGAGCAAGTACAGAGGGGAGATCAGGCACGGGGACACGACCATTGGGTTTCGCGTCCTAGGTGATGATGTCTTCCACGTTGAAAAGGCAATTCCTCAAAAATTCCAAGAGAAGTTTTCAGTAGTCCCGAAAGCATTTCTGCGGGAACTGAACTACCTAAAACGGTTCTCCTCTAAATTGGCTCGCCCCTATGTACGCTTCCATGCCGGAACGATGGTCATGCCCGGCATGATTGGAAAATACCGAACCACTGTGGAGATCGTTGGAGAAAACAATATTACCTTTGTGTTTAATCTACATTATATGATAGATGCCATAAAGCAGTTCAAGGACGAGCCTCTGGTGACGATGAAGGTGAATACCTCTTTGACTCCTATCGTCATTACAGCGGATGGCAGGAGCGACATGGGAATGATCTGTACCGTTCGGCTCAATGAGAAACTGCTGGCAGCATGATGCGCCGGTTTCTGTCTCCGGCAGGCAAGGCCGTTGTCAGTATATACATTTTGGGAGATGAGAACAGAATATGGACTACTTTATATCTCTCATCGCAGAACAGACGCGAGACCTCATGGGGGAGGAATATCCTTTCATCCGCTTCTATGCTGCGGATGACCAAAACCTATTTTTCAGCCCACAACAGTTCTGGCAGCGCGGAATGGACACACAGCCAGGACATCAGATTACAGTTTTAATGGGGAGAAAATAAAATGTTTGATATCAATAAACGGAAAGCATTTCTCACTGTCGGCGATCTTCGTGTACTCACAAACGATCTGCCCGCTGAAACGCGAGTATGTATCTGCGGCGACGCCAACTGCTTCTACCATGAAGAGCAGGATGGCAGCGCGATCTGTCTGGACTGCGAAGATCTACAGGAATATTATAACGAGAACACAGCTTTTGCAGAAGAAAGAGCCCAGGGCTCTGAGGCTAACGGCGCAGACAACGTGCTCCCTTCTGCCAAAGTTGAACCGTGTGTAACTGTCAAGGTCGTTATCATGGACGGCATCGCATCAAGTGTACTGGCGAGCAGACAGGTAGAAGTGGAGTTCATCAGCATCGACAAGGACTATGAGGACTATGAAGCTCTCTGCCAGTATGAAGAAAATCTGCGCAATGACGAAACGCTGCGAGAATATGACTTCACAGTGGCACACTTCGAGGAGAATGACAAATGAGCACGACAGATTATGAAGGACAATATTTGAAAATCAGGAAAGCGATTTACGAAACAGGCTCTGATGATTTTTGCCAATCGGGAGGCGTAAGCAGGTATTCCCTGATACGCCGGATAGAGCTTTGATCAGATAGGAGTGTACGATTTATGGAACAGACAAAGCAGCAGCGGGTAGCGGAATTGACCGACCAGCTCAACCGATACCGCCACGAATACTATAACCTCAACGCCCCCTCTGTCACGGACGAGGTCTACGACAGCCTTTTCGATGAGCTTGCCCGCTTGGAGCAGGAAACCGGGATCTGTATGGCAAACTCGCCCACACAGACGGTAGGCTGTTCAGTCGTCAGCGAGCTGAAGAAAACCCCGCATCCAATTCCCCTGCTTTCCTTGGATAAGACCAAAAGCATTTCAGAACTGTACGACTTCATCAACGGGCAGCTGATTTTGCTGATGCTGAAGTTGGACGGCTTGACGGTCAAGCTGACCTATGAGGGCGGAAAACTAATTGAGGCGGCCACCCGCGGAGATGGCGAAGTAGGCGAGGACATTACCCATAATTCCAGGGGGATCAGCGGCATCCCGCAGACGATCCCCTATCAGAACCGTCTGGTAGTCACTGGAGAGGCTTTTATCCATCCCAGTGATTTCGATGCCCTGAAAGTCAGCCTGCTGGATAGCACCGGAAAGCCCTATAAAAATGGTCGTAACTTGGCCGCCGGCTCTGTCCGACTGCTGGATGCCGCCGCCTGCAAGGAACGGCGGGTCTGCTTCCAGGCATTCAATGTCCTGGAAGGGTTTGAGCAGTATCCATACAAAGGCCAGCGCCTGCGCTGTGTGGAGCAGCTTGGCTTCACGCTCTGTAAGTATCTCGCAAGCCAAAAGCCGTTGAAACTGGAAGATGTGTCCGCTGCGGTAAAACATTTGCAGGATTTTGCCGCTGCACAGGATATTCCCATTGACGGAATTGTGCTCACCTACAATGATGTCGCTTACGCAAAATCGTGTGGACGTACAGGTCATCATTATAAAGATGGTCTGGCCCTCAAATTTGCGGACGATCTCTATGAAACAACGCTTTGTGAGATCGAATGGACGCCTACCCGCACTGGAGAGATCGCTCCGGTGGCCGTATTTGACCCCGTGGAAATTGATGGCTGCCAGGTGTCCCGGGCCAGCCTGCACAACCTCTCTTTCATTGAAGGCCTGGAACTGGTGCCGGGAAACCGTATCATGGTGAGCAAGCGGAATCAGATCATTCCCCACATTGAAGAAAACCTGGACCGCGGCAAGTTCGCATTGGATGCCGTAGTTCCCCGCCAATGTCCATGCTGTGGTCAGCCAACCCGCATCCATCAGACAGAGGGAGGCACCCGTGTAGTCTTCTGTGATAACATCGGCTGCGATACCCGGCAGCTGCGGAAGTTTGTCCACTTCACCGGCCAGAAAGCCATGAATATAGTGGGCCTGTCGGAAAGCGCGCTGGAGAAGTTCATCGGAAAAGGCTGGCTCCACAGCTATATGGATCTCTACCGGCTAGATCAGCACCGCGCTGAAATCACTCAGATGGAGGGCCTTGGCGAAAAATCCTGGCAGAATATCTGGGATGCCATCCAGCACAGCCGGATGACCACCTTTGATCGGTATCTGATCTCTATGGACATTCCCATGATTGGAAACACAGCCAGCCGGGCACTTTGCCAGCAGTTCCAAGGCAGCCCGGAAAAATTTGAGGCGGCTGTACTGAGCCGGTTCGATTTTACCCAGCTGCCCGACATTGGGCCGACAATGCACGCCAATATCTATCACTGGTTCCGGCAGGAAGAAAACTGGGTACTATGGTCTGAGCTGCGCCGGTTCGTCCATATTATGGCCTATCAGCCGCCTGCGGCCGGGAACAGCAGCAAGAGCACTCTCTTTACCGGCCTCACCGTTGTTGTCACTGGAAAGGTAGAGCCGTACACCCGGGAGGAGATCAACGCCAAAATTGAATCTCTGGGTGCCCATGCGGGCAGTTCGGTAAGCAGCAGAACGGACTATCTGATCTGCGGAGAAAATGCCGGGAGCAAGCTGGATAAAGCACGTCAGCTGGGGATCAAGATCCTCTCTCCCAACGAGTTTTTCCGTATGGCTGGGGAGAGCGCATAAATCATCTGGGCGGAGGACTATCAGCGGTCCTCCGCCCCTGATTACCAATTCACAGGAGAGGTCTAACATCACATAGGGGGCAAACGAATATGAAAGAAAAAGAAATCAAATTTCGGAATATCGGACGCCATTTTCTGCAAGGCCGGCAAAACAATATCCTCTATCAGATTTACTTGAGACATTGCGATAAGGATACACTCACCTATGCCGTATCAATCCGCGATCTAAAAAATCCCAGCCAAAATATTTCCACGCAGAACCGTCAGAAGTTCACTCTGGAAGACGCCAAAAGGTTCTGCCAGGATGTCGCCGCAGGACGTGTGGACCTGAAGGCCCTGCGGAGAGAATATGATGAGCTCAATCAAGCGATGAAAATGCGGGCCGAAGAAAAGGCCAGACAGGAGGCGGATACGTTTCGGAATAGCCTGTCTGATGCGGGAATCACATTTACCGCTTTTCTTGAGCTTATGGAACAATTCGACCAGCTGGACAGTATGGCGCGCTCCTTTCTTGAGGAATAGGTGCTTAGAGTATGCGGTGAATGGTTCGCAAAATCCATCTTGTTCACAACATTCACTTGAAAAAAGTGAACATTCAGTGTATGATGTGAACAAAGCGGATAAACTCAAGGAGGGAGCTGATCACAGATGCAGGAAACGGAGCGAATCGAGTTCAAGGAGCGCCTGACCGATGACATTTACAAGGAGATCATTGCCTTCGCCAATACGGACGGCGGAACGATTTATGTAGGAATCAATGACCATGGTGAGCCGGTGGGCCTGGAGGATGTGGACGATGTCTATACCCGCATCACCAATGGAGTCCGCGATGCCATTCTCCCGGATGTCACGATTTTTGTCAAGTATACTCTGGAAGATGGAGAAATCATTAAAATGGAGATCGGAGAGGGTTCTTATAAGCCTTACTATTTGAAAGTAAAGGGCTTAAAGCCCTCTGGTGTATATGTGCGTCAGGGCACCTCTGCGGTCCCCGCATCTCCGGAACAGATCCGGCTGATGATTAAAAACGCGGATGGAGATGTGTTTGAGGATCTTCGCTCTCTGGAACAGGAGCTGACCTTTCAGGCCGCCGCAAAAGCATTTGCCCGGCACGGATTGGATTTGCGCCCGGAGAAATACGATGCCCTTGGCATACGCTCCCGCAGCTTGGGTCTATACACCAATCTCGGCCTGCTGTTATCGGATCAATGTACCCATACCATCAAAGCGGCCGTCTTTTCCGATGCGGCGAACACCATATTCCGAGACCGCCGGGAGTTTTCGGGCTCCCTTCTGGCACAATTGGATGATGCCTATGACTATCTCCAGCTCTGCAATCAGACCCGCTCGGAGATCGTCGGATTGGAGCGTGTGGACTATTGGGACTATCCGCCTGAAGCAATCCGGGAAGCTCTGCTCAATGCGATTATCCATCGGGATTATGGCTTTAGCGGCAGCACGCTTATCAATATAAATGAGGATGAGATGGAGTTTATCTCTCTGGGCGGCCTGCTGGCTGGCCTCACGGTCGCAGACATCCAAAACGGAATCTCACAATTGCGGAATCGGAAGCTGGCGGAGGTTTTCCTCCGGCTGCGTTACATTGAGGCTTATGGTACAGGCATCCGGCGTATCTTTGCGGCATACCGCGACTGCCCGGTGCAGCCTAGCATTTCAGTGGCGCCCAACTCTTTCCGTATTGTATTGCCGAATCTGAACCATGCCAGACAAACAGACGCGCCTGGTTCAGATATGCCAAAAGCGGTCACGCCCCAGATGAAAACCGTGTTGGAATATCTGTCCGCTCATGGAGAGATTTCCGACCAGGAGTTGCAGGAGCTTCTGGGGATCAAGCGCACCCGGGCTTATACGCTGGCAAAGGAGATGGAAACTGCGGGTTTGATTGAGATCTCTGGCCGTGGGGCAAAGCGCAGACTGACACTTCATCCGCGTGGAACACCTCACCATCTTGAAAAATGATACCGGCTCCCGCCGCTGGCGTGAGCATAAAAAGAGGAACTGGCTGCCTGCTTTCATACAGGCAGCCGGTTCCTTTTCTGCTGCACATAAGACAGACAGTCCAAAGGAGAATCATATGGAAAAAAGTATATTTTCCCTGTTACAGGGCGTATCTATCGCAACCGAAATGGTCGTGACTATCTCTGCACACAAGTCCTCCGACATGCCCATCCAAGCGACTCTCTGGCAGGTTTTGAGCGAATTACGGATGGCTGGTGTCTGACTGCCCACGGGGTCATTCAGTATGAGGACGGCACCATTGAGTGGAACTACTCCAGCGGTGGACACTGGTCCCACAAAATCAATTTGTAAACAGCGAGCAGAAAGATTAACTATTAAGTGTCAACCCTAAAAATGAATGGATGTGGTAAAACGGCAGATGGTTCAAAAAGGGTATAGCAAAGCAGGAGCTCGTTAGAACCCCAGTGCTGGCTATCAAGAGGAATTTACGTTGCCGAGCAGTACGGCTGCCTGGATTTCTCCATAGCAAAAATAAGCCGCACCAGCTTCTTGGCAGCGTGAGAAAGCGCAATGTTGTAATGTTTGCCCTCCGCCCGCTTTTTTGCAAGGTATGCAGCAAAGGTTGGGGCCCATAGGCAGACATACTTGGTGGCGTTGTAAAGCGCATAGCGCAGGTATCTGGAACCGCGCTTCTCCATATGGGGATAGCAGTTCTTAAGTTGCCCAGATTGGTAGGTAGACGGGGACATACCAGCATATGCCAACAGCTTGTCCGGGGAATCAAAGCGGGAAAAATCGCCTACTTCGGCAAGAATCATAGCACCCATCCGAGTGCCGATGCCAGGGATGGTGGTAATGGGCGAATGCATCTCGTTCATGATGCTTTGAATGGCTGCTTCAATATCTTCAATCTCAGCGTCCAGCTCTCGGATGAGCCGGATGGTGTGGCGAAGCTCCAGTGATTTTGCAGGCATTACTGCCCCAATAGATGCTCTGGCTGATTCGCGGATATCTATGGCCTTATCCCTGTTATAGCGGCCTTTGGATGCGTTGTGAAGGATGGCTTTCAAGTGTGTTAAGTTTGCCTCGGCAATTTGTTTTGCGCCGGGAAACTCGTCCAGCAGAGCGTATACGGAAGGCATATGCAACGTTGGCGTAAGCTTTTCCAATTCCGGGAATAGGATGCAGACAAGTCTTGAAACGGAACTTTTCAGCTTCGCCCGTTCTTTTACCTTGTCAAAACGGTATCTTGTCAATGACTTTAGCTCCTCGTTGTGGTAAACTGTGTCTGTGTAGGGCTTGAGGCCTGCATCGGACAAAAGCATAGCCGCAATCGTTCGCGCATCGACCCGGTCAGTCTTCGTCTTTCTGAGACTAAGGCTCTTTCTGTAAAGGTTTGTGCGCAAGGGGTTCAAGACATAGGTGGGTAGACCATTGTCAAGAAGAAACCCGAGAATGTTGTAGCTGTAATGCCCGGTTGCCTCAAGCCCTACTTTTATGTTGTCTTGAGACGAAGAGCAGTCCCGAATTCTTTGCAGCAGAATGGTAAAACCGTCCAGACTGTTTGGGATGGTGAACACATCCGAAAGGATTTCGCCTTCCGAGTTGAGGATAAAGCAGTCGTGCTTATCCTTTGAAACATCGATACCAACAGAAACTACCATAGCAAGAACCTCCAGCGGTTAGAATTATGATGCTGCATCCACAGTGCACCTTACTTTTGTAGCCTTGTTCCACATAAACCGTCCGGCGGTATTTAACTGATTAACAAAATTGTAAGGGGCTGTGGTTGGAACCTTTCTGAAACCATCTTGTGGTAGGAGAACCCAACCAATCCACAGCATCCCTTACAGTGTAGCACAGCCCTTGGAGAGGGGCTCTAATAACTACTACTCTATAATACAAGGA